>SXGS01108030.1_pt1 | contig 55005 bp, 40 predicted proteins | sample 3174681 | NCBI WGS metagenome assembly SXGS01 (sample SAMN11356861, study PRJNA531348) | freshwater metagenome | isolation source: freshwater sample F1-80 | place: China: Fuxian Lake, Yuxi | collected 2017-12-25
AGATAAAATAGCCGCTGCCGCCTTCTCCGTCAAGGGAAGCGGGGCAAACTCATCGCGTCTGGTACAGCCCTTGCCGGCGGAGATACTCCTCGACCTTTTCGGGGACTAGGTAGCGGATGGGCTGCCCCTGGCTAAGGCGCTGGCGGATCTGGGTGGAGGAAAACTGCACCGCCGGGGTGTCGATATACACCAGCCGGCGCTCCAACTCGGGATCGGCTTCCTCGCGGGGGCTCAGCCGGGTGCCGGCCACCACCGTACACAGCTCGAGGATGCCTTTGGGATTGTGCCAGCTGGAGAAGGGGGCCACGTTGTCGGCGCCGATGATCAGATAGAGCTGGACCTCTGGGTGGGCCTGGTGCAGGTGTCGGAGGGTGTCAATCGTGTACGACTTACCCGGCCGCTCCAGTTCGAGGCGCGAGGCGGCGAAGGTGGGAAACCCTTCGATGGCCAGTTCGACCATGACCCGGCGGTCTTCCGCCGAAGCGGCGCATTGCCCTTTGTGGGGCGGGTCGGCAGCCGGAACAAAGAGCACCCGGTCGAGGCCGAGCCTTTCGGCGGTGAACTGGGCCAGCAGCACATGGCCGGTGTGGATGGGGTCAAAGGTGCCGCCCAAGACTCCCAACCGCTGCATGCGCCTTTACTCCTCTGCCGGCACCTTGATCTGGGCCAGGTGCTCCTGCACCCGGAGTTTCAGCTTTTCGTCCCGGCTCTCGCGCAGCACCTCTTCCCAGCGGGCACGGGCCACCAGCAGGTCTTTTTTCTCTACTGCCACCTCGCCCAGCGCGGCCACCGCCTCCCAGTACCAGGAGGTGTCCGGAAAGTCTTGGAGCAATTTCTGATAGAGGGTGGTGGCGGCATCGAGGTGACCCTGCCGCTGGTAGAGCCGGCCACCGAGGAAGAGTTTGTGGGCCAGCAAGGAGCGGCACTCTTCGATGCGCTGGCGGGCCTGCTCGACCAGCGGGCTCATCGGGTTGTCGTCGATGAAGAGCCGGTAGTGGACCAGGGCGTCGTTGGTTTCTTTTTGGTCCAGTTCGGGACGGCGGCGCTGCTGGTAGTAGGATTCGGCGATCTGGAACTGCGACTCGTCCACCCACTCGCTGGAGGGATAGGAATCGACCAGCCGCTGGTATTCGAAGACGGCATTGACGTAGTCGTCGTTGCGAAAATAGGCTTCGGCCAGCAGGTACTGGGCGTCGGCCACCAGGGTCGACCCTGGATAGCTGCCAACCAGTTGCTGGAACTTCTCCACTGCCTCGAGGTAGCGCTTCTTTTCCAGGGCCTTCTTGCCCTCGGCGAAGTAGGTCTCATCGGCCTTGAGGGTGAGGGCCTGTTTGCCGCTGCAGCCCACCGCCACTATCGCGGCGGCGATCAGCGCCGCCTGCCATTGCGCTTTGCGCACGGACTTCCTTTCAACGGTTGGAGAAAAACAGGTGGATCAGCCCCCCAAGCACGGCGGAGACGATCACCGGTTCGACGAACTTGCCCCAGCTCTGCCGCTGCACCTCGACCTTGGCGAAGTCGAAGGCAGAATCTTGTAAAACAGGCAGGCGGTCCTTGGGCACCCGGTCGGCGAGGTGGCCGGCCACCTCGCTCTGCCAGTCCAGCGGTGCCCCCTGGGCGCTGCCGCTCAGTTGCAGGACCAGGGAGACCCGGCTCTGGCGCTGAAACTGGCTGCCCCACAGGCTGGCCCGCCCGGTGATCCCCAGGTCGAGGATGCGATAGCTCAGGCGCGCGGTGCCGGCGGGAGCTGCCGCCGAGTCGAGGGTGACGGCAAAGCCGCGGGCAAGCAGCCCCTCGGCCAACAGATGATCGACCAGCCAGGTGGCTGCGTGTTTGCCCTGCGGCACCACCAAAAGCAACTGGTCCCGCGCCACCGCCTGGGTTTCGAGCTGGCCCAGTGCCTGGTCCACGGCCTGTTCCACCGTGTCGACCACCAGGTCCATATTGGTAAGCACCAGGGCGGCCGGGGCCGGGGCCGCCAAACCCAGCAAAAGCACCGGCAGCCAAGGATAGATTTTTCTGAGCTTCACCGTGATTCCCTTCGACTGCGGCGGGCGGGATGGACGCGGCGCGGCGCCGCGCTCAATGCTCCAGGTCCTGCAGGCCTCTGCGGGCCGTGGGTACATACTGGCTGTCGGGGTACTCGTCCAGCAGCTTCTGGTAGGCGGCGCGGGCCTTGTCGAACTCTTCGAGGGCCTGATAAGAGCGGGCGATCTTGAACTGGGCGGCATCGGCCTTTTCGGTCTTGGCGTACACAAACACCTTGGCAAAGGCGGTCAGGGCCTGGCGGTACTTGCCCAGCCCCCAGTAACACTCACCTATCCAGAACTGGGCGTTGTCGGCCAGTTCGTCTTCGGGAGCGGTCTCCAGCAGCTGGGTGAACTGCGCCATGGCCCGGTCGTAATGGCGGGTTTCGAAGCTCTCGCGGCCCGCGCGGTAGAGCGACAAGACCTCAGGGGGCGCTGCGGGCAGCGCTCCCCCGCCAGCCGGCTGCGGGGGGGCCAGCTGCCGGCGCAAGAGATCCAACTGGCTCTGCAACAGGCGCAGGTCCTCGCGCTGTTGGGCGCCGCCCTCCTCCACCTGGCGCAGCCGCTCGGCCATGGCCTTCTCCCGGTCGTAGGAGGCCTCCACCGCCTGTTTGAGCGCTTCGATATCGTCGCGGACCTCGCCCTGGGACTGTTCGACCTCGGCGGCCAACTGCTGGCGGGAACCCGCACAGGCAGCCAGACCGGCGATCAGCAATGGCAGCAGTGATTTGAGCGACGGTTTCATCGGCAGCAACTAGGACGGCAAACATCCGGTAAAGTTTCAAAAAATATAAACACTTCCCGCCCCCCCGGCCAGCAGCCCTACTTGCTCTGCGCCCGGTAGACCAGATCCTTGGGCGGGTTGGCGGCGAACTCCTCACAGCGGTCGACGTAGAGCAGGGAGGGGCCATCGTAGGGATCGATCTTCAGGGCTTGCTCAAAGAGCTGGCGCGCCCCGGCAAAGTCGAACTGGTCGTAGCGCTCCATAGCCCGGCGGTAGAAGTCGAGCACCTCGTACTGCGGGGGCGTCAGTTTGCCCTTGCGGTCGAGCACCTCGTAGGCGATCACCGGCTCCTCCTTGCCCATCACCTGGATCAGATCCAGGCGGCGGCTCTCGACCAGGTCCTTGACCTGCTCGTAGACCTGGTCGTTGACCATGATATTGGTGCCGTAGATCTTCTGGCCGCTCTCGAAGCGGGCCGCCAGGTTGACCACGTCCCCCATCATGGTGTAGTCGGTGCGCCGCCGCGAACCCATGTTGCCCACCACCATCGGCCCACAGGTGAGGCCCATGCGCACCTTGGTGAAGAGGCGGCCCTGCTGCTCCCAGCGCTCGCGCAACTGCTGCAGGCGCAGGGGCAGGTGTTTGTCCTCCTTCCAGCGCTGGCGCAGGGACACCAGGCCGTGCTGCTGGTCGATACAGGACATACAGCCCCGCACCACGTGGTCCTCGTAGCGGATGGGCGCCCCGAAGAAAGCGACGATGGCGTCGCCCTCGAACTTGTCGATGGTGCCGCCGTAGTTCTCGATGATGTCGCACATCTCGCTGAGGTACTCATTGATGAAGCGCACCAGTTCGCTGGCGGTGAGGCACTCGGAGATGGTGGAGAAACTGGCGATGTCCGAAAAGAAAGCAGTCATCACCCGCTCCTCACCGCCCAGCTGGTCGATCATCGCCGGGTTCTTCATGATCTCGTCGACCACCGCCGGCGACAGGTAGTGGCCAAAGGCGCTCTGCACGAACTCCTTCTCTTTTTCCTTGAGGATGTAGCCGTAGATGGTCATCGCCAGGTAGCCGATGATCAGCGCCGACACCGGCCCCAGCACCTCCAGCCAGATATTGGCGTGGGCGAAGACCAAGAGGGCCACCAGGAGGTAGGTGCCCAGCAGCCCGGCCACCAGCAGCGCGCCGTGCAACACCTTGAAGCGCGGGATCACCAGCGAGAGCAGCACCCCGATGCCCACCATCAGCAGGGCGTTGAGCCAGACCGGGATGCGGTGGATGAAACTCTGCGAGAGGATGGTGTTGAGCACGTTGGGGTAGATACCCACCATCGGGTAGCTGCCCTGGAAGGGGGTGACACTCAAGTCGGTGGTGCCGGCGGCGGTGAGACCGTAGAAAAGGATCTTGTCCCTGAGCTCAGCCAGCAGCAGCGGCTGCCCCTGGTAGATCACGTAGGGGTAGAAGAACAGGGGGCGGGCCGCAGCCGGCAATTTCCCCTCCACCAGCGCCCCGCGCACAAACTGGGCGCTCTGCTTCAACCCTTCGGCGTCCCATTGCGGCAGGCCGGCCTGCAACTCGGCCTCGGTGGCCTGGGGGTGGGCCTCCAGGAAAGCGGCCACCTGGTTGGTGCGCTGGATGGCGGTGAAGAGTTCCACCTGGGCCGGCGACGGTTTCTCTATGCCCTTGGCCTTCCAGAACTCGGCGGCGCTCAACTGCGGCTGCTGCCGCAGGGCCTGCTCGATGCTGCCCGCCTGCAGATAGGTGATCACCGCGGCCCGGGCAGCCCCCTGGTCGGCGATGCCGGCGGCGGCCAGAGCCGCGGGAATCTCTGCGGGGTTGGAGCGCAGGGCGGGGTTGGCGACCAGCAACTCCTTGAGTTTGTCGAAAACCTGTTGCCGCTCCTCGCGGCGGGCGGCCTGGCGCAAGCCGTAATGCGAATAGTGGACGAAACTCTCGTCCCACTTCCCCGCCCAGTTGACGTGCATGTTGCCGCGCCGGTCGATGGGGATCTCGATATCCTCGACCTTCCCGCCGCCAACCTGGGCGCGCGGCAGGCGCACGTTGTCGCCCGGCCGCACCGCCACCGACTCGATGGGCACCTGCAGGTAATCGCAGACCATCAAGAGGGCGATGGAGGGAAAGATGGTGCCCTCGTACTGGTACACCAGCGGATAGCGGCGCCGGGCCCCATCCGGGTCAGTCACCGTCTGGGCATAGGCAAAACCCCGCGCCGCCTCGCGCAGCAGTTTGAGCGGCGGCTCGAAATCCACCCCCTGCCACAGCGAGCCAGGATCGCCCACCAGGCGGGGCGCCCGCTGGCGGATGGCGGCCAGCGCCGCCTCCTGGTCCGGGGAGCGGGCCTCGATTTTATGCACCTCCTCCTGGGATTGATCGGCGTCGGGGACCACCACAAACTGGGCCAGGTACACGTTGCCGGCCTCGGCGATGGCCCGGCTGAAGTTCTGGTCGTAGTCGGCCTGGTCGAGCAGCGCCATAACCGCAGAGGAGTCGACGGTCTTCAGGGAGCGCAGTTGCTGCTCCGACAGCGAGCGGGCGCTGGGCTCGATAAAGTACACGTCGAAGCCGACCATACCCGCCCCGTAGCGGTGCAGGATACGCACCATGTCGGTGTACTTGTCGCGGGTCCAGTCCTGGTAGCGGCCCTCCACCTCGACGCTGCGGTTGTCGATGTCGATGGTGCCCAGGCGGGGGTCCATGGCCGGCAGGCCGAAGAGCCGGTTGCGCAGGTGGAAGCGCCAGTCGTAGGTCACCAACTCGGCCCGCTCGTAGGCCTGGGTGAAGGAGAGCAGCAGGGTCAGCGCCGCCACCAATAGGCCCAGGCCCATCTGGAACCGGCGGGAATCGTGGGGGGGCTCGGCCATGGCTGTCCTCGTCTGCAGGTGGGAATCCGAAGCGCAGCCTAATATATAAAAAAAGGGCCGGGGTTCGCACCCCGGCCCTCGAGTCCTGCGCGGCTCTGCCTATTTGGTCGCCAATTCGCCTAGTCGGCTCTGGGCCTTGGTGGCCCACGAGGTCTTGGCGTACTCCTTGGCCACCAGGGCATAGGCCTCCCGGGCTTCCTTGAGCTGGCCGAGCTTTTCGTAACACTGGGCGATGTAGAATCGCTGCTGCGGCACCGACTCGGCCTTGGGGTTCTTGTCGATGCTCGCCTGCAAGGTCTCGATGGCCTTCTTCAGCTTGTCCTGGCTGGGATAGCGTTTGGCGCCCTTGTAGTAGAGCTTGTCGAGGACCTGATCCTCGGCCTCGGCGCCGCGCACACCTGCAACCGTGACCGTCTGCTGGAGTTTGAGGTCCTCCTTCTTCACCATGTCGTCCACCTGGGTCCAGACCGTGTTCAGCCACTCCTCGTCTTCTTTGGTGGCAGCGGCCTTGGTGGTGTCGGTTTTGGCCGCTTCCTCGGCGTAGGCGGTGGTCATCTGGCCAGCCAGCAGCAGTGCCAGGGGCAGCGCGTAAACCAGCTTGATCTTGCTCATACTGCAACCCTCCTCATACGAGTGATAGGTACCTTACACTCAGAATAATCGCCATTTTTCGGAGGTCAGGACATGACCGGCGTCACATCTGGGCATTTTTCAAATGGACGCCCTGGACCCGGGGGGGTTCCGCAGCCTGACTAGCGCGGCTCTTCGAGGATATCCAGCAGGCCCTGGTAGCGGCTGTCCTGCTCGACAACCCTGCGGTAGAGTTCAACGGCCTCCTCGCGGCGGCCCTGCACGTAGCGGACGATGGCCATGTTCAGCTGTATGCCCTGGTTGGCCGGCTCCAGCTCTGCGGCGCGGGCAAAAGCGGCGTAGGCCTCCTCATACTGCCCCCTGCGGGCCAGCACCACCCCCTTGAGGTTGAGGGCGTCGGCCATCTCCGGGGCCACCCCGAGCACCTGTTCGACCTGTTCGAGGGCCTTGTCGAGCTGATCCTGCTGCACGTAACCCACGGCGCCGCGGTAGCTCTCCTCGGAGGTTTCGGCGCCGGCCAAAAAGTCGATCAGACCATTGTAGTTCTCATCCTGGGCGGCCAGCTGTTTGAAGATCACGTCGGCCTTGGCCCGGTCCCCCTGCAGGTGGTAGGCCAGGGCCACGTTGAGGCGGAAACCGGACTGGTCCGGCACCAGCGCCGCAGCCTGTTCGAAGAGGGCGCGCGCCTCGCCGGGCTGCCCCTTGCGGGTCAGCACCACCCCTTTGCCGTTGAGCGCATCGGCGTACTGGGGATCAGCGCCCAGGGCCAGCTCAAACTGCTCCAGGGCCTGGTCGAGGCGCAGTTGGCGCAGGTAGTTGACGCCGATCTCGTAATACTCCTGGGCATCGCCTACCGTGGCCAGGAAATCAAACAACTCGCCATAACGGGAATCCAGGGCCTTGACCTGCTCGAAGAGCCGATCGGCCTGCTCGCGCTCGCCCTTGAGGTAATAGGTGAGGGCGATGTTCATACGAATGCCGTTGTCCTCGGACAGGACCAGGGCGCGGTTATACTGATCCAAAGCCGCGTCGTACTGCCCCTGGTGGGTGAGCACCACCCCCCTGCCGTTGAGTGCGTCTGCGTGGTCTGGCTTGAACCCCAGGGCCCGGTCGAACATCTTGAGGGCTTTTTCTAGATGGTTGACGCGCAGGTACGCCACCCCTGCCTCGTACGCCCCCTCGGGTGTGTCGAGGGAGGTCACCGCGCCCAGGGCGATCTGGTCGGTGCGCTGGTCGAAGAAGTCGATATCCTTGGCCAGCAGGCTGTCCAGCGCCGGGCCGGCGGGCAATTCCACCTGCACCGGCGGCAGGGTGGGGGCCTTGTAGGTCTGCATCCACTGCTGGGTATAAACCTCGTTGATCAGCTTGCGGATCTTGAGGACCTTGTATTCGGCCACCCCGTTGCGCCAGGCGTCGGCAAAGGGGAAGCCGAACATGGTGGTCTCCACCGGGATCCAGACCCGCCCCTGCCACTCGACGTATTCGGCCGAACTGGCGAAGTGGTCGGCGGCGCGGTCTGGCGGGATGCCGCTGTCGAACATCATGTAGATGTGGCCCTTGCCCGGGTCGTTGGCTTCCAGAAAGGCGGTGTCGATGCTCAGGTTCTCCAAAAGCGAGACAAAGAGCACGGTCAGATCGTCGCAGTCGCCGATCTTGGTGTCCACTCCGCCAGCCTTGGCCAGCAGTTCGCTGGGGTACTGCACGGTGTCGAAGATGGTCTTGTCGGCGGCGATGCTGGCGAAGGGCAGCTTCTGGTCGGCCTGGTAGCGGATCTTGTACACCCCCATGGCGTCGAAGAGCAGGGCGGCCTTGCCGAGGTTGCCGCGGTTGAACTTGTCGGCCAGCATGCCGTCGTAGCGCTGCACCAGGCCCCGGGCCATCCCGGCCACCGCCAGATCGGCGGGGGTGACGAAGGCGGCGGCCATGCCCGGCACGTTCCAGCTGAGTTTGCCGCGGCCGGCCACGTACACGCGGTCGAGGGCTTTTTCGACCAGTTGCTCCTGCCGGTTGCGCGAGTAGCGCACCTGGATCACCGGGTTGACGAAGTTGTCGTACGCCGCCTCGGGCTGGTTAAACAGGTCCGGGTCGAAGGTCACCTTGAAGGTGTATTTCTCCGCGCTCTGCGGCGGCAGCACCACCTCTTCCTGGTGGGGGGTGCTCATCATCCTGGGCAAAAAGAGGCTCACCGTGGCCCGCACCGGCTCCTGGGCCGAGTTGCCGAGCACCACGTCGAAGAACTCGCTCTCCTGGTAGTGTGGGTACAGGGAGCGGAACACCGGCGAGGGCCGGATGGTGGCGTCCTTGATGGTGATAACCTTGGGATTGTAGGACAGGCTCAGGGAGGTGTAGTGGGTGGCGTCCAGCACCGGATGGCGCTCGTAGGCGTAGTCGAGCTGGGCAAACCGGTACTTGAATCCCAGGCCAAAGGACGGGGTGGTGGCGTCGGCAAAGGTGTCGGGGGAGTTGAGTTCGGTCTTCACCCCGGCTCGCAGGGCCAACTGTCCGGCCAGCCAGTATTCGCCGCCGAAGCGCAGATAGTCATCGACCTCGGAGGCCAGGGTCAGGCCTTCGAGCGGGCGCCAGGCCAAGCCCAGCCGGTAGTGGCCCGTATAGAGTTCCTCGCTCAGGCCGCTTTCGTGTTCGACCGAGGTGCCGCCCAGGTCCTGGGCCACCAGGCCCAGGCGCAGGTTGCCAGGCAGCGGCATGAGTAATCCCAGGTCTAGCCCCAGCCCCGTGGCGCTCATCGCCGAAGCCCCGTCCAGATCCGTGCTGTGGGAGAGGTACTTGCCGCCCACCCCGATGGCGGCATTGCCCACCCAGCGGCGCAGGCGCTGGATGCCGTTGCGGTACCCGTAGGCAAAACCGAACTGGTTCTGGAGGTTCTTCAGCCCCAGGCCGGCGCGCATGTCGTCGAAGCCGCGGTAGGACCAGTCCAGGCCCAGGGCGTGATTGTCGGCCATGGGCAGAACGTAGCTCAGATAGGAATCTTTCAACCCCAGGCCAAAGTGGTCGGCGTAGGCAAAGGCAACTTCCTGGCGCTGTAGCGCGGCGATGGCCGCCGGGTTCCAGCGCACGGCCGTGGCGTCATTGGCCACCGCCACAAAAGCCCCGCCCATAGCCATGGCCCGCACCCCGGCATCCACCTGTTTGGAGGTGGTGGCCGCAGCCGGCCCCCACAGGAGCGCCAGCACCAGGGCTATGGAGGGAATTGCGCGCACGCTCAGGGCTCCTCGATGACCAACTGATCGCCGGCCTGGACCGCGTCCCGCAGCACCGCGCTGGCGCTGCCGGGGAAGGACACCTCCAGTCGGTAAGGGCCGGCCGGAGCGCCGAAGATCAGCTCGGCGGCGCCCGGACCGGAGAGCACTTGCCGGTACCCCTGCAACCCGCCGGTGGCCGTGTCGATCAACCGCACCTGGGCGCCGATGGCATCGCCGTGGGTCTTGCCCCGCACCCGCACCTTGACGAAGCGCGCGCTCTCGGCGCTGTTCTGGAAGAGACGGCTGCCCAGGGGGACACCATTGGTCAGGTAGAGGTCTGGGGTGCCGTTGTTGTCGTAGTCGGCCCAGCCCGCCGCCGCGTAGAAACTGCGCACCGCCGACAGGCCGGCGTCGGTGGTGGCGTTTACAAAGATCCCATCCCCCTGATTGGCCAGCAGCACCACCGGCTGCGACTGGCGGTCCGCGCCGTTCGCCAGGAGCAGATCCAAATATCCGTTGCCGTCGTAGTCGGCCCAGCCCACCCCGGCGGTGAGCCAGCCCACCCCGTTGTTCTGCTTCACCCCGGCCTGGGCGCCCACCTCCACAAAGGTGTCGCTGCCCTCGTTGCGGTACAGGGCATTGGCCCCCACGTTGCCCAGGTACAGGTCCAGGTCCCCATCGTTGTCATAGTCGCCCCAGGCTGCGGCTTGGCCGATGCCCTTGTCGGCCACCGGGCTGGTGCTCAGGGCGGCAAAGGCGGGGGTGCCGCCGCTCAGATCGTTGCGAAAGATCACGTTCTCCTGCTCGCGATTGACCACGTACAGATCCAGGTCCCCGTCGTTGTCGTAGTCGGCCCAGGAGACGTCGTCGGCATCGCGGCGGTCGTTCACCCCGAGGTCGCGCCGCTGGTCGAAGGTGCCATTGCCGGCATTCTGGTAGAGCTCGTTTTCGTAGTAGTATTCACCCAGGTAGAAATCGAGCCAGCCATCGCTGTTGAAATCTCCCCAGGCCACCGAGGTGGTGCTGCCGCGCCGCTCCACGTCGATGCCGGCCTGGTTGCGCCCCACCTCGACAAAGGCCTGGCCCTGGTTCTCGTAGAGGTAATCCTGGTCGAAGAAATCGGCCACGTAGAGGTCCAGGTCGCCGTCGTTGTCGTAGTCGCCCCAAGCCGCCGCCGAACTGTTACTGACCACCTCGACCCCCAGGGCCGCGGCCACGTCGGCGAAAGCCCCGTTGCCCTCGTTGCGGTACAGGGCGTTCTTGGGCACCGAAACCGCCGTGGCCCAGTTGGTCACATACAGATCCTGGTCGCCGTCGTTGTCGTAGTCGCCCCAGGCAAGCCCCGTGCCGTAGAGGCCGCTGTTGGCAGTGCCGCTGGCCTCGGTCTGGTCCTGGAAGGCCTGGGCCGCCAGGCCCAAAGGCCAGGCCGACAGGGCGACGGCGAGGAGGATCGTTTTCATCGGACCACCGCCACTACCTGCTCGCGCCGGGCGCTCCCGGCGCTCACCACCACGATGTACAGGCCGCTGGCCACCACCCGGTGGTCCTCGTCCTTGCCGTCCCAACTCAGCGAGATACTGCCGGGCGCCATGGGTGTGTCTCTCAGCAGTACCTTTTCCAGCCGTCCAGAGGTGTTGTAGATACGCACGGTCACGTCTGCCGGCCCGGTGAGTCCGAAGGAGATGTCGGTCTGGTTCCGCAGATTTCCGCCGGCCGGGGCAAAGGCCCTGGGCTGGCAGTCGAGTGTTTCGATGGCCAGGCTGCCCACCTGGGTGCGCTGGTCCTCGAAGAGGGCGTAGACCCCCAACTCCTCCACCGCGGTACGCACCTGTCTGGCGGCAGGGTCCACCATGCCGCCCACCCGCTGCCACTGGCCGCCTTCGAGGCGGAAGAGGCCCAGGCGCAGGGGATCGCGGCTGCCCAGCTGGGCGGCGGTATAGCGCCAGCTCAGAGTGGCGGGTTTGCGCAGGGCCGCCCCGCCGGCGTCCAGTTCGTAGGCCGGCCCGATCTGCTCTAGACCCGTTTCCTGGACTGCGGGTTTGGCCGCCGGGGCTTCCCAGGGCCGGATGGTGATCTCGCCGTTGCCGCCCTGCAGGGCATTGGGCGGAAAGTAGAGTTCGACGCTCTGCGAGGCGTTGCTCACCAATCCCCCCTGAGCCGGGTTGGCCAACTGGGGGGCGGTGCTGAACCGCCAGGAGTAGTCGGCGGCGGCCAACTCGCCCAACACCTGCCGGTCGACCACTACCTCGTACTCGCTAAAAGGCCGCAGACCGTTCTGGGGCGCAAAACTGATCAGGGTGCCGCTGGTGTCGATGCCCACCCCGGTGATCGGGATGGGCACCAGCGCGGTGTCGGGCGCACCCAGGGGGCGCACCCGCAACTGGAAAAACCCGGCGCCCTGATTGGCCACCGAACCAGAGAACACCACCTGCACGGTGGGCAGCGCCGTGGAAACCCCTTCGGCGCCGGCCGCCGGCACCGTGGCGATCACCGCTGGCAGCTGGGTGTTGAAAGACCATTGGACGTCGGGCTGGTCCGCCCCTAACGGGCCCCTGACCCGCGAGCTGACTGCGGCCTGGTACGCGCTGCCGGCCACAAAATCGACAAAGGGGAAGCTCAGGGTGCGGGTGGCCGGGTCGTACTGGAATTCGCTGCGCTCCAGGGGAATCTCGTCCCCGCCCTGGCTCAGGCGGAAGTTCTGCGGGGTGATCTGGGCCGTGTCGGGCGCGCTGGAAAACACCACCTGTAGGCGCCGCCGGCCCGCCGGGATGGTCCCCCCGGCTGAGGGCAGGGTGCGCTCGACCGCGGGGACGCGGGTGCTGAAGCCCCAGGTATAATCCCCCTCGTCCTGCCGCAGCGGCCCACCTAAGGCGGCTGCCAGGCGCACCTCATAGGAAGTGCCCGCCTGCAGGGGCTGGGCCAGCTCCAGGTGCAGGACCTCCCCTTCATAGCGCAGCCCCGCCAGGCTCAAGACCTGGCCGCTGGCCCGCACCTCGGCGTTTTCCGGTCTGATCGCCGCTGCGTCCAGGGCGCCGGTGAACTGCACCCGCAGGCTGCCCAGGCCAGGGGCCACACTCGTATCGCCGGCTGCCGGCAAGGCCGCGGCCACCTGGGGCACCGGGGTGGTGAAGTTCCAGCGCAGATCCGCGCTGCGCAGCGGGCCGGCCACGGTGCGGGAGATCACCACCGCGTAGCGCGAACCCGGGCGGAAACCCTCCGCCAGTTCGAAGCTCAGGGTGCGGGTGGCAGCCTCGAAACGCGGCGCCTCGCGCAGGGGCGCATCCTCTCCCTCGCGCAATACCTGCACCGCCGCGGCCAACTGCTCGGTCTCGATGCCGCTGTCGAAGGTGGCACTCACCACGCCGGCGCCCGGATCGACCGCCGCACCTGCCGCCGGCAAGACCTCGACGGTGTCGGGGGCCAGGGTCTGGAAGGTCCAGCTTACCCCCTGGCCTGCACCCAGGGGACCGAGGGCCTCGGCGGCGATGGCCACGCCATAGGTGCTGCCCACCTGCCAGCCGGCGGCCGGAGCCAGTCCGTACTGCCCCTGCCCGCGGACCACCGGATCACCGGAGCGCAGGGCCACCGGCGCACCTTCCCGCTGCAGGGCGAAATTGCCCGCCTTTACCTGCGCTAGGTCCAGCGGGCCATCAAAATTGATCACCACCTCGTCGAGCGCCCCGGCATCGACCCCTGTTGCTCCGACCACCGGACTGACCTCGACCAGACGGGGCACTGCGGTGCTGAAACCCCACAGGTAACCCGCGGCTCTGAGGGGACCACCCAGGGCGGCGGCCAGGCGCACCTGGTAGGAGGTGCCCGCCTGCAGGGGTTCGTCCAACACGATGCGCAATTCCCCATCGCCGTAGAGCAGGTCTGCCACACCCACGGCCTCGCCCCCGCGCAGCACCGCGACGTTTTCCTCGTTTAGCAGGGCGGCGTTGAGCGGGTCGCTGAAGGTGGCCGACAACTCGTTGAGCCCGGAGACCACGGCGGTATCGCCGGCGGCCGGCTGGGTGTCCTCCAGCTGGGGCACCGGGGTGCGGAAGGTCCACAGGTAGTCCGCCGCCCGCAGCGGGCCGCCCAGGGCCGCAGACAGGCGCACCTGGTAGGAGGTGCCCGCCTGCAGGGGTTCGTCCAGCACGATGCGCAACGCCTCTGCCGCGTAGAGCAGTTCCGCCACCCCCACGGGTTGGCCTGCCCGCAGCACCTCCACGTGCTCCTCGTCGATGAGGCCCAGGTCGAGGGCATGGCTAAAGGTGGCCGACAACTCGCCGGCCCCGGCCTCGACCGCCGTGTCGCCGGCAGCCGGGACCGTGCCCAGCAGCTGGGGCACCGGGGTGCGGTAGCTCCAGCTGAAGTCCGTCTCCTGCAGGGCGCCGGCCAGGGAGCGGGAGATGATCACCTCGTAGCGCGAGCCGGGCCGCAGCCCGCCCTGGATCGCGGCGGTCAATTCGTTGCGGGCCGGGTCGAAACGGGCCGGGTCCAGTTGCACCTCTTCCCCTTCGCGCAGCACGTGCACCATCTCGGGGGCGGCGAGCAATTCGACCTTGAGCGGGATGTCGAAAAGCGCGGCGATCTGACCGCTGCCCGCCACCGCCGTGTCGCCGGCGGCCGGGACTGTGCCCAGCAACTGGGGCTGCTGGGTAGAGAAATTCAGGGTGAGGGCATTGGCCAGCCGGTTGCCGGCCGAATCCTGCAGGGCGGCGGAGACCTCCACCCGATACTGGGTACCTGGGGCCAGCCCTTCGCCCAGCAAGAGGCGCACGGTGCGGGTCTGGGGATCGTAGGTGGGCGGGGCGATCAGCTCCAGATGCTGATTGTCCAGTTCGACCTCGAAGTGTTCGGCGCTGAGCACCCCCTCGTCCATGGGCTCGGAAAAACCCAACAACACCTCTCCGGAACTGATGGACACCCCGACAGCCCCGCTCGCCGGGGAACTGCTGAGCAGGCGCGGGACTTCGGTGTCGGCGACAAAGGCGCCGGCGGAATCAAAAGGCGCCAGTTCGTTCTGTTTGTTGTCGCGCAGGCCCCGCACCTGGACTGCGGCTGCACCCGAGGGCATCTGCGCCGTGAGGGTGAGTTCCCCGGTCCAGGTCTCCCCGGTAAACTGCACAGTCTGGAAGGAGAATTCCTGCCCGCCCATCACGGCGCTGACTGCCGGATTTTGGGCCGGGTCCACCCCCGAGTGTTCATCGGCGAAGTTGAGCACCAGGGAAACACTCTGGCCGATGCCGGCCTGGCGGCGGCCCAGGCGCAACCCGCTCACCTGGGGCGGCACGGTGTCGATGATAAATTCCTGCGGCGCGGTCCACTCCGAACGGGCAAATCCAGCGTCCACCGTCTGCACCGACCAGTAGTAGGTTCCGCTGGCCAGCCCCTGCAGCCGGCGCCCGAGCACCTGACCGGCATTGGCGGCGGCCAGCACCCCGCTGCCCGAGAGCACATCGCCCTGTTCGGGGGCGGTACCCACCCGCAGATGATAGCCGAGGCTGGCGGCGGGCGGATCGCCGTCGTCGGCCGCCGCGTTCCAACCCAGCACCACGGTGTTGGCCGAATCCAGGGCCGCCGTACCAGTGGGCGCTGAGGGCGGGCGATTGGCATTGAACTGCTGGGCTGCCAGGTTGTCGTTGACCGCAGCGCTGGGGGCAAAGGTGGCGTCGCGCCCGGTCGAAAAGAGATCCAGGTCCCCGTCGCCCTCGATGTCGGCCAGGGACACGGCGCTGAAATCGACCCCCTGGAGCAGGGGCAGTTGCGCGGCGACAAAGGCGCTGTCGGCGCCAGTGCGGCCGATGGTGTTTTCGTAGATGGCCAGGAAGGGGGACTGGCCGTTGTTGCCGGCAATCACCAGATCGAGGTCCTGATCGTTGTCGTAATCGCCCCAGACCAGATCGCCGCCCTGAATGCCCGGCAGGGCGATATCGGCCCGGGCAGTCAACTGGCCGGCCTGGTTCTCGTAGAGCACCGCACTCACCCCGCCCTCGCCGATGCCGCCGGCGACCAGGTCCACATCGCCATCCCGGTCGAAATCGCCCCAGGCCAGGTCGCTGGATTCGAGGCCGGGCAACTGCTGCCCACTGTCGACCAGATCGCCCCCGTCGTTGCGGTACAGGCGGAACTGGCGGGTGCCATCGCTGCCGCTGCCGTTGAGGGCCAGGTCCAGGTCCCCGTCGCTGTCCCAATCGGCCCAGGCCAACTCCCCGTTGTTGACGCCGACAAGATCGAAGTTGGCCTCGTCGAAACCCCCCTGGCCGTTGTTGCGGAAGATCAGGGTCAGGGACTGCTGACGGCCGCCGACGATCTCGTCGCTCTGGCCCATGAGCGCCAGATCCAGATCGCCGTCGTTGTCGTAATCGCCCCAGGCCACGTCGCTCTTGGAGAGTTTGGGGAAGGAACCGACAGCCTCGAGGGTATAGCCAGTGGCAGCCGGCACCGCGCGGTAGAGCAGGGTGTTGCGGTTCTCGAAGATATCCTCGCCAGTGACCACCAGGTCCAGGTCGCCGTCCTCGTCGTAATCGCCCCAGGCCACGTCCCCGTTGCGCAACCCGGACAGTTCCACGTCCTGCCGCACCTCCAGGGTGCCGGCCGTGTTTTCGTACAGCAGGCTCTGCGCCTCGCCGCTGCGGTTCTGGCCGATGACCGCCAGGTCCTGATCCCCGTCCTGGTCAAAGTCGCCCCAGGACATGGAGGCTTCCTTGAGCGCCCGCAGGCGCTGCTGGGAGGAGACGAACTGCTGCACCACCACCTGGCTTTCCTGCGACCATGCCGAGCGGCCCAGGGCCCCGTCCACGGCGCGCACACTCCAGTAATAGGTATCGGGAGGCAGGAAGCGCTGGAGGGCAAAACTGGTCTTGGCCCCCACGCTGCCCGGGCCCACGGCCACCGCGCCGGAGAAGATATCGCCGCTGCCCGGCTCGGTGCCCAGGCGCAGGTCGTAGGTGAGGCTCGCGCTCTCCGCGTCGCTGCCCGGCGACCAACTGAAGAGGGCCTGGTCGCTGCTCACCTGCACCGGGTTGAGACGGGTAGGCGGCTCGGGCAGGGTATTGGCCACCGGGGTGCCCAGGTTGCTGTACAGGGTGGTGCGCGAGACGCCGGCGGCATCGACGCCGCTGACCAAGAGGTCGATGCGGCCGTCGCTGTCGTGATCGGCCCAGGCCACCGCTCCGCCCCCCAGACCGGCGAACTCCTCGGCCGGCACCCCGCTGAGGCTGCCGCTGCGGTTGGGGAAGACCAGGGTCTTATAATCGGAGAGGATGGAGGTGCCCGCAGCGGCCAGGTCCAGGTCGCCGTCGTTGTCGTAGTCGGCCCAGGCCAGGCGGGTGCTGAGGCGCCGGCTGGTATTGAGGGTGAAACTAGCGTCGAGGGTGAGCACCCCGGTAGGGCGGTTGCGGTACACCCCCAGAGCGGCGTTCCAGGCCCCGTCGCGGCCGGAAACCGCCAGGTCGAGGTTGCCGTCCCCGTCGTAGTCGCCCCAGGCCAGGCCGCCGCCTTTGACCTTGCTTTCGACCACCAGGGAGGGATCGAGGTTGAGGGTGCCGGTCGGGTCGTTCTTATAGAACTCGGTGACCGGCCCCAGGCCGCCGGTGGTGGTCACATTTTCGCCGGCAATGCTCAGATCCAGATCGCCGTCGCCGTCGTAGTCGGCCCAGGCCAGGCCGCCGTTGTGTACATTGACCACGGCCTCGCTGTTGGTGGCATCCACCGCCAGCACCCCGTCTTCGTTGCGGTAGAGCTGGGTCAACGAGACGCCGCTGTGATCCATGCCGGCCACCACCAGGTCCGCGTCGCCGTCCCCGTCGTAGTCGGCCCAGGATAGCGAGGCGTAGCGCACACCCTCCAGCGCATCCTGCCGCAGATCCAGGCTCAACTGGCGTTCTTCGGGCGTGGCGCCGGCCTCGTTGCGGTACAGGCGCAGGCTTTCGTCACCCGCCTGATCCCAGCCGGCGATGCTCAGGTCGAGATCCCCGTCGCTGTCGTAGTCGACCCAGGCCACCTCGCCGTAATACACCCCGGCCAGCCGCTCGCGCTGGGTTTCGTCCTCGACCATGACGCCCTGGTCATAGCGGAAGATACGGGCGATACGCGCGGTCTGGCCGTTTTCAGTGGTCTCCCCGATCAGCGCCAGATCCGCATCGCCGTCCCCGTCGTAGTCGCCCCAGGCCGCGTGGCCGGCCCACACCCCGGGCAGGATCTGACCTGAGTCGGCCAGATTCTGGGCCTGGACGGCGCCGGCAACGAGCAGCAGTGCGAAGAGCAGTGGCCTGGTCATGTCGTGAGTACAGTTGAAGTAATGAGGGCCAGACGAGCACTTCTCAGGAAAAGCAGCACTAAGATAGTAAACGCCTATGCATTCGCCAAGCAGAAGAAATCGCGCGGGTTCAGTCTGCTTCCACCACCGCCATATCCACCTCCACGGCCACGGCGCTGCCCAGGATGGAGACGTTGAGCACCAGGCGAAACCCTTCGTCCTTGCGCGCCGAGATCCGCCCGCTCAACCCGGCCAGCGGGCCGGAGACCACCCGCACCCAGCGCCCGCGCTTGAGCAGCGGGTACAGCGTGAGCGCCGCCCCCAGGTTGCTGGCCAGGTATATATTGTATAGCTCGCCCCGCAGCTCTTCCTGATCGGCCACCTCGATGGTGCGCACCAGGGAGCCGGTCTGCAAGAGGTCGTAGCGCTGCTGCCGGTTGCAGGCGGCGAACATATAGCCGGGAAAGAGGGGGACTTCAAAGTGATAGCGCCGCTGCCCCTTTTGGCCGGACTTGGCCGGCTCGCTGCGGCGCAGGGGCAGGTAGTGGCGGATGCCCAGTTGCAGGCAATGTTTGTCCGCCTGCTTCTCGGCCCTGGGTCGGGTGTGCAAGGCGAACCAGGCCGCCCCCTCCTCCGGCCGGAAGAGCCGGGCCGCCGTCTCTTCCAGGGCGTTGCGCAGCACTGTCGCCGCTCCCCCACCTCCCGCAGCTCCCTTGCTCATCGGCCCCTCAACAAGAGGGCCTCCCGGGCAGCACGCCGCGGGAGGCCATAAACTGGGGTGAGTGACGGGGCTTGAACCCGCGGCCTCCTGGGCCACAACCAGGTGCTCTAACCAGCTGAGCTACACCCACCATATAATGAGGCATAGAATATAACCCCCCCTTCTCCGTCAGGCAATAAGCGGTGGCCGGGACAATCATCGCCAGTCTGGAATCTCCACCGGCTTTCCCCCCTGGCGGATGCTCTCCTGGGCGCACAGGCCCGGCAGGCTCATGTCCAGGGCCTGGTGGATGCCGATGGGCGAGGGCCTCCCGCTGCGCAGGGCGTCGAGGAAATCGCGGATCATGCAGTACTCGGCGGTGCCGTGGCCCCCGGCCCGTGCCTGGGCCGGCACCCCGGGCACGTCGTAGCCCAGGGGCAGTTCCATCATCGCCCCCAGGTGGGGGATTTGCTCGGTGTAGGCATGGGTGCGCAGCGGCACCGGGGGCCGCGAGGTCTCCAGGCAGCCCTTGGTGCCGTAGAGCGAGTAGTAATGGAAAGAGGGCTCGCGCACCAGCTTTTCGGCCCGCAGGATCTTGATCACCGCCCCGCTGGCGGTCTGAAAGATGCCCACCCCAAAATCGTACTGGCCGTATTCGGGGTCGAGTTTGTTGGCGGTGGCCATAGCCGTGACCCGCACGCAGCGCTCCCCGGTGATCTTGAGCAGGGGGCCCAGGCTGTGGGTGCAGTAGGTGAGGGGCTGCCGGAAGGAGCGCCAGGTGGGCGTGCCGTCGGCATTGCGGTGCAGGGCGCGCACATCGTGTACGTACTCGGCTTCGGCGTAGATCAGCTCGCCCAGCATGCCCTGGTCCCACATCTCCTTCCAGGAGAGCATGTGGCCCCAGTAGCAGCAGTTTTCGGCCAGCATAAAAAGCTGCTGGGGGTGGCGCTGCACTGCTTCCAGCAACTGGGCGCACTCCTCCATATCAGAGGCCAGGATCACCTCCTGCAGCACGTGGCAGCCGGCTTCCAGCGCCGCGATGCTCTGGTCCTTGTGGTCGGGGATGGGCGAGGCCACCACCACCACGTCGAGACCAATCTCCAGCAACTCGGCATAGGTGGCACACCGCCGCGCCTGGGGGAACTGCTGGCCAAAACGCTCCAGGGCCTGGGGGTCCGGGTCGCAGGCCGCAGCGATCTGGCAGTCGGGAAAGAGGGGAAAGACCCGCGCCAGGCTCAGGCCGCGGCGCAGGCCGGATAGGCCGACGCGAAAACTCTTGCTCATGGCTAGACTCCGCTCAGGTTGACTGGGACCAGAAAATACAGCTTTCTAGTAGGGCGGCAAAAAGTGGTCCGCACCGGAAAGGAGCTGGTGATGAGCGAAGAGAGAATGACCATCCTCAAACTGCTGGAGCAGGGCAAGATCAGCGCCCAGGAAGCAGAGCGGCTGCTGCGCGCCCTGGGCAGGGAGTCCCGGGGCGACGGCCTGCGCCTCGACGAGTTGGGCAAGAATATCGGCCAGGCCATGCAGGAGGCAGGCCGCGCCATCAACGAAGCCGTGGGCTCGGCCCGGCGTTCGGCAGCGGGCCGAACCGTGGGCGACCTCTTCGACGACGTGGTCTCCGAGTTCTCCGGTTCCGGGGAGGAGATAGAGGAGACGCGCGAGTGGACCCTGGGGGCGGCCGGCGTGGCCCTGTTACACGCTGACACCAGCAACGGAGCCATCGCGGTGGAAGGCGCGGACCTGGAGGAGATTCAGATCCGGGCCACCAAGAAGGTGAAGGCGCGCACCCGCCAGCAGGCCGAGGAGTGCGCCGCCCAGGTGGAGGTGAATGCACAACGGGAGGGGGACCGGGTGCGCATCTGGGAGGAGCGGCCCCTCAACCTGAAAGGTATCCGGGTCGAGGTGCGCTACCAGGTGCGCTGCCCCCGGCAACTGGCCCTGCGCCTCAGTACCCTCAACGGCGCGGTGAGCGCCCAGGGAACGCGGGCCGGCATCGAGGCCTCCACCCTCAACGGCAAGGTGGAGGTGGTGGATAGCCAGGGACCGATGAAACTGAACAGCAAAAACGGCAAGGTGGCCGCCCACCTGGACCTGCTCGCTGGCCGGGGAGAATTCGAAACCGCCAACGGCAAGGTGGAGGTGGTGGTGCGCGCCGGCCAGGGTTCCATCGATGCCAAGACCCTCAACGGCGCGGTAGAGCTGAGCCTGCCCGCCGATTTTGCCGGCCGCCTCGACGCCAGCACCGTACACGGCCACGTGCACTCCGAATTCCCCATCCCGGTGACGGGCAAGCCGGACAGGGCCCGCCTCGAAGGGCAGATCGGCCCCGGCGGCGAACACCTGGTGCGGCTGCGCACCCTCAATGGGGCCATCTCGCTGAAGAAATTCGCGCCGGCGGCCCCGTAAGAAGCTGTTTCACTACCTCTTGATCGCAGCCCTGCCCCTCCCGGGGTAGGGCTTTTTTTCATCGCGCCAAACACCTGCCCTTCCTCCCTCGTTGTATAAGCAGAGGCCAGAGGAGGCTTTCTTGCTGACCCTGGAAGAACTGTACCGCGAATACGCCGAGGGGCTCCAGGCCTACGCGGCCCGGCTGACCCGCGAATCCCAGAGCGCCGAGGATCTGGTACAGGAGGCCTTCGTCCGCACCCTAGGCCACCTGCAACTGCTGGAGCAGCTCAATGCCCATCAGCGCCGGGCCTGGCTCTGCCAGACGGTGAAACGCCTCTTCCTCGACCGCTGGGCCTCGCGGGCCAGGGAAGCGGCGGCCATCGCCCAACTGAGTCTGGAGACCGAAGGGTACGTGCCCCCGGTAGAACCAGAGCTGATGAGGGCGCTCTTGGCGCGGGTCCCCGAGTCCTGTCGTCAGGTGCTGGAGATGCGCTACAGCCTGGGCATGAACAGCACCGAGATCGGCGAGGAGTTGGGCCTCCCCCCGGCCACGGTGCGCTCACGGCTCCATCTGGCCATCGCGCGGCTGCGCGCCCAACAGGACAAACTCTTTTAGAGGAGGAAGGCATCATGGAAGCGAAAACGCAGGAAGGCAAGTCCATCGGCAATGTGGGGGTCCTGGACCTGCGCACCGCCACCGAGGACTCGGTCGCAGAGATCAAGTCCATCGGCAACGTGGGTATGGTGGTCACTTCGCCGGAAACCGCTCACCTGCTGCCCCGGCTCAACGCCGGCAATATCGGCAGCACCATCGAAGCCCCGGCCGACGCCCGGCTGCTCTCCGGGCAGGTGATCATCAACCGCAACTACTTCAAGGATCAACCTGCCCCGCTGCATCTGGTGGTCACCGGGCAGATCGTCGTCGAGCCCGAGGTGCAGGCCGCCGATATCGAGCAAGGCCTGGGCGCCCTGTACGTGAGCGGCCAGGTCTTCTGCCCCGAGCATCTTTCCGGGGCGATCCAGGCCAAACTGCGCGCCCTCCAGGGTCAGTTCCAGGTCTACGACGGCTCGCTGCGTCTGGTGCTGGGCGACCTGGTCTTGGACGAGCACACTCTGCCCGTGCTGGAGGACGGAGTCCAGTTCGCGGTGGTCGGCCAGGTGCGCGTCCCCAAGGTAGTAGACAACGAGTTGCTGGCCCGCAAGCTCGGCAAGCTCCACCTGATCGGCGGCCTGCTCTGCCACGAGGAGAATGCCCAGGCTATCCTCTCGCGGCTGGAGGAAAAGACCGGCATGGCCAAGAAGACCATCATCCCCGCCGGCTTTGAGCTGGTGGGCAGTTCGCTGGTAATCGACGCCGCCAATCTGGGCACCCTGCCGGGCAGGCGGCTTTACTGCACCAAGAAGGTGCAACTCGGAGCCGACGTGGAGGCCCAGGCCCTGGACCAAGCCATAGAAAACCTGGTCGCCAAGGACCTGCTCCTCTACCCCAAAGCCCTGGAGGAAACCCTGGCCCGCAAATCCGAGTTGGCCAGCACCCAAGCCGTCCCCTACGAGGGTGAGCTGTGGCAGGTGGAGGACGTCACCCAACTGCCGGCCTCCCGTTTCGAGTACCTGGAGGGCAAGGCCACCCTGGTGGTGCTGGGGGTGCTGACCATCGATCCCGAAGTAGAGCCCAAAATCCTGGCCGAGCGCCTGTTCAAGGTCCACAACAAGGGCGTGATCAAGTGTACCAAGGCGCAATTGGGCGCCATCCAGGCCCGACTGGGACTGAACAAAGGGGGGGTGCTGGAGAGTTCGGACAAAAAAGAAGAAGCGGAGGACGAGGAAGAAGGGATCGGCAACGTGGGACATCTCAAGCTCTAAGCAAACTAGTATAGATCATATAGTTACAACAGAGGCGCCCTTGGTGTAGGGCAGCAATCCACACCAAGGGCGTCTTCTTTTTCAACAAAGAGATGGATTACTTTTTACAATAATTAATTTTTAACTTGACTTTATTGATAAATTTTGTTTTAATTTTTAAAAAATGGAAATAATATGAGAAAAATACTGGAATGTTGCCCGAACTGTGGCAAAGACCTGGAAATCACCCAGGTAAAGTGCACCTCCTGCGAAACCCTGATCAGCGCCCGGTACTCCCCCTGCAGGTTCTGCAAGCTCCCCCCGGAGAGCCTGCGCCTGCTGGAGATCTTCATCAAGAACCGGGGCAACGTCAAGGAGATGGAGCGGGAACTAGGCCTCTCCTATCCCACGGTGCGCAACAAGCTGGACGCGGTGATCAAGGAACTGGGTTTCGAGGTCAACCCCGCCGCTGAAGAAGGCTTCAAAACCCAGCGGCGCCAGATCCTGGAACAACTCGAACGGGGCGAGCTCAAAGCCGCGGAAGCGGCCAGCCTGCTGGAAAAACTCAAAAAATAGGAACCTCACATGGACCTCCACCGCACCCAGATCCTGGGACAGCTGGAACGAGGGGAACTCACGGTCGATGCGGCCTCACGCCTGCTAGCCGGCAGCCCTGAGGCCAGCCCCGCAGCACCCGCGCCGGAGACCCCCAACGCCGCCCCCACCCGCCGCCAGCGCCTGGCCGCCCTGACCGAACAGGTCCGCGCCTGGGAACCCGAGCGCATGGTCACCCCGCCGGACCAGCCCCCCCGGTCCTGGCCCTGGCCCGAGAGCGCCTGGCAGTGGTTCTGGCAGGACTTTTCCCACCCCCTGCACCTGGACCACACCTTTGAACTGGCCGCCGGCACTCAGCTGTACGCCACAGTTTTTTCCGGAGACCTGAACCTGAGCGGGCTGCCCAGCCCTCAGCTCACCCTGGGCGCCGCGGCCTTCGACCTGCGCGTCGGCCACCAGGAACGCATCCTGCGCCTCGCCGCTGCCACCGGCACCCTCGACCTGGGTGTGCCCGGCGCCGTGACCCAGGCCCAGGTGCAGGTCCTGCCCGGGGACCTGTACATCCGCGATCTGAGCCTGCAGCGCCTGCAACTGCGCTGCGAGAGCGGGGACCTGCGCTGCGAAGAGGTCTCGGCCGACATCGACGCCGAGTTGTTCGGGGGGGATGCCGACCTCTTCCACACCAAGGGAGACGTGTACATCCGCGCCCATCAGGGCCGCATCCGCCTGCGCGATCCCGAGGCCAGGCAGGTGAAACTAGTGGCTGACGAAGGCTTGGAATTGCGCCTGGGCAAGGTCGAAAGTGGGCATTACCGGTGCGAGACCCAGGGCGGCGATATCGAGGTAAACATCGGCGGGGATTCGGCCTGCCAGCTGTCCATCGAGGCCCGCGACGGAGGGCAGATCTGCCCGGTCAGGCTGCCCTGGAGTGCCCTGCAGGAGCGGTCACCCCACTGTCTGAAAGGCCAGTTGAAGGGCGGCGGCGCCACCATCGAACTGATAACCCACGGCGGGCGCATCTACCTATCAGGAGAATAGGCCATGAACGAAGAACAGACCAAGATCCTCGATCTGCTCGCCGAGCACAAGATCAGCCTCGACGAAGCGACCAGACTACTCGACGCCTTGGAGAGTCCCCCCGGACAGGCGGAGGAGCCGGTTGTTGCGGAACGCCGCGCCGAGGAGATGCCGGCTGCGCCGGGGAACACGGCCAACTGGGCCGGCATCGACCTGCGCAAAGTCAAACTCGCGGGCATGAACCTCCGGGGCGCGGTACTGCGCGGCAGAAATCTGCACGGCCTCGACCTGCGCGGGACCCATCTGGAAGAAGCCGATCTGCGCCAGGCCAATCTCCACGACGCCGACCTCACCGATGCCCATCTCCAGGGCGCAAACCTGAGCCATGCTAACCTGTCCAATGCCGACCTATCCGGCGCCCACATAGAGGAAGCTGACCTCACGTCTGCCAATCTCAGCAATGCCGACCTCTCCGAGACCAATCTCCAGGGCGCTAATCTGAGCCACGCCAACCTGACTAACGCCGATCTATCCGGCACCCATCTGGAAGAAACCGACCTATGCGGCATCAACCTCAGTAACACCGACCTCTCCGAGGCCAAGTTGCAGGGGGCCAATCTCCAGGGCGCTAATCTGAGCCACGCCGACCTGTCCGGTGGACACCTGGAAGAAGCTGATCTCAGCGGCATCAACCTCGGCAACGCCGATCTGTCGGGGGTTCATCTCCAGGGCGCCAACTTGCAGGGCGCCAGGCTGCGGCAAGCAGACCTTTCCGGCGCACATCTAGAAGAGGCCGACTTGTCAGGGGCCGATCTGAGAGAAGCTGATCTGTCAGGGGCCAATCTCCAGGGCGCCCGGTTGCAGGGCGCCAAGCTGGAGGGTGCAAATCTGGAGGGCGCCAACCTGGAGGAGACCGACCTCTCCCTGCCGCAAGCCTCGGTGGAATTCTCAGCGCCGCAGATCGACGTGCCGCCCATCCACATCCCGCCCATTCCGCCCATTCCGCCCATTCCACCTCTGGCGCCCAGGGCTGCAAGGGCAACCACCGCGCCGACCAGCGTCGATGCCGACTATATCCGCGCCCTCAGGGAAGCCGGGGTCACCGATCTCTCCGCCCTCTTTATACCCGGACTGATCCAGGCCGGGGTGACACCCGAATATGTCCGCGCCCTCAAGGAGGCCGGGGTCAAGGACCTCTCCGCGATCCACCTGCCCAACCTGGCCCAGGCCGGCGTCACTCCCGAATACGTCCGCGCCCTCAAAGAGGCCGGGGTCACAGATCTTTCGACCCTCTTCCTACCCGGACTGATCCAGGCCGGCATCACCCCGGAGTATGTGCGCGCACTGAAAGAGGCGGGCCTGGACGACCTCTCGGCGATCCACCTGCCTGGACTCAAGGCGAGGGCACAATAACCCAACCCCCTGCCAACCACCTGCCTGCCGCTAGTCTCTAACCTTTGCAGTAGTGCGGCAAACACTTTCCCTCCCCCTTCCGTTGTACTGGTCGAGGGCATCGGGTGGATCTACACCATCGGCCACCCACCCCTGGAGATAACCGAATGTTCCTGATCACTGCACTCCTTGTCCTCGGCGCCCTGGCACCGCGCCTGGCCGGGGCGCACAACGGCGCGGTTGCGCAGGCCTCTCCCGTCGCGGGCATCACGCTCGACGGCGACGCGGCCGACTGGCCGGCGACCCTGCCCCCCTACCCGATCGCGCGGGCCGAATACGGCGATGCCCCCAGCGGAGAGAGAGACCTCAGCGCGCACTTCCGCATCGGCTATAACCACACCGAAAGCGCCCTGTATATCCTCGTCGAGGTGAACGACGAATCCGCGGTCCTCGACACGGCTGCCGGCAGATCCTGGGACACCCAGGACGGCTGCGAGCTCTATGTGGACGCCGTGCACGGATCGCTCCCCACCCAGTATGCCTACTACCTCGACCAACCTTCCGGAAGCAGGAGTTGGGACGGGGTGGAGGTGGCGATGAGGCAGACGGCTGCTGGCTGGCGCTACGAGTGGCGCGTCGCACTCCCCGAGGTCGGCTCCGGCCTCTCGCTGGGTTTCGATCTGTCCGTGGCGGACAAAGACCAGGATGGTTCCTTTTCGTGGATCGCCTGGGGCCCCGGCACCCAAAAAGCCTCTGTACCCGACCGCTGCGGAGACCTGCTGCTGGCCGATCCGGAGCTGAAGCTGGGCCACATCGCCGGCCGAATTGGCTGGCGCGGCTCTTCGGGAACACCCTCGGCGCCCCTGCCCCGCCGGGTGCGCTTCCAGCCTCTCCAGCCCGGGAGCCCGCAGGTCCAGACCAATGTGGATTCGACCGGGGCCTACACCGCGGCTCTGCCCGCCGGCACCTACGCGCTTTCGGTCGTGGACGCCATGGAACTGCGCGTGGTCGAAAGCGACCACCTCCACGTCCGCGTCGAGGCGGACCGCCAGGCCGAGGCCGCGCTCCTCCAGGTGTCGCCCCTTCCCGAGCCGCAGTTCGCCGGGGAGGAAGGCATCCTCCTCTCCCCTCGCCCTGTCGATCCGGCCCAGGTGGACCGTTTTGTGCAGGCCTACATGGAGTACCTCAAGATTCCCGGCCTCTCCCTGGCCCTGATCAAGGACGGCGCCATCGTCTATCACCGGGGATTCGGGATAAAAAGCACCGCCACCGGCGAAAAGGTGACCGACTCGACCCTCTTCGAGGCCGCCTCGATGACCAAACCGGTCTTCGCCTATACCGTCCACCGGCTGGTGGACCGGGGGGTGCTCGACCTAGACACCCCGCTCTTCACCTACCTGCCCTACCCGGACGCAGCCCACGATGAACGGTACAAACGCATCACCGCCCGGATGGTCCTCTCCCACACCACCGGTTTCCCCAACTGGCGGAACGGCCCGCAACTGAACATCGAGTTCGACCCAGGGACCAAATTCGGCTATTCGGGAGAAGGCTTCGAGTACCTCAAGGCCGTGGTGGGCAAACTCACCGGCAAGGACCCCGAGCAGGTGGTGGTGGAAGAGGTCTTGGGGCCGCTGGGCATGGACAATGCGTACCTGAGCTGGCGTCCCCAGATGGAGGCCCTCACCGCGTTCGCCCACTCCGGCGAGCATAATACCCCTTCGCCGAAGGGCAAACCCGAAAAGGCGGGCATGGCCTACAGCCTGCACGTCGACGCCGGCACCTACGCCAAATTCCAGCTTGCCCTCATCGAGGGCCGCGGGCTCTCGGCGGCGCGCCTGGCCGATATGTTCAAGCCGCATTCCCATCCTACCGAATGGGGAGGGGATGGTGCCCCCCCGGCATCCGGCCTGGGCCTCTTCATCACCGAAACCCCCTGCGGCACCAGCTACGGCCACGGGGGGCGCAACGGCGGGTACTTTACGAGCCAATCAGAGGTGTATAGAGGCCGGAAGGTGGGGTACGTCTTCCTGACCAACAACGATCAGGGCCCGCGCTTCGAGAAACCGCTGCAGACCTTTCTCATCGAGGGCACCGGGGCCTGTGGGTCCGCCGGGACACAGAACGCCGACAAGGCGCAATGAACAACACGGATCGCCGCGTTGACCCTCTTCGATCCTGACTGACCATTTGCCCATTGACTCCAATCGCACGAGGACGCCCGTGAACAAAACAACCATCAACGCGGCGCTGGCCTTTGCTTTCCTGACCGGCTTTCCCTACCTGCTCCCGGCCCAGGACTCCACCGCCACCCACCCCACCCGGACCATGCAGGCGGTGCGCCTCAGCCAAACCCCGCCCCGGATCGACGGGGTGCTCGACGACGAGGTCTGGCAGACCGCGCCCATCGCCACGGACTTCGTGCAGAAGGACCCCGCCGAAGGGCAGCCGGCCACCGAGCGCACCACCATCCAGATCACCTACGACGAGGAAGCCCTCTACGTCGCGGCCCGCTGCTACGACCGCGAGCCGGACAAGATCGCCGCCCCCCTGGTCCGGCGCGACCAGTACTTCGAGACCGACCGGGTCTCGGTCAACCTCGACCCCCACCACGACCACCAGACCGGATATTTCTTTTCCATCAGCCCCTCGGGCTGTCTCATCGACGGCATCCTCTACAACGACACCTCCGAGGACATCACCTGGGACGGGGTCTGGGAGGGCAAGGCTTCCAGGGATGATCAGGGCTGGAGCGCCGAGTACAAGATCCCCTACCACGTCCTGCGCTTCAGCTACAAAGAGCGCTATACCTGGGGCATCAACGTGCTGCGCTTCATCAACCGCAAGGCAGAACGAGATGACTGGGTCATGACCCCTCAGGGGACCAACGGCTGGGTCTCGCGCTTCGGGCATCTCGAAGGCATCGAAGGCATCCGGCCCTCCAAGCCGCTGGAGATCTTCCCCTTTGTCCTGGGCCGCTCCTCCTTTGAATCGGGTAGCCAGGACTTTCTCTCCTCTGCGGGGGTAGACCTGCGCTACGGCCTGGCCTCCAACCTCTCCCTCAACGCCACCGTCAACCCGGATTTCGGCCAGGTCGAGGCCGATCCGGCGGTGCTGAACCTGAGTGTCTTCGAGACCTTCTACGAGGAGCGGCGGCCCTTCTTCGTCGAGAGCAATACCCTCTTCAGCGCCCCGCAGCCCGACATCGTCGGCATCAACAGCCCGGCCCAACTCTTCTACTCCCGCCGCATCGGCAGACAGCCGGACCGCTTTTCCCCACCAGACAACAGCGAAACCATCCACCAGCCCGAGGCCACCACCATCCTGGGAGCCGGCAAGTTCTCGGGCAAAACCGCCGCCCGCACCTCCTTCGGTTTCCTCGACGCGGTGACGGCCAGCGAGTACGCCCTGATCGAGGACGAAGAGACCGGGGCGCGGCAGCGGCACCGGCTCGAACCGCTGACCAACTCCCTGATCGGCCGGGTACAGCAAGATTTGGGCACCAACTCTTCGGTGGGCGCCACCTTCACTGCGGTCAACGGCGAGGGCTTCAGGACCGCGTACGTGGGCGGGGTGGACGGCAACTTCAAGGCGCGCGAAAACGCCTATGGCCTCTACACCCGTCTGGCCGGCAGCCGCGCCGGCACCGAGGTGGACCCCAAAAAGGGATACGAGGGCACGGCCTACTTCTACAAGTTCTCCGGCTGGTTGGGCGGCCAGGCGTACCTCAATGCCCGCTCCCCCGGCTTCGAGGTCAACGACCTGGGGTACATGGACCGGGCCGACTGGGTCCAGACCGGCGGGCATATCTACGCCCAGATCCAGAAACCCTGGGCCCTGGCCCGCAGATCCGGATTCAACCTCAATACCTGGACCCACTGGAACTACGACCAGGTAAAGCTGGTGCAGGGGGTCAACTTCAACACCTGGAACGAACTGAAGAACTACTGGTTCGTGCAGGTGGGGATCAGCCGGGAGTTCGAGGCGCAGGACGACCTGGCGACCCGGGGCGGCCCGCTGATGAAAACACCTGGGCGCTTTTTGTACTGGGGTAATCTGAGCACTGATCGCCGAAAGAAGCTGAGCGTGGGCTTCAATCCTTACGGGGAAAGGATGGACGGCGACCGGGGCGACACCTGGAGGCTAGGCCTGAGCCTCAGCGCCCGGCCCCGCCCCAATATCCAGTTCGAACTCGCCCCTACCTATAGGTCGGAGTCCAACTACGCCCAGTGGATCGAGAACGCGGACAGCAACGGGGATGGGACCGACGATCACTTTGTCTTTGGCGAGTTGGAGAGCCGGACCCTCGACCTGACCACCCGCCTGAACGTGACCTTCTCGCCCACCCTCACCCTGCAGACCTATGTCCAGTCCTTTGTGGCCACCGGGGACTACCAGCGCATCAAGGAGCTGGCCCGCCCCGAGTCCTACGAGTTCACGCCCTATGCCGGCCTGGAGGACAATCCGGATTTCTCCCGGCGCTCCCTGCGCGGCAATATGGTGCTGCGCTGGGAGTACCGGCCCGGCAGCGCCCTCTTCCTGGTCTGGTCCCAGTCGCGCAGCGCCGACCTGGACGAGGCCGTAGACCCGGAACTGCGGCCCTTCGACGGGGTGCAGGACAGCTTTGCCGACGAGGGCAACAATATCTTCCTCGTCCGGCTCAACTATTGGTTGGGGATCTAGCGGGGATAGAAGAAAGCCAGCACTGGCACGCGACCGCGCCGGCTGGGGTGGGTGGTAAGCGGCAGGGCCTCGACGTGAAACTCCTGGGATTGGCCGCGCCCAAGTTCCAGGCGCTCGGGACCAGCGGCCAGCTTGCGGCTGCGGGCGGCCCGGTCGAGGCAGTTGCGCTGGCCCAGGGCCAGGCAGGTGGGAAAGGAGAGACCTTGTCTGCGGAAGCGCTCGCTGAGCACCGCATAGGTGGCCCGCAAGCGCTGTCCCCCCTGTGAGGGCAACTCCATCCAGCGCTCCAGTTCGCGCCACTGCCCGCGCTTGAGCTGCCGGCGCGGCTCGACCAGCACCAGGGCGCAACTCTCCAGATCCGCCTCCACCATGCGCAGGCACACCGCCTCCACTGAGGCTCCGTACCGGGCGGCCAGCCCCTCGGCGCGGCCCGCCCCAAAACCGCCCTGCTGCAGATCCGCGCCGAACAGGTCCATGGGCATCAGGAACTCGGTGGCCGCCAGGTCGCACAGGTACTCGAGCCGGCCCTCGGGCTCGAAGAGCCGGGGCCGCCGGGGATGGCGGTACCGGGGGTTGCTCAGATAGTCGGGAAAGAGGGTGTGGGCGATCTCGTGGAAGATATTGAAATAGGTGCGCCCCCGGGGTTTCCCTGGCCGGTAGAGGATGGTGGGCCGCCCCTCCTGCACAAAGATCATCGCGTCTTCGAGCCAGGATTCCGCCACCGGCGCGCAGCGGATGCCCAGGGCCTGGGCCACCAGCAGCGGGTCGAAGGGCGGCGGGGCCCAGCCCTCGTCGATGGCGCGCAGCAACTGGTCGGCCTCGGCGAGTTTGGCCCGCGCCCGCTGGCGCACGCTCTCTTCGAGGGAGACCTCAGCCACGTGTATCCCCGGTGATCTCGCGCAACATGCCGTACACCAGGGCCCACTGCTCCTTGGTGGTGGGCCGGCCTCCTTTTAACTGGACAAAGGAGAGGGATTTGACCTCCTCGGGCTCCAGGGGCCGGCCCTGGATCTTGCGCTCGTTGATGAAGGCCCGCAGGCCGGTATTGATCTCCGGCTCGATCAGGTCCTGGACCTCGCGTTCGGGCGGCCGCCCCATCAACTGGGCGATGGTGACCCCCAGCGCTTCGGCGATCCTGAACAACACCTCGGCCCCCGGCCGCCGGCTCTTGCCGCTTTCGATCTCCCAGAGGAAGGCCTTCGAGACGCCGGCCTTGGTGGCCAGATCCGGCAGGGTGAACCCGCGCAATTCCCGGAATTTTTTGATGTACTCGCCTATTTCCATCGTCTTTTTCCCCGTGCTTGCCGTCTTACCTGGGAAGATACACCAGCCCTATGCCAATCGCAAACCAAAATCTTTATGAGTTCGCGAAGAAAGATATTGCCAGAGTATTCCCCATCGGATATATTCAGTGGAAATGGTTCGCCAAAGCGAACCGCCCAACCCAGAGGAGGCGCTATGGAAAAGGTGGACCAGAGCCGCGTCGAGCGGGCGGCCCGGCTCTATGTCAGCAACAAGGAAGCGGGCCAGGCCCTGGGCATCGCCGCCGGCAGTTTCGGCCGCTTGTGCCGGCAGTACGGCATCCAGACCCCCCAGGCCCGCCGGCGCCGGCACTGGCAGCAGCGCGGGCAGCCCCCCGAGGACGGGCGGCATTCCTGAACCAGCCCTGGATCCAGGCCCGACCCGCTGCCCGCCACCCTGGGCAGCGGGTTCTTTTTTCTGCTCTGGATGCCGGGGAAGGCTTGGCCTATTTTGTAGGCTGATTATTATTCCCCTTCACGGAGAATGTGTGTGATGGCCAAAAACTATCTGCTGTACGTGGGCACCTATACCCAATCCAGTTCCCCCCCGGCACACCGCGACGAGGGCATCTTCGTCTTCCGCTTCGACGCCGAAACCGGCGCTCTCGAACGCCTCAGCGCCGCCGGCGGCGCCCTCAATCCCTCTTTTCTGGCCCTGCATCCCAACGGCGGCTTTCTCTATGCCGTGAGCGAAATCCTCGACTACCAGGGCAAGGACAGCGGCGCGGTACACGCCTATGCGCGCGACCGGGCCACCGGCGCCCTGACCCACCTGAACACCCAGGCCACCATCGGCACCTGGCCCTGCCACCTAAACGTGGATTCCAGCGGCCGCTACGTGTTGATCGCCAACTACCTGAGCGGCAGTGTGGCCATGCTGCCCATCCGCACCGACGGCAGCCTGGGTGAGGCTTCTGGCTTTGTCCAGCACCAGGGCTCCAGTGTCAATCCCCAGCGCCAGGAAGGGCCCCACGCGCACGCCATCATGATCGCCCCGGACAACCGCTTTGCCTTTGCCCCGGACTTGGGCCTGGACCAGGTGCTCAGTTACCGGCTGGACCTGGAACGCGGCAAACTGGTGGTCAATGACCCGCCCGGCGTCTCGGTGGCCCCCGGGGCCGGCCCGCGCCACTTCGACTTTCATCCCAACGGCCGCTGGGCCTACCTGATCAACGAGATCGGCAGCACCCTCTCGGCCTACACCTACGACGCCCAGCGGGGCGCCCTGACCTTGATGAACACCGTGCCCACCCTGCCCGCCGGCTTTGGCGGCACCAGCCACACCGCCGACATCCACGTCCACCCCTCGGGCAAATTCGTCTACGGCTCCAACCGCGGCCACGACAGCATCACCATCTGCGCCATCGACCAGGGCACCGGCCAGGTCTCAGTGGTGGGCCAGGAATCCACCCAGGGCAAAACCCCGCGCAACTTCGCCATCGACCCGACCGGCGCCTTTCTGCTGGCCGCCAACCAGTCCACCGACAACATCGTGGTTTTCCGCATCGATGCCCAGAGCGGTCGCCTCAGCCCCACCGGCCACAGCGCCCCGGCCCCGGCCCCGGTGTGCCTCAAACTGATCCCGGCAGGCAACTAGCAGCGCGGGTAATGCCTCAGCGGAAGGGCCATCGCGGACCTCAGTTCACCATCTGCATCAGGCGCTGGGTCATGGAGCCCTCCTGGGTGAGGGCGTAGATGATGATGTTCACCGCCATCTGCAGCTGGCGGGTCGAATCCCCGCCGTGCCGCTCCTTCATCCAGCCCCAGTCCGTATAGGACGAGACCCCGGCCAGCCGGCCTCTGATAAAGTACCCGGTCAGGGCATTCCAGGGGTTCAGCTCGTTTTTCTGCCCCAGAGCAGGGGGGTACCCGGAGGTCATGCCGCCCTTGATGTCGAAGAAGGCGGTGAAGATGGGGTGGTTATCGGGCAGGCGCTCGCTCCAGAAGTCGCGGCCGTTCACCAGCCCGCCGTACTTCTCCAGGGCCTCGCCCCAGATGGCGCCAAAAACAAACCCGCCGGCAATCAGGTACTTGGCCAGGTGCGCCATCTCGCTCTCGTTGGGTGTGCCCTGCGGGATGATGATGGGCACCTCCAGCAACCGCTCGTCGTCAAAGACGATGCTGCCGATAAAGTCGGCCTGCAGGCCGGTGTACTCGTTCACCGCGTCGCGCAGCCGGTCCACCTCGCGCACGTTGACCGCGCCCCAGGCCACGGTGCCACTCGCCACCGCGCTGGCCGACATCACCTGGGCAAACTTGACGAAACCCTTGAGGTTCTGCCGGTCCTTGGTATCCTGGATCACCATCGCCCGGTAACGGCCCGTGTCCATGCTGTTGACGTCCAGCATCTCCAGGGCCATGTCGATCTTGTTCTCCATCACACGCGTGGCGCCCAGGTCCTGTGCCCCCAGCCCCGACTCCATATCCATGGTCATGCGCGGACCGCTGTCCAACTGCCGGGGCAGGGCGATGGCACTCACCCCGCTGCCCTGGCCGGCGATCAGCCCCCTCGTGTCAAAGGCCGCCGTCGCCCGCACCTGGTCCATCCGCGCCGCCGACACCTGCACCTCCCGCCGCACCAGCTGCCGTTTGGGCTGGGGCACCTTGCGCAATTCCAGGGGTTTGGTCAGCATCGGGTCGCGGCGGGTGACGAACTTCACCTTGGCCGGCTCAGCCACGGCCCCTTCCTCGACCCGGGTGGCGGTGGTCAGCCCGATGACCAGAAAGATGTGCACCACCACCGCGATGCCCAGCGACCACCAGTACAGCCGCCGCAGCCGGCGGAAAGTGGCATCCATCTCCTGCTCGGCAGCCGGCCTTGCCGCCGGAGAACCAATCTTCTTCTCGGTATCTCCTTGCGAAATCATTCCTGCCCTCGCCCAGCCTGTTTTGCGCCCCTACTCACCCCAGTGGTCGCCTGAACCCTCAGCCCTCCACCCGCAACCGCACCCAGCGGGTGTGGGTGACACCGCCCACCGTACACCAGAAGTAGGTCAATAGATCTCCGTTTTCCAACAGCACCCCGCCCGGCTTGCCAAAGGCGATGAGCAGGTGCTCGGCCAGGAAGTTGGCGTGTTTGGCCTTGCCCAGGGTCGCCTCGGCCCCGGCGTCGAAGACCACCACCTCCCCCTCCAGATCGTAGTGTTCCAAATCTTCGCTGAGCGCCACGTGGATGCCCTGCGGCTCGCGGCGAAAGTTGTGGATGGCCGCCACCCGGCCATCGCCCAGCGGGATGGGGGTGCAGACCTGGCCGCGCAGGTTGGTGGGCCGGGGCGTGGACCAGGTACGGCCCTGGTCCGCCGAGACGGCCCAGTGGTTGTTCAGGTCGTCTGCGGTCCCGTACTGGTGGGTCCAGAACAGGGTATAGATGCGACCGTCGGGCAGCGGGCAACACATCTGGTCCCACCACAACACCTTGCCGTTAGGGTCGTCGGCCACCGTGGTCAACTCCCCCCAGCTTTTCCCCTGATCTGCCGAAAACACCGCCATCGCCTTCTGGTCGGGTGGTCCCTGGTACCCTTCGGGTTTCCAGGTCTCCAGCGGGTACATCCAGCGCTGCGGGCTCAACTGCAAGAGGGACCCGGCCCCGTTCCAGGTGTAGCGCTCGGGCGGCAGGTCCACCGGCACCACTTGGGGCGGGGACCAGGTGCGGCCCAGATCCCCGGACCAGAACAGCAGCATCTCCGGCCGCTGCAGCGCCTCGGAGTCGGGGTCGAAGAGCGCCCCCTCTCCGACCTGGAAGCGGGTGGCACTCATCACCAGCCGGCCATCGGGGACCACGCGGATCTGCGGCCCCCGGTACGCCCAGCCATCCTCGGGCGAACCCTGCCCGCCGTGTATGCTGCCCTGGCTGGTCCAGGTGCGGCCATCTGCCGAGTGCAGCACTTCTATGTAGTTGTCCGGAGTGCCCAGGCCGGCGCCCACGTGCTGGCAGGCGATGAAACTGCCGTCGGGCAAGGGGGTGATGAAGGGCATGTACGCACCCCGGCCCGGCTGGTGTGAAACATACCCTTGATCGGCGATCTCCAACACGGCGGACCTCCCTTTTCAGCCCTGGGCTGGCTTCAGGTTGAGCAGCACCAGCAAGAAGGTGCGGTGCCAGTAGGCGCTGTTGATATAGGGGTTTTCGGCGCTGGGCCAGTTGGTCCAGTAGGTCTGGTTGTGCGGGATGCGGTGGTACCACTGGAGCAGCGGTACCGAGGGCAGTTCGCGCAGCCAGATCTCCATGGCCTGGCGGAAGAGCGGGATCAGCTTGGGATCCTCGGGCGCGGTCTGGCCCATCTGGTCCACCAGCTGGTCAAACGCGGGGTTCTTCCAGCGCCAGAACTGCTCGGCCGGGGTGCCGGTGGGCTGCACAAAGCGGCCCTGGTACAGGCGCAGGGTGAAATACGGGTCGCGCACCGAACCGGCATGGCCGTTGAGGTAGGCCTTGGCGTGGCCCTGGGACATCTGGTCGTACGCGTCGGAGATCATGCGGGTGGCGGCCTTGAAACCGGCCTTCTGCAACTGGGCCACCAGCACCGGGCCGATGTCCTGGAAGCCGCCGAAGATGTTGAGCACCACGTCCACGTACTGCCCGTTTTTGGTCCACATGCCCTGCTCGTCCTTCTTCCACCCCTGCCCCTCCATCAAGCGAGCACTTTCGGCCAGGTCGTATTTGCCCACCGGGTACTTGGCCATCAGATCCTGGATCTGGTCGGTGTATTTGCGCATGGCCGGAAAATCCGGAAAGGGCAGCACCGCATAGGAGCCGCTGCCCTGCCAGCCCACCTCGACCAGCTGCTGCCGGTTGATGGCGTAGCTGAGGGCCCAGCGCACCTGCGGATCGCTGAAAGGCGGCTCCAGGTCGTTGAACCCCATGGCGATGGGCCACCAGTCCAGGTACCCATACGGGGCCTGCCGGCCCGACCAGGTGGTGAGGTTGGGATTGTCATCCACCGCCGACTTGATGTTGGGCGGCCGCATGTCCACGCTGGTGTCGAAGAGATTCGAGACCATACTCTGCACCCGCTTGGCCTCCTCCACATAGGGCAAAAAGATGATTCGCTCCACCTGGGGCAGGGGACTGAAACCGCTGGCCGCCGCCCACCAGTCCTGGCGCAGGTCCCAGATCCGCTGGGCCGGCACAGACAGGGCGATCTGGTACGGGCCGCTGACCACCGGCCAGTTTTTGCCCATGTCGAAGTTGGAGAATTTCTCCGGGTCCTGCCCCTCCCAGATGTGTTTGGGCACGATGGGCACGCCGTTGTCGAAGTTGTGGGCAAAGTAGGAGAAGATGAACCGCGGGTTGGGCGCCGTCAGGGTGATCCTGGCCGTCAAGTCATCCACCGCCACCGCCTCCTTCACCCAGTTCCTCATATCGGTGGAGAAGAGCAGCATCGGCGCGCGGCCCTTGAGCATGTTGATGGTGAAGACCAGGTCGTGCGCGGTCCACGCCACCCCGTCGCTCCACTTCACCCCTGGCCGGATCTGCACCACCACCTCGGTGTAGTCGGCGTTGTACTGGTGGCTCTGGGCGATCCAGGGGATCAGCGTGTCCTGCGCCCCGTACGCGTTGTAGAAATAGAGCGGCTCGTACTCGAATTGGTATCCTGTCCGCGACGTCTGCCCCGGCACATAAGGGTTGAAGGTATTGTAATCCTTCATCTGCCCGGCGCAGGTGCCCGGGTCCACGCAGTCGAGGATCATGGTGCGGTTGCGCGGCACCTGCTTGAGGCCCGGCTCAGCCGGGGTATTGGCAGCGGGTTGTTGGGCTGGCTGGCTGCCGCAGGCGCACAGACAGAGGGCGAGGACGAGGGCGAGCAGGTTCTTCATCGGAGTTTTGGCCTCATGGTTTCCAGCAAGGCGTCGGGCAGATAGCGGCCCAACAGGAAGTGTTTGCGGTCCGGGTACCAGAAGATGCGTTTGCCCTGGTGTTCGGTGATACACCCGTACAGGGCCAGCCAGGTGCGCCCCCCCTCCACCGTGCCGTTCCCGGGACCCAGGGCCACCCCGTGGCTGTCGAAGAGCAGGCGGGGCTCGCCGAACCAGATGGGCTGGTGTGAACCGGGGCAAAACTCGCCCAGGGCCATAAACACCGGCCGGCGGGCGTTCATGTCGTGCGGCCCATGCGCCCCATATCCAGTGCCGTCGTGGTTGTGGAAGAAGAGCAGATACCGGCCGTCCTCCAGCCGGTACAGCGGTGCAGGCGACTTGGGGTGCAGCAGGGGCGGGCCGCCTTCGTGCTGGCAGAGCACCTCGGGCGACCGCCAGGAATGGCCGTGGTCCCCGCTCACCGTGTACCACAACTGGCCGGTGCGGGTGCGCATAACCATGAAGAGCCGGTCATCGGGCAACAGGACGATGGCCGGCTCCTCGGCCATGGCGTACCCCCGCGAGCGCTCGGGCTCCACCGGCACCGGCACCCCGATGGAATCCTGCTCGGGCAGCCAGGTCAGCTGCAGGTCGCGTGGGTGGGGGTTTTCGTCGAGGTTGTCGAAGCGCAGCAGTTCGCAGCGGGCGTCGTACACCACCTGGCCCGAGGCGGGGCGGGGGAAATGCTCCAGGCTGCTCCAGCGGGTCAGGCCGGCCAGCCAGCGCCCGCGGGCATCGCGGATGGCCGGCTGCCAGATGATCCACTCGCTGGGTACCTGCGGGTCGGGGTGGTCGTAGCGGGGGCGTCGGCGCACCGGCAGCTGCCCTCCGTCCTGCCAGGTGTGGCCCTCGTCGTCGGAGTAGACGCAGCAGAACACACCGGCGGTGGAATGGGAAAAACTCCAGATGCCAACACACCTGTTGAAGAAGAAGTAGACCCGCCCCTGGGGGCTGACCAGGTGGACGCCCCAGCGCCCGCCCAGCATCGGCACCTCGCCGGTACCGGGCAACACCTGGGGGGCGCTCCAGCTCTGCCCCAGATCCGGGCTGTGGCTGAAGACGGTGCGGCTGTCCGGGGCGGATTCATAGGTGGCGGTGGTCCAGGTGGCCAGCAACACCCCCGAGCGGGACATGAGGTTGATGATCAGGTGCTCGTTATCCGCGTCGGGCCCGCCGGGACGGGAGGGCAGGTAGACCACCAGATCCGGCTCGGTGCGCCGCCAGTCCTCGGTATAACAGGCAGGGGGCACGGCGCTACCCCTGCGCGGGCCGCAGCTTGAGCAGGACCATCAGGAAGGTGCGGTGCCAGTACGCGGTGTTGATGTAGGGGTCTTCGGCGCTGGGCCAGCCGGTCCAGTAGGTCTGGTTGTGCGGCACCCGGTGGTACCACTGCACCAGCGGGATGGAGGGCAACTCCCGCAGCCAGATCTCCATGGCCTGGCGGAAGAGCGCCACCGACTGCGGATCATCCGGGTCCACCTGGCCCATCTGATCTACTATTTGGTCGAACTGGGTGTTCTTCCAGCGCCAGAAGTACTCGGTGGCTGTGCCCGTGGGCTGCACAAAGCGGCTGTGGTACAGGCGCAGGGTGAAGTACGGGTCGCGCACTGCCCCGCCGTTGCCGTTCATGAAGGCCCGGGCCTCGCCCTGGGACATGCGATCATAGGAGTCGGAGGTATTGCGAAAATCGGCGTCGAAGCCTGCCCTCTTCAACTGGGTCACCAGCACCGGGATCAGATCCTGAAAGATGGGAAAGATGTCGATGACCACCTTAACCGGCTGCCCGCCCTTGGCCCAGAAGCCCTCGTCGTTCTTGGCATAACCTCTGCCCTGCATGATCCGGGCGCTCTCCTGTGGGTCGTATTTGCCCACTGGGTACTTCTCCATCAGGTCCTGGATCTGGCCGGTGTACTTGCGCATGGCCGGAAAGTCGGGGAACGGCAGCAGGGTGTACGACCCGCTGCCCTGCCAGCCCACCTCGATCAGCTGTTTGCGGTCGATGGCGTGGTCGATGGCCCAGCGCACCTGCGGGTCACTGAAGGGCGCTTCCAGGTTGTTGAAGCCCAGGCATACTGGCCACCAGTCCAGGTACCCGTGGGGCAGGTCCTGTCCAGACCAGGTGGTGACCGCTGGATTGCTGTCCAGCACCGACTTGATATTGGGCGGCCGCATGTCCACGCAGGTATCCATCAGATTGGCGATCAGGTTCTGCACCCGCTTGGCGTCTTCGAGGTAGGGCAGAAAGACGATGCGCTCCACCTGGGGCAAGGGGCTGAAACCGCTCTCTGCCGCCCACCAATCCTTTCTCAAATCCCAGATCCGCTGCTCCGGCACCGACAGGGCCATGCGATACGGACCGCTCACCACCGGCCAGCCCTTGGCTAGATCCAGATTGGCGAACTCCTCAGGATTCTGCCCCTCCCAGATATGTTTGGGCACAATGGGCACGCCGTTGTCGAAGTTGTGGGTGAAGTACGAGAAGATGAAGCGCGGATTGGGCGCGCTCAGGGTGATCTTGGCAGTCAAATCGTTTATGGCCACTGCCTCTTTCACCCAATTCTTCATGTCTGTGGAGAAGAGCAGCATCGGCGCGTGGCCCTTGAGCATGTTGATGGTGAAGACCAAGTCGTGGGCGGTCCACGCCACCCCATCGCTCCACTTCACCCCAGGACGAATCTTCACCACCACTTCGGTGTAGTCGGCGTTGTATTGGTGGCTCTGCGCGATCCACGGGATCAGGGTATCCTGTGAGCCGTACGCGTTGTAGAAATACAAGGGCTCGAAGAGAAACTGGTACCCGGTGCGGGAAGGCGGCACTGGCACGTAGGGGTTGAATGAGGCGTAGTCCTTGATCTGGCCAGCGCAGGTGCTGTAGTCCACGCAGTCCATGATCAGGGTGTGATTGCGCGGCACCTTGCGCAGTTCGCCGGTTCCGGCGCTGTTGCCCACAGCAGGTTTTTCCCCTGGCGCAGCGGTATTATCAGGACCACCGCCGCAGGCCCACAGGCTGCACAGCAAGAATACTACGGATACACTTTTCATTCTTATTCCTTCTCGAAGGTGCCCGAACCTGCAAAGGTCTCCAGGTCGCGCCAGTCGGGTTGCCACCACAGCTGGGCCAGGGGGCCGGCCGGTTCGTCAAAGTCGTCCACCGCAATATTGAGGCGGAGCTCCTGCCAGTCCTCTCCCTGGCGCTCGGCAAAATAGGAGAGCGGGATGGCAATCTCGGTGTTGTGACCCTTTGGGGTGGGCACACAAATGGCTGCAACGCCCAATTCCTTCAGCCGCTCATTGGCGTACACCGCCAACTGCTCCGGAGAGGGGCCGGGGCCAAGACCGACAAAGACCTGGGCCTTCATGCCCTCGTCATCCTCGCCACGGCCTGCCGAGCGCGCCGGGTCGGGCCGCCCGTCCACCCGCACCTCGACGCCGTCCTGCTCCCAGGCCTGCTTGCCCAGGTGCACCGGGCGGTCGTCGGTGGTCTCGATGCCGATGTACAGATGGGTTTTGCCGAGGGCCACCCCAAAGCGCCAGGCACAGTCCGCCGGCCCGGTCCACGAGGCCGGCGTGCCGTTGATCGCCGCTGGTTCGTTTACCTGAAAGGGCAGTGCTTTCCAGTCGCCCAGGTCCCCGTCCACGGCAATGGCCTGCTCCCGCCGGGAAAGCGGATAGGTGCGGGCGACGACTGCCCTGCTGGTGCCCTCGATCAGCGGCAGTTTGATCGCTTCCTGCTGGTACTCTGCCCGCCAGTCGAAAAGCAGTGGCTTCAGGCGCTCCACTGCCTCGGGCAACATCGCTTTCACCTCCAGCTCGACCAACTGCACTGAGTTGGGCTCCAGCACCACCGCGAAGGAATCGGGGAGGCCCGCCAGTTGCGGGTGGTCGGCAAAGCTGCCCTCAAGGCGCAGGGGCACATCCGCGTCGTTCTTGAGCCGCAGTTGAGTGCTGCCCCCAGCGAAAGTGCCGGAGGAAGAAAAGATCGGGGCAATGGCCAGGGCCCCGCCCTTGATCAGCGGGTCCACCAGGGCGGCAATACGCTCAGTGCGGATGTTCTCGTCCCAGATCCCCTCTAACATCAGATTGGCCACCCGCGGCCCCTGGTCGGTCATGGTCACCCAGACCACGTGGTCGAACTCGCCGTAGATCGGGCCGCGCAGACCGCTGGCCCCCCCGGTGGTGGCCAGGACGAAGTAATTGGCATGGTGGCGCACGTGTTTCAGGTAGTTGTGGAAATGGCCGGCAAACACCGTGTGCCGCCGGTCCTTGAGCAACTCCTCGATCTTCGCCCACCCGGTGTCCTGCTGGTACTCCCACAGGGGTTTGTGCAGAAAGACCAGGGTCCAGCGCACCTGCGGGTTCTCGGCCAGAGCCCTGGCCGCATACTCGAGCTGCTGCGGGCCGATATGGGTGGGTTTCTGGTCCTCGCTGTTGAGGCAGAGGAAAAGCACCTCGCGGTAGACAAAATGGTAATAGGAGGCACCGAAGCGCCGCTGCCATTCAGCGGCCATGGTCGGATTGCTGATATCGTGATTGCCCGGCACATAGAAGAAGGGAGTCTCCAATTGGCCGATAAAACCCTGGAACTCCCGCCACTCGGTGTCCAGCACCTCCTGCTGGTCGGTGTAGCCCTCGATCAGATCGCCCACACTCATGACAAACTCGGGCTGCAGCAGATTGAGCTTGCCGACGGCGCTTTCGAAGATGCCCGGACGGTGCCCCCCGGTGCGGTCGGTGACAATGGCGAACTGAAAGTTGTCCGGGTCGTTGTTGAGGTCCAGGTGGTTCCAGGGATTCACGTCCTGGATGGTGATGCGCGGGCGGGCCGACTCTTCGGCAGCGAGGGGTACAGACCATGCAGCCAGAGCCAGCAGGAGCCATAGTGCGTTCATGGCGCTCCTTTATCTGAAAATGGAATGGGGCTTCTCAGGGGCGCGGAGCCCCCCCTTGTTCCAACACGGCGCTGAGGTCCTCGCCGGCCAGCTCGGGCGCCGAGTCGTAGAGATAACACGCGGCGGCGCGCTGCGGCTCGGTCCGGAACAGGGGCGGCAGGGCCTGGAGGCAGCGGGGCTGGGCGTGGGGGCAGCGGGGGGCGTAGCGGCAGCCGGCCTCGGCCTGGGTCGCCTCGTCCTCGTCCTTCTCGGCCACCGGCTCCTCGATCCACCCCTGCCCCGGGTCGGGCACTGGGATGGAGCGGATCAATTCCTGGGTATATGGATGTTTGGGGTGTTTGATCACCTGCTCCACCTCGCCGGCCTCGGCCACGGTGCCGTGGTAGAGCACCACGATGCGCTGGCTCACCTGGTAGGCGGTGGTCAGGTCGTGGGTGATGTAGAGGAAGGAGATGCCGAAGTCGCGGTGCAGCCGGTGCAGGCTTTCGAGGATGGTGGCCCGCAGCGAGGCGTCCACCATCGAGACTGGCTCGTCGGCGATGATCAGGCGCGGCTTGAGCAAGAGGGCGCGGGCAATGGTGATGCGCTGGCGCTGGCCTCCCGAAAGCTGGTGGGGGTAGCGGCCCAGGGTCTCCTCGGGGCGCAGGCCCACCGCCTGCAGCGCCTCGGCCATCAGCAGACGCCCAGCGGCCGCCGAGGGGGCCAGCCCGAACTTGGCGATGGGGGTTTCGAGGATGTGGTCCACCTTGTAGAAGGGGTTGTACACCTCGAAAGGATCCTGGAAGATGGCCTGCACCTCGTGGCGGAACTGCTTCTGCCCGGCCTGGTCCAACTCGCGCAGATCCCGGCCCCGGTAGAGCACCTGGCCCCCGGAGGGCTCGGCGAAACCCAGCAAGAGGCGGGCAATGGTCGTCTTGCCGCTGCCGCTCTCCCCGGCGATGGTGATGAAGGCCGGCTCCTCGTCGCTCAGGCGCAGCGAGAACCCGTCCACCGCCACGTTCTCGTGCGGGGTGCCCCACATGCCGCCACCGCGGTGGAAAACCTTGCGCACCTGGCGCGCCTCCAGCAGCACACTCATGCGCCGGCCTCCTCGTACAGCAAGCAGGAAGCCTGTTGCTGCGGGGCCACCTCGCGGAGCTGGGGTTCCCGGGTGGCACAGCGCGGCAGGGCCTTGGGGCAGCGTGGGTGAAAGAGGCAGCCCCCGGGCGGGTTGAGCAGCGAAAGCCCCACCCCCGGTATACCCTTGAACTCGCCCTTCTTGTCAAAGGAGGGGATGCTGGCGATCAGCAGTTGGGTGTAGGGGTGCTGGGGATTGCGGAAGATCTGCTCCACCGTGCCCACCTCCACCAGTTTGCCCCCGTACATGATGCCCAGGCGCTGGGCGAACTGGGCCATCAGCCCCATGTCGTGGCCCACCAAAAGCACCGTGGCCCCCAGCCCTTCCTGCAGGGCGCGCAGAGTCTGCATGATCTGGCGCTGCACCACCACGTCCAGAGCGCTGGTGGGCTCATCGGCCAGGATCAGGCGCGGCTTGAGCGAGATGGCCTGGGCAATACACACCCGCTGCTTCATGCCGCCGCTCAGCTCATGCGGGTAGCGCTGGCTCACCTCGGGGCGCAGACCCACCTGCTGCAACAATTCGGCGATGCGGCCTTCGGCGGGCGGCTGGTCGTGTTCGCGCATGGCCAGGGCCAGTTGTTCGCCGACGCGCAGCACCGGGTTGAGGGAGTTCATCGCCCCCTGCGGAATCATCGCCACCTTGGCCAGACGGGTCCGGCGCACCTGCTCCTGGTCCAGCTGCAACAGATCGATCCCCTCCATCATCGCCTTGCCGCCGGCGATGTACCCGGGCTTCTTGATCATGCGCAGAAGGGCCAGAATCAGGGTCGTCTTGCCGCTGCCCGACTCGCCCACCAGGCCAAAACGCTCGCCGGTGTACAGGGTCAAGTCCACCTTATTGACCGCCCGCGCCACCCCGCGCCGGGTCTCGAAGTGGACCTGCAAATCCTCGATCTGCAACAGGGGCGTCGCCATCAGACTGCCCGCCGCTGTTTGGGATTGGCCAATTCGTCCAGGCCGGCGGCTACCAGGAAGAGCCCCACGAAGAGCAGCACCAGGAAGGCGATGGGGATGGACCACCACCACCACATGCCGCGGATCAGGGCACTGAAGGTGATGGCCCAGTAGATGGTCATGCCCATGGTGGGTTCGTTCTGCGGCCCCAAGCCCAGGGCCTCCAGGCCGATGGTGGCGAGGATGGCCCAGGAGACGGCACCGACAAAGCTGGCGGCCAGGTACGGGAGCAGGTTGGGGAAGAGTTCCTTCCAGATGATCTCGAAGGAGTTCATGCCGTTGAGTTTGGCCATCTGCACATAGGTCCGCTCGCGCAGGGTGAGCACCTGGGCGCGGATGGTGCGGGTGGGCCACATCCACGATAGCGAAGCCACCACCAGGGCCATCAGCTCGATACTGATCTCCTCGCGCACCGTGGAGGCGATGGAGATCAGCACCACCAGGCTGGGCACCGTGAGCAGGGTGTCCACGGTGCCGCGGATGACCGTATCGATCTTGCCGCCCAGGTACCCGCTGACAAAACCCAGCAACACCCCCAGGCCCAGGCCCACCCCGCCGGCCAGGAAGCCCACCCGGATGGTCAGCGGCATACCCACCACCATCACCGTCAACAGATCCCGGCCCGCGTCGTCGGTGCCAAAGAAATGCGCCCACGACGGGGCCTGGCGCGGGGTGGTGGACAGTGGCTGGGCCATACTCGGGTCCACCAGCAGCCGGCCGATCACGCCAAAGAGGATCAGCACGGCAATCATGCCCAGGCCAATGCCCAGCTTGGGATTCTCGCGCAGATAGTAGAGGAAGGAGCGCAGGCGTTCCATCAGCGGCGGTGGGAGATGCGAGGGTCGAGCAGTGGGTAGAGAAAGTCCATGAGCATGGTGACCAAGCCGATGGAGAGGATGATGACGAAGACCACCCCGTTGATGGCCGTGTAATCGGAGGACTGGATGGATTGGAAGAGCAAGGTGCCGACCCCCGGATAGGCGAAGACCACCTCCACCAGCACCTGGCCCGCCACCACGTTGGCCAGCGAGAGGCCCAGGGCGGTGAACTGGGGCAGGAAGGCATTGCGCACCGCGTAGCGCAAAAAGATGGTGCGGTCTTTGAGGCCGTTGGCCTCGGCCAGGGCGATATAGTCCTCGCCCACGGTGCTGACCATCATGCCGCGCATACCCAAACCCCAGAAACCCACCGCCGCCAGCACGATGGAGAGGGCCGGCAGCATCGAGTGGTGCAGCACCTCCAGGGCAAAGTCCAGATCCCAGGCCGGCAGGGTGCCGGGGGCGTACCCCCCCGAGAGAGGAAAGAGCTTGAACTCCAACCCCAGGACATAAAGCAGGATCAGTCCCAGCAGATAATAGGGGATGGCCGACAGGGTCATCAGCGGCACCACCAGGGCCTGGAGCGCGCGCGGGGAACGGGGCCAGGCCACCAGGGCCCCGGCCAGGGTGCCAAACGAGAAACTGATCAGGGTGGAGACCAGCAATAGCCCCAGGGTCCAGGGCATGGCGTTGGCGATCATCTGGTCCACCCGGGCCGGGTAGTTGGCCAGGGAATAACCCAAATCGAAGGAGAGCAGATCGCCCAGATAGTTGAGGTACTGGACATAGAGGGGTTTGTCCAGGCCGAACTTGGCCTGGTACGCCTTCACCATCTCCTCCACCCCCTCCTGCCGCAGACCGCCGCTGGCCGCCAACTGGCCCAGCTTTTCGCGGATGGGGTCGCGGCCGGTGCCCAGGCGCGGGATAAAGAAGTTGACGCTGGCCGCCGCCCAGATCACCACCAGAAACAGGGCGAATCGCTTGAGCGCGTAACCCCAGTTCATGATGCCCTTTCAACGGTGAAAAGAGGTCTTAAGTTATCACCGCTCGCAGCCGCTGTCAACATAATTGACCAGCTCCACGTTTTTGACTACTCTCCACTTCATAACCCACAGGAGCGCCGACCTCATGAGCCTGCCCGCCATCTGGTACCTGCCCGCCCCCAACCACACCCGCACCGTCTTTGCCCCGGCCATCTACCAGCGCCTGCTCGACAACTTCGCGGTGATCGCCAACCCCGGCCCCGGAGGGCTCAGCGCCCAGCAGGTTGAGGAGGGCATCCACCAGTTCGATGGGGTGGTCACTGGCTGGGGCACCCCGCCCCTCACCCCGGCGGCCCTGCAGCGGGCAGGACAACTGCGCATCGTCGCCCATTCTGCTGGCTCGGTGAAACACCTCTTCACCCCCGAGCAGGTCGAGGGCGAGCTGATCCCGCGCCAGCTCTGCGTGGCCAGCGCCAACGGGGCCATTGCCCTCAACGTGGCCGAACACACCGTGGGCGCCCTGATCGCCCTGTGCCGGCAGTGGTTCAAACACGCACTCAACATCCGCGAAAAGGGCCTCTGGCACGACCCCGCCATCCCCAGGAGCAGCCAGCACCTGCGCGGGGCCACTATCGGCCTGATCAGCGCCAGCACCGTGGGTCGCGAGGTGATCCGCCTCTTGCAGCCCTTCGACGTAAAGATCCTGGTCTACGATCCCTTCCTCAGCGACTGGGAGGCCGGCCGGCTGGGGGTGCAGAAGGTGGAACTGGACGAGGCCTTCCGCCAGGCAGACATGGTCACCGTGCATGCCCCGAAAATCCCCGAGACCTACCACCTCATCGGCGAGCGGCATCTGAAGCTGCTGCGCGACGGGGCGGTTTTCGTCAACACCTCGCGCGGCTCGGTGCTGGATCACGAGGCCCTGCTGGCCGAGGCGCGCACCGGTCGCATCCTGGTGCAGCTAGACGTCACCGACCCCGAGCCCCTGCCGCCCGACCACCCCCTGCGCGCCCTCGAAAACGTGGTGATCACCCCCCACACCTCCGGGGCCGGCCAGTACGGATACCACCGCATCGGCGAGTACATCCTGCTCGCCCTGGAGGCCTTCTTCCAACACCGGCCCGTGCCCGGCCAGGTGGACCTCAAGCGCTGGGCGCAGCTGGCCTGACGATGAAAGCCGCCGCCATCACCGGCCCGCGCCAGGCCGCCCTCCTCGACCAGCCCGACCTCCAGGCCCGGGGCAACCTGGTGGTGGTCGAGGTGCAGGCCGCACCCATGTGCACCGAATACAAGGCCTACCGCGAAGGCCACCTCAGCCAGAGCCTGGGCCACGAGGCGGCCGGCAAGGTGGTCGAGGTGGCCCAGCCCGGCCCGGTGCAGGTGGGCGACCGGGTGGCGGTGATGCCCCAGTACCCCTGCGGCCGCTGCGCCCTCTGTGTGGCTGGCGACTACATCCACTGCCAGCACCTGCTCGATATGCGCCAGGCCGGGGGCATTGCCACCTACGCCCAGTACCTGCTCAAACCCGACTGGCTGCTCCTGCCCCTGGCCGACGACCTCTCCTACAGCCACGGCAGCATGGCCTGCTGCGGCCTGGGCCCCACCTTCGGGGCCATGCAGCGGCTGGGGGTGAGTGCCTTCGACACCGTGCTGATCACCGGCATGGGCCCGGTGGGCCTGGGCGGGGTGATCAATGGGGTGTATCGCGGGGCGCGGGTCATCGCCGTGGAGCAACACCCCTACCGCCGGCAGCTGGCCCTGGACCTGGGCGCCAGCGCCGCGCTCGACCCCGGCGCCGGCGACCTGCTGCCGGCGATCGCGGACCTGACCAGCGGGGCGGGGGTGGACAAGGCCATCGACTGCTCGGGCGCCCCCCAAGCCCAACGCCTGCTCATCGATGCGGCCCGGCGCCGGGGGCAGGTGGCCTTTGTCGGGGAAGCCGGTCCCCTCGAAATCGGCGTCAGCCGCGACCTGATCCGCAAGGGGCTTACCCTGCACGGCTCCTGGCACTGGAACCTGGCCGACGCACCCAAACTGATGCAGGTGATCCACCGCTGCGGCCCGCAGATCGACCGCCTGGTCACCCATCACTACCCCATGAGCGCCGTGCAGGAAGCCTGGGAGCTGCAGCTGCGCGGCGAGTGCGGCAAGGTCATCCTCCAACCCTGGGAGTGAGGTGATGCACAACCCGACCGTGGTCTTCACCGCCCCCGGGCAGGTGGCCGTCGAGGATCGCCCCCTGCCCGTGCCCACCGCCGGCCAGGTGCTGATCCAGACCCGCCGCACCCTGATCAGCACCGGCACCGAGCTGACCATCCTCAACGGCCAGTTCCCCCCCCAATCCCGCTGGGCCGACTACGGCCGTTTTCCCTTTGTGCCCGGGTACGACCACATCGGCGAGGTGGTGGAGGTGGGCCCCGAGGTGGACCGCGCCTGGCTGGGCCGCAAGGTGGGCTCCTACGCCGCGCACGCCGCGTACGTGCTGGGCCGGCCCGCTGCCCTGCGCCCAGTACACCGCGAGGTCCCCGACGAAGAGGCCGCCTTCTTCACCCTGGCCGAGATCGCCATGAACGGCGTGCGCCGGGGCCAGGTCACCTGGGGGGAGACGGTGGCGGTCTACGGTTTGGGTTTGCTGGGGCAACTGGTGGCGCGGCTCTGCCGCCTGGCCGGGGCCGCTCTGGTGATCGGGGTGGACGTGGCCCCCAGCCGCCTGACCCTCTTTCCCGCACACACCCGCATGGCGGCGCTCGATCCGGCCCAAGGCGACCTGATCCCCAAGGTGCAGGAACTCACCCGAGGCCGCCTGGCCGATGTGGTCTTCGAACTGACCGGCAACCCCGAGGCCATCCCCGGGGAGTTCGCCCTGTTGCGGCGGCAGGGGCGCATGGTGCTCTTGAGCAGCCCGCGCGGCCCCACGCCGCTTTTCGATTTCCACGACCTGTGCAACTCGCCCAGCTACACCATCATCGGCGCCCACAACTCCTCCCATCCCGCCCACGAGACCCTGCAGCAACCGTGGACCCAGCAGCGGCACGCCGAACTCTTCTTCGATCTGGTGGCCGCCGGGGAGTTGGAGATTGCCCCGCTGATCAGCCACCGGCTGCCCTTCTCGGAAGCACCGGGCATCTACGCGGCGCTGCGCGCGGACCGCTCGCAGGCCATGGGGGTGATCCTCGCATGGGACGGGGCCGGCGCCTGAAGAAAGGAAACCCCTCATGGCGGCAGTGAAGATCGGCAGCGGCCGGCAATGGGCCTTCCACAACGGACCCTGGACCGACGGCCCGGCGGGCCAGCTGCGCCCCCCCGATGGCGGTGGCCGGGAGTACACCGCCGTCCTGCACGGGGCCGAGTACACCGACCTGAGCGCCACCTGCCGCTTCCGGTTCCGCGCCCATTTTGGCGCCGCCCGCCTGCTCTTCCGCTTCCTGGATCTGCGGACCTACTACGCCCTCGACATCCCCTGGTGCGGCCAGCAGAACCGCAACCGCCACCTGTGGGCCGGCATCTCCCTGGCCAACGGGGGGCCGCTGCAGCGCTATCTGCAGTTCCGCATGGTGCCGGGGGTCTGCCCCGAACCAGGGCGCTGGTACACCGCCCGCCTCGAATGCCGCGGCCCCCGCATCCGCGCCTGGATCGAGGGTCGGCTGGCCATCGACGTGGAGGACCCAACCCTGGCGCGAGGCCGGGTAGGACTGATGGCCACGGTCACCGCGGTGGCGAAGGCGACCCACTTCGCCGACCTCGAGGTGGAAGGCACAAGGGTGGGGCCCTCCGCCTGGAAGGGCTTCGCCCCGCCCCCGCCCCACTGGCTCACCCCCTGCCCCGAAACCGAGCCCGACGCCTACCAGAGTTACCCCAGCATCATCCAGAGCAAGACAGGGCGACTGACGGTGCAGATCCCCTTCGGCAATCCCAACCAGGGCCAGATCCGGCGGGCGGTGACCGTCTGCTCCGAGGACGCCGGCCGCACCTGGTCCGCCCCCCGCCCGGCGAGCCTGCCCCAGGGATTCGGCGCCCCCTTCGTGCGGCCCAACGGCTCCTGGGTGTGTATCCACGGCGGCGAGAGCCAGGTGCCCAGGCAGCAGGCCCTGCTGGCCTATGAATCCAGGGACGAGGGCCGCACCTGGAGCGCTGGCAAACCGCTCAAGGTGAAGGGCCGATGGCCCGCCGAGTTCAATGCGCCGGCCTACCCTTCTGGCCGGCCCCTGCGCCTCAAAAGCGGCGCCCTGCTGGTCTCGGCCTATTGTGTGCTGCCGGGAGGCCTGGCCACCAACTTCGCCTTCCGCAGCACCGACGAGGGCCGCACCTGGGCGGCGCCGGTGCGCTGCGACCGCAACAACCCCCAGCACCCCGACCGGGCCGCCACCGCCTGGCTCTGCCCGGCCAACTTCTCCGAGATCGGCCTGGCCGAAACCACCCCCGGTGAGGTGGTGGGCTACGGCCGACCCGGGCCCTGGCCGCAGATGTGGGAGTTGCGCAGCCACGACGGGGGAAAGAACTGGGAACCCGCCACCCACGCCGCCTTCCCCGGCTACTGCATCAGCCTCACCGGCACCGCCAGCGGGGCACTGGTGGCCATCACCCGTTTCCCCCACCTGTGCGCCCATCTCAGCTACGACGGCGGGCTCAATTGGGATGAAGGAACTATCCTCGACTACCCGCAGTGGGCCAACCACCAGGCCCTGGAGGTGGAGCCCGATGTGGTGTTGGTGGTCTACATGGGCCATATCGTCCACCTGGGCCAGCCCGATACCCGGATCCTGCGCCTGCGGGTCACCGGCGGCGGCCTGGCCCTCGACCCTTGAGTTGTTGCTTGCCCCTGGCCGGCCTTTGGCCCTATCCTTGGCAGCGAACACCTAAAAGGAGGCGCGCTTGACACAGTTCAACTGGGCCATCGACGGCAGCATCGTCGGCCTGTACCTGCTGGCGACCATGATCGCCGGGGTAGCGGTGCGCAAGTACGTGGGCAAGGTCGAGGATTTCCTGGTGGCCGGCCGCGAGATGAACGTGTACCTGGGAATCGCCTCGCTGGCGGCCACCGAGTTCGGGATCGTCACCTGTATGTACACCGCCCAGAACGGCTACAATTACGGTTTTGCCGGCGCCACCCCCGGCCTGCTCAATGCCGCGGCGATGTTCATCGTCGGTTATACCGGCTTCTGTATCAAACCCCTGCGCGACTCGGGGGTAATGACCATCCCCGAACTCCTGGAGCAGCGTTTCGGCACCTTTGTGCGCTGGCTCTCGGGGGTGGTGATCGTGCTGGGCGGCCTGCTCAACATGGGGGTATTTCTGAGAGTGGGCGGCGAATTCCTGGTGGTCACCTGCGGCCTGAACCCGGGCAACCTGGAGATCACCATGACCGTGCTGCTGGTGGGAGTGGCCGCCTATACCATCATGGGGGGTATGCTCTCGGTGCTGATCACCGACTTCCTGCAGTTTGTGGTGATGAGCATCGGCCTGCTCGCCGTGACCGTGCTGGTGCTCATCGAGGTGGGCTGGGACCGGCTGGTGGGGGCCGTGACCGACAAGATCGGCCCCGGGGGCTTTAATCCTTTCATCAACGCCGAGCTGGGCTGGGACTTTATCCTCTTCAACCTCTTCCTCACTACCGCCGCGACGCTCACCTGGCAGACTTCCATCGCCCGGGTCCTGGCCGCCAAGGACACCAAAACCGGCCGGCAGGTCTACACCCGCACCTCCTTCTTTTTTGTCTGCCGTTTTCTGATCCCGGGGATCTGGGGCATCGCCGCGCTGGCCACCCTCACCCCGGCGATGTTCGCCGGCCTCTCGCCGGCCATGCAGGAGACCCCCTCCCTCTACGCTATGCCCCTCTTCCTGAGCACGCTGGTGCCCGTGGGGCTGATGGGTGTCCTGGTCGCCGCCATGCTCGCCGCCGACATGTCCACCGATTCCTCGTACATGCTCACCTGGGGCGGGGTGATCTACAACGACATCATGGCGCCCTTCCGCAAGGGCTGGTCGGAGAGCAAAGGGCTCCTGTGGAACCGCTGCATCGTAGCCCTCATCGGGGTCTTTCTGCTCTTCTTTGGGCTGTGGTACAAACTCGAAGGGGATCTGTGGACCTACCTGACCCTCACCGGGACCATCTATCTGGCCAGCATCTCCGCCCTGCTCATCGCCTGCTGCTACTGGAAGCGGGCCAACAATTGGGGGGCCATCGCCGCCATCGCCATCAGCGCCGCCATCCCGCTGGGCTTTCTGGTCCTGGAGAAGGTGGATGGGGCCACGGCCAAAGCCATCGGGCCCTACACCTCGGGCATCGCCGCCTATCTGCTGAGCGGGGCGGCCATGGTGATCGGCTCGCTGCTCAAACCCAAACAGACCTGAGGGAGGCATGATGGGCGAACACTGGTTCTGGTGGCTCTTGACCGCCGCAGCGGTGGTCTGGTACTCGACGGTGGTGATCTACGTGGCCTTCAGGGGGCTCTTCGATATCCGCAACATGCTGGAGCACCTGGGCCGGCACCACCGGCAGGATCAGCCCTGAGGCAGCGGGCCGAAGGTGTTTTCCAGCACCCGGCGCACCTCCCCGATCTGCGCCGGGCTGAGGCCGGGCAGGGGCGGGCAGGGCAGGTGATTGGGGTACAGGCCGTGCAGACAGAGGGCGGTTTTGATCGACTGCAGCCAGCCCAATTCCACCGCCTTGGCCAACCAGAGCTCCTCCCAGCGGTAGACCATGCCCCAGGCCTGCTCGCAGCGCCCGGCCACCAGCGCCTCGTAGAACTGCAGGGCTAGGTCCGGGCGGAAGGGGGCGATGGTACACAGATAGGCCGGTGAGCCCACCTGGAAGCCAAAGGCAAAGTTGCGCATCTGGCCGCCGCTGATCACCGCAAAGTCGCGGCCGGCGGTGGCGCGGATCAGGTCGTAGTAATGATAGAACTGGTCGCCGTCGTTCTTGATGCCGGCGATGTTGGGCCGGCCGGCCAGTTCGGCCACCAGTTCCACCGGCAGGGTCTGGGGGGCGATGTCCCACAGGAGCAGGGGCAGGTCGCCTGCCTCCTGCAACAGATCGAAGTACCCCAGGGTGAACTCGCGGGTCCGGGGGTGGAAGGGGTGGATCTGCACCTTGACCGCGTCGGCGCCCACCTGGTCGGCGTGGCGCAAAAACTCGGCGCAGCGGCGCGCCGGCCAGAAGCCGGTGGCGGCGACAAAGAGCGCGCGGCCCTCGTTGGCGCGGGCCACAGCCTCGGTCAGCTGCCAGATATCGGCCTCGCTCAGGCTGGCAAACTCGCTGCTGCCGTAGGTCAAGAGCAGCACCGGCGCTCCCTGGTCGCCCAGCCAGCGCACGTAGCTGGCCACGGCCCCCAGGTCGATGAGGCCGTCGGGGCGGAAACACAGGTTGAGCGGCACCACCGGTCCTTTGAGCCGCATGTAGACCCGTTGCCGGCGATCCATGGCCCTGCTCCTTTTTGGGGACAGTATAACCCGCTGAACTCTTTGACGTCAAGATGAACGGAATCCCCTTCGCCGCCGGCTCGCTCTTCGAGTCCCTGCCCATGCCCGCCACCCTGGTGGACCGGGAAGGCCGCATCGCCGGCATCAACCAGGCCTTCCTCGACTACGCCCGCCAGCGGGGCCGCCAGATCCGCCGGGAGGACCGGCTCGGCTTCCATGTGCTCGACTTTGCCGGCCAGGGGGAGGAACACCGGCAGATGTATAACCTGCTCCAGGAGGCGCTGGAGCAGGGGCGCGAGAGTGTGTTCAGCTGGGCCTCGCCGCGCACCAGCGGCGGCAAGCGGGTCTACGTCAACGTGCGGGCCACCCCGATCAAAGATCCGGAGGGCCAGGTCACCGGCGCCCTGATCCTGCGCGAGGACACCACCGAACTGAAGAACCAGGAAGAGCAACTGGAGCTGGCAACTGCCCTCTACCAAAACCTCAGTTCCATCCCCCACTTCGTCGCGGCACTCTTCGATGAGGCCGGCAGTCTGCACTCCGTCAGCCCCCATATCCAGGACTGGATCGGCCTGGCCCCCGAGGTGCTGCGCGCCCGGCCGGACCTGGCCTGGGAACTAGTCCACCCAGAAGACCTGCCCGCCCTGCGCAGCGCCTACGACCGGGCCATGGGCGGCCAACTGGCCAAGGATCTAGAATTCCGCTACCGCGGCAAGGCCGGGGATTACCGCTGGGCCTCAGGGGTCTTCCACCCCCTCGCCGACCCGCAGGGCGCCGTCTACAATCTGCAGGCGGTGTTCCAGGACATCACCGAGCGCAAATACTCCGAGGAAAACCGGGCGCAGTTGGAAGCCCAGTTGCACCAGATGCGCAAACTGGAGGCCGTCGGCCAGCTCAGCGCCGGGGTGGCCCACAACTTCAACAACATCCTCCAGGTAATCATGGGCAATATCGAGCTGGCCCTGCTCGACGCCCCCGAAACCCTGCGTTTTGCCCTGCAGGAAGCCGAACTGGCCACCCGCCGCGGGGCCGAGGTGGTCCGCCAGCTCGCCGCCTTCACCCGTGCCCCGCGCCGCAGCCACCACCTGGCAGTGGAACTGCGGGGGCTGCTGGACCTCCTCGTCGCCCACTGCCGCCAATCCTTCGATCCACGCATCGCCCTGCGCCTCGACGCCCCCGCTTCGCTGGTGATCGCCGGCGAGGCCGGCCCGCTGGAGCAGGCCCTTTTCAACCTGTGCCTCAATGCCCGCGACGCCATCGACGAGCACCGCCCGGCCGCCCCGCTGATCCACCTGGCCCTGCGCCAGGTCGAGGCCGCCGAGCTGTTGCAGCCCCCGCCCCCCAATGCCGGGCCCGGCCCCTTTGCCCAACTGCAGGTGGCCGACAACGGCGCCGGCATGGACGAGGGCACCCGCGA
>SXGS01282462.1_pt1 | contig 54854 bp, 49 predicted proteins | sample 3174681 | NCBI WGS metagenome assembly SXGS01 (sample SAMN11356861, study PRJNA531348) | freshwater metagenome | isolation source: freshwater sample F1-80 | place: China: Fuxian Lake, Yuxi | collected 2017-12-25
CGTCCAAGATCATTTGCGCGATGTACTCACTAGCTTTCGGACTGAGATGTAGACCATCTGGGAGAACCTCTTTGAGAGCAAGACGCTCTCCTTCCATCAACAGGTAACCCTGTGACTGCACGGTGCGGTAGAGCTGATCTAACCCAATGACGTAACAACTCCTCTCAGGCCTGCAGGTTGCGCGAATCGCTTCATTCAAGGCGACTCGCGAGGCCTGAGCTCCCGCCAGCAACTCGGGAATATCACCCAGGATGAGAGGAATGCGAGCCGCTCGCGCTGTCTCGATTAATCGACTCAATGCTCTTAGGCTCGGCTCCCGCGGCTCTCGAATGGCCGAGTCCCAGAAAAGAAAATCCAACGCAACGATGATGGATCGGTCCTTTAAAATGTCGCTATTCAGGCGGGAAATCATTTCGCGCCCCGGAGCTCCGCCGCGCGCAAGGACTCGCACATCACCCGGAGTTGTGATTCTTCGTCCGAGCAACTTCCCGGGACTCAGAGCATTCGTATCGCCGCTCACGCTGGCTCCGAGAATCAGCGGACGTCGGAAGACGTGGAGCTCTTCAGCGTTTTGCGTTCGGGCCGAAGCGCCGTCTATCGATGCACAAGAGTTCATGAAAAGAAGGAGAGTTATCGAGAGAGCCTTTTTGAAATCCGTCATGCACGCTTTATAACAGATGAGTCTAGATCGACCCGGCAAATATCCTCCAGACGTTCCTCAATTCAGGAAATCACGAATTATCGAGTAAGAAAAAGTGAACGCCGTGGATTTTTGCAACGAGTGCATTCAAACCGTGACTGGGAGTAGACGAGATTGTGAAGAATGCACGTGCGCGTGGCAGGTAAGGTGGTCGAAGTGATGGCCAAAGCGATGTCCATTCACTACGTCGTGTTAATGGGTCTTTGAAGCAAATAGGAGTGAAGAAGAGATGAAGACAAACAAGAAGTCTATGGTTCTGGCTGCCGCACTCACACTGTCGCTTACGACTCTTGCCACAGGCTGCACCGGCGGCTCTGACGAAACTGCGACGGCTGGATCCGAAAGCGCTGTTACGGCACCCGCAGAGACTGTAAACACAGCGCCTGCGGCTACTCCGACAATGGGCGGAAGCAACATGGATAGTGGCTCGACAGAAGGCACTACGAGCGGCTCGACGGCTCCTAGTACATCTGGATCATCCGGCACAGGCATGTAATCGAATCTCTCCGATTCCTTTCGAGTCAGTGGTTCCAAGTGCACTTCTTAAGGAGGTGCACTTTTTTTTGCCATCAATCCTTGCTCTGGCCTCTCTCTGGCCTCTCTCTGGCCCGAATGTCGAAACTTTCGACGAACCTAGAGTTTCTCTCTAGTGGCGCTTGATAGCTGGTTGCAATCTGGAAAGCAGATTATTTTGGGAGGCATGAAACTCTCACGCTCTTTACCATTAGCTCTCGCTTTTTCTTCCGCGCTCCTCATCTCTGTTTCGTCATTGCCTGCGATGGGTCTCATCAATGGCGAGACAGTTGGCCAGGCCATAAGTCAATCGGGAAATCCCGCATCCCGCGCGGAAGACGAATTTCTCCGCAAACACGTTGTCGCCGTGGTGGATTTGAAACTGGGTCGCTCCATGTGCACGGGCATCCTGATTCGCCCAAGCGTCGTTTTAACGGCCGCTCATTGCGTTACCAGCTCGTACACGGATCTCGCTATTTTATTCTCGCTGGATTTATCCCCGAGCGGGACGCCGCTTGATTCCTCAAAACTCACCCGAGTTTCATTCGGAGTTGTTCCTGATCCGTGGATTGAGTTTAAACAAGGAAAACCGACTTCCAATGGACGAGGTGATCTTGCTCTTCTTCGCCTTGCGACTCCGGCACCAGCTTCACATGAGCCATTTGCAATCTTTGAGACCACGCAGATGGTCTCTCAAGCTTTGCCTAAGGGGACTCCCGTTCTCTTCGCGGGCTTCGGATTCGTAAATCAGGCGGAGAAGCTTCACCCCGAGTCGCTTCAGAAAATCACTCTGCCTCTGAGTAAAGATCGCTACAACGAGACCGAAGCAAAGTTTGATCAGCCTTTCTCCGGCGTGTGCAGTGGCGATTCAGGCGGTCCTTCATTTATTCGAGTGGATAATTCTACCGACTGGCAGCTTTACGGAATCAATAGCTACGGGAGCGCTCAGTGCGTCGGGAAGTTTGGTTACATTGCCGTGACCCGCGTTGCGAGTCACGCAAACTGGCTAGAGGAAATGATCGCAAAACTTGAAGAGTGATGAAGCAGAACTTTATGCGTTAGAGATTCCCAGACGCTCGGCTCCCGGCTAGCCTAACGAAGTGACTAGGGAACGCTTGAGGATCTTACGCTAGGAGTTTGCATCAATGGATAACGTCAGTCATTCGGTTGCGGGTCTAATCGCCGGCGAGATTATTCACCGAAGTCTTCCCGAAGAAAAATCCGCTGAAGCCCAGAAAACCCGCCGCAGGCTTTTTCTCTTCTGCTGTTGGTTTGCGAGCAACTTCCCTGATTTAGATCTCATTCTGACTCCGCTACTCCCTTCACCGCTTGGTTATCTTCTTCATCATCGTGGCCATACGCACACGATCGTTTACGCGCTCCCGCAGGCCCTTCTTCTAATGGCTGGCGTTTGGCTTCTTTGGCCGAAGGCGAGAAGACTCTTAAAAGAAAGTGCCGTCGTCCGAAAGGGTTTTGGGCTTTCGATTGCGTCGGGCTTTGCGCTTCACCTGTTGATGGATTATTTGAACTCCTACGGCATCCATCCGTTTCATCCCTTCGATAACCGATGGCTCTTTGGTGACATGGTCTTTATCGTTGAGCCGTTTTTTTGGATCGCCTTCGGAATCCCGATGGCTTTTACTTTTGCTTCTTCACTTTGGCGTTGGTTTTTCGCGGGCCTTTTGTTCGTTCTCCCGATCTTTGGACTTTATGCGGGCCTTCTTCCGTGGTTTTCGTTTTTAATTTTGCTCTTGATAGCGGGAATTCTGATCGCCGTCTCAACGAAGTCTCAGCCGAATTCGACGGCTCCTTTCGTCCTCGCCGCGATGCTGGGCTTGTGCTTTGTCGGAGTGCAAAGCTTTGCTTCAGGCTTTGCAAAGCGCACAATCATCGAGCAGCTGGGCCGGCTTGAACCGAAGGCCTCATTTGTGGACGCGTCGGCGTCCTCTTATCCGACCAATCCATTTTGCTGGTCCTTTACGAGCTTTGAGGCGAACGAAGAGGGAAATTTCTATCGGTTGAAGCGGGGCTACTTGAGTTTAGCGCCGACCCTCCTGACAGTGGACCGATGTCCGAAGAACCTTTCGGCCGACGATCATTCGACCTTATCGAAAGACTCCAACGATCAAATTTTTTATCAGGGTGAAGAACGAGGAGACCTCGCCTACTTCCGAAAAATGGCTCAGGAAAACTGCCACATCGGCGCTTGGCTGAGATTTGCGCGCATGCCCCTCGTCAAAGAAGACGAGGCGCTTGATCTGCGATTTGCTCGTGGTCCTCGCGGGAACTTCACGACCCTCAAATTAAAGGAGTTTCGCGACCTGGCATGCGCAACGAACGTTCCGCCTTGGACGCCTCCTCGGGCGGATTTGATCGGCGGGACCAAGTAGAACTGGCCTACCTAATTGCAGTTTTTGATTTGCCACTGCCGAGGGGAGAATCGATGACTTTCCCCGGTTTTCCGCCAGGTTCTGGGCGATTAGAGGGCCCTTCCCTAGCAAAATTGTCATTTGGATCTGCAATGAAGTGCGCCACTTCATTCTCAATTACGATTCAACTCTTTGCCCCCGACTCAACCCCACGCCCGTTCCGTTGACCATCACAACGCATTTCGATTAGCTCTGAGGCCTCGTTTTTTCCCGAGGATCTGAGTGACTATGAGTTTTCTTTCCGCCCCGAGCCGCCGTCATGGCCGACGCACTTTTCTGAAAAACTCCCTTAGCGCAACTGCCGCCGCCTACGCCGGTGTCTCACTTGGATTTTTTCAGTTCCCGAGCGTTGCGCAGGCGCGGGCCAAGCGCTCCCTCCACGCTGATCCTTCTCCAATGCGGAGCCTTTCGGGCAGCTTCTCCTCTTCGACCTTCAATGGCGATGAATATCGAAGACCCCACGACATCCTCTGGCATCTTGACACATACGTTGCCTCCAAAGGCGGATGGCCAACGGAGGTCAGTGAAACTCGCGACGTGGTGATCATTGGCGGCGGACTTTCGGGATTGATGACCGCGCACTATCTTCGTGGTCGCGATTGGACGCTGCTCGAACAAGCGACTCAGTTCGGCGGAAATTCAAAGAGTGAAGTGTTCAATGGCGCTCGCTTTAGCCTTGGCCCCGCTTACATCACAGTTCCGGAAGCCGGCAGCCTCGAAGAGTCGTTTCTGACAGAAATGGGACTCTCGAGCGGGGCTCGGCACGAAAAGCCGGAAGAGACGCGCATCCTCTTCGGCGGCCTAAGAAATCTCTGGGCGGGCGAAACGGATCCTCAGGCCAAAGAAAGCGCCGCAAGAATCGAGAAGGCACTCAGAGAAGTCAATACGTCGAAGTTTCCAGATGTTCCTTGGGTGGAGGGCGCCGACCTTTCGCGCGATGAGATGCGAGACCTTGATCGTCAAAGCGCGGAAGATTGGCTTAACGCGCAAGGCACCCTTCATCCACACGTCTGGGAGTATTTTCAGCTTTACGCATGGTCCGCATTTGGCGGCTCGCTTGAGGAACTCTCCGCCGCGCAGTTCTTGAACTTTGCCGCTCCCGAAGTCGATGGTGTGCTGGCCTTCCCCGGCGGAAACGGCGCGATCGCGCAAGCGTTGTACGACACGATCGAATCGACGTCGCCGGGACGTCTGCGCGCGAACACTTTGGTGCTCGACGTGCGCGAGAAAAATGGACGAGTCGAAACCCTCATCGAATCGCCGGACGGAAACCTTCAATTAATCAGCTCCGCAAGCGCCATCGTTGCCGCCCCGAAGTACGTCGCTCGTCACCTTCTACGAAACGTTCTGGATGCCGATCGCGCGCGACTCTGGGATTCGCTGAACTACCGTGCTTACATGGTTGCAAACGTTCTCCTTTCCTCCGACGTGGCCTCACCCGCATTCGATATTTTTTGTTTACGCGGCCAAGTCCCCGATGCGCCCTCGTTTGGACGTCGCAGCGACCGCAATTGCACGGATCTCGTCTTTGCGGACTGGGCGCAAGAGGATAACAGTTCTACGTCGATCCTAACTCTCTACCGACCCTACCCGCTTGATGGCGCGCGGAACTTTTTGATGGCGCCGCAGCTTCATGACCGCATGAAAACAGAGTTCGCAACTGAGTTAAAATCGTGGCTTCCGCAGCTTGGGATTCCGGAGAGTGCGATCGGCGAGATGAGGCTGACGCTTTGGGGGCACTCCTGCCCGCTTGCGAAGAAGGGCCTTTTCGCTGACGGAAGCCTCGAGCAGATCGGAGCTCCGCTTGGATCCCGAATCTTCTTTGCAAACCAAGACGATGCGATGAACCCTTCGTTCGAGAGTTGCTTGGCGAGCGCTTATCGGGTGGCTGGGGTTGTGCCCTGACTCCCCCCAAAACTGGCCTACTACAGTGGGTACGGGCGCCCTCTCACTCGTAGGCAGAACGCCTTAACTTTCCGGGATTTTGAGAAATCTCTGAGGTCGCACTTAGGGTCCAAGTCGTTTTCGTACTCACTGTAGTAGGCCAGTTTCAGCGTTTAACATTTTACGTCACCCCACCCACCAAGCTCATTAAATCCAGCTGCCGCTGGGTCCGAAAATTGAAACCTAGTTCGGGAGCCGAGGTGGATCCATGATGCTCCCGATTCGTTTTGCATTAGCGCTAGCCTTAACCGTTTTAACCGCGAGCCAATCGCGCGCGGCCGAGATCCTGAATGCGGACGAAGTTCTTCCGGAACTGCGCGGGACCGGCATCAAAGCAACAGTTACGAAACTCGTGGATCCCCGGTTTGCGGAACTCTCCTATGCCGAAGATCGCTACTACCTCGATATCTCCTTTGGAAAGCTAAATCCAAATCAGTTCAAAGATCTTCACGCACGCTACGGCGGACGAAGCCAAGTCAAATACGACGCAAAACGGGTCTACAACCTCCTCGACTTTTTGGATCCGGCCATGCAGGCCGTCGCAAACCAAGTGTTCCTACCTAAACATTACGAGACAGACTTCTATCACGACTATGTCGAGAAATTTGACGACAGCTATGCTTTCTTCGCGATCCGTAAAAACGGGATCTCCTCTTGGACCAACTGTTGGAACACCACCTGGGAAATTTTGAAACTTCGCAATCCTAGCGAAAAACACTTCATGCTCTATTGGCCCGGTCGCGAGACGGCAAACCAAGTGTTCAATGACGACACACGCGGTGAGATCGTTGCCGAGAAAGAGATCCAAAACGGCGACGTGCTGATGGTCGAAGCTAAACAAATAATGCTTAGCGGAGCGACCATGCTCCAACACACGGCGCTCATCATCAACTCGCAACTCGTGTTCGAAAAGACAGACGCTTCGGAGAACGACGCTTACCGCATCTCGCTCCGCAAGGACGTGCTGAAAAAGTACGAAGAAGTTTTCAACGACGAAGAACGCGTCATCGAATACCGCCGCTTCGGCGGGTCCGGGAAAAAACCCGTACCATCGGAACATTTCCCGAAGACAGAAGATTTCTTTGAAGGTCACAAGCAACTTCGAGCTCTTACGGCTAAGAAGCTTCCCGACCTCAAGATTCAAAATCTGAGTATCGGCTGTGAGCTTGGTTTGGGCGGCGGTTGCGATCCCCTGGCAGTCGAAGCTGTTCCAACCAAACTCATCATTTGGTCCAAGACGGGTCGTGGAATTTTGAGTGGCGACAAAGCGGATCTTGAAAGATTTGTGCCTCTCAAAGGAAAGTAAGAATTATGCTACGGAGTTTTTGCGCGAAACTCCTTTTCAGCCTCTTTCTCCTCAGTCTCGTATTCGGCGCGGCGGACGGTGCGCTGGCGGCGGATCTTTGCGCTGATTTTCTCTCGCGCGCGCGCGTGCCTCACGCAACACCCCTAAAAGCTCTCTCCGAGGCTCGCGAAGCAAAGAACAAAGATGCTCTCTCTAAGCTCAAGCTTGCAGCTGGTCGCTACCTCATTGACGAGAGCTTTTCGCAAACAGCTAAGCACCTCGATGAGATCATTATCAGACGCTCCGTCAATGAAGCTTCCATGGCGCTTCTTGAAAAATCGACGGCGCCAAAACCTCTATTCGTGAAAACGAAGTCGATCAAGGAAGGACTCGCCGCAGGTTTTGTTCCCCGGGATCCAAAACTCTCGCAGCCCACACTTTCAAAACAGCAAGCGCGCGAATTGGAGAAGCAAATCTCCAAAGCCATCGACAATGGAAATTTAAGCGTGAAGCTTCATGACAGCGGCATCGAGATCCTTGCGGACGAGCTTGGCCGTCCCATCGTCGCTGATGTCGACCTTTGGGGAGTTGCGAGAAAGTTGGATCCAAGATCTGCTTCGCAAACGCCGCGCTTTGATGAATCTCGCGGCTGGTTATCGGAAAAAGACAGCATTACGATCGCAGAACTTAACGACCGCTTCTTCTTTCTTGATTCGCGGCTTCTCGAGCGCGAACTCGTTCAGCACGGACCGTGGACGGCTTCGAAAGAAAACGGCGAAACGGATTACCCGCTCACGGCTTACTTGCCAAGCGGAGAAATCGTGGACATCCGAAACGACGCTCAACTTCGTTTTCACCTAGGTGAATGGGCTTCTCGCGGTTACGTCGTTTCATCAGGTGAGACATCTTCGCTCACGCCGTAGGTCCAGATCTTCAAAAATTGTGTCAGACTTTCAACTAGCCACTGGACGTTTGTGTTTTTTTAGACAAAATCGTCGCATGTCATTGTTGAGAGTCTACTGGCGATCCCTCCGGATGCTCCGGTCGGAGACGCGACTGTCCTGCTTGTTAGCCGCTGCTGGCGTTGGAATCGCCGGCGTTCAACTTCTCGAACCCATCTTGTTCGGTCACGTGATCGACGCGCTCACGCAGCGTGGAAGCATGGCCAAGTCACTCATTCTCTGGAGCGGACTTGGCATCTTCAACGCAATCGCGAGCGTCTTCTTGGCCGTCATGGCAGATCGGCTCGCGCACCGCAATCGCCTCAGTGCGCTGGCTCAGGCGTTTGATCATACAATCAAAAGGCCACACCACTTCCATTTGAATCGTGGCTCCGGCAAACTCGTGCGCACGATTTTGATCGGCTCCGATCAGCTCTTCATGCTCTGGCTTTCATTCTTCCGAGAGCATCTCTCCTCCTTTGTGAGCGTGTTGTTCTTGGTGCCGATCGCCATCACGATGAATCCGAAGCTCGCAAGCTTGCTCTTTGTTCTCGCTGCCATCTACACCGTGGCAAACACGTTCATCATCAGTCGTACGCACGCGCGCCAAGCGGAAGTCGAAACGCACCATCAAGAGATCGCCGGTCGTTTGACGGATGTCGTCTCCAACGTGAGCATCGTTCAGAGCTACGTGCGTTTTCAAGAGGAGAAGGTCGCGCTTCAAGATCACATCCGGACGCTCTTGCGCGCGCAGTATCCGGTTCTCACTTGGTGGGGAATTTTGAGCGTGATTACTCGCGTCTCCTCCACGCTGGCGTTGATGACGATCGTGGGTGTCGGCTCGTTTCTCGTCGCAAAAATGGAGATCACTCCAGGTGATGTCGTGACGTTTGCGGGCTTTTCGACCTTGTTGATCTCACGCCTCGATCAGCTCTCAGGTTTCTTGGCGCGCGCCGTTTCCCAAGCGCCGGCGCTCCGCAATCTCTTCGAGCTCATGGACCCCGACAAGAGTATGCAAAAGGAAGAACCAAAAGACACCGTACGTCCGCTCAATAGCACGGCGCTAAAAGGCTGCGTGGTGTTTGATAATGTGAGCTTCCGTTATCCGGGCCGCACTTCAGGAGTCTCGAGGCTCAGCTTCCGGGTTAAGCCCGGACAGTCGGTTGCGCTTGTCGGTCCTTCAGGCTCGGGCAAGACGACTTGTTTAAGCCTCCTGCAGCGTGTTTATGACCCCGATTCAGGACGAATCGTGGTGGATGGCCGCGACCTCAGCGATTGCTCCACAACGGCCGTTCGCGAATCGATTGGCGCCGTCTTTCAAGAGGCCGGACTTTTCAATCGATCAATTTTGGAAAACATTCGTGTCGGTCGTCCGAACGCTACGCTTGAAGAAGTCATTCACGCAGCCAAGCGCGCGGAAGCCCACGAATTCATCGTCGCCAAACCCGGGGGTTACGACTACGTCGTGGGCGAACGTGGTTTGGGTCTCTCAGGTGGAGAGCGCCAGCGCATCGCCATTGCGCGGGCAATCCTCAAGGATGCTCCAATTTTGATCTTTGATGAAGCAACGAGCGCACTCGATAACGAAACGGAACAAAAAATCCAACTCGCTCTCGAGCATCTTCGTGAATCGAAAACGACGTTTTCGATTGCGCACCGTCTCTCAACGATTGCGAATTCCGACCTGATCTTGGTGTTCGACCAAGGGGAGATCGTCGAAGCAGGTACGTTTGACGAACTCGCTGCAAACGGCGGAATGTTCTCGCGATTGCTCCAAGCAGGACAGATGAAAACTCATGGCGAGACTACGGCGACCGGACCCGTTCTGGAGCCGGCCCTCTAAGCCACGAGTTCGACAAGAGCGAGGAGACAAGTTCTACCTCGTTCTACCTTCAGGCCGAGACGAAAGCGCAGTAGAACTCCTTTGAAGTTTGAATCACTTTAAAGGAGTTTTCATGCGTCTCATGCTCGCCGCTCTCAGCGCTACTTTTTGTCTCTTGGCCTTTGGCCAATTCGCATCGGCTGACGAATGCAAAAACGATCAAGGTCACATCATGACCGATCCTGCCGAGTTCCAGGCCGAAATCGAAAAACAAACGGATTGTCTTCCCGCAAAGCGGTTGGCCGAGGCTTGTGCCTGGGGCTCAAACCTGGACGTGTCTACGGCAGGCTTGGCCTACGGAATCTGCGAAAAGAACCTCTCCGACGCAAAACCAAAAAAATCGGATCTTCGTCTTCTCGCAAAGATGAAAGACCGCTGCACGGCTCGTTACATCAACGAGGAAGGTTCGCTTTACCGCTCGATGAACGCGTTTTGCCATTTGAACGCGCTGACTTGGATTTTTGATCTCGTACAAGAGCAGTGAGAGCAGCATTCGCGCGGCTCAATCGAGCTCGCGCAAGGCTTTCTAGAGACTCGCACGGATGGCATCGACTTTCATTTGGTCGGCCTTGAGTTGAGCCAGAATCTCCGTGCGACGCTGTTTTGCCGCTGCCGGAAGGATCGACGGATCAAACCCCTCGATCGAGGCGATTGTTTGTCCGCAGATGTCGCTTGCACTTTCCAACGCACCGACCACCGCAGTTTTTGATTCATTCGCTTTGATCGTCGCGAGATCAGTGTTGAGTTGATTGAGGCCGGCCTGAAGTTGCGCAAGAGCGTCGGTCCGTTTTTTCTTTAGCTCATTGGAAAGAAAGAGCGTGCTTACGCCTTTTAGTGACTCATGAGTCTCTTCCATCAAGTCGATCATGCTTTCGACGGCTTGGACGGCTTCCGCGAATTGAGTGGCGTTAAGAGGAGCTGTCGATGAAGGCTCAGAAGTTGTCGGCTGAGTTCCCGATGGCGATGACGGCTCGGAATTTGAGGCCGCGCCTGTTTGATCCTGGCTCTGTCTTTCGAGGCCGCTTCCGCTGATCTTGCCATTTTCAATCGTGGGAAGAGCGTGCATTCCGCCGCAGTTCTGGTAGCTGAAGAGCCCGACGGCCATTACGGCCAGCGCCACGCCCAAACGGATTGCCTGCTTCAAGCGAACCTCATTTTCCAGGTGTTGAGAATCAAGTTTGCCATCGCCACGTTCAAATTGAAACGGTTGGGGTGTGTTGTGTCTCATTCCGGCGCAAACTGGCCTACTACCGTGGGTATGACCGAGCTGCCGACGCTAGGGCCGTGATTTTAGAAAAGATGGGATTTTAATTGTTCTGCGTTTTGAGCCCAGGCAACTCGCTGTTCCCGCACCCACTCAAGTAGGCCAGTTACCGGGGGAGAGGTAATTCCACCGTAAAGGTCGTCCCCTCACCCAACTGACTCATGACCTTCAACTGCCCGCCGTGGGAGTTCGCAATCTGTCGGCTGATGAAAAGGCCTAAACCCAGGCCGCTGATTTCAGATGCCGGAACGGCTCGCTCAAAGCGTTCGAAGATGCGCTGCTGATCCTTGAGCGCGATGCCTGGACCGCGATCCGAAATCAGGATTTCGAGTTTTCCTGCGTGCTCGCGGGCGATGATCTCGATCGGAGTGCCACGGCCGTACTTGATCGCATTGGTGATGAGATTCGAAATCACCTGCTCGATTCGATTCGGATCACAATTGGCCTTCAAGCCCGGTTGAATGTTTGTTCTCACGACGATTCCGGCATTTTGAAACTGCTGAAGAAACGATAATCGGACATCGTCGACGAGGCAGGATACGTCGGTCTCCATGAAGTCGAGTTTGAGCCGTCCCGTTGCGATGCGCGAGACATCGAGCATATCGTCAACGAGATGCGTAAGCTGGTTGACTTGTCGCTTGGTCAATTCAGCTACTTCCTTTGCACTCTCGGCCGGAAGGTCTGCGCCAGGGGCTAACCGCTTGAGTTGCCGCTCGAGCAACTGATTCTGCAGTTTGAGAGCCGTAAGCGGTGTACGGAGTTCATGCGAAGCGATCGACAAAAACTCATCGCGCGACTCAACCGCACGTTGTAGTTGGTGCGTTCGATCTTCCACTCGCTTCTCAAGAGTTTGGTGCGCCATGCGAAGCTTGTCCTCCGCACGCTTTCGCTCGGTCATATCGCGTGTGACTTTCGCAAAGCCCCGCAAAATCCCTTTGTGATCGCGCAAGGCCGTGAGGACGACGTTCGCCCAGAACTTTGTTCCATCTTTGCGAACGCGCCAACCTTCATCTTCGAAGCGGCCCGTAGCTTTAGCCTCGACGAGTTCGTACTCACATTTGCCGATCGCAACTTCTTCAGGTTCGTAAAAGATTGAAAAGTGTTGCCCGATGATCTCGGTAGCTTCGTAACCTTTTAGACCACGCGCTCCCTCATTCCAACTCACGACATGCCCGGACGGATCCAGCATGATCATCGCGTAGTCTTTCACGCTTTGAACGAACAGGCGTGATCGTTCCTCACTCTCGCGAAGAGCTTCTTCTGACTTCCTCCGCTCCGTCAAATCTCGGGTGATTTTAGCGAAGCCCTTGAGACGTCCGCTTGGATCATCTAAACGTGTGATCACAATATTCGCCCAAAAAAGTGAGCCATCTTTACGGACTCGCCAACCTTCTTCTTCGTAACGTCCTGTTTCGCGAGCGAACTCAAGTTCGTGCTGCGGATGTCGTCGCTCGATATCTTCTTTCGTGTAAAATAGGGTGAAGTTGCGGCCGATGACGTCCGTGCCTTTGTAACCGTTTACGCTCTCAGCGCCGGCATTCCAGGTCAGAATGACGCCCTCGGGATCCATAAGGAAGATGGCGTAGTCTTTGATGTTATCAATCAGCAGGCGGAAACGTTCTTCACTCTCGGCAACTGATAAGGGCGGTGTTTGCTTAGCGGCGCCGCTCTTCTCTTCCCCGGAGTTTTGCGGCATTCCAGCGGAGGTTGTTGCTTGCGATTTTGAATCTGATTTTGCGTCGAGCATTCAAACTCTCGATTCTTCGGTTGCGGCGCTAGCCACCAGCTAAACAGAATTGAAGGACTAACTCCATTGAGTCACGCGCGATTCAGCGCAAGTTATCCACAATTTTTTTGGATCATGTCCATCATGTCATCAATGTCGATCGGCTTGCGAAGGTAACCGCGAATGCCGGTCAAAGTGGTGTCGCCCGCGAGAGCCGAGATGACGATAACGGGAATGTTTGCCCAGTCCGGCTGTTGGTTTTTCCACTCAAGGAACTGTTTACCGTCCATTACCGGCATCATCATGTCGAGCAAGACGACGTGAGGCTTCTCACCGGCAACGAGACGCCGACGGGCGACATCGCCGTTTTCGGCCTGAACAACGTCATAGCCTTCAAACTGAAGCGCCTGACGAATCAAGGCGCGGATATCTTGATTGTCATCGACAATCATCACCGTCATCGAACCCATAACCTCGAACTCATGCGTTTTACTGCCCCGCCTTGATCGCGATTTAGTGCCGGGCTTTAACAACTCTGACGCGGAGCCCGCCAAGGGACGATTCCGCCTGTCTCAGGGCTATCGGAACTGCCCTTAACCAGAGAATTTTCAAGATTAAGGCGCCGTAAACTGAAGTGCAACTTAAGGTTTTGTTTAAGGTTTAAGCTTAGGCGGATTAGCAACTTTTTCATGACTGGGTTTGGGTGGGCTTCTTTTCGAGTCCCCACAAAACTGGCCTACATGAATGGGTATGAAAACAGAGATTCACGAGGGAACCGTCATCCAGATTCTTCAGGATTTTCATTTCTCGGTCCCTCGGCCCAGGGAAAGGACCACAGTTCATACCCATTCTAGTAGGCCAGTTTCAAAGGTGCCCGGCTTCCGCTAAACTCAAGCTTCGACCCCAATAGCGCAGCAGGAGAGTTCGACATGTGTTATTCCGCGATGGTCCTTCAGGATGCAAAAAAGCTGGGGATTAAATTCCACGCCCGCGTCCAGTATGATCTTTATTCAGAACTTTTCATGCGCCGCCTTTCGGGAGAAAGGCTTCTGATAAATAAGGCCATGGAAAAGGGTTTCGTCAAAAACCCGCAGTCACCCGCAGAGAAAAGAATCGCGAAGTCCATCGTCGATTGGCATGGGCAAGAGATCTCGCGGCTCGAAGCAGAACTCTTCAAACAAAAAGAGCGACTGGCCAACGCGGAACGTTCCTTGAAAACGAAGGTCACAAAAAAGGCGGAAGAGGACGTCCGCATTGCCTCAAAGAAGATCGAGAAATGTAAATTCGATTTGAAAAAGCATCAGTCAACGGAACTCAAATCGGATTCGGATAGCCGCATCTTCCCGTTTCACTATGTCTCGATGATCTACGCCGACCCTAAGGGCCAACTTTCCGTTGCTCCGTTCCGCTATCACATGCGCCCACATGATAAAGACGAAGCCTTCGATCGCGATTACGGAGGTTGCTATAATGCCCGCTTTAACAATCTCAAGCGCGTGGCGTTTTGGAAAGACTCACTCGCCTCCCGCCGAGGGCTGATTCTCGTTGAGCGCTTCTACGAAAATGTCCCGGTCGAGCGTTATCTTGAGAACAATAAGTTAAAAAAAGACCTCCAGGACAAAACAAATATTGTTTTGTGTTTTGAACCGGAGAATACCGATTTCATTTTGATACCGACACTTTGGGATGAATGGAAGAAAAAGGGTGAAGCACATCTTCGCTCAACCGCGCTCATCACCGACGATCCCGCGCCGGAAATCCGCGAAGCGGGCCACGATCGTACGCCGATTTTCTTAAAAGAATCCGCAGTGGAAAAATGGCTTCTTGCGGAAAAAGTGGAAGAAGCTATCGAAGCCCTTTCCCAACGGGAGGCCCCTTACTACAACCATCGTGTGCTGGGCTCGTCAGCAGCTTAACGCGCGACTGGTCGGCGCTGATTAGCAGGTGCCGTGGGGCTTCCCTCCATGGCATTTCGTGTGCGGTCGTAACCGAAGTCATACTGCTTTTCCACGAGCGCTTTGAATTGTTCGTAATCCGTCGGGACGCGGCTTACGAGATCCATTCCGTCTGTATCAGGATCCATTGCGAATTCAGAGGCGCCCTTCATATCAATCCAACGAAGGCCCTTGTAGCGATCTAGCTGTTTGATTCTCTCCGATTGACTAAATCCGAAACCGTTCGTCACGGCCATATCCTCAAGCATCGTGTACTCACCTGAAGGCTTTGTGATCGCCACATTGCAAGCGATTGTTTGCGCGGATTCAATTGGAAAAAGATCCATCGCGCCAGCAAAGTAGTAATCTTCGCCAATCTTTGCCGGATCGATCAGAAACGGATCCGCAATGGAGGCTCTTGCCGCCTGCAAAGTTGAGAGGCCCGTCTTCGCGACCGTGGTTGCATGAATGGGGCTATCCGGAAAATTTTGTTTCATCGACGCCGGAATTTCGTGAAGGTGCTTTGCCGTTTTCGGATCTGTGAAGAACGTCTGCTCATACAGCACGTTGCTGTTTTTGCTTCCGCCGACATCTTTTGGCTGAAAGTTCGCTCGAGCCGCGACAATAACAAGCTTCGGCTCGTTGGGCGATCTCGCGAAGTCTTGGCGAGGAAGCATTCGCGGAAGCGTTTGAGGGACATCCAAGAGGTTACCCGTAAAGATATTGGGGATTTTTCCTTTGTTGAGTTGAGCCATCCCGAGCTTGGCGCCTAGCTCCTCGGCACCGAGGTTCCGGATTTCCCCGGTGAAAGCGTCTTTTTTCTTACTCACCTTTGCGAGGCTCAGCAGATGCCGGTGAAATTCGCGCGAAGTCAGGTACTCTTTTGCCTTCTTCGGATCTTGGTAGGAGTTGTTGATTGCGCCGCCGATGGAGGCTCCACAGGTAGTCATGATCACGTCCGGCTTGTAGCCAGCATCTTTAGCACCCGCGATCACTCCCAAAGCCAAGCCCGGCGCAATGCCGCCGCCGCTCACGACAAGAGCACGCTCAAAAGGCTTACCGCAGCTGGTTTTACTGCCTTGATTTTTTGTCTGCGCGAAAGCTGATTCCGGATACACCAGTGTCGACGGCAGCAGGAAGAAAACGAGAGCTAGAGCCTTATCAGCGCTAAAGATACCACGTGAGCAGATTGACATAGTGACGTCATTGTATCGCCGTGGAGGCCTAACATGCAGCGATTGCGTGAATCAACAGCGAGAAGCCGGATGAAGGCCTAGTGGGGTGCCATCTTGCCTCCCCAAAACTGGCCCACTTAAGTGGGTATGGGCCTGCGATTCTACGAGGGAAAACTCCGCTTTCATTTTCAAATCCTGAAAAACAAAAAGCGCTCCCCCCTAGGTAGAAGCGCCTTCTTGTACCCACTCTTGTAGGCCAGTTTGGGTCAGTTCTGCTTTTCGCCACCAAAGATCGAACGCAATGTGACTTCGCGGAAGTTCAGGCGATCGAAATATTGATGAGTATAATCTACCATCACAGTGTTAACGAGATGCACATGGCACAAAGCTCTGCTGTAGTCGATAACCTTGATTTCCGTCAGCATGCCATCAACCGGGCGCTGGTCGCGGCTTGCAATATAGGTATCTCCGCAAGCGGTTTTTTCGACGCTCACAAGCGGCAAGGTAATCTCAACTGCTTCGGGCATCACCTGCGCGCAGAAGAACCCACTCGGACACGGAGTCATCGCCGGCTGCAAACGCAGTGTGATCGACTTCTCCCCTTGGTCGACTCGGACATCACCGTAGATGATATTCCCGAGGTTCTGCTCCGGATCGAGCTGAACGGGCTTGAGATCAGCGACGATCAAAAGCTCCGATGCGAGTGTTGTTTGGGCGAAAGACATCACGAGCGCGAGCGCGACGAACAAAGATTTCATCGAATCATGCTTTTTGTTTAGTTGGAAACCTAAGTGATCGCCGACCAGCAAAGCAATGCTTATGCCATTCACTTTAAAGCTCCATCGATTTACCCGGGACGCGTGAATTGCATCAGAGCGAGATTTGGACAATTGGGGAGCGCCAAAGCAGACCCGCGCTGGCACCGTTAGAGAGGAAATGGCACCTTGAACAACATTTATTTGATAGTTCAAAGCAAGCAGTCGTTGTGCTGCAGCAAGACCTGCTCTATAAAATATACATGAGCCGAATTGAGGAGCGCTGGCTAGAGCCGCTTGAGTCGCACGCCGAAACGGCCGTGGAACGCTTCGTGGCGTCTACACGGCGACTCGCAAAAATATTAAATAATGACGGGATTCCGTCCATCCCGTTCACCGAACCGTCAGTACCCTTGTTTACGGCTCTTTCCGATATCGAAAAACGCCATGCTCTCTGGCGCATCAAATTCATGATCGAGCTTTGCGAGAAGGTTCAAGGCAAGGGAGACTACGTCAACCGCTCCGCGATTACGACGCAGGCTTTTCTTGAACAATCGGGTTTTACCTCTTCACCAGATCTGATTGAGCAACTTGAAGAAGACGACAACGTTGACATCTTCAACAGCTCTCATCAGCTGATTTTTGCAAGCCTCCGGACATTTGGCTTAGTGAGCTTTACCTTAGAACAATTCTTTTCTCGCCCGTGGATGGATCTTCTAAGTCGCGACCATTACGGCGTGCACGAAAAACTTTATCAACTTACGCAAGACATCTTAGCCGGTAAGCACATCAATACGGTTTCGACCACTTTCGTGACCGATCACATTTGCCGCGAGTTGACCTCCCTCGAGAAGCGATCGTTCATCGTTTTTCCTAGATTCTTCGCTCCGGTCTTCGAAGGCGATCAGGTCGTTGGTTACCTTTGCACGAACAAAATTTTCCCTTACGACGAACCTCAGCCAACTGAATAAATAAATTTAGTTGATCCCTCCTAGCCAATCACCGCCTTGCGCGATGAGGTTTTCCCCTCAGAATATTTTATGATGCGCCTCAAGCATCGCTAATGGATTGCCGTTAAAGTCGAATATACGCTCGGGCATCTTGACGCCGGACCATCGTCGCTCGAACTCAAGTCTATTTCTTCAGCACGTTTCTAGGTAAAACGCTGTCTCTGCGCTAGCCTGATTTCCAACTAAATTCACAGCATCGCAACTCACTCAACGAAGTCACAACCATGGAGGGTTAATGACGACTGAGAAGATGACGCGCTCATGGCTGAGCCGCACCACACTCGTTCTGCTCCTTGCGGGCCTGGCCGCCTGCGCTCCACAATTTTCCGGGCGAGATGATAATCCAACCTCCGAAAACGATGCGCCCGCAATCGACGTCGGCTTACAAGATGAAGAACTCGAAGAAGGATTCGACGCCGATAGCGAGGAGAATATCCGGCGCGCGGAACAAGAAATCGCCGAGCAGTTTGGCGACATCGAAGCGATAAGTATTGAAGGCGAAATGGCGGAGGCCCTCGCAACTTCGTACAGTCACCTTGATCCCATGAAGGTCATTCGCCCCGCACTGTTACAAAAAGCTCTCGCTTACTTCGATAAAAATAAATCCAAGTTCGCAAATAAGAGTTACATCACCGTGGTGGACTTTCAGCGTAATTCCAGTTCGGCGCGCTTTCACGTCGTAAACATGACAAGTGGAGTTGTCCAAAGCTATTATGTCGCCCACGGAAAAGGATCCGACTCTAACAACGATGCCTACGCAGAGAAGTTCTCTAACGTGAGCGGTTCGGGTGCGAGCTCGATTGGTCCGGTGAAAGTTGCTGAAATCTACAGCGGCAAATACGGTCGCTCCGTACGCATCGATGGATTGGCTTCGACAAACTCCAACATGCGTCGTCGCGCCGTCGTGATTCACGGATCTAACTACGTGAAGAACTCCGCGGTTAAACAAGGGCGTAGCCTTGGTTGTTTCGCGCTACCTATGGCGCAAAAAGATGCCATCATCACAAAGATCAACGGTGGCTCACTGCTTTACGCTGATCAGGTAAAATAAGCTCATCGGTTCTGACGTTTCAGGGGAGCTTTCGGCTCCCCTCCTCTCAGGGCGCGGCTAAGAATGCTTCGCACGCGAGACGGCTTCTTCCCGGCCGAAGAAGATTCCCTACAGGCCTTAGTGAGCGCTTTAAATCTGCATACAAATCACTAAATCCGTCGCGGTTGAGTGGATACGCTTGCGCTACTCCGCTCATCACGGCAAACGGGCTCCAGCCAATCCCGATTCCCGCTGCACTTGAGAAGAACAAAATATTTTCGTTGTGACTGACGCCGAAGCCACCGAGCTTCACAAAATTCACGTGCGGAGTTGTCTTGGCATTTTCGACTTCAATCCCCTGAGCTAAAAACACGCCCGCACCGGCCGACGCGAAAGGCGCGATAATTTTCGTGGCTTTACGGAAATCGATCACGGGCTCGATTCGGATCCGGTGCCAACCATTTTCATGAACTTGGGAAATCGCAATCCCCACTGATAGCGCGTACCAAAAGCCAGTTCTCTCAGGGAGCATTTTTAAGTAAGGGACGCGGCGAAGATGTTGCGAAAGCCAATCGGAGAATCCAACGCCGCCCGAAACTCCAAACCCAACAACGGTTGCGTGCACGTTCGCTTGCATAATCAATTTCGCGTTAGCGAACATGGCCTCGTTTATCGCGGTGATCGTTCGCGCCACGACTTTCTCAGGAAGCCGGACAAGTTGGAGGCTTTTTTGGATACGCGCAAGCCAGAGCTGTTTGCGAGAAAGAAAACGTGAAAGTTCAACCGGGCTAAAATCTTTCAGATTTTCGAGCAGGGCTTCGTCTGGCGTTGAGAGCGGGACCTGGTCGACGCTCTCGCCCGATTTGTAGGCTGAGGAGTTTCGCGCCAACACGCGAAGTTGCTCGATCGTCGCATGGACGACCGGTGCATCAACGAGCTCGTTTGGGTCGTAGATTACATCGAGTCCTTCGGCATGGGTTGTACCTTCGCTAGGCGCGCCAGTGTTCAAACTGGAGTCGCCAGCGATCAGAATTGCCGTGACCCTCGAGTCTCCTTGGCCGTACCCGAGCTCACTGCCCGGCAATGCCAAGGCCCGCGGAGCCGCAGCCATCCCGATCGCAGCTGCGACGAGGAAGGTAAACATTTGGCTAAGGATAAACGACTGGAAACGTGCCATGCCAAAGAAGACATGAGCAACCTCTATGCCGCCGCCCGTGGCAGGATGAACGCCCAATAGTGACGACTACACGCTTTAAAAACTCCACCTACGGTGGCTGGGGTTTTGACAGAGTGACACCCCTGGGAACTGGCTCGCGAGACTCGATACGGAGCGCGCCATCTTCAGCGCTTTGAAGGTGGGCCCTTCACAACGATCGACAGGTCAGTGACGTCGTAGCCATCCACCTGGAATTTCTCTTCTCCACGGTAGCTCGAAGACATGACTTTAACTCGGTATTCACCTGGCTTGATTTTTCCGCTGAGGCTGAAGACGCCTGAGGCGTTAGTCTTTCCTTCGCGCATCACTAAATTCTCGGAAGAGATCAGCATGACTTTTACATCCTTAACAGGAATGTCGGCGATACCCTCGCCGGTGAGAACTCGCCCACTAATGGTGACCGTCTCTTTGCGAACGGGAGCCGGAACTTCCTTCTTCGAAGTGGAGTCAGCTGGCTGACTCGACGCCGACGGTGCTGGCGCTGGCGAGGGCGCAGCTGCCGTCGTTGAATTCTCTTTGGGAGTTGAAGAACAAGCGATCAACCCAACGAAAGCAAAAGAACCGACGACGAACGATACGAAACGTTGCAATTCCACGGTGAGCCTCCCTCGTGACGTATCAATTTTCGATCGAAAACGAAGTGTCAGCAAGAGACGGACAACTCAAGCCAGACGTTAGCCCATATCTCCACTCACTTCTTAACGAGAGCGTGACCTTTCTCGAGATCAGTCTGGATGTCGACACCGAGTTCATCCAGATCAAGAAGGTGCGTTACGAACGTATTGACCTGGAGCACCACGTGGTCGTTTCGCTTGTCCACAGCTTCCGCGCGTTCATCAAGGCAAGTATTTTTGATCCAGTTCCAAAGAGCCGTGAAGCGCTGGTTAAGTTCCGTGTATTTCGCCATAGGAAATACGACCCTCGACACTTGCCAATGAATCCGACGAGCTTTCGTTTCGGCAAGAGGACGCAAACTCTCGATCGATGCCAAGACCTGAGCTCGCGTCATGCCAGATGTTGCGACATTTGGCTGCTCAAGAGTGAATTCCGGCCAATCTCCCTTGATGAAACCAAGCTCGCGTAGCGTTTCGAGTTTTTCATCTAAGACTTCTGGATCTTTCAACGCGGGATTTAAATACAGGAAGCGCGCGACGTCGTCTGGAGTCGCTTTTCCGCCGCACCAATGCAGGAACATGTGAAGCGCGCCCAGATTGAAATCAGCCATGTGCTCAGGCGAGAAATAAGTTACGCCCCCTGGTTGATGTTGCCGGCGCTCCGGAGACATGAGCTGATCTTCGGACGGCTGAGGAAAATTCGTTCCTTCCTTCGCGATGAAGTTATCAACGTAGGCTTGAACCTCTGGGCTTTCGACATCTCTGAGCGCAAACATGATGAGGCGCTCGGTTTCGATGCCCGTCATCTTAAAATATCGAGCTAGTTCGACCGCGCGGGCGATCGAAAGGCCGCGGCGCCCGGCCATTAAATCTCCGAGAAGCGACAGGGGCCAGCCGATCTCGCGGGCGAATTTTCGGTGCGAGAAATTGCCTTGATTGATCCGTACGAGTTCGCTGAGGAAGGCGCGGGTGTGGGTGTGGTTGCGTACGTTCGGGGTTCTCAGCCCAAACTGGCCTACTTGAGTGTTGATGACTTCTTGAGATTGCGAAGCGAGGTCTTCCTGAAAATCTGAAAATCCCAATTTTTCACTCCCTTGACGCTACGTCCTTCGCGTCTCTCGTACCCAGCCAAGTGGGCCAGTTTTGACGGTAAACATCGCAAACCCAACAGGTCAAGCAGGCACACGTGTCCTCACATCGAGGACAGTCGACCGCCCGGAAAAATCGTTTAATGTTTTTTAATATCAGATTCGCGATTGAGGAAAAGGGAGCAGTCTACGCGCTTCCGTCGCGGCGAGAGCGCATGAGCCGACTGAAACTTTCGGGAGTTATGCCCAAGAACGATGCCAGATCCTTCTTCGGAATGGACTCTAGGACGGAGGCATATTCCGTTGCGACCTTATCGTAATTTTCTGCAGCATTCATCGTGAGAAGGTCCGTTTCACGCTGCGATAACTTTAAAACGAAGTACTGAAGGACCTCCAGATCAACCCTCAACCAAAGGGGCGAGCGCGCGTAGAGGATGCCCGATAACTGCGCCGGGCGTGCGAGCACCTCGCAATCCTCGAGCGCTTCAATCCAGATGCTCGCGGGAGTTTGTTTAAGGAAGCCGTGATAGTCGATCGCAATCTCACCCGCTTGACTAAAGCTTTTTACGACACTGTTGCCTTCATCATTGAAGAGGTATGATTTCAACAATCCGCTCTGCACGAGAAAAAACCGGTTCGCATCATCGCCTGGCTTCATCAGGAACTCCCCCGACTTCAATCGCACGGGCTGCAGCTGCGAAAACAAAAACTCGACTTCTCCTGCTGGTAGAAGCGCGAGTGTCTGAAGCTGCGGGAACTTTGGCTTCTTCACAGTTAATCCTCCCAAACTGGCGCACTTGCGTGGGTACGGAACAGCGAAGCTACCATAGGATCAACAATCGAAATAATCAGGATCTGAGTTCTTCGAAATCATTTCCCTAGGTATTCTTGCGGAACCGTACCCAGCTAAGTAGGCCAGTTTACGGGCATCCCTTGCCGGTCGCCACCACGCACGCCACCTGCTTTTGTAAGTTAGCTCGGAATCCTGAGCTCACTTTATCGAACACGGCTTCGCAATTCGTATCGGTCGTTCCGGGTACGGCCATTTTCGCCCAAGCACAACGATCGAACTGATCGTTTTGAAGCTCGATCTTGCCATCGACAATTTTCAATTCCGAGACCACACGATTTGTAACTTTGAACTTTTCGGGCTGAGGAAGCCCGGGTACCGGAGAGTCGTAAACAGCCACCCACGCCACGCGCGCGGTGTCCGCATCAACGAGTACAGGCTCGTCGAACTTAAGATCAATTTTTGCCGTGCCTCCGCGCAAGATCATTTGCCACATGACCGCCGCCTCAACTGAATTTAGAACGCCAAACATGGGATCTGAAAACACGGGTTTAGAAGTTTGAACATAGTGCGCAGCCATCTCGGATGGCTTGATGTTTTGAAAGGAAGTGAAAAAAGAGCGGGCCAACTCCAAATTTTGAGTGGCTTCTTGGGAGGCAGGAGTTCGGGATAAACTTTTAGCACCTACGCTTGAACATCCGATAATAAATGCAGGAAGGAGAAAGCTCAGGAAGACGTAATTATGCATTCACAGCTCCGTATCGCAAAGTGGGTTTAGTTAGCACGTCAAGCCTAACAAACCGAGGCGGTCGACCAAATAACAAATGTTAAGTCGTCTGGACGGAACCTTCTCATCTCTGCTTACTCGGAAGCTGTCGACCGATGAATGTCCGTTATGCACTTCCCGCCGCGATCTTCTTGTTGTGGTATTCGGCGTAGATCATCATATGGTCGGCGAGGCGATCAGGCACTTTGGTCGTATTCCAAGATCGGCGAAAAAGTCGGCTCACATTGGCGCGAAACATCGCGGCTGTGTGATTGAACGAGAAAAGTGGATCAAAGCCAATTTTTTTCAGCTCTCCTTGCCCAACGATGCACGCTCGCCGCGAGCGGAAGCGCACATGATTAGCGTAAGGGAACTTCTCTTTGAGGCCTTTGGGATAATGCGGATTTTCATCCGACTTGAAAATGGCGAATGGAGATACGCGAGACTGGATCCGTTTGAAAAGTCTTGCACGAGCGGCGGGCCGCTCATCTTTCCTTGGACCATACTTCTTTCGCGCCGGGGCCGCGAGGACGCCTTTCGGCGGCATCCTTGCGACCTCCAGATCGATGATCATCCGGGTCTTAGACTCAACTGCCAGTAGAATGGAGAGTGGCTTACACTTCGTATGTTCAAACGACTCCATATCGTCAAATTCAACGATTTCTATTAGCGGCGAGGCCACAGCTTGATCTTGCACTCCGACTCGTGCTCGGATTGCGAGAAATTTCGCTTTCCGCGCAACCGTTGTCCGGCTTAAGCGATACATCTCCGCTATTCGCCTCTGAGTGAGGCCCGAGGCGAGGAGTTTTCGAATACTCTCGTTGAGGTGCCGCTTTTTTTGTCTATAGCAATCACTCCGTAACGCGTGCGAAAAGCTCTTGCCGCAAACCTTACAGCGGAACCGCTGGATTAGACGACAATCCGACTTTCGCTTGAAAGTTCCAATCCGAAGGATCGTTCGTTTATCGGATACAGAAGCTGAAGGAGGATGATGGAATGGGCATTGAGGAAGCATGGGTTGGGGTGAGAGCAATCCCTTGGCCAACCGCAAACTGGCCCACTAAGCTGTTGATCTACTCTCGCTATCGCCTCGGACTTTCGTTTCTAAAAGAAAAAGTCCGGTTTTTTTGTATCTCACTCCCCTCGCTTGGAACGGTTACTTCTACCCACGTAAGTAAACCAGTTTGGGGGGAGAAGCGAAAACATCTAAAAACCTCAAAGCGTTTCTGATATCTATTTCTCTACCGAAACAGCTTTTTGCGAGGTCTCGCGTGGAACTGAATCATCTCCGATATTTTTACGAAGTGGCGAAGGCCGGAAGCTTTACAGAAGCTGCCCGAAAACTCCGCATCAGTCAGTCGGCACTTAGCAAAGCTGTCGCCTTGCTCGAGGACGCAGAAGGCACCAAACTTTTTGAGCGTTCGAAAAAAGGCGTTCAACTCACTTCGGTGGGGCAAGAAGTTTTTCGTATGAGTGGCGACGTCTTTCGTACCGTGACCGAAATCGAAAACACTTGCCGCGGCGCCAAGGAGACCTGCGAAGGACTTTTGCGATTCGGCGCGTCTGATCATGTGACGAACTATCTGCTGACGGAACGAATTCTCAAGATGCGTCGAGATCACCCACAGGTGATTCCGAGCGTGTTCTCCGGAACCCCAAACGACATTATCGAGCAGATCCTCCGCGACAACCTCGAATTCGGTCTGTTCATTACAAAAATCAACGTTGCCGGAATCCACTATGAGTCTATCGCTCCTATCGATATGGCCGTCGTTTGCCATCCGGATCTCGTGCGCGACGCAAAGTCATCTGCTGGGTATCTGCGCACAGCGCTGAAGATATCCGGGTACATCGGCTCAATCAAATCTCAGTACCAGCGTTATCCATCACAGGAGTTCATTGACCTTCTGGAAGACACGGCAGGCACGATATTCGAGTCGAGCAGTCAAGAAACGCAAAAGCGACTTTGTTTAGCCGGCGGCGGCGTGGCCTTTTTAGCCCGTTTCATGGTGGAACGCGAAATCAAAGACGGAGAACTCATCGAAATCAAGATGGCTAAACCGCTCACATCTAAGCTTTTGCTGGCGAAGAAAAAGAGCGCATCACTTTCGCTGAATGCGCGAACGTTTTTGGAGTCGTTGCCTTCTGTGGTCCGCTAGAACTGGCCCACTTGCGTGGGTAAGGAAGGTTCATTCCTCCTCCGCCCGTGCTCAATTAAAATGCCTTTTCTTTAAAAATAAGACGAAAACCTCTAGCTAAAACGTGCTTGGCGTACCCAGCGTAGTATGCCAGTTTCGGGGGGATAGGAATTCATCCAAAGCGAGGCAGCTTGGAGCATCATCACCCAGCACCAACAATTATCCAGAGCACCATTGCCAGTGGCTCGATGTCGGAACGTCTTGGGACTTTCTTCTCAACTCAAGGCTTTATGCCGCATGGACATTGCTACCTCTGGCGGCCAGAGCTCGTTGCAACCCACGTCATTAGCGATTTTCTGATTGGCTCCGCCTACGTCGCGATCTCCCTAAGCCTTTACTTGATCGTACGCCGAATTCGGCTTCCGTTCTCACCGGTTGTTCTATCCTTCGGTTTATTTATCGGAGCTTGCGGCGCCACGCACTTCATGGAGATTTGGAACCTCTGGCACGCCGATTACTGGCTTGGCGGGCTTGTGAAGATCCTTACGGCGTGCGCATCTGTTGCAACTAGCGTATGGCTCATCCGCTTACGACCTCAGATCTTTGCGGTCGCGGAGTCGGCAAAGCTTGCCGAACGTCAACGCGTCGATTTGGAAGCCCTCACCAAATCTTTAGAAGAGCGGGTCTCCGAGCGAACTTCGCAGCTCGAACTCAGCCGCCAAAGAGCAGAAGATCAAGCGAGACAGCTTGCCGTTTCCGAGTCTCTCTACCGAACGGTGTTTGATTTTAGTCCTCAGCCGATGTGGTACTTTAACGTTGAATCGAAAAGATTCCTCGACGTGAATCGAGCAGCGATTCATCAATACGGTTACACGAAGGAAGAATTCCTCCAAAGAACGATCATCGATCTGCGACCTTCAGATCAAATCGCGCCCACCGAAGCCTATATCGAAGCGGTCAAGGTGCAACCCGAGGGCCGCAGCCCAGACACAAAGATCTTTACGCATATTCGCAAAGATGGATCACGCCTCCAAGTCGAGATTACCGCGACGCTCATCGAGTTCAGAGGTGAGCCAGCCATGGTCGTCATCGCGAATGATGTGACCGCGCGTGTCCAAGCTGAATCTGAACGTGAGAAGTTGGCGTCAGAACTTAAAGCTGCGAAAACTGCGGCCGAGGCGGCCAACGAAACTAAGACACTTTTTTTGGCGAACATGAGCCATGAGATTCGAACTCCCCTCGGAGCGATGCTCGGCTTTGCGGATCTCGCCCTTGAACATGCCGACCAAAAAAAAGATCGCGAACTTTGGGATTACCTAGCTACCATCGAACGAAACGGTAGACAGCTTTATAGAATTGTCGACGATATTTTGGATATCGCGAAGGTGGAGGCAGATAAGCTAGATATCGAACTCGGCCGGACATCTCTGCGAGGTCTTCTCTCGGATGTTGAAAACCTCTTAACCGTGAAGGCTCAAGGGAAAAATTTAGCTTTTTCGGTCGGCGCGGATGATGATGTGCCTGACGAGATCGAAACGGATCCGACACGTCTTAAACAAATTTTGATGAACGTTGTTGGAAACGCGCTCAAGTTTACGGAGAAAGGTTCCGTCAAATGCTGGGCCCGGATTGGAAACGAAACAGACGATAAGCATCTCACAATTTTTGTCGAAGATACCGGTCCAGGCATTTCACCCGAGATGCAAGCAAGGCTGTTTCAGCCCTTCATGCAAGCCGATCTCACACACACGCGCCGCCACGGTGGAACGGGACTTGGCCTCTATCTCTCGCTTCGCCTCGCACGTGCGCTGGGCGGAGACCTACGGATCACCCAGTGCAGCGCGGGAAAAGGATGTACTTTTGCGTTGACGCTTCCTCGCTTGGCCGAGAGCCGGACAACGGTCTCGAGGACACTGAGCTCGACGGAACGCGCGCGCAACGAAGCGCATCGCCTCAAAGGCATTCGCGTTTTGGTTGTTGATGATTCACCTGACAACCTTCAACTCACCTATCGTTACTTGAAGAATGCAGGGGCTGCGGAAGTCGCATGCTTTGAATCGGCAACTCAAGCTCTCGATTTACTTGGGCGAGAACCGTACGACGTCGTGCTAATGGATATCCAAATGCCGGTGCTGGATGGTTATACGGCCGTGCGAATGCTTCGTGAAAGAAGCTACAAAGGTCCGATCCTAGCTCTTACGGCTCACGCAATGAAGGGTGAGCGCGAACGTTGCCTAACTGCTGGGTTCGATGATTACTTGATTAAGCCGATCGATCGAATGGCCTTGATTGGGGCTATTTGTACCCACGCAAACTGGCCTACTTGATTGAGTATGAAATCTCTGCGTTACGAGGCGCAAATCGCCTTAGTTTTGGGGAGTTTGGAAAATGGCAGCCCAATCACCTTGCGAGAAGTTCCTACCTGTACCCATTCAAGTGGGCCAGTTTCAAGGGGACGGATCAGCCGCAGCAATCGGCAAAGTCACGTAACTCTGCTCAATTCGCGCCTGACTGCTCGCCACCATTCGCCCGACCTGACGCAAGCGGTAGAACTCCATTTGGGATGCAAGGCTTCCCATGCTCAAACTATTAGGTGTTCCGTTTCCGGTGGGCTCTTTTAATACAAAAACCGTTTCTACATTTTCTCCGGCTGCCAGGCAGCTGCGATCACCCTGGGCACAGGAGAGTTCAAGCTTTAACGCCTGGCGATTCTGAAAACCCGATTCCTTGAGCTTCTTAGCCTCTGCCCAAAGATCTTCAGTCACAATCAATTTTCGTTTACAGCTGTCGTCGACCGATGTTTCATTTAAATCGCCGACTCGAACGCAGCTTCCTTTTAGGAGGCGAGCCAACCGCTGAACTTCCTCTACCGACAGCGAGCCCGAGAGCGCAAGCCGCATGACCATGCCTTTGGACTTCATGTAAATCCAACTGAGGCTGGAGGTCGGAGGAGGCGGCGGCGCCAAGGAGATATTCATCACTTCCGTCACCGGTGGCGGCATGAAGCTGCCGCCCATCGTGGGGGCATCAGCGACTGCAATGGAAGCAGAAGGCGCCGGCAGCGACGCTGAAGAAGACAAACTTGATCCAGTTGAACTGTGATTCGGGTACGGCTCCGTCGGCGGATTGATCGGTTCATGGGCGGAGCTATTAGACGAAGCTACGCCTTGCGCAGAAGCTTTTGCAGCTGGCTCCGTGCCCGACGACGCGACGGCTTCAGTACTTCCCGAAGGGAGCGCTCCGCCCGCGCCTAGTTCTTTTTCGGCCTTCATTCGCTTTTCGAACTCGACTTTTCGATTGTTGATCTCTTCTTGCGAGAGTTGGACACGCGAAGCGATTTCCGCTTCGGTCGCGTCAGGCTTCGTCATCACCTTCAAGGCGACTACACTAACTACTGCAAGACCGATCAATGCTTTAGAGCCTTTGCCTAATTTCATTGGCCACCAAATTGCGAGTTCACGTTGTAGTTGCAGCTGCGCTTGTTGAAATAGGGAATTCGAATGATCACGTCGTCTCCAAAGACGTCGTCACCGTCGCCGGTCCCCTGATAGATATGATCGGCGCCTGCACTGAGGATGATGTCGAATCTACAGTCGGCTGCGTTGAATTCTTCCTCATTTTCATCCAAGAGGAACATCCGTCCCCAGCCGTCACGTGGAGTTGTGTCGAACCCGATTCTCTTCCAAACGGAATCAGCGGCGGCAGGAGTCCACGTGATCGGATCAGCACCGTCGGCTCTACCTGAAAGACACGCTGTACAATACTGCCCGGTAATGCCCATGAGATTTACTTCATCGATTTCGCGAAGTCCCATGATGCCGGCTTTGGCGGAGCTCATGGTTGCTTTTGCTGAGTTCGTTTTGGCCCGGTCAACAAATTTTGTATAGTTGGGCTGCGCGATCAGTCCTAGCACGCTGATGATCGAAACGACGACCATCAGTTCGACCAGGGAGAATCCGGCTTCCGTCCCAAATCGGGATGATTTCGCGGAACTAATCAAAGACGAGCGGTAACTCTGCATCGTGCTTATAGATTACGTGATTGCGGAGACTCCCACAACGCAACCTCAAGCAAGTCGCCAAGATTTACGCTTGTCTAACAGTTATTCTGTTTTGACGAGTTCGAGCATCTCAACTTGGCTCGGCTTTCGTCCGGCTGATCGGGGTGGGTTAGTAAACTTAAATGCTTGGCTCCCCCGCAAACTGGCCTACAACGCTGGGTATGGTAACGCCCACCTTACCTCACAAAATGGACCTCGGTTTTTGAGAATTTCGGTTTTGCCGACTTCCCACTCCTCGTAGGAAGTGTCGTGCATACCCACTCATGTAGGCCAGTTTTGTTGAGAACAGGTCAGGATTCCCGCCCTAACAATTTCCTGACCCCTGAATCTCAGAAACCAGGAGCAGGATCAAAGCATGTTTCTAGCCGATCTCCACACGCATTCAAACTTCAGTGACGGCGCGATGAGTATACCCGGGCTCGTTGATTTCTACGGACAACGAGGCTTCGGCGCGATTGCGATCACCGATCACGTCTGCGAAGATCGAGGCTTCTTCGGGAAAGCCGCAAAGTATCTCGAACTTACGCTGACGAGATCTAATTTTCCTCTTTACCTCGAAACCATTCGGAGAGAAGCCGAGCGTGCGTGGCGCGATTACCGGATGGTCGTTATCCCGGGGGTTGAGATTTCGAAAAATTCGTTCTCCAATCATCGCTCTGCTCACCTGCTCGGACTTGGCCTCACGAACTTCGTAGATGCCGATAACGATATCGTCGAGATTGCGCGCGCCATCCGCGCGCAGGGCGCACTGTGCGTGGCAGCGCATCCCGTTTCCACCCGGAAGCTTGAGAGACAAACGTACCACCTTTGGCATCGCCGCGAGGAACTCGCCTCCGAAATCGATGCGTGGGAAGTTGCAAGTGGCCCGCATCTGTTCGACGAAGTTCTCAGCAGCGGTCTTCCGCTTCTGGCATCAAGTGACCTGCATAAAAGCTCGCAGATTAATGCCTGGAAAACCGTTTTTCAGTGCGAGCGAAATGCGGATGCCATCTTACAAGCCATCCGCGATCAAGACGTGACATTTCAATTCTACCTTGAGGAAGGTTTCAATCACTTCACTTCCGCTGCGTCGTCTTGGTTTGCCCGCTTGAATCCGAGCTACCGTGCGCTAGCTCAACGGAATCTCCTCGGTCCGCACGCCTGTTTGAAGGGTCTGCGGTAAGTTCGAATTTACTTTTGGGGATGTGGATTCGGAGCGATTACCTAGGCAAAAGACCTAATCTAGAGCCTCGGCGGTGTGCCAGTTTGAGGCGGTCGAAGACACCAAACCCTGTTCCATCTTGAGCTGGAACGGTTTCTCGTTTCGATTCGAAATCTGGGGACCAAATTCTTCTCCGATCGCAACTTTTCCCCGTCATACTGGATCGGCATGACATTCAAAAATTGCTCAAGGTTTTTATCTAGCCATTTCTTTAAACCGGCGCTGGGGCTCATCATTTTGGCGGGAACCGGGCTCGGTCTATACCAAAACTGTGCTGGCGGTTTAGAAGCCGCGCAGTTCGGCCGGTCGCCGTCGTCTTTCAACGGTCGCTTCACAGCTCTTGCCGTTCCGAACGAAGATCTCCTTGATGAGCTTGCGCGAAAAGAAGCAGGCCTCGGTAGCATCGCACAAAATCCAGCGACGACGATCGATGCGAAAACGCCCGATCGCGGAATTTGCGCCGTTCGTGGAGGCGCAGGAATCTTCCTTGCGCCGATCGCGTTCACTTCGCGGAGTGCTTGCGAAGGCCAATGTAACCGCTTCGCTTCCGCAAATCCAAACCGAACTTGCTACTGGCGGAATCAGATTTTTTTGGGTGACCCGATGCTTTCATGCGTTGTGCGCGGCGGAGCGCACCGCGAACTCGCAAACCTTCCGAGCGTCACGCGCGCTGGCTGCCAAACTGCGTGCGATCAAAACGCAGCCGCTGCATTCCGCTATTGCGACTGGGGCACGGAACGCATTCATCATCCACCGATGGGGTCCGAGTGCCGCGTGCGTGGCGGTGCCGGTGCCGATCTGCTCGGAGGCATAGTCTTTGCGAGTCTCGGAGATTGCCAAAATCTCTGTGAGGGATTCTCGGCGAACGCTTATCGTTCTTGTTCACACGGAAACAATCTCTTCCGCGCTCCTCCGGATAACTCAAAGTGCGAGATCCTAGGCGGAGCCGGAAGGGTTCTTGCCCCCGTCTTCTTTGGACGACGCGAAGATTGCTCGATCCGCTGCGGTCAATTCACAGCCAACGTTAATCGCCAGTGCTGGTACGGCAAGGAGAGAATTCAATGAGCCGCCAAACACGCCGCAAATTTCTAAAACAAGCCAGCGGAGTTGCTGGCCTTGCCGCAACTTCCTCATTTATCGGAACGAAGCTATTTGCGCAGACATCCGGCCAACGCCCGAACATATTATTCATCTCCGTGGACGACTTGAATGATTATCCCGGCGCTTTTGGCGGTTACCACGGTGTGCTGACGCCGAACATGGATCGCCTCGCTCGCGAAGGCGTTGCGTTTCAACGAGCGTACTGCGCGGGACCTTATTGCGGAGCTTCTCGCTCGTCGTTGATGACGGGCGCAGCTCCTCACCGCTCGGGCATCGTCGGGAATTACCACATCCTTTCCGACGACATGAAGCCCGCGGCCATGCAGCGCCTCGGGCAGACGTCCATTCTCACGCTTCCAGCACATTTCAAAGCAGCGGGATACAAGACACTTGGCGGCGGCAAACTCTATCACGCCGGCTTCGGCCACGGCGCAAACAACGTCACGCGCGATGAGAGCTCGTGGGACATGTGGTTCAATACAAGCTTCAATGAAATCGCGCACGCCTTTCCGGGGGTGCGAAACTTCCGCGATAACCGCACCGCAGCTCAGCTCAACGCGGGTGAAGGTGCACCTGGTGATTTACCTTCGATGATCGGTGCTGATTACAACACTCTCGATCAAGAAAACATGACGCCAGACAAACTTCTTGCGAAGTGGGGCACCGAGCAATTCATGACGGGAGCGGTAAATGCATCGCAGCCCTTTTTCATGGGACTTGGATTTTACCGCCCGCATATCGGGATGTTCGTTCCCCAGCGTTTTTACGATATGTACCCGCTCGAGTCCATTCGCGTTCCCGACTTCCGTGGCCAGCTTGAAGATCTGCGCGACCTTCCGGAATATGCACTTCGCTATTTGATCAACATGGATTGGACGGCGTACGGAAAGAGAATGCCCGACGGCTCGATTTCCTCCGACCACTATCTGCTTCAAGCCATGCTCGCTAAACAAAATCGCAGTGGTCATGCACAAGCGATTCAAGCTTATCTTGCTTCCATCACTTACGTCGACGAATGCATTGGCCAGGTGCTCGCAGCCTTGGACCGAAGCGGCCTTCGCCAAAACACGATCGTTGTTCTCTGGAGCGACCACGGTTGGTTCCTAGGCGAGAAACTTTCGTGGCAGAAATTCAAGATGTGGGAGAAAGCATCGCGCGTTCCGCTCGTGATTTCCACCCCGAACGGACCTCGTGGAAATTGCTACTCGCCCGTGAGTTTGCTGGATGTCTTCCCGACGCTCGCTGAGCTTGCGCACGCACCGATTCCCGACGCTTACAAACGTCAGATCGACGGTCGGAGTCTCACATCGCATCTTGCTAATCCGGGCGCGGAATACTCGACTTACGCGGTAACAACGCAGTCAATTTTGCGCAGTGGTGACTTAGGCCCAGGGCAGCCAGGGCCCGGAACCGATATTTTCCACTCACTGCGAACCAACCGCTGGCGCTACACGAAGTATCCGGACCTTCCGGGAGCTGCGCTCTCCGAAGAACTCTACGATCTCCGCAATGATCCAGGCGAGACACGAAATCTCCTCTTCTGGGAGCCTGACCGCCATGCGGACGTGCGAGCGACGCTTGCGGAGCTGTTGCGCCGTAGAACCTCGTAAACTGGCCTACAACAGTGGGTATGAAAGAGCGCTTTCTCCAGGGGAAGCGCTCTTTCTTTTTCAAATATTGAGTTCTTTATGATCGTCTTAGCTCGCAATTCGACTTCGGCGTACCCACTCTAGTAGGCCAGTTTGCGGGGCCGCCAGTGTTCCACTCTAATCACCCGCCAAGACTTGAGACGAGGTCCTGGTCCGATTTCCAGTTTTCACCTCATCCCGAAATGATTTTACGACGTTAGCCGATGAGTCAGTCGTGAGATCAAGAGGTGAGTTGTGAGCTTAAAGTTGAAATTCCTCGCGTTGGTTTTTTCGATCGTCGCCTTTTTCGGCGGGCTGATCCTTTTCATCGCGTTCCGAAACGACAACCTCGTGCGCGACGTCACGACGAGTCTCGTTCGAAATTTCGATCGCGTAAAACGCGTCGCCGAAATCCAGATCACGTTCAAATCCGAAGTCCAAGAATGGAAAAATATTCTTCTGCGCGGCGCCGACAAAGAACAAAAGGCGAAATACGTCTCTGCCTTGGAGAAAACGCACGAGGAACTGCAAAGACAAGTTGAGCTTCTCAAAGCGGACGTCTCCGCCGACGACGCCCAACTTGTAAACGCCTTCGACGCGGCAGAGGAAAACCTTCTCGCGAAGTATCGCGAGGCGATGGCGAAATTCCTAGCCGATGAAAGCTTCAACGCTGCAGCCGCCGATGCGCACGTCAAAGGCCTCGACCGCAAAGTCGTCGAGCCACTCCACGAACTCACCGGCCGCTTAGAGCTCCTCACGATGGAAGAAACGATGAAAGCCGGTGATAGCTTGAAACAGCTTCTTCGTTTCAGCTGGCTCGCGGCGGGCCTTGCGATGATTATCGCCATTGTCTTTAGCTGGCGCTTTGTTCATACCCTCATCGGTTCCCTGGATACGTTTGCGCGCAGGCTCGGCGACATTGCCTCCTCGCTTCTCGGATCCGCCAGTACACTGTCCGGATCGGGCGCACAGCTGGCCGCCTCATCCACGCAGCAAGCCGCGGCAATCGAAGAAACTTCCGCAACCCTCCAACAGATGAGCGCGATGATCGGCAAGACCGCTACGCACGCTCAAGAATCAAAATCGGCTATCGACTCGGGGCGGGAAAACGCGCGGTACGGAAAAGACGCGGTTGAATCCGTCAGCCAACGCATCAAAGAAATCGCCGCGAGCAATGATGATCTTGTCGGCGCCATCAACGAAAGTAATTCGCGGTTAACGGCGATCACGCAAGTCATCACCGAAATCGGGAACAAAACAAAAGTCATTAACGAAATCGTTTTTCAAACGAAGCTCCTCTCCTTCAACGCGTCCGTCGAAGCGGCGCGCGCTGGTGAGCACGGTCAAGGCTTTGCGGTCGTTGCCGAAGAAGTCGGAAACCTTGCGCAAATGTCCGGCAACGCGGCTCGTGAAATCTCGTCGCTACTCGATGAAAGCCGACATAAGGTTGATGAGATCGTGCAGACAACGAGAAGCCAGCTTGAGACCGTGACAAGCGTGAGTCGCGAGAAGGTCAGCGAAGGCGAGCGTGCCGTTGAAGAATGCTCGCAAAGACTCGACGCCGTTACGACAAGTGTCGCTGACGCCTCGTCGATTGCCGACAACATCGCAAGCGCATCGGATGAACAAGCCGCGGGCGTCCACGAGATCGTGAAGACCGTCACTCAGTTGGATCAAAGCGCGCAGCACACGGTCGAAGCGTCGGATCTTACGTCGCGATCGGCAGCTGATCTGAAAGAACAGGCCTTAGAGACTCACCGCGTGGTCAACGAGCTTCGCCGACTGGTCCAGGGCAGCTCAGCTGCAAATGTGACTTCCCGACCGACCTCGGTCATCACACCCAGTGACTCGAACATAAGCTCGTCGAATTTATCCAAAGCGGCCTGAGGCCGCCGTGATGCTGGCCGCTCTCTAAAGTCGTCCTTAACATTTAAACGAATCCATCCGATATAAATTTAACTAATTTGTATCGGATGCGAAATGAAGCTTAAAACAAAGTTGATCGGAACCCTAGTTCTCTGCACGCTGTTCGTAGCTGCGGCGCAGGCCTTTTCCGCCTATCGCCAGCAAGTTACCGCCACTAAAGGCTTACACGAAGTACGAGTGGATTTAGAGAAGATCCTCCTGATCAAAGAAATTGATAACGCTTTCAAAACCCAAGTTCAGGAATGGAAGAACGTCCTCCTCAGAGGTGAGGATCTCGAGCAGCGGACGAAGTATTTTAATGGCTTCAACAAAGAAGCTTCAGCCATCGAATCGGCTGCAGGCAAACTTCGGCGTACGTTAAATGCGGAGAACTCCGCACTCCTCGATCAATTCCTGGAGGCGGAGAGAGAATTAGTTTCAAAATATGCGACAGTCAAAACGCAGCATTTAGATGGAGCTTCATTTGACGCGAAGGGCGCCGATAAGGCGGTCCGAGGAGTTGATCGAAAAGTCCTCGATCCGCTCAATCTCCTCAGCACCGCGATCGCTCAGCAGGCGACCAGCAACTCAAACCTTGCGAGTGAGACGGTTCGAAACAACTTCACCGTGGGCCTTGCACTCGCAACGGCGCTCTCTCTTGCGGCCTTGGCCGTTGGCTGGATCTTCGCCACTCGACTCTCGAACCTATTTGAGACTCTCGCAAGTGCTCTCAAGAACACGGGTCTTCAAGTTCATGGTGCAAGCTCACAACTCAGTCACACCGCGCGAGACCTCGCCGAGAATGCCACCGCGTCTGCAGCTGGCCTTGAAGAAAGCGTCGCCTCGATGGAGGAAGCGACTGCTTCCGCTCGCCAAAGCTCCGCTCACCTCGATGAGTCGGGTCGAATCTCGATTGAAAGTCGCGAAGCGGCGGCGAAAGGCGAGATGGAAATCAAGGAATTGATCAATTCCATGATCCTCGTGCAAAAAGAAGTGACTTCGATGGCGGAGCGGATCACCGTCATCGACGACATCTCTTTCCAAACGAATCTTCTCGCCCTGAATGCGGCGGTCGAAGCAGCAAGAGCCGGTGAACAAGGCAAGGGTTTCGCCGTCGTGGCCGAAGCCGTTCGCGCCCTGGCTCAAAAAAGCGCAGGTGCAGCCCATGAAATCGACGGCATGATAAAAGCGACGCTCAACCTGGCAAATGAAGGCGCCGGTCGAGCAAGTCAAAGTGCTGAGGCTATCAAAGGGATCGTAGGCTCGATTTCGAAAGTCTCGACGCTGACAAGTGAAATCGCGGCCTCAAGTCGCTCTCAAATGGAAAGCTTCGATCAGGTAAGTCAGGCTTTAACGCAGATTGATCAGACAACTCAGTCCAACGCCGCGGCAGCCGAAGAAGCGGCATCCGCGGCGCAGCTTCTGGAGCGTGAGTCTGAACAACTCAGCAAGCATGTGGAGACGCTCTCGACTTTGATTCACGGACCGCAGTCTCTCCAAGAACGAAGCGTGGTCCCTAAGGGGACGGATCGTCGAGACGAGCTTTTGAAGGCTGCATAGACCTTAAGATTCGGTCAGCGCAGGAACTTTTTTTGCTTTTTTTGCCGATCACGCGGACCTCCGCTGATGTCATGGATTTCGTACATCGGTGGGTAAATAGTGCCAGTGCAGGAATTGTAGTACGGCGGATCCTGCTTCGCCTTCTCACTATCCATAAAACAAGCCGAGGCCGAGACTTAGATCCGCAACGTAAATTGAATCTGTTTTCATGAGCCATGATCGTTTCAGATCTCCATGGCTTGCGCAAAATAATTTTATAAGCGCCGTTAGACACAGATCACGAGATGGGTCTTTCTCGAATCCTGAACGATCGGGTGATTTTCGTTTCGTTTGCGCTCAGACGGAACAACTCGCACCTGGGGCTATTCCGGCGCGGGTTCCCGGTCAGTACTGCGTGAACGTCAACGAGCCCGAAGATCCTCATGCCTGGGCCGACACCTATTTTTGCAGCTCGCGCAACATTGGGCTCCGTTGGTCGTTCGCTGGAGCAGTTTCGGAGATGCATTGTTTGCGAATCGATGAGCCGGCTGAACCTTGGTTCGAAGCTTGGCACGACAACTTCCACTGCGTGCGCCGGCAACTCTCCAACCGACCAGATAGCGACCAGATACCGACCAGATACTGATCAGAAGCACTGTCCAGAACAAATAACCAGCACGTCGTGTTTGCTAGGACAGCGGATCCGTTGTTTCAAAAGCTTGCTTCACCCACTCCGTCAGTGGTTCTTCGACTTGATCGGCGTGGGTGAGTTTAAAAGTATTTGCAACTCTTGTTTTCGAGACTCTTTGCGTACGGGTAATCGCGGCTGAATCGACGGCCTCCGGCAGGAAAATGCAGGTTTCGAGATAGGACTTTTTGGGACGAACAAAAAGATAGCAGACCTTTTTCGAAAACATGATTGCGCGCCCGGAGGCGTAAATCCTTTGTTCCCCCAAATCGGCTGCGAAACGACGAAGCTCTCGCCAAGCTTCTTGAAGTTCGGCGGAGAGTTCGATGATCAACTCTTCCTCCGTGATATCGGTTCGGTAATCGGGTCGATGAAACTCTTTACGTTTTCCTCTTTTTGAAGCAGCCGCCTTCTTGGCGAAACGAGTCGTTTTCTTTTTCGCTGAGGCTTTCTTCTTTGCCATCAAACCTCGCCTTCAGAATCTGCTCTTGAAATGCTCGAACAAAACCTTACTTACTTCCAATCACCGATGATCTTACGAAGCTTAACGGAAAGCGGGCGCGCCGTTTGAAATTCATATGCGTAAGCTTGTGCCGCTTTCTTATCATTATCTTGTTTAGCAGAAGACGTCGGCTCATCGCCTAAATTCAGTCGGCGGTCACGTTCTTGACGCATCTTTTTCACGTCCTCTTTGAGCGCAGCAAGTTCGCTTTTCTGTTCGGCGGTAAGGGACCAGAGCTTTTTCTCGAGCGCAAGTTCGATCGCCGCAATTTCGAGCGAGAGGCTTGCGTCGCCCGGATACCGTGACTTCTTCAGAACCTCCGCGATCATCTGTTTAAACTTCGATTGTTTATCCTTAGATAGCCCTTCAGCACTGGCGACAGTGATCAATCCGCGCGTCAGCTTCATGCAATCCCCATCGCACGAGGCGGAGGTCATTGCCCATGCCGTCGCGACACCGCGACCCGGATCTTCATTTGTTGCCTTTTCAATGAGCATGAGCATTTCTTCACTAAGCTCAGGACCCGCTTTTGAACATTTCGTGAGGGATTGAAGTGCCCGGTCGGCATTCTGAGGGGCGATGAAGTCCTTCTTCTCGGGCGCTACCGGCGCAAGGACGTCTTTGATTTCCTGACTGAGATCTCGGCAAGCCCGCGGGATGATCTTTGCTTTTTGCGTAAGTTTCTCGACGGCTGACATCTTCTCCGAAGCATGCACATGCCCGGCAGAGAAAGCGCCGATGAGCACAACTTGCAACGAAGCATGAAGCATTATGTTTCGCAAAGTAAGCGCAGGCACCGATGACCTCCTAAAACCAAGTCGCTAGATTGGAGGCTAGCAACACACTGAAAGCTTGTCTATCCTGCGCCCAGAAGCGGGCAGGTCATTTACCGGCTCCCCTCGCAACTCTTTTCACGATGCTCCTAGGATGCGCCGCTTGACCATCCTAAGTAGATCGAAAAAAAACCAAAGATAAAAAAGACGACGGCGCACGAGAGGAAAAACCCGCGGTAGACTCTTGCACTCCAGAGAACAGACTTTAGATCTGATTTGGTCGCAAGCTCTCGAGGGTATTTATAGAAGCTTGAAGAGAGGGTTGAAGGTCGGTTGAGATAGTGGTCGAACTCTTCGATCAAACGGCCCATGACTTCGGCGATTTCGCGAAAAGAGTTTTTCTTTAGAAGATCCGGCGAGCATTCGACGCGAACGTAGCGGCCTTCGGCTCGGTCGACTTTCACGCCAAACTCTTTCCGCAAAATGGCGATCATCTCGGAGTGTTCGAGTAAGGGTGCGTTTATCTCAGTTGCGATCTCATGCTCAAGTAAAATGATCAGCCCATACACGCTCGTGCGTAAGCGCTGTTCAAGGATGAGAGGAACGCAAAAGTGCGTGTCGACGTCTTCGACTAAAAGGTGAAGTCGAAAGGTCACAATCTCCGGCCAGGAATACCGGGTCTCCAGAGCCCAGCCTCCCCGCCCCGGTATGCGCAGAGCGAATCGGTACAAAGAAAGCCTCAACGAGGCGATCTCGGATCCAAAGAAAAATAAAATAGCAAGCGCAAGACAAAGCGTGCTGCTGATGACCGAGAAGAGAATCGTCCTGCTCCTGTTTCACATTGCTGACTTCCCTTCGAGAGTACAAATGAAAGCGGTAAGCATCAACAAGGAGTGAGTCAGGGTCCAGGAGCAAAGCGGCTTGAGTTTTTCTCAACCCTTTTTAAGACTGTGGTGAGGTATCCGGGAGGCCAAATGAACGATGATGAAAAACCTGACAAAGGGTCTCAACTGGGCCCGGAAGACGTCACGCCAGAGTCTCTCTACCTCAACCGCCGAAACTTTCTCCGAACTTCCATTTTCGGAGCGTCGGCCGCTGCAACTTATGCGGCCTACCGCTACGTGCGCGGGGAGAAACCCAATCTCTCCGCAGCTACGGATCAAAACCTGCCAATTCAAGCGAGTGAAGATCGCTCAACGCCGATTGAGGCGATTGCGGGTTACAACAACTTTTACGAATTTTCGACAGACAAAGAAGAAGTCGCCGAGAAAGCTCGCAACTGGAATCCGGGGCCCTGGAAGATTCACGTGGACGGACTGGTTGAGCAACCACAGACGTTTGATCTCATCAAACTCTCAGCGCTTCAGCAAGAAGAACGGATTTATCGCTTCCGCTGCGTCGAAGGTTGGTCAATGGTGATTCCGTGGCTAGGCTTTCCATTAGCCCGCCTCATCGAGCAAGCTAAGCCGCTTTCGAGCGCGAAATACGTGGCCTTCGAAAGTTACTTTGATGAGCAAGCCATGCCCGACGCTCGGCGCGCCGGCATCCCCTTTCCCTATGTCGAAGGGCTGCGCCTTGATGAGGCTCTCCATCCTCTGACCTTGATGGCAACCGGCCTCTACAAAAAAGCTTTACCTAATCAAAACGGCGCGCCGATCCGCTTAGTGGTTCCGTGGAAGTATGGCTTCAAAAGTATCAAGTCGATCGTGCGAATCTCCCTCACCGATCAAGAGCCGCCCACAACCTGGAATCTGGCTACGCCCTCTGAGTACGGGTTTTACTCCAACGTAAATCCCACCGTCGACCATCCACGCTGGTCGCAAGCTCAAGAACGTCGCATCGGTGAATTTGGTCTTCGGCCCACATTGATGTTCAATGGTTACGAGAAGGAAGTCTCCCACCTCTACGCCGGAATGGATTTGAGGAAGTTTTTTTGATCAAGTCAGAATTAGGCGACTCGAAATTTCAGAAGCGGCTTTTGCTCTTCAATTCGGCCCTGCCTGCCGCCTTCCTCCTGTGGGACGGCTGGCAAGGAAACTTAGGCGCAAATCCGATCGAAGCGTTTATTCGAAGCACCGGGGTGCTAACTCTCATCTTCCTTGCCCTCACCTTGAGCGTGACACCCCTTGCGCAGCTCATGAAGTGGAGTTGGCTCATCAAACATCGCAGAGCAATCGGACTGATCAGTTTTGCATATGGTCTCTTACATTTTTTGAGTTACGTGATCTTTGATCGTGGAGCTGATTTGTCTTCCGTACCCGCGGACATTGCGAAACGGCCCTTTATTCTCGTGGGCTTTGGGGCCCTCATGCTCATGGTACCTTTGGCCATCACCTCAACAAATATCATGATAAAAAGGTTGGGCCCAAAACGCTGGCGGGCTCTTCACAAGCTTACTTATCCCATCGCGGTTGCGGGCGTGGTGCACTACTGGATGATCGTGAAGTCGGATATCACAGCACCTTTGGGATTTGCCATCGTGATCGGTGCGCTACTTGCAACCCGATTAGGCTTGAGAAGTGCTCGTAAACAACCGCGGCGAGCTTAATTGGTCTTCACGCTTTAGCAGAAAACATGTCAAGAGACAGAGGCTTCCGCCGATCAAGCCGCCCCACGCTGCGTGCGCAGAAGCTCGTCTTTCTCGTGGAAACTCTCGACTCACCTTTTGAACAATCATAGCATCCCCGAACTCGACCGCGCTGTTTAGGAAAAGTGCTGGCATCAAGAAAAGATCTATCTCCTGAGAATACGTCGGGCGAAGGGATTGGCGCGATTTTGCGAACATCAGAAGGGCCCCTAGGGCTGCGTGCCTTAAGCCGAACGCTTGGATAAAGGCCCGACCTGTTCCAGTTTCAGCATCCTGACTACCGATCCCGGATCGCACAAGCTGAGGCTTAAATATCGCGAGTGCGCCTACTGCAACGCGCTCAATGACTAAGCCGGAAAGCAGAAGGCCCCCGAGAGATTTCGCATCGAGAGCAAGTTTTCGTGAGTTCACTTGTAGCGGCCTCCCTAACATGAAGTTGATGGAGGCTTGCGCAAATCTCAAGTGAACTCTCTGGGGACCTTGTGCGATCAACCGGCAAAAACAACGTCACATTTGACGTCCTTGAGATCCAGCCACTCGCCACCATGACCGATGCGCCCCTTCTCGTTTTCAACTTCGAGATACATTCGGTTCAAGACGGTATCTAGCTCGTCTTGAACTTGCGGGATCCCGTCCGCGAAGATCATGAACTTCGCGCCTTCTTCTGTAGGTGCGTACGCGGAAAACTTGATCAAATACTTTGGCGATTTGTGAGCAACGCGAACGTTCTTCAACTTCACCTCAACACCCTTTTTCCCGAACCCGATCGTTTCGATCACGGGACGTGTTTTTCCGTTGATCGTTGCTGAACAGTTCAGCGCGAGAAGTCCGGTAAATTCTCCCGGAGGATGCGATTGCGCGAAGGCTGACGTCGAAGCAAAAAGCAAAAGTGCCGAAAGAGCAAGTTTCATAAATTCTCCTTTTTATCGCGACGGTTTGGTTGGTCTCCGTCGGTGAAAAGGGTTATACCCGGACACGGGTCATTCTAAAAATACATAAAACTCACGCTTACCATGAGGAAACGACATATTTCGACAAACTGTTGAAATCAAATGGTTTTTTGGCTATCGAGCCGCTGTAGCAGCAAGGAAAATATCGGTCCGAGCTAACTTTCAACCGCTTTGACGGAGATCATCGGTGAGCCAGCGAGCGAGCTTCTTTTCAAGATTCGCTTTCGAGAACGGTTTGCTTAAGAAGTCGTTCATCCCAGCTTCTAAACACTTCTCTTCATCCGTCTTCAAAGCTTGCGCCGTTAACGCAATGATCGGCATATTCGCGAATCCAGGTACGGCGTTTCCGCGTATGAGTTTAGTTGTCTCGTAGCCGTCGCGCTCGGGCATGCGGCAATCCATCAAGATGAGATCGAACGATTTCTCGCCTAGGACCTGAAGCGCTTCGTTCCCGTTCGTAACGACTTGGAATTCGTACCCTAGGGACTCAACGATTTTCGAAGTGATCACCTGATTGATCGGATTATCTTCCGCGATCAAAACGCGAAATGGGCGTGCGGTGTTATCGATCTTCGTCACAACTTCAACTTTTGCGACGTCTTCGATGACAGCACCTTTGTTGAATTCGAGTTCAAACCAAAACGTTGAGCCAACCATCTCAACGCTGCTGAGGCCGATGCGCCCTCCCATGAGCTCCACAAGACGTTTAGAGATCGAGAGCCCCAACCCCGTGCCGCCGAAGCGACGGTTCATGGATTGATCAGCTTGAGTAAATGGTTCGAACAACCGCGAAACCGCTTGTTCAGAAATTCCGATGCCCGTATCCGAAACTTCAATACGAAGGCGAAGCGAGCGGAAGTCTTCACTCACGACGGAAGTCGCGACTTCAACGCGCCCTTTCGGCGTGAACTTTAATGCGTTCGCAATGAGATTATTGAGAACTTGCTGAACCCTCGCGGAGTCGCCGTGAAGGTAGCGAAGCAAGACAGGGCCTTTAAACGAAAGGGCGATTCCTTTTTCCTGAGCGGCGTGCGCAAACAGGGCACGACTCGATTCGATCACCTCTCGATAAGCGAAATCGGCTTGTTCGAGGCGCAACTTCCCCGCCTCGATCTTTGAGAAATCCAGAATGTCGTTGATCACCGTGATCAACACTCGAGCGGAAGCGTCGATATTGGCCACGAACTGATTTTGTTCAGAGGAAAGAGGTGTCGCCGCGAGAAGTTGCGCCATCCCTAAAACTCCGTTCATGGGAGTTCGAATTTCGTGACTCATCATCGCGAGAAATTCGCTCTTCGCCTGGGCGGCTTGTAGGGCTGCTTCTTTAGCTTTCAGAAGTTCCGCATGCTGGGCACAACGAGCCGCGAATTGTTTGAGCGCCTCACTCAAGCTTTGAATGGCGCGGTCCAAATGCGCCTGCGTACTTCGCAACTCCTTGCTGTAAAAGGCGAGGACGCCGACAACTTCATCTCCGAAACGAAGCGGAAAGGTGTAGCTGCTTCGAACACCGTCGCAGAGTGCCTGCATGGGTCGCTTGAAAGAAGGTTCACGGTTTAGCTCGCGCGTCCAGACGGAGGCATCGCTTTCCCACGCGCGACCAATGAGCGCTTCGCCTTTCCGAATTTTCAGGCCCTCGGCGGCAGCAAGAAGATGAGTTCCCCCACCCGCTTTGTTTGCGAAGTGATGTTTGAGGCTTAAAGACTGACCGTCTTCATCGATCAACCAAGCTTCAGCGTAGTCCCAGTGATCTTCTCGAGCGATGCTCTTCATAATTTCGGGCGTCGCCGTGGAGGAATTCGATGCGTGAGATAAGATATCGCTCACGCTGATCTGCAGACGCTGCTGCATCTCAAAACGTTTGCGTTCGGTGACATCCGTCTGCGACCCCGCAAGGCGAACCGAAGCTCCGCTCGATTCACGAAGCGCGCGGCCACGAATCAAAACGTGAATGTAGGATCCACTTTGCGTTTGGATTCGGAGATCCGCCTCAAGCGTTGGCTGGCGCCCGGTGAGGTGATCATCGAGTTTTACTTTGAAAAACTCCCGATCTTGCGGATGCATGAGTTCCATCCAACTCTCAAGATGTTTGCACACGTCGCCCTCGCCGAAGCCAAGCATCGCCTTCAAGCGCGGAGAAAGATAGAGATCGTTCGATTGCAGATCGAGATCCCAAATCCCGTCGTTTGATCCTTGCACGGCAAGCGAATAGCGCTCTTTGACTTTCGCGAGTTCGGAACTTGAGATCTGTGCTAACGCCTCCGCCGTTTTTCTTTGCTCGGAGATATTGATCAGCAACGCAAAAATCAAAGCATTGATCAAAAGGGCAACCGCTACACCCGCCACTGGAGCGAGCGAGTTGGCTCGATCCTCAAAGGCCTGCGCGCTCCGAATCCGCAATGTCCAAACGCGGCCATAGACATCGAGTTTAAAGGTGCGTGTAAACTTTGCTGCATCCGCCGGGCGAACTTCCTGCGCGTGAGCAACTAGAAGCGACTCGTTGTCGGTGCCGTCTCCATCGAAGATTTCATAGTTCATGGGGAAAGATTCATTCGGCCATAATCCTTCAAGAAGATCGGTCATCCGAACGGGCGAATAAATAAATCCCTGAACGAAGCGGAATCGATCTTCTAAGGTTTCGAGTTTGGCCTCACGCTGATAAATCGGGAGATACATGATCACCGATCGTTGCGGCTGCTTGAGATCCGATACGAGAGCAACCGGCCCGGTGATTGAAAACTCACCCGTGTCACGTGCTCTCTCTAGAGCCGCACGTCGCGTGGGCTCCGAGAACATATCGAAGCCGACGGCTTTCTGCGCTTCCGGAAAAGTAGAGGCAATGAAGAGAACTGGAGTGTAGAAGGATCGATCGCCTTCTGGCCGGATCGCGAATCCGTCTGGCACGAAACGCGAAAGCTTTTTCTCTGCGTCTAATCTTCTCGGCTCGCGAAGCGCTGGAGCGTAACCAATACTTCGGAATCCCGGGAAGTATTGCTCAAGTTTGAGCCCGGAGATGTAGCTCGCCCACTCCGTTTGTTCAACCTCGGCCGAGCTGCGGAAAAGTCCGCTCGCACCGAGCATGAGTTCTTCGTAATCTTTGAAGCGCTTGAGCAGAGCTTTTTCCGCACTTTCCGCCACGTGGCCGAACTCCGAGTTCACTCGTCGCAGCTCTTGATTGCGAAACGCAAGAAAACCGAGCCCCGTCAACGCCAACAAAATCACGAAGACACCGTAGGGTGTTGCGCGATGTTTGATTAGATTTGGGAGCCAAGTCAAAATCCGGCGCTTCATTCAGCCTCTTTCAAAAAGCCACCTGTTCATAATCGCCTTCAAAACTGCTTTCACGACTCGCCTTCGGAAGCTTCGGCCGGGAAGTCTCGTCTGGTCCTTGGATTCCGGCAGCAAAACTGAGTCAGTTGACCCCTCTTATTCTTCGGAAGGTCGGGGAAATAAACAAACGATTTTGGATGGATTCGGAGCCATATCTGGAAATCGTGACAGCCAATCGACTTGTCGGCGGGGGTCCAGGACTTCTACCCCAATCTACCTGGCGAAGTCCTTCAGCCCTCGATAAAACCGTTCTCGTACCGAAGTTCACAAATGTGTTTTGAAACTCGAAAGGATCATTCCATGCTGACTCTCAAATCCCTGAAATCGCTTGTTCGTGCTTCCTTCGCGGCTCTCGCCCTCACTCTCGTTTGCTCCATCGGCTCGGCAAGCGAAGCTCCGCTTTTCCAAAAGCGTTTTGTCGAAACTGACGACGCAAAATTCGAAGCGCTCGTGATCCAGACCTACGCCGAGGGTCTCGCGGCAAAGAAAGCCAATGGTCTACAAGCTGTCGTGAAGGCTCTTAAAGAAGAACTTGAAGATGTAGGTCAAGTGAACATGCCCGAAACGCACAGCCTCTTTCAAATCAGCAGCGGGAAAGCCGGCGCAGGTAAACACGCCTTCACTTACCTTCTTGGTATCCCGGTCATGATGGACGGAACCGGCATGATCGAAGAATACGGTCGCTTCATTCGCGTGCACCTCTACCTCGACATGGAAACGGAGTCGATCACGGTGACACTGAACAACGTGGTTGACCTCGTTGATAAAGCCTCACGCAAGTCTTCTAAGTCCTCGCGCTAATGCCAACTCTCTAGTCGCTTCCTCGCCAGTTTGACTGGCTTTCATCTTCAGGCCGTACGGGGTCCGGTCCCCGCGCGGCCTTTCTTTTTTGGTCCTCACCTCAATGTCTCGTTCTGGTGCGTCCGTCTCAGCATGAGAATGAATGTTCTACTTTAGTCCGTACCACCTTTCTCCGATCAGTTTAGAGACGAGGGAGGCTGGCATGCGCGCAAACAGGAAAGCACTTTGGCAACTGACGGCTTCGTTTTTTGCGTGCGTCGTCTTAATCGTGAGCTTTCAAAACTGTGGCGGCAATTTCCAGGCGACTTATTCGAAGAGCTTGCTTGGTTCAAACACTCCAGCGGCCCTTGACTCCGAACCTTTCACGACCAACATCAACGGCCTTCAAGCTAAAACTGGAACATGGCGGGACGAGATAGGCGGGTTGGTCGGAATTTCAACGGGCGCAGGCGTTTATTCGCTCTCATCTGATGAGTACCAGGACTCCGCTTACGGCGGCTATTTGAAAATCGAAGAAGGCTCATCGGGCGCCTTTGTCTTTCGTGCTTCCGACGATCTTCGCTCTCACTACTCACTCACTCTCGATGCTGCAGCGAAAGCCGTAAAACTTTCGAAGTCGGTGAACGGAACAGTTACGCTCATTCGCACCGTGCCCTTCCCGGTAACCATTGGGAAATGGCATGCCGTTACGATCGCCGTTGACGGCACGATGATCGGCGCCAACATCGATCAACAAAATTTGTTGCAGCTCAATGACGCCAGCCTCACGCAAGGTCGACTCGGCCTCAGCGCCACTAATGCGCGAGTGCGGTTTCAGAAAGTCGTCGAGGCCGATTTGACCGCGACGCCGACGCCTTCACCCACACCAACTCCGACGGCTACCCCGACGCCCACACCCACCGCGACACCGACACCAACGCCGGTTACGGGCGCAGCCCTCTACGGCATGTACTGCGCAAATTGCCACGGACAACTAGCGAACAGTGGAAAACGCAACACAACGCTTACTAGGCTCAATAATGCGATTCAGAACGTGGGTTCGATGGTTGGCTTAGCGAACGCCCTCGATATGGCGGAGCGCCAAGCGATCGTGGATGCTTTAAACAACTAAGACACTTTGTTCTTCAGGCAAGTGTCTCAGAGTGATTCGGAGTCGTCGTTGAAAAGCGAGGACTCATCGACGTAACTTGCTCCCCTCAAGGTTCTTCGAGCATGCTTTTAGAGATGCGATTATCGCAGCTACTAAAACGAGTCCGCTTAGATACGGATCAACTGAGGAGAGCATTAATGAAAACAGCGTTCTTCACGTTCGCCGCCGCAGCCTTACTCACGCTCGGAACAAGCTCAGCTTTCGCAGCTTCTGGAAGTGAGGCCAAGCCCGCAGCCGAAGCTTCGAAGGCGGCTGCCCACAAAACTCATGCGGATCACAAGCATCAACACGGAAAAGACTGCGGCCATAAAGCCGTTCAGCACGGCGACCACATGGATTATCAGCACGATGGTCACTCGCACAAAGTCGACAATGATCACGTCGATGAATGCGACTCGAGCAAAAAGTCTTAAGCGTACGTCTTAGGCTTGCCTAAATTTACTTTGTGACTTTCGAACTCCGCACGGGCGATGACCTCTTTGCGGAGTTTTCTTTTAAGAGCTCGCGCAGCTCATTCAATCGCGACTGAACTTTTTCAACCTTCACCTGAGAGCAAGCTTTTAAGACTCCGTGGAGATGGTCTGCGCTCATGGCGAGCTTTTCTCCCTCGATTGGCTTTTGCGTAATCGAATCTAGATGCAAATCACCGATGATCGACGCGAGCCTTGAATAGACCGCGTTCAACTCCGGGCCCTCGGGATCCAAGCAAGATTGGTGTTTCGTGAGTGGTGCAACTTCTGTGGATGTTTGGAGCATGTAAGACTCGCCCGCTTCTGGATTGTCCTTGGATTTACCGGCAGTAAGTGTGTAGGTGCGAGCTGACTTCGTAGTGCGCGAATTTTCACTAGGGAGCTGGAAAATCCAACTGCGATAAGTTCTCCCCATCGCTTGTCCACGCTGAGGCTTATCAAGAACATGGCAGCTGAGACTCTTTTCCGTGAGCAAATAAAATCCGTTTGACCGTTTCCGTTTGGCCAGGATCTCCGCCTTCGCAATCAAGATCGCGTGAGGCTTATCAATTCTCTTCGCTCGCACGTCTTGAGATTTTTCACCAAAAATCCCGAAGGTTGCGTGGTCGACATTCTCCGCTCGATTTTCCAAAGTAGCGATCTGCGCGAAGCACGCAAACACCGGCGCCGTCACGCCGGCCGACTGGCCCAAGTGCGACCGGCCGGACGGCGATTGGCCCGACTGCGATTGGCCGGACGCCGATCGGCTTGGCGCTGATTGATTTGAAGACGCTTGGGCCAACGACGTCTGAGCAAGGATGACAACAAAAGTAGAAGCGATAGTTTTGAGCAACTTCATGAAGATCATGAACTGCAAGCCTAAGTCCGCACGTCTTAAGCTCGGTCGTGCCTTGAGCCGTCTAGGCGGTTTACACCTGTTGCGCGAAAAAGAGCCCTCACGGTCTGCAAGAGATGAATCGACGCCTCTTTGCGCACTGCATCCCGCAAAGGTGCCAGGCACCTTTGCGGGATGCAGTGCGCCTCCAGCCAAACCCACGTTCGGCCAGTCCTGTTTCACGACAGGCCACTAATCTAAATTTGTGGAGTTCGATTCACGCTTTTTTGTTTAGATCCGCCGGAGCTTCTTAAGTTTTTGCCGCGATGCTTCGAAAACGAAAGAAGTGCAGGAGCGAACTTCAAAGTGAAAACGAAATTCCAAGGTCTCAACAAAAAGTCATCGCCAACTTTCCGCAGCGGGACTGCCGCCCTGCTCGTCAGCTTGATCTCGACGCAGGTCTTAGCGGCCGATCCTTCCCCAGACCTCGTCAAAAGCGAAACAGCTCAGGAGCAGGCTGAGCAAAATTCAAAATCGAAAACGCTGACTTGGGAAGCCGGCTACCTCATGGATCTCGTTCGGAACTTGAGTGGAGGCCGTGAAGTCGGCTCCTCGCAACTCGGCCTTGGGTTCCTCCGCGGGACTTACAATCTAGAAAAAGGACTAGGCGCTTCAGGAACGTCGTTTTACGTGCACCTCCAAGCGACTCACGGCGATGATCCAAGCGCAAAGCTCATCGGCGACGCGCAGGTCGTGACCAACGCCGAAGCTGCGGCCAATACGGGCAAAGTCTACGAAGCTTATCTCTCGAAAAAGTGGGCTAACGAAACATCGCTTCTCTTTGGCCTTTATGATTTAAATTCGGAGTTCTATTTCACCGAGTCGTCTTCCCCTTTCCTCAATGCCTCATTTGGGATCGGAAAAGATTTTTCTCAAACCGGACTGAATGGACCATCGATCTTCCCAACCACATCGCTTGCACTCCGCCTCCTCACGAAGCTTACTCCCAACACATACCTTCAAGCGGCTGTGCTCGACGCAAGCGCAGGCGATCCCGACGAACCGCACGGCACGCACGTCAATCTCGCGGGCGACGACGGAGCCCTTCTCGTTGTAGAAGCGGGATACGAGTTGAAATCCAGCGGAGCAACATCCCCGGACGGAAAGATCGCCCTAGGAGCTTGGCGATACACGCGTACGTTTGATCATCTCTCGAGTCTCTCAGCTTCAGGAGAATCCGAAAAAGCCCCAAGCTACGGTAGCTACCTACTTGCGGAAAAAAGCTTCAGCGGGCTCTATAAGCTCTTTATGCGTGCGGGATACGCGTCAGAGGAAGTGAATGCTTTCAACCTCGACTTAGCAGCTGGCGCAACTTCTGCGGCGCACTTCATCGGCCGACCCCAGGATCTACTCGGCGTCGCTTTTACGATGGTCACTCCCGGAGCAAGTTTTCGCGCGAGCCAAGAAGCGCTCGGCGAGCCCCTTACACCTGCGGAGTGGGCGTTTGAACTCACGTACCGATGGAACATCAACGACATGATTTCGCTGCAACCAGATCTCCAGTACATCCAAAATCCGGGAGCTCTTTCCAATTTGCCATCGGCATTGGTGGGGCTCCTCCGCTTGAAAGTGACTTATAGCAATTAATCAGAACGTCTTAACGATAGGTGAGTTGAATGGATTTCTCAGTTTGGTTTAAAGGGCTCCGTGGAAAACTCTTAGTTCTCGTTACTCTTCCCTTTGTGCTCGCGGCTGTTCTCTCTGCGGTCGCCTTCCAAGGTATCAATCAACTCCGCGGCGATATCGAAGAAGCCGTTGACCTGGAAATCCCAAGTGCGCTTACGCTGGGAGATCTCAATGCGTCGCTGATGACAATGAACGTGAACCTTTGGGAAGCCGAAAATATTCCCGTCAACTCAAAAGCTGAGCGCGAGAAATTTATTGGCGAAGCAAAATCCGAACTCAGTAAGTTCACGGAAGCTTTGAACGCATTTGCAAAGTACGACATGTCCGCAAATGAGAAGTCGATCTACTCGAACCTAGAAACAGCGTGGCAAACGCTAAAGCCGTCGGTTGAATTGGCCATCTCGCTGATGGAGACTCACCAAGAAGCAAAAAACCATGAAGCGGCCGCGCTTCTGGGTGGCAAAATCAGCCAAGGCCTCGATCCTCTCGATAAAGCCTTCACTGAATTGGCCGAGGCACAACGGAGTTCACTGAAAACTTCGGAAGCCGATTCCGATCAACTCGTAGCCACGGTTAAGACTACGCTTACGCTGACGGCATTGCTGGGTTCGCTCGGAATTTTAATTGCAGGCCTTCTCCTGGCCGCTCGCCTTGCAAAAGCATTTACCGAAATTTCGCACAACATTCGCGCCTCGACTTCAAACGTTACTTCCGGAAGCCATCAACTTTCAGCCGCGAGCCAACAACTTTCGGCAAGCTCGTCTGAGGCCGCATCGTCACTTGAAGAGACTGTTGCAAGCGTAGAAGAAATCTCAAGCATGGTCCGCACGAATTCGGAAAACTCGGATCAAGCCGCTGGCCTCTCGGTTCAGAGCTTGGCCGCCGCTGAAAAAGGCCAATCCGAAATGCAACGTCTCCTTAGCGCCATGACCGAGATCTCGGATTATTCCAAGAAGGTTCAAGACATCACGGCCGTGATTGATGACCTTTCCTTCCAAACGAACTTGCTTGCGCTAAACGCAGCGGTTGAAGCCGCTCGTGCCGGTGAGCAAGGAAAAGGCTTTGCCGTCGTGGCCGAAGCGGTTCGCAACCTCGCTCAGAAGAGTGCGTCGTCAGCGAAAGAAATCTCGGATCTCATTCGTGAAAGCGCCGTTCGCACGCAAAACGGATCGAAAATTGCCGATGAAAGCGGTCTGACGATGAAAGAGATTCTTGAAGCCAACCGTAAGGTCTCCACGCTCATCACCGAGATTTCGGCAGCCAGCAAAGAACAAGCGCAAGGGTTATCGCAGATTAGCCGCGCGATGAATCAGCTCGAGCAATCGACCCAGTCGAACGCGAGCGTTGCGGAAGAAGTGGGAGCCTCATCCGAAGAGCTCTCGGCAACGGCGACGTCGCTTGCGGAACTCGTCACGTCTCTCGGGATGATGATAAATGGCGGCGGAACTCACGAGGCTTCCGCACCTCCACCTTCTTTACCTACGGCCCAAAGCAAGTCGGCCCGAACCTACGCTCTTGCCGCCCCGAAAAAGCACAAAGCCGGCTCTAGTCATTCCGACTATCAACCGGTGGCGAAAGTAGGCAGCACAGACGGTTTCTAAAACCAGTCGCTTTTGCGGTCCGTCACACGCCGGATCGCACCCTGCTTCCCAAGCTTCTAGCTGAAAAGCGCTCCGCTTGGTTTGCAAGATGAACTGCCGCCGCTGGTTCAAGGACCTTCGAAGTGAACTCGGCAAGTGACCGAAATCGCTTCTTCATTGTTCGAAAAACCGTACTCTGCTTGACGTGGATCTTTATACCCAGAGTGGATCGTAGCCGTCTGCGGAGACTTATATCAGGGAATGGATTAATACGCTCGAGCACTACCGTTAGAAAGTCGCCGAATTGCATCGAATCGTTGGCTTTCCATCATCGGCACAAGATCTTCTAACTGGCAGTGACTGCCATCAACTTTCTCTTGCAGCCTCGAGAAGGCATCAACCGATTTTGACATGAGCTCGCGCGGATGCGGATAAGAATTTTCGAGGCCGAGAGTTTTCATCAAACGGTATCCCGTTCCGTACTCAACAGGGCTCCATGATAATTCCATGAATTGGGAGCCGGCTTCTAGTCCATCGGTCATGAGCTGCTCGGCAAGTGGAGCACTTTTCAAGTTTTCCAAGACGTCCCGGATCTCTCGCATGTTTGGAAAAGGAGCGCGCGACCAGATACCGATCGCCGCAAAGTAATCGCGCGGATCACGCAAATTTGAGAAGAGGTTTGTGGAGAAGTCCCGAACATACGAATCGTAACGTTTGGTTCGAGACAATCGCTCAAGGAGTTCCCTGTACGCCTCGTCATTGCCCCGGCGCTTTTCGATGACAGAAGCATATAAGATGGGAGCTGAGTTATCGGGATCTTCATCCATCACTTGATAAAGAAGATTCAACGCATGAGATTCATCTTGCGGAAGCGTGCGACCTTCTAAGAGGCCACTTTGAGCCAAAGCTTGCAGAAAACGTCCGGCTTTGGTCGTCTCGGCTGGCACCTCGGAGTTTGAGTTAACCTGGCCAAAATACCAACCTCCAACAACGGCACCTAAACTTTCTTTATTTTGCTCAATGAATTCTTCTTCGGTTTTCATCAAAGGTTGGAGCTTTGCCATGCATTGCTCGAGTTCTGAGACCTGACCATCTTGTCTCAGATCTCTAGCGCGATGATCTTTTGGTGGGCCTTCGGAAAGCTGTGCGGAATTCTCTGTAGACTTTTCGACGGAAGCTTTCGACTCAGCTTGACTTGGCTTCCTGCTCGACGAAGCGATGGGAGTTAAGTCCTTCTCTGCGGATTGAAGTTTGTTGGTGATCTGGAACTCAGACGAGCTCACAACGTAAATGATCGCCGCTGCCAGGATAGAGAAGCTAAGAAGCCGACCCATCCCAAGATTGTAGCTCGGAGCCAACCCCGTCGACTCCTGAGCAAAGGTCTGAGATTATTTGAAGTCAGGACCTTCAGCTGTTCACTTTCAATTCTTTTAGGGGTTTTCCGCCGTCGATGAAAACTCGACCCCCGGGAGCCAGTACTTTTCGAATGACCTCGAGGGCGAGTTCACCCGCTTCCGGGTGCCTTCCGTCGAGCGCTCCTACTCTCACCGCGAAGATGAGATCGAATTTTTTCTCGCCCTTCGTAAGCTCAAAATTTTCGATGGCGACTTTGCGAAACGAAAGTCGTCCGCTTGCAATTTCGTCTCGACAAGATTTTTCGGCCAGAGCGATCGCCTTTGCGGAGCGGTCAATTCCCACGATGTGGCCCTTCGAGACCTTTTCGGAAAGTGCGCGAGCGGCGGCTCCCGGCCCGCAGCCAATCTCGAGAATCCGGTGACCCGGCTTAACAGGCAGAGCTTCGACAATTTCCGCCAAGCGTTTTGAAAGCTTCATCTCTTCATCGTGCCGACTGCAAATCAGATATTCAAGATTTTGTGTGCTCGCATCACCGCGCCGAGAACGAGATGCTGGTGTCCTAACGAAACCAATCTTGCGGCCCATCCCTTGCTCATCCGCAAACTCAAAAGTCTTTTGGTATCAACGAGCCACCACCAACTCCCGTCGGGAAAAGGATGAAACTATGCAAAAAACTCTAAGCCTCTTACTCCTCGCGTTCGCGCTCAGCCTCTTCGCCCAGTCCCCCGTCAACGCCCAGGAGCTCACGACACAAGAAATTGATCAAGTGCGCAAGGTGCTGGGCCTTGAAGCCTTCACGAAAGATTCGACCGTTGTCGATCTTGCTAACGAGCGAATTGAAAAGTTCGGCACCCTCTCGTGCCGTCAGGATGGCTTCTCTTGTAAAAGCTCGATTGAATGCTGTTCGTACTGCATGAGCGGCGTTTGCGGCGGACAGAAATATAACAAGCCCGATGGCACTAGCTGCCAGAGCTCGATCGAATGCAAAAGTTATTGCATGAGCGGCGTCTGCGGAGGCCAGAAGTACAATAAGCCTGACGGCGCTGAATGCAAAAGCTCAATTGAGTGCAAATCCTATTGCATGCAAGGTCGTTGCGGCGGCGTTTGATTGAATGGATTCTCCACGCCACCGAAGAACCGCGGTGGCACCCGTTCCAGGTGACCGAGTCATCGTCTCAGATTGAAACGCAAGTGCGCCCAAAAACGTCGCCGCGATCGATTCTCGATGTCAGTTCTCTCGACACTGTAGACCCTCAAAATCTTTAAGCTTTTCTCTTGCCGGATACACCATGCATACGCATGACACCCCATCTACGGGCCAGCTCAAAGCTGGCTTCCCTCCACCAGGCCCGAGCATTGAAGTGTAGAGGGTTAGGGAATCGGACGGCGGTTCGAGTGTGGGAGGACGAGATGAACAAATGCCTAAAGCAACTTTCGTACGTTTGGGCCTTAATTCTTGGCATCATGCTTTTAGCCTCAATCTCTTTCGCCTCTTCAGAACCAACCGCAAAACCCAGGACCGATGAGATTTACAAA
>SXGS01018398.1_pt1 | contig 54853 bp, 56 predicted proteins | sample 3174681 | NCBI WGS metagenome assembly SXGS01 (sample SAMN11356861, study PRJNA531348) | freshwater metagenome | isolation source: freshwater sample F1-80 | place: China: Fuxian Lake, Yuxi | collected 2017-12-25
GCCAGATTCACGATTCGCTGATTACCCGCGGCCTCCAGATCATCACCGATTCCTACCTCGACTACGTCGACAAGAAATGCGCGGAAAACAACCTGCCGATCGAGCGCCGCTCGCTCGAAGGCCGGAACTGGAAGGTCCTGGCAGAAGACATCAATAGCAACGCCTACGACCTCGTGATCATGGGCGCCTTGGGCGTCGGCGCGGTCAAGGACCTCATGATCGGCAGCACCACCGAACGTGTGCTTCGCCGCGTGCGCAATTCGGACATGCTGATCGTCAAGCAGACCCAGCCCATGACCAGCGGCAAAATCGTGGTCGCGGTGGACGGCAGCCCCTATTCGTTCGGCGGACTCATGACCGGCCTGGCGCTCGGCAAGGCCTTCAACATGCCGGTCGAAGCCATCTCCGCCTTCGATCCCTATTTCCACTATGCCGCCTTCCATAGCATCTCAGGCGTCCTCAACGAGGAAGCCGGCAAGGTGTTCCGGTTCAAGGAACAGGAAAAGCTCCACGAAGAAATCATCGACAGCGGTCTCGCGAAGATCTACCAGTCGCACCTCGACATCTGCCGCGAAATCGCGCAAGCCGAGCAGACCGACGTCAAGACCACCCTCCTGGACGGCAAGGCCTTCGAAAAGATCATTCAATATGTCCGCAAGGACATCCCGGCTCTGCTCATCGTTGGACGGATCGGCGTGCATAGCGACGAGGATATGGACATCGGCAGCAACACGGAGAACCTCTTGCGCGCCGCGCCCTGCAACATCCTGGTCTCGAACAGAAAGTACGTGCCCCCGATCGATACGCTGGCGGAATACACCATCGCCTGGACGGAAGAAGCCCTTCGCCGGATGGAAAAAATCCCGATCTTCGCCAGAGGCGTGGCCAAGACGGCTATCCATCGTTATGCCATCGAAAAGGGCCATACCATTATCAGCAACACGGTCGTCGATACGGCCATCGGCCACATCCTGCCCAAGGGCGCGATGGACGCCATGCGTGCATTGGGCGGCAGTCTCGAAGCAGCCGGCATCGACCGTGACAAGATGCAGGCGGACGAGTCCGTGGCGAAGGACCTGATGGGCTCGACCCTCAGCGGCATGATGACCGAGATCGTGGAAGAAAAACCGAAAGTCAGTGAAGCGACCCAAGCCTACCTGGACCGGATGAACCAGAACTACTTCGTCTGCGACGGGTGCGGCTATATCGGCAAGGGCGAGACGCCCGTGAAGTGCCCCGTCTGTGCCGCAGGCGGCGACCGCTTTAAACTCGTCGACAAGACCATCTTCGAATCAGCCGCCAACGCCGAAGGTGCCCTTGAAACGGATCTGTCTTACGATGACGTCCCCATGCAATGGACGAAGGACGCCAAAGAGGGAATCCGTGCGGTCCCTGCAGGATTCCAACGCCGGCGCGCCAAGGCCAAAATCGAAAAGACCGCCCGCAAACTCGGCATGACCACGATCACGCTGGAATATGCAGCCCCCATCATTCAGGAAGCGGCATCTGAAGACTACACCCCCATTTTCGCGAACAAGGGAACCGGCGCTTCGACCGAAGCCCAGGCCACCGTGGCCGCTGCGACGAACGGCGCCAATGGCGCGGCTGCCTCCCATGAAAACGGGAATGGCCAGACAGCGGAGGCAGCTCCTGTCTCTCCCTATACCTGGTCTCCCGATGCGCAGGCCAGGCTGGAACGGGCCCCGGAAGGGTTCATGCGCGAATGTACCCGCGCCCTGATCGAAAAACATGCGGAGAAGATCGGCGTCACGACCATCACGGCCGAAGTGGCCAATGAGGGAATCGAGCAGGCCAAGGACTACATGGCAGACGCCATGAAAACCGGCAACCTGAAGGACATGATCGCCAACCTGACCGGCGCGCCAAAGTCAGGGGCCGGCCGCTGATGGGACGGTCTCTCCCGGTCCTGAACTTTCCGGCTCTGTCAGGAACGCTCGGCTCCATCCAACAGCAAGTCACGCAGTTCTTTACGCCGGCCTCCACGGCTCCTGCGCCGCACGACGGCCGGACCGTCGACGACTTCAAGCCCTATCTGCTCGCGCTGAACCTCACGAAACGCTGCAATCTCAAGTGCGACCATTGCTATCTCGACGCGACGACGAAGGCCGCCGGCGGGGACGACGAACTCTCGACCGAAGAATGTTTCAAACTCATCGATCAAATCGCCGAGGTCAACAAGGGTTGCCTCATCGTGATCACCGGCGGCGAACCGCTCGTCCGTCCCGACATCCTCGACATCGCGCGCCATGCCGTGAAGCACGGCTTCATGGTGGTCTTCGGGACCAACGGCATGCTGATCAACGACCAAATGGCGAAGAACTTGGTCGAGATCGGCGTGATGGGCATGGGCATCAGCATCGATTCGCTCGATCCCCAAAAGCATAATCAGTTTCGTGGCGTCCCTGGCGCATGGGAAGCAGCTCTCGCCGGCATCGAAGCCTGCAAGCGGAACGGGCTGGCCTTCCAAGTGCATTTCAGCGCACAGCCCATGAATTACCAGGAGCTGCCAGCTGTCATCGATTGGGCGCACCAGCTCGGGGCCAAGGTCCTCAATGTCTTCTTTATGGTCTGCACAGGCCGCGGCGAAGAGCTCACGGACATCACTCCGGCCCAATACGAAGAAGTGCTCGGCTACCTGGTCAACTGCCAGGATAACTACAAAGGCATGCTCGTCAGGGCCCGCTGCGCCCCCCACTTCAAACGGCTGGCCTACGAGAAAGACCCGAACTCCCCGATCACTAAAGCGACCGGCTATATGGGAGGCGGCTGCCTCGCCGGCACCAACTACGCGCGCGTCACCCCGAACGGCGAATTGACCCCGTGCCCCTATATGCCCCTGTCAGCCGGGAACATCCGCGAGACCAGCTTTGCCGATCTCTGGGAAAAGTCCGACGTCTTCAATTCCTTCCGCTACCCCCAACTCAAGGGCAAATGCGGCGATTGCGAATATACTGACATCTGCGGGGGCTGCCGAGCTCGCCCTTATGTCGATCACGGAGACTGGCTGGACGAAGATGAATGGTGCCTCTACACGCCAAAGGGCGGGGAGAAGATCAAAGTCGCCTTCAATACGCCTGAAGAAGGCGATATTGCCTGGGATACGGACTCAGAGTCACGGCTGAACAAGATCCCCTACTTCTTGCGCGCCATGGTGAAAAAAGGCGTCGAGAAGCACGCGCGTGAGAACAATATCCTCCTGGTTACTATTGAGCTGATGGAAGAGCTCCGCAAAAAACGATTCGGCAACGACGCGCCGATATTCCGACCTTGACGTGACGCGTTAGACGTTCAGATTCTCGAGTTCGTGGCTGCCCCATTACCTTTCACGTTTCACGAGTGTAAAAATGGACGCTCTACAAAGCATCTTCACAGACCTCAATGCGCTGATCCCGATCATCAATCATTGGTTTCACTTGCTGTCGGCGGTCATCTGGATTGGCGGGCTCGCCTTTCTCGTCCTGGCCGTGACTCCCGGACTGAAGAAGGCAGTCGCCAAAGAGCAGATCAAGCCGATCACAGACGCTTTCTATCAGTATTATAAGAAAGTAGCGGGCGTTCTCCTCGTCGTCTTGCTCGTCACCGGCGGCATCAACTTCCACTACGTCAATCAGGTCATCACCTCGCAAACCGGCAGTGGCATCCAGCATCATGCGAAATATCTGACCGTCTTCTTCATCAAGTTATTCCTCGTCCTCGGCCTGCTGACCCTCTTCCTCTACACCGTACTTTTCAAATCAGATGAAGCAGAAGAAGGCAACGAAACATCCTACGAAGTGATCCCCTTCCAACGAGCCGCGCTGTGGATCGGCTTCTTCATCCTCCTGTGTGCCGCTGCGATGAAAAATCTCCACCAATAGACTCGCTCCAATTCCTATGCCTCCCCTATACACTGTTCGCGACCCCTACGCCGGTGTCTCGAAAGATAATGGAGGCTTAAGTTAAACGCTGAGCGATCAACTCGAAATGCTGACAGGACCTTACTGGGGGACGCTAAATACAGGAGCTTTCACCACTTCCACATCGACCGGTAACTTCAGCTCGAAAAACGTATCGCCGAGCCCCACGTTGGACTGCAACGACGAAAACTCAAAGCTCACCACATTCCCGCTCATTTCATACAACGTAACCATCCGGATGAAATAGGTCTTAGGGAACACTTCCAGCACGATCCGTTGCACCGATCGTCCCGCTTCGCCCTCCTGAGACTTCGGCAGAAGGGTAAGCAGCCTGAGCCCTCCCGCGCCTCGACCATTCCCCGGCGTCGGCTCAATACGAAACGACTGCTCCAACTTCGCGGCTCCGAGCAAAAGTTCCAACGGGGCCTTCGAGGCAGCCATCTGCGTCAGCTTCCCCACCAAGACTTGCTTATGCTCCGGCACATACACTTTCACATCATCATGATTGACGTAAATGTGCTCGATCGACGGATCAAGATAGCTCCACCGCAACCGGCCAGGCTTTTTAATCGAGACCTTCCCCGACGAGGTGATGGGCCGATCGAATCCCTCGATCTTGGTCTTCTGCGCAAAATCAGCCTGAAGATCCTTGGTCTTTTCATAGCGCGCCTGGAGCTGTCCGACCACCTCTCGCACTTCCTTCAGCGCGACCACATCACTCTCCTCAGCGCCAACGAACGGCACTGAAAAAAGTACCCCCAAACAAACGAGTGCAAGCCCCACTTTCCCCAGACCAGATGGGGCCGCTGAGGCGCTCTCTACTGCGCGCGTCCACCGAGCACCTTCTGAGCGTCCGCGGTGCGCGAGCACGGAGAGCACCTCAGCGGCCCCAGACCACCTCATGCCTCTTCCTCTGCTCCCACCGGCCCACGCCGCCCCACAACCTCTCTCCGCCCATCACGGCCAGCCGCGCCCACGATACCGTCTGTCTCCATTTGCTCGATCATCCTGGCCGCGCGAGGATAGCCTACCCGCAGCCGACGCTGAATCAGCGACGCGGAGGCCTGACCGGTCGACAGAACCAATTCTTTGGCCTGCTCATACACTTCATCCAGCCCCTCTTCCTCTTTCGCATCTTCCTGTTTCAACGCAATCTGCAACTCTTGATTATAGGCAGGCTTGGCCTGATTCTTCACAAACTCCACCACGCGCCGGACATCCTCATCCGACACAAAGGACCCGTGCCCTCTCATAAGACGTCCGGTTCCCGAAGCCATATAGAGCATATCGCCTCGGCCCAGAAGCGCTTCCGCACCGTTGGCATCCAGAATAGTGCGTGAGTCCGTCTTTGACGCGACCTGGAAAGCAATACGGGCAGGAAAGTTCGCTTTGATCAAACCGGTTAGCACATCGACCGACGGGCGCTGCGTCGCCAGCACGAGATGGATGCCGGAGGCGCGAGCCATCTGCGCCAACCGCGCAATCTTGTCTTCCACTTCCTTCGGCGCCACCATCATCAAATCCGCCAGCTCATCGATCATCACCACGATATAGGGCAAAGGCTCCGGTGGAGTCTTCGGCGGCATAAACGATCCAGGACTTTTTTCAGGGAGGGCCGTCTCTCCGGCAGAAAGCCGCTCTTCCTCGGACAGAAACTGAATGGGCAATTCCGGCTGGTCAGCCTTGACCGACGGCTCCGTCTCTAACACCCCCTGCGTCCCTGCGACTTTTCGATTGTAGGCATCGATGTTCCGCACCCCTGCATCCGACAGCAGCTGATAGCGCCGCTCCATTTCCGTCACGACCCAACTGAGCCCGCGCGCCGCCGACTTCGCATCGGTGATGACCGGACGCAAGAGGTGCGGGATGCCGTCGTAGGTTTGGAACTCCAATCGCTTGGGATCGATCAGTAGGAGCTTGACCTCGTCGGGCCTAGCAGAAAACAGTAGACTGAGGAGCATCGTATTAAGTCCGACGCTTTTCCCTGCTCCCGTCGCCCCAGCAACCAACAAGTGCGGCATCGTTTTCAAATCGGCAATCAAAGGGGCGCCAAAAATATCCTTCCCCAGAGCCAAGCTGAGCTTCGATTTGGCGCGTGAGAAGGCCTCACTCGTCACCACTTCTTTCATCGACACCATTTCGCGATAGAGGTTCGGCACCTCGATCCCAACCACTGATTTTCCCGGGACCGGCGCGACGATCCGGAGACTGACCGCCTTCAAGGCCAAGGCCAGGTCGTCGGCCAGATTCACAATGCGCGCGACTTTGGTGCCAGCGACTGGCTCGAATTCATACATTGTGACGACCGGTCCTGGGCGAACCTCCGTCACTTGCCCCGCAATACCAAAACTCAGCAGGGCGCGGGCCAACACATCGGATTGCGCCTTGATTTCCTCCTCCGTGACACGACCCAGCGAAGCGGAAGAATCGCTCAAAAGCAGCACTGGGTCCGGCAGGGTATAGTCCCCCTCCTTCGCGTGGGAGACAAAGACCGGTTGGTCAAACTCCGCCTCGCTAATCTCCACTGGCTCAGGCGTAGGTTGCCGCGTCGGCTGAATGACCGGCCAATCGAGTTCCTGCTTCGCTGCCGCTTCAGGCAACGCCTCCTGGGTGACCGCGCGAATGGATTTCGACGACTTCTGTTTTGCTTTCTTGGGAGACTCAGGGGCAGGCTCTCCCACTGACCGTTCCGGAATCCACCCGCGCACCCTCGTAAACAACGCGCTGCCCCAGAATGGGAGCTCCAAGACAATCTCCGACAAAGAAATCGGTGTCGTGAAGAGCAGCGAGATTACCAAACCCGCCATGACCAGAATATGGGCGCCAGTACTGGCGAAATAGGCTCGCAGGCCCTCGGCCAGCACTTGTCCAACGAGGCCTCCTGCCATACCGCGATAAATGAAACCGCTTGAGAGGGTGGGCACCGCCGTGATTTCAAGATGGAGAAACCCGCTGAGAAACAGGAGCGCCGCCAGCGACGAGCCGGCGTTCCGCAGCCGAATCGACAAGTCGCTCTGGGTGAAACAACGGACACCCATTAAGCCGAGTAGAAAAGGAAAGAGATAGGCTGCGTTACCAATCAACAAGAAAAGCGTCGACGCAAAGAAATCCCCGGCTGATCCGATCAGATTCCTCGCAGAGGCCGAAGCGGCTGCCACTGATTTCAATTCACGGGGCACGAAGGACACAAGGCTGAGGAGCGTGAGCAGACTCAACGCAATCAGGACGACTCCGATCACTTCTCGCTTGATGTGTGACGGGGGAGAGGCGGCGCGGCGGGCTTCGCCCCGCTTGGCCGAGGTAGTAACAGCCATGGTCGCGACTCTAGCACAGGGAATCAATCATTTCAAACGAAGACCAGCTAGAAATGGCCCACAGAAGGCTCTCGAAGCCCCTCACCCAAACGCCGAAGCCAGACGGAGGAAGTCTTCAACCGACAAGGTCTCGGCCCGGCGGGTTGGGATAATCTCCAATCGCTGCAGAGCCTCGGTGATACGGGACAGCTCATAGCCTTCGTCCCGCAAGGAATTGATCAGCGTTTTCCTTCGATGCGCAAAGGCCGCCTTCACGAGGGCGCGAAACGCAACTTCCGCCTCCTGGCTGAGCCTCCCGTCCTCTTTCGCGCGCAGCAGCACCACTGCCGAGGCGACCTCCGGCCTGGGACGGAAACATTGAGCTGAGACGCGAAAGGATTTCGTGATGTCGGCTGCATACTGCGCCATCACGGAAAGGGCCCCATAATCGGATCCGCCAGGCTTGGCCACCAATCGGTCTGCCACTTCTGATTGCAGCATGAGCACCATCCGGGGAAACCGGCCTCGCTGGCCGAGTAAGCGAAAGAGCAGGGGGGTCGAAATGTAGTACGGCAGATTGGCGACGACGATCGTCCCTGCCGGGAGCTGTTCGACCGGATAGGCCAGCGCGTCCGCACAGACCAATTCCACATTGGGAAGCTCCGCCTGCCTGGTCTTAAGATAGGCATGCAGCCGTGGATCCAATTCGATCGCCGTTACATGGCCAGCCACCTGGCTCAGGGCCTCCGCCAGGATACCTCGGCCAGGGCCGATTTCCAGCACATGGTCGCCGGGGCCCAGTTCCGCCAACGCAACGATCTTACGCACGATGTTGGGATCGATCAGGAAGTTTTGGCCGAGCCGCTTGATCGGTGGAGGGAGACCAGGAATCGACACCAGTTAATTCCCACCAGATGGACAACGCGCGGCTTGCGCTAGTTGCTTCGACAGATCGACCAGGGGGGTTTTGAAATAGTCGATGAGGTCGGTAAACTCTTCCACCAGATCGTTCGTGAACGAGGGGCCCGGCTGCAGGGATGCAAACTTCTGCCCTTCCTTCTGGCCCAGAGACTCCGTGAGTAGCGCCACCGTCCTGGTTTTCCATTTTACCAATCGTTCCGCCCCTGCCACGGTATTGAGCGTCTGCATCGTATCCGTGAAAATCGTATCCAACTCTTTCAACTGTTGCTGCACCAGCACAAGCCCTCGCTTCATATCGTCTGTCATCTGGCCCCCTTCTTCCGTAACGAGACGGACCTCACTGCCGAGCGACCCTTGGCCAGCGTGGCGGCCAGCGTGATCGCCTCGACCAGACTACCAGGATCTGCAATGCCTTTTCCTACGATATCAAACGCCGTCCCGTGATCGACCGAGGTGCGAATAATCGGCAATCCCACTGTCAAATTCACGCAGGTGCCGAACGCAACCAGCTTCAAGGGAATCAGTCCCTGATCGTGATAGAGGGCTACCACCCCATCGTAATCGCCCCTGGCGGCCTTACCAAACAGAGTATCGGCCGGCAAGGGATCACTGGCCAGAATCCCCTGGGCCTGCGCCGCGCGGACCGCAGGAAGAATAATCCGTCCCTCTTCATCCCCGAATAGGCCATGCTCTCCCGCATGGGGATTCAACGCCGCAACACCGACTCTTGGCTTCTTGATCCCAAACAGGTCACGCAACGCCACATGGGCCAGTCTGATGGCCTTTTCAATCTTGGCCTGCGTGAGGAGTGCTGGCAATTTTTTAATCGCGACATGGGTCGTCACGAACATAATCCGGAGAGGACCCCCGACGATCATCATGCCGGAGTCCTGCGTCTTGGTCAGATCTGCCAGCAGTTCCGTATGGCCGTGGAAATGGCAGCCAGCCATGTTAATCGCTTCTTTATTGATCGGGGCCGTGACCATACCGTCTATACAGCCGAGCTGCGAGAGCTCCACCGCTTTCTTGATGAACAACACGGAGGCAGCCCCGGTCACAAAAGCGGCGACTCCCCTTGTAAACCGCCCAAGGGGACGATCGAGCGGGTCCAGCACTGCGAGCTGATTCGACCGTGGAAACACCGCTTCATGCCCCGCCACTTGCACCACTTCCAGCTTCAACTTCAGACTCTGCACCGTCTGCTGCATTACAGGAAAGGAGCCGATGACCAGCGGACGGCATAGCCGCCGCACTTTCGTTCCGGCCAAGGCCTTCGCAACTACCTCAGGGCCGATCCCAGCCGGATCTCCCATCGTGATGCCAAGAAGCGGCTTCTCTTTCCTTCTCATCATGCTTGTCTTCACACTCATCACCTGCTTAACCCCGGTACAGATACAACACATACCCGATATACAAAAGAGAACTCCCGCCCAGCAACCAGGGCCGCCAAAGACCGCTCCATGCCGCCTGTGCTAAAAGGAAGGTACTCGCAACCACGGCCAGCACCATGGTGATCAACGCGGTCGGGCCCAGAGCCCAATCCGTGCCTAACAGACCGATTGAAACAGGGATCGTCCCCTGAAACACCATCGCGCCTGTGACATTCCCCACCGCCAAACGATCTTTTTTCCGATAGAGCCAGAGAAAACTGTTCGACATCTCCGGCAACTCGGTCGCCAACGGCGCCACAAGCAGAGCCAAGATCAGGGGAGAAATCGACAGGGCCCCGGCAATGGTTTCTGCTGCGAGCACAAAGAGGTGCGCGCCAAGCGCGAGGCCGGCCAAGCCAAGAGCCGCTTGAAGACCGATGAATCCGAACGACGGGACTGCTGCCTTTCTAGCAAAGAACAGGGGCTCCAGTGCGCTACCCTCGCCCTCGCCCTCCTCCTCCTCAGCCACCTCGCTAAACTTCAGTTTGACGTAATAGAGATAGAGGCTGAACAACCCGATCGCGGCCAGAATATGCACCAGCTTGGAGGGAACAAATACGCAAGCCAATGCGACGCTGTAGGCCACTACGAAAAATGAAAGATCGCTCGTCACATCGGGATAGTTCAATCGGAACACAGCCGTTCGCTTCCCCAGTCTGGCATAGACCACCAGTAGGATGGCTAAAATGGGAACCACCAGGGTGCTCAACATAAAGGGTGCGCCGAGGATTGCCCCCAACCCCACCTCCGCTTGAGCCCGGCTGGCCCCGAAGAAAATGGCGATAATCGGAATCGACGTTTCCGGCAACGTGGTGCCGATGGCGGCTAACACGCCACCGACGGCGCCATCGGACAGATTAAATCGCTTGCCCAGCCACTCAATGGCATTAGTGAACAGCGCGCAGGTGCCCAAGGTCACCGCGACGGAGACAAGAAACAAAAGGCTATAGAGAAGAACTGTCATGACCGACCCGCCGCTTGGCCCGCCCGTCGCTTGGCGTAGGCGCAGGCCGCATCGTCGAGCACCGCCTTCACAGGACGACCTGTCCGCTCGGCAATCCGTTTACAATCGAGATATTCCGGAGCCGCCTTACTCGTTCTATTGTCCACATCGGCAATCTTCATGCGTACGACTCCGCCGGGGACCTTCACTGACATGAATCGCCGAGGGAGGATCTGCCGCATGACCTCACAGACCCGGATTCCCAATGCCGTTGTTTCCTGAAACACCACATCTAATACCTGATCCAGCTGGCCCTGCGCGACCAGACAGGTCAACACGACGCCGGGACGACTCCGTTTCATAATGACCGGCGCAAAGGTCACATCTAGCGCCCCGCGGGACAACAACCGTTCCATCACATGCTCATAGATCTGCGGGTTCACATCGTCAAGATTGGTTTCGACCTGCAGGACCGTATCCTGCTCACGCAGCCCCTTGGACGACGGTCGCGCCAGAAACACCCGTAAAGCATTCGGCCAGCCTTTGGGATTGGCATCGCCCGCTCCATAGCCGATGGCCGTCGGCGTCATCACCGGCATCGGACCGAACTCCGAGGTCAGAATACGTAACAGCGCCATGCCGGTCGGCGTGGTCAGCTCCCTGGCAGGGCCCTCGCTATAGATCGGAACCCCTTTGGCCAGAATGGCCACTGCCGGACCAGGGGCGGGCAAGATTCCATGCGCTGATTGCAATGTCCCGGTCCCGACATTGACCGGAGAGGCCGTCACGCGAGTCACACCCAGCAAATCGCAGCCAACCAGGCTGCCTACGATATCAACAAACGAATCCAGCACGCCCACTTCATGGAAATGCACATGGCCCTTGGCCACACGATGGGCATGCCCTTCCGCCTCTGCCAAGAGATCGAATACGGACCGGCTTTGCTGCTTGATCTTGTTCGAAAGCCGGCTCGCGGAAAGAATTGCATGGATCCGGCGAAGCGAAAGGGGCTTGCGCAATCCTGTCGCGATCACCACATCTACTTTCGTGGCGTGGATTGCCCCTCGCTGCACTCGCCGTTTCCGGAGCGTCACCCCTGAAAGACGAAGCTGCTTCAGCCCGTTTACCAAATCAGAAAATGGCACGCCCACATCCACGAGCGCGCCAAGGGTCATATCGCCGCTGATACCGGAATAACAATCAAAATGGAGGTGCGAACCCACGTGCGTCCTTTCGCTGCCCGATTCAACCAACGCCATCTTACCCAAGGCGCGTACGAACGGCAATCAACTTAGTCCACGCGTTGACAGCCTCCCAACGCTGTGTTATCCCCACTACATTGGCCCACCGACCGGGCTCGTCACAACAATAGATTCTTGCCGCACAGAACCCTATGACCATCTTTCCGTCCTTCAACAGTCCCTGTTCGACAGTACTCGGATCATGGACCGGTCGCGCCTCTCGATTACTGCTATGTGCGACGCTACTCTTCTGGGTCCCAGCTGCCGCCTCCGCAAAATCAACCCCCCGTGCGGGCCCGCGTCATGAGCCGGAACTCAGGATCCTCGATCTGAAAGTCTCTCCCAATCTCTATACGACTGCGTCCGGCTCCTTGGAGTTTTCCATTTTGGTCCAGCTCCCTAAAGAACTAAACGGGGCCACGCTGCTGGAAGTCTCCTCCTTTATTACCTCGCCTTCGAAAAACTCTCTCCGGTTTCTCATGGCTCGCACAGCGCTGGAGCCGCACGCAGCCGCAACCGACGGCGGCGCGCCTCCGCAAGTGTCTGTCGTCCTCACCTGGGACGGGCTGGACCAAAAGAAAGTCGCGGGAGGAGCAGGCCTCTATCACTTCGAAGTGCGGCCCAAGTTGCTGGCGAACGGCGAGAAAGGCCCCAGAACTCAGATGGTTGGCTGGCCGAAGCACGGAACGATCGAAGTCAAATAGCCGACAGCTCTCAGCTCTCAGCTCTCACACTTTTGTTGCTCTTGGGCTTTGCTGATCGCTGAGGGCTGACAGCTGTCAGCTCCCCCAATAGGTTGATCCGATGCGCCAGACAACCGGCCCCGAATCCATTATCGATATTCATCACCCCGACTCCCGCCGCGCAGGAATTCAACATCGTCAACAGGGCCGCAAGTCCGCCGAAACTCGCGCCATAGCCTCGGCTCGTCGGCACCGCGACGACCGGGCAGGGCACCAATCCGCCGACCACGCTGGGTAAGACTCCATCCATCCCTGCCACCACCACCACGACTCGGGCCTTCATCAGCCGGCTCTGACGTTCCAGGAGCCGATGAATCCCCGCCACCCCCACGTCATAGAGCGTTTCAACCTTGCTCCCCATCACCTCCGCCGTCACTCGCGCTTCTTCCGCGACAGGAATGTCCGACGTGCCGGCTGTAATCACCAGGATATGGCCCTGAAGCCGCTGCTTGGGATCGCGAATCGATACGATGCGAGCCTCGCCATGATAGACGGCGCGCTTATCCAGCCGTTTGATCAATGTCGCCACCTGGCGAGTCGCGCGCGTGGCCAACAGCGGACGATGGTGTCTCAACAGGGCCTTGGCAATAGCGCGAATCTGAGCCGTCGACTTCCCCTCGCAGAAAATGACTTCGGGAAATCCCTGCCGTATCGACCGATGGTGATCGAGCGACGCGAAGCCCAGATCTTCATAGGGCAAGGTGCGAAGCTGATCAAGCGCCGTGGCCACTGGCAGAGTGCCGGCTTGCACCTTGGTTAAGAGTCGTTCAAGCGACTTCTGGTTCATGCCTGCCCCTTCTCCGGCTTTGCATCACGTTCCATCAGATCGGTCACGGCCTGGCGGCAGGATTTCCCTTCGAACAACACTTCGTTGATCGCGCGGACGATCGGCATCTCGACTCCATGGCGCTGGGCCAGCCCTGAGGCAGCCTTGGCAGTCCGCACCCCTTCGGCTACCGCCTTCATACTGCCGAGGATGGCCTCCAACTTTTCGCCTTTCCCCAGCCTCATACCGACCGTATAATTTCGGCTCAAGGTCCCGGTACAGGTGAGGACAAGATCGCCCACGCCGGAGAGTCCGTAGAGCGTTCGCGCATCGGCGCCCATCGCATCTCCAAGCCGGACGATTTCCGCCAGCCCCCTCGTAAGCAAAGCGGCTCGCGCATTGTGGCCAAGCCCGAGTCCATCGACGACCCCGGCAGCCAAGGCCATCACGTTCTTCAAGGCCCCGCCCAGTTGGACGCCGATCATGTCGCTATCCGCATAGACTCGTAGCGCCGGCGTCATCAAAGCCGCCTGAAAGGCGCTGACTAGAGGCGCCTCCAGCCCTGCGAGGCAAAGAGCCGTGGGTTGGCCTTGGCTGACTTCTGCCGCAAAGCTCGGCCCGGACAAGACCATCAGCTTCGAATGTAACGCCGCGGGGAGGACATCCTCCATCACTTGCGTCATCAATTGAAACGTTTCCTCCTCGACGCCCTTCGTCGCGCTGATCACGGGCATATAGGGAGGCAAGAGCGGCGCGAGCTGTTGAAGGACAAGCCGAGCCACATGCGACGGCACGACAAAGAGGAGGCCATCGCAATCGCTCACGACCTGCGCCAGGGAATCGGTCGCGCTAAGCGACGGAGGCAAGGTCACACCAGGAAGAAAGATCCGATTCTCGTGCGTCTGATTGATCGCATCAACTACATCCCGCTCATAGGCCCAGAGCCTGACTTGCAGTTCTTTCCCCGCCATATGCTTAGCGAGAGCCGTGCCCCAGGCGCCGGCGCCGATCACTCCGATACGATGGATAGGTTTCATCATTTAAAAAAGAAATGAGTTCGACCAGAGCTTCTCAATCAGCTGGCGCGGGATTATAAGAAGCCCTTCTTTCCTCTGTCAATCAAAGCCCACCAAACCAGGAAATGCTGCAGTCTACTAGCAAAGTACGATGGTTCCGTGTAGCCTACCCCGTATGAAGATTTGCCCATCCTGCCGCCGCGAGCTTCCGGAGATGAGTCGTTACTGCACCCAATGTGGTCAACGGCTTCATGCTGACCACGTTGACCCCCCTCCGCCACCAACGGCACCAGCCGAGCCACAAGCAGACCAGTTAAATCTTCAATGTATTTACGGAATGGTGGTAGGCCTGTGCCTCGCCATCCTCTTCCCACCCTGGGAAGCGCCCCCCCCACAACCGCTTGAGTTTCTCGGCATACATTTTGTCCTCACGCCTCCCACGCCGGAAGCCATCGTCAGCCAATTGCTACTCACGATCGAGCTCGTCACCATAGTTATCGCCGGTCTCTATAGCTCGTTCTTTTTTCGAAGCAAATCCTAAAGTCGAGTTGAACCGCTACAAGTCGTTACGTCACGCCCAAGACTGTCAGACGTTTAGACGTGACGATATTATGACGCTCTAGGCCAGCGCCACGTGACAAGCCCCTTACCCATTCCCCCTCGCCTCCGGCCCCTCGCTCACCTTCATAATTTCCCGCAAAACATTCGTTGCATAGGCGCCAGGGGGAAGCGAAAAAAAGAGCGTAAGCACGGCGCCCTCCAAACTCCAGTCTAAATCTGCCAGAGAAGTTCGGAGCGAGCGCCGTTCACCGCGAAACCCGCAGGCCTGCGCCGCTTCCGTAAGACTCTCCGGCGTGGCGCCGCTCTCAGAAACCACGGCTCGTTCGATCTCTCCCTGTTCTCCTCCGGCCCACGACACCCGCGATCCGAACAAAATACCGGTGGGACTGATCTCAAACTGGTCGGCCCGAGGTTGTTCAATCGCGGCATCCTCAACCAGAAAACAGGCGCCATTCTGCATCTTCATGGCCCAGTCCCCCACCAGGATGCGATCGATCCGATCCAACCGCCTGGCCAACATATCGTTGAAGAAATGCGACTGATAGGCGTTGAGATACCACATGCGCTTGGACCGGCTCAGCTTGTTACGGCGGGCAGGATCCGCCAATAACTCGGCGCCCGTCTGATAGTTCATGCCGTCCCGTCCCTGCCGTTGAGGGCCGAAATAGTTTGGCACGCCCCGTCGCACCAAGAGGCTCAAGACCTGAGGCACAGTCTCGCGGGCATGCAGGGCGACATCCCGGATCACCAATCGAAAATGATTGCCCGCATGATGTCCGGTCCGCAACCGGTTGCGATGCCGGCCCAGCACCTCTACCGCCAACAGCTGCTCGTCGACTTTCAATCGATCTAACCGGTCCGGCGTGATCCCCAGTAACGAAATCATCTGCGTGGTCACGGCCCTCGCGTCCTTAAGGCCGGCCACACCAATCGCTTGCGCTTTCACCCCCAAGGTCGATGAGAGTCGCAAGACGAGATCCGGCGTCGAGAGGAGGCGCTTTTTGATTTTGAGATAGAGATGCTCGCCTTCTCCACACGGAAGATACAGCGGTCGCTCCTCGACCTGAAAGTCTTCCGGTAGCATCCTCATCTGTCCGCCGATGCCCGGCAGTTCTGGGGTCAAAAATGGCATAGCCATAGTGTCACAAGCCCCTTCTACATTCGCGCGAGATCTCCCTCACCCTCAATTGATCCCAGTGAGGAGTGAGGAGATGGTATACTTTCTCTATGTCTGTTTGCCCAGCTGCTACCGGCCCGATCACTCGAGCCAATCATCCTCGGTTGACCCAACGGACTGCCGCCCGGCTGTTGGCGGGAGGGCTCGTCGCCACTCTTTTACTGCTAACGCTCTTCCCCGGCGACTCGTCCGGCAAAGAGAACCGAATCTTTGAACAGTTTACCCGCCACATCGGCCAGCAGATCCATAAAGATAAACAGGCTTTTGCGCGAGCGAGCAGCTGCATGACCTGGTTCTATCACAAAGCGAAAGCGCCGCCGCCCACGGCGCAAGGAATCAGCTGGCAGGCCGAATCCCACCCAGAACTGGATTGTCCCGGCGCCTATCCAGGCGGAATAAATGAAGCGCGAGACGACTTTTCCAAAACCCAATCCTTGCTCTCTGTCAGTCTGACCTCCTACGAATTCGCTCTGGTCGCAGACTGGAATGACGATGCGACCTATAGTCGTACGGAACTCCAAGACCTCTTCCGGGCCCTCGCCCTCCCTTACGATGAGAGGGACCAGGCCCAGAAACAAATCGCATTACTGACAGAACGCTCCGACAGCTGGCACCGCAACCGCAATATGGATGCCTTGATGCAGGGCATGAGCGATCTCTATGAACGGGGCTACCGTGTCACCCCTTCCGACCGCAGCGAACTGAATCGGGTGATGAGATGAAGTCATGCCAACGATCTGGCTCCCCCAAGCTGCGGCGGGCGAATCGATGTATATCACGGAGAACCAGGCCGCCGACTCTATGTCAATCGCGGGCTTGGCTGGGCGTTTCTTGCCTTGCAGGGGAATTGCACATCGGAGATCGCCTCCATCGAATGGGTCGACGAACAGGCGGCGCCAGAAGACTGAGGGCTAAAGACTGCAGGTCCAACCCCTTCAGACTTCGGCCTACTTGATCCGCTCCAGCGCCTCTCTCGATCGGCTCCTGACCGTTTGGTCCCAATCATCTTTCATAATCCTCGTCAGTTTTTCTTTCGCCTCACTGGCACGCAGCCGCCCCAACCCCAACGCAGCGCTGGAACGCACATAGGCATGATCGTCCTCCAGCGCCTTTAACAACATGGGCACGACGGTCTTATCGTTCAAGACGCCCAGATAGCTGGCGGCCATCCCGCGAATCCTGTGCTGCTTGTCGTCCAAAGCCCGCTGCAAGGTCGTCACAAAAAGATCGCGCAATGCAGGAATCACCGACTCCAACCTTTTGGCTTGATACTCATTCACTTCGATCAGCGCAAAGGCGATCTCCAGTTTCTTCTCCCGCCCCTTCGCCTTCGCGAACAAGGCTAAGAGCGTCGCCCGGTTGCGTCGTTTCGCCAGGCGGCGCTTGATCGCCCGAACCAGCAGCGACAAGCCTGCCACAATCGCCAGCCCGGCAAATGCCATGGGGATGGCCTGATCGATCACATATTCTTGCGTCTCCAACGGGAGACGCTTCCAGACCCAGACACAGGTGATGATCAGTCCAATGAGGACCACGAGAGCGGTTGGGTTGGTCCGTCCTGATTCGTTTCGTGGCATAGGATCTGCATCATAGGGAGGCGCACGTTGCCCCGTCAACGGAGACGGAACAGGAGCGCGACGCTCTGGCCTCGCTCGCTCTTCTCGTCGTTTCTCAGATCTTACCGACAGACCGACCATCCTCGTCCGCATCTTTGTCCTCTAATGCGTCACGCACCCCTTCCCCTCTCTTCCTCCTACCTGAAAAAACTTGAAGAAAAAATTTTACTCGCTGCTCAAACTCTGATATACCGACCACATACTGTTCAACATTTCCACACCGAAGGGGGTGAGAGTCTTGGCAACGAAGAAAGCAGCAAAGAAGAAAACAGCAAAGAAGAAGAAGTAGTAGTCCAATTGAGGAGGCGGCGGCCACGTCGCCTCCTCAATTCTCTCCTTCCCGACACTTCGCAGAGCCCACCCTCATCTCACGCACAGCCGACCGCTCGAAAAATTCTTCCGCAGAACTTCCGTTCGCGCCAGCCTCCGACAGAACATTCGTTACAAAGAGTAACTCCGTCCAAGACTGGACCTTCCTCGGCATGAGAAGAATTCGTGTGTCTAGATGAAACTAGTTTTGTCGTCAACGTGACTACTCAGAACTCAATGCCGATCAAGAACCGGACGTCCTAAGACAACGTCCCAGGTGATGCCGTCATCGGCAAACTGTGAGCCAGACATAGGGCATCAAGTAATAGCCTGCCACGGACAGTACAATGCCAATCAACCCCCCGAGCAGCCCAGTCACATAGAGCCCGGCAAACGGAAAAACAAGCACGATCAGGATCATCAGAATCGCAAGGAACCGATGGCCCTCATAGAAAATCTGGCGCTGCTCACTGGTGAGCGACTCGGCAAAAAACAGCTTAGGCGCAAGCGGCATAGGGTACAGTATAATCTAGACAAGGAACGGAATGAAGGCTGCTGATCTCCCCCTGCGCATAGCGGCTCCACCCCCCCCTTAACTTCTCAAGGGCGGCCTGGTCGGTCCTCGATGGCGCGCGGAGAACGATAGCCTTCCACTTTTCTACACTTTATCCTAAGGGGAGCGGCCAGACCGTTCTTTATTGCGCGCATCGGACGAGCACATTTTTATCGTACTCGTTCTGTGAGCAAAAATGATGGTCTGGCTGCTCTCCTCCCACCTCTTGACGCTTATTCCCCTGCAGCCTATCCTCTCTCGCATAGCGACGTTATCGATCGATTCGTGCGGCTGGTTTCATCCTAGGGAGCTCTATGCGTCTCACGATTCTTGGATCTGGCACGAACATCCACCAGACCCGAGCCGCCTCGGGCTATTTTCTGCGCACCGACCAGCCACTCCTCCTCGACTTCGGGCCCCGCACACTCATGAATCTGCTGAAGGCTGGCGTGGATCGCCATAGCATTACCCATATCCTCTTTTCCCATTACCATGCCGACCACTTCGCCGACTTTATCCCATTTTTCTTCGATGCAGTCTTCTATTCAAATCACCTCGGAACCAGGCCGGACCTCACTCTGATCGGGCCGCGTGGCACCAAGGTACTCTTCCGCACCTTGATCCAGACCCTGCCGGGATTCATCAAGGCCCGCTTTGCAGTTCGATTCAAAGAGGTATCCGACCGGTCCTTTATAATCGGCCGCACGAAGATTTCTCCCAGGACGGTCGTCCATAGTCCCAATCTGCACTCGGTCGGTTATCGAATTGAATATGGCAACAAGGCCCTGGCCTATTCGGGAGACGCGCAATATTGCGATAGCCTCATCCGCCTCTGTAGCGACGTAGACCTGGCTCTGCTCGATTGTTCATTCCCCGCCAATAAGCCGGGACTCGGACATCTTCACGCAGGGGAATGCGGATTGGTGGCGAAAGAAGCGGGCGTCACGCGCCTGGTCCTCTCGCATTTCTATCCGATTGCTGATCGATACAATGTGCAGGAGCAAGCGGGAGAAACGTTCGGGGGGAAGATCGTAGCAGGGAAGGACTTAATGACGGTCAAGCTCTAAAGATGAGGAGTCGAAGGTCCATCAAGTCGGAGGACTTTCAACTTGCAGACTTTCGACGTGACGACTGCGACTCCTACAGCCCACCCTCTTTATTGTCGCCACCCAGAATCTCAATGAATTTCATTAGGCGGGTTTTCTTGAGGGGCTCATCGAGCTTGGTATAGATGGCCAAGAGATTCTTGACCATGCGGGAAAGAATCGCGCACACGGGACTGTGCTGCAGATACTTCTCGTCGAATCCATAACCGGCTTCCGTGAGAAACCGCTGGCAGTTCTTTTCGGTCAGCAAGGCCCCGCCGTTGAAACAATCGACAAAAACCTTGTACCGATCCGATTCGTACTTCACCAAAAAATGGCCCGGCATCCCGATCCCGTGCACCGGGAGGGCCATCCGCTTCCCAATAAGGAGGTACAGAATCGAGAGGCTGATGGGAATGCCAGTCCGGCGGTCGATCACGCAGTTGAGGTAGCTATTTCCCAACTCGTAATAGTTCTTCGTATTACCCTTGAAGCCCTGCTCCGTAAAGAGGTACCGGTTCAACGTCTTGATCGTTTCCTCGCCTGAGGCCCGCGAACCGAGCCGGTCTTGTACTTCCTGGGCCATCTCATCGAGCTGTCTGGCATAGGAGGAAACAGTCAGGGTGGGATAGGCGTAGCGGGCAATCAGAAAAGCGCCCTGCTCGAGATCCATCGACCCGTCGGGCAAGGCCGCCAGCTGCGCCAGTTCATCTTCGAGATTGCCGCCGCGGATTTCCTCCAGCACGGACAGGAAGCGATCGGCCATTTCCGGCTGTTCGATTTCCGCTTCTTGCAGGAGGGGTACGGCAGAGGGGCCGATGTCGATGAGTTCACCACTAATGGTCCGGACGATCCGCTCGTCTTCATCGGACAGCAGCCGGATCAAGGCCCGGATTTGGCTCTCGTTCACCAGCATGGCAGTACTCGCGGACAGCCCGCCCATTAGCCCATCGCCCGACGGAACGCTTTGGTGCTCCCATAGAGGCAGACGGCATCGAAAATTATCATGACGACTACGACCATCGCGACGTGGGGCAGGGCCTCGGTCCAGCCGGAGAGGATCAGCGGCCGCACCGCGTCGATCGCCCAGGTCATCGGATTGAACCGCGCTAAAAATCCCATCCAAGAAGGCATTCCCGCCAAAGGCACCAAGGCCGAGCTCAAGAAAATCATCGGCAGCGACAGAAAGCCCAGCACCGAAAAAAAGTCGCCGTGGCTCTTCACGGAAAAGGCCATGGCCATGGAAATCGCCGTGAGCCCGACCCCGAAGAGCATCCCGATCAGGAGAATTGCTGCGACGCCCAGTAGCCCTGTTGCCGGCTGCACGCCAAACAGAAAGGCCACTCCAAGAATCACGAGCACTTGGAGCGAAGTAATCGACATCACGAAGATGAACCGGCTCAGGATCACCGAGCTCCGGTGGATCGGCGTGGTCATCAACCGTTCCAGAAACCCGTTCTCTTTGTCGAATAGCAGATCGACACCGCCGGCCAGCCCGTTGTTCAGCACCGTCATGACGACCACGCCGGCCGTCAGAAAGCTGATGTAGTTCGGGGCCTGCGTCACTTGCACATCCGCAGCCTTTTGAAATAGGTTGCCGAAGAAAATCAGCCAGAACAGCATCGGCTGCACGAGCGTGAACAGCATGCTGAATTTCTCGCGGCTGAGCCGCCGGACCCACCGCATCGTCAACGCATGAATTTCTTGCCAGTACTGGGCCACCTTATCTCCTTTATGATCCTGTCTGAATGTCTTGAACCGATTCGGTCATGGACCGCCCCGTATGGGCGATGAACACGTCGTCCAGCCGCGGCCGGTGGTATTCGATAAACTCCAGGCGGCAATCCAGTCGATTGGCGGACTCAAGGATCGCGGACAGGGCCTTCTCCGGCAAATCGACCCGGATATCCAGACCGGCCGGCGTGGTCTTGACCGTGCGCATCGCCGGCTGTCCCGTCAGCGCAGAAACCAACAGCGGGATCTTGCTCTGGTCTTTCAAGGTCAGCGAGACGATGTCGCCCCCGAGTCGGGCCTTCAGCTCGGCCGGCGAGCCAAGCGTCTTGATCTTGCCGCCATCGATGATAGCCAGGCGATCGCAGAGCTGGTCCGCCTCGTCCAAATAGTTCGTCGTCATCACGATCGTCATGCCGCGCCCCTTCAACATCCGCACATAGTCCCAGACGCGGAGGCGGCTCTGCACATCGAGGCCCAGGGTCGGCTCGTCGAGGAACAGAATCTTGGGATTCGGCAAAAGACCGCAGGCAATGTCGAGCTTCCGCTTCATGCCCCCGGAATAGGTTTTCGCCGGACGGTCGGCCGCCTCTTCCAGTTCCACGAGTTTGAGCAGCTCAGCGATGCGCTTCGAGGCTTCCGCCTTCGACAAATGGTAGAGGGCGCCAAGAAGTTCGAGATGCTCCCGCCCGGTGAGGAAGCGATCGATAGCCCGCTCCTGCGGCACATAGCCGATCAGTTGCCGGACGACGTCCGCGTCACGCACCGTATCGTACCCTAAAATGCTAGCGGATCCGGACGTCGGCGTCAGCAGCGTGATGAGCGTCCGAAGCGTGGTGCTTTTCCCCGCCCCGTTCGGTCCGAGAAGGCCGAAGATCTCGCCTTCATAGACCTGAAACGACAAATCGACAACGCCGACATGCCCACCATCATAAGTTTTGGTAAGGCGGGAAACCTCAATAGTACTTGTGCGATCCATCAGCCCCAGCCCTTCGCACCGGACTGGTCCTGCATCATGAACTCGATAAGGTCGCTAAGACGGCGGGCTTGTTGATGGAGACTGTCTGCCTCCAACAGAAACTGCTTTTCCAAGGGTGTACACTCCAAGTAGGTGGACAAGGTGTTGACGAAAATCTCATCGCTGACTTCTTTGTGAAAAAACTCCTGCCAGGTCGGCATGTCGTCGTGGGACCGGAGGTAGGACTCCAAAAGAGTGCAGAGGCGTTGGCGGACTGCCGGATCGAGCGCCGTCACTGCGCCTCGTGGCCTAACCGCAATCGTCGCCTCGCGATAGGGCTTGTCGTGCCACTCGCTCTCGATCTCAAACCGTTCCAGCCCTTGCAGGAAAATGTTGGATCGGCCGTCGGCCAGCGGTTGCACGCTCACCAACCGCCCGACACAACCTATCGGGAACACGGGCGGATGACCATAGTAGTCCAGTTCCCAGCCCTCTTTGAGCAAAACCATGCCGATACATTGTCCGCTGCTCGCAGCATCTGAGACCATGTCGCGGTAGCGGGGCTCGAAGATATGCAGCGGGAGATAGGTCTTAGGGAATAGCACGACGTTCGGAAGCGGGAACACCGGAATCCGTGAGGGGATGGGAAACGGCGGCACAATGTCGCCCTGATCGTGGCCCTGCGGCTCTCGCTCGTGATCGGTCTTCATGACTCACGATAGCTGATGGTTGCTAAAATTGTCAACGGCGATCGGGAGGTATACTCTACTCGGTGAATTGCCGAAAACCCTTATCAACACAGGAGATTTGCGCCACCTACCGAAGCATGCTATAAGCGCAATCAACGATTCCCTCACCTCACGGATCCTCTCGCACCCATGCGCAAATTGCGGCATTACGTTCGATCTATTCCGCTCCTGGCAAGCAGTCTGCTCCTGGTCCTGCCAGGGTTCACGAACGATATGGCAAAGGAATTTGCCATCGCCACGGAGGGCTACCGCTATTCCTTTCCGCGCGATCACGGAGCGCATGAGGCCTTCCGCACCGAATGGTGGTACTACACAGGCCAGCTCACGGCGAAGGGCGGCCGGCCTTTTGGCTATCAACTCACCTTCTTCCGCCGAGGCATGATGCGCGAGCATGTGAAGACCCTCCCGTCGCAATGGGCTGTCACGCAACTCTACTTGGCCCATTTTGCCGTGAGCGACCTCAGCCAGGGCCGATTTCACTATGCGGAAAAAATCAGCCGGGCCGGGCTGGGCAAGGCCGGTGCGGACCATGATCGTCTCCATGTCTGGGTCGATCAGTGGCGCGCCGAATCGTCAGCTACCGAGCCAAGCACCCAGACCCTCCAGGCTGCGGATGAGAACCTGACGCTCCAACTCACGGTCTCGCAAGAAAAGCCCCTCGTGGTACATGGCACAAACGGGATCAGCCAGAAAGGGTCAGCCGTTGGACAGGCTTCCCATTACTACTCTTTCACCAGACTGGCCACGGCCGGCACTCTCACGATCGGGAAGGAATCGTTCAACGTGACCGGCACGAGCTGGATGGACCATGAATTTGGCTCGGCCGATCTCGACAAGAATCTGGTCGGCTGGGACTGGTTCAGTTTGCAACTTGATAACCAAAGGGAACTGATGCTCTATCGACTCCGCCGTGCGGACGGATCAGCCGATCCTGTCTCCAGCGGAACCCTCATCGATCGGGAAGGACGAGGACAACCTCTGTCGATCGGGGACTTCACCCTGGCGCCAACAAGCTACTGGACCAGTCCCACGAGCAAGGCCCGCTATCCGCAACGGTGGCGCCTAACTATTCCCTCACAGCAACTCTCGCTGGAACTCGCTCCTCTCATGGCAGAGCAGGAACTCTCCACCACCGGCAGCACGCAGGTGACCTATTGGGAAGGGGCGATCAAAGCGACCGGTACAGCACAAGGAAAACCGATTCACGGACAGGGCTATATGGAGCTGACGGGCTATGCGGAACGCTTCACCAAAAAACTCTAGCCGGTTGACTCGCTGCTGAATCCTATGATTAGGTTCACGACTGTCATGCTGATCCGCATTGCCGCCACATTTGCCTCGCTGGCTCTGCTCCTCTTCAATCTGGGCTGCCAGAAGGACAGCGCGGCGATCGTTTCCATTGCCCTCCATCCAACCAACGTCAACATCCTCTATGTGGCAACGAACGACGCGGTCTATAAGTCGCGCGACGAAGGCCAACTGTGGGAGCGGTTCCCCAGTTTCAGCGCCAGACGAGTGACGACGCTTGCCATCGACCCCCAGTTCCCGGCGACAATCTATGCCGGCACGATGGCCGACGCCGTCCATAAGAGTCCGGATGGCGGACAACATTGGCTCCCGCACAACGTCGGCCTCAAAGAGCACGTTTCTTTCATCAATCAATTCGTCTTTCACCCGACCGACCACGATCAAATCTACGCAGCCACGACCGTCGGCGCCTTTTACACCAAAGATGGCGGGCGCGAATGGGAAGAACGCATGGCTGGGATGAAAGAAGTCCACATCGTGGTCTCCATCGCTATTCACCCCCGCGATCCCCGCGTCCTCTACGCTGGCACTACGGGGGGGATCTATCGGTCGGACAACGCGGCGATGGGATGGAAAAAAATCAACAACGGGCTGATTCCCGAGCAGGAGCTGATGGCGGGGATGGCACTGGGGGTCAATGCGATCGCCTTCAATGTGGTGAGCTCGGACATCGTCTATGCCGGCACCACGAAGGGCCTCTTCCGCACCGATACGCGCGGCGAACAATGGGAACGGATCGGGCAAGCACTCCCCGATCTATTTGTGAGCAGCATCCTCATCGATCCGATCGAGCCCAAGACTCTCTATATTGGAGGACCAAGCGGCGTCTGGAAAAGCCAGGACAGCGGACAAACTTGGACCGCGATTAACAGCGGACTAGGCTCATTGAACATTCGCACGCTCGCGATGAGCCCACGCGACCAGCACATCCTCTATGTCGGCACGAACGGGAGCGGGCTCTACCGCTCGACCGACGCCGGCGCGACCTGGACTCCGGTCCCTCTTACAGCCACGCCAGCTCAAAGTTAGCCTCACCATTCCAAGGGCTATCCATCAAAGCCCCGGCAAGCCATCACCTACCAAGGAGGGGCTGAGATGACCCCAATTGAGCGCGTGCAACGAGGGCCTTCTGAGACTGCGCGTTGCGCGAGTACGGGGATCGTCTCAGCCACCCCATCCCACGCCTGGTCCTTGACTGTGCGATCGATTAAGGCAGCCATGTCCTGTTGCCCCTTCTGCCAATAGCTCTCCCTCTTACCTTTCCCGCCCATCTCATGGTGATGGGCGGGACGAACAACTGGCCAAGGCGAACACGGCCACGAGTCCGAGCACATAGCCTGAATGCGTCTCCTGCGACCCGCCCTGAAGTCTGAATATAAGACACCGACCACAAGCTTGTTGTCACAATAGCTATTCTTCCCGTATCATCGTGCCACCTACTATGCCTAAACCGACTACGATCTCACCCGATTATACTCTGACGCTCCGGGAGGAGTTCCGTCATCACCTGGAAACCTTCTACGCGCAGCTCAAACTAGCGCCACCCTATGAGAGCGTCGAGAAGGCTATCCGCTCCCTCACCACTTCAGTCCATTCGTTATCGCCGGCCGAACGAGCCAGTCTGGAGACCGATACCACAGCCAGATGGCGGCACTTCCGTCAGGCCTTTGAAGCGTCCGGCCTCAGCAAAAAACATCGCGGCATCATCGCAGGGCTTGCCCGTAACCGCTCCAGTCTGAATCTTCGCCCTGAATACGATCAATTCTTAAGCCTGTATCTCTCCTAGCTCTTCACTCCTTCAAGAACCTCACACAGCTCCTGATAGACCACCGTTAGCCTGGCGATCTCCAGCCGGTAGGCAAAGACCACTGTAATCGCCGCAGATAGTACAAAAACAAACCCCAACCCGACAATCCCGAGGGCCAACACGACTCCGTTGGCTGAGCTCAGTTCGCCTTCAAAGAACAAAGCAATCAAAGCCCCCACTGTACCGACCAGCACCAGAACGAACCAGATACCGGTGAACAGAGCCGACGACCAGGGCATGAGCTTTCGGTAGAGCACCGAGATTCCGTCGCCTTCGGGAGTAAGGGCGATCAACCCTTTTAACGGCCACAAGGTTCGGAAGCCGATTGCGACGAGCCGGTATTTTTGACGAATCACAATCTGACCGAGAGAAGGAAAGAACCGCGCGGTCCCATGCGGCAGGGTCAAGAGGCCGTTCGCATCGAAGCGAGCGGCCAGCTGCGCCATCGTCACCTGGGTGAAGCGGTCCTGCGTGCGGGCCACTCCGCACCCGTACCGACTCGCGTCCGACGTGAGACGCACGAAGTAGAGCCAGTCTCCAAGAATGAGACCGAGACATAAGATACCGGCGAAGAGTCCAGCGAGGATCATAGTCGTACCTATCCCATAGAGGCCCGGCCTGAATCAAGACAAGGAACCGAGGGTATCTGTTGACTCACCATGGCGAGTTGGCTACAGTAGCGCGGTTTGCAATGCGGGCAGGGCTCCGCGCTCCAGTCAAATGCGCTGTCGTACAAATTCCCCCACTGGAGCTGCGATCTTCACATCATCCCTGCTCTGGCTGAGTCCTGTAAATTGCACAAGCTGTGGAGTCGGAGGTGAGATGGATTTAGCAAAAGTTGAACGAGTCTATACGTCCTATGCTGGGATCTACGATCGGATTTTCGGCAAAGTGTTCCATGAGGGACGTCAATCGATCATCCAGAATCTGGATGCCCAGCCGGACGAAAAGATCCTTGAAGTGGGAGTCGGCACCGGGTTGGCCCTGCCGATGTACCCGCGCCACTGTCAGATCGTCGGCATCGATTTCTCTGGGGGCATGTTAGAGAAAGCGCGGCAGCGAGCCGCAAAACACCAGATGGACCATGTGCAACTCCACCGGATGGACGCCGGCGCCATGGATTTTACAGACGATAGCTTCGATACCGTCGTGGCAGCCTACGTCGTTACAGCCGTGCCCGACTACCGCAAACTGATCAATGAAATGGTCCGTGTCTGCCGGCCGGGCGGGCGCATTATCATGCTCAACCACTTCAGCGCCGACAATAAGATCCTCGCCGCAATGGAGCGAGTCATCTCGCCGGTCACGAAACATTTGGGATGGCGAACGGACCTCTCCCTCCAGACGGTACTCGAAGGCACGTCGCTGCACGTCGCTCGGAAGCAAAGCGTGAACCCCTTGCGGTTCTGGGTCTTAGTGGAATGTGTGAACGAGAAGAACGGGAAGGCCCATGCCAATACCGTGAAGAATGGAAACGGCGCCGCCTATGCTCACAGCAACGACACGCGTCTGTCAAAACATGTCAACGGAGAAGCCCTGGCGTAACGAGCGGCTAGAACAAGGGCTGCGGCTTGAGCCCTTCGACCTCGCGCACTAATTCTTCCACGCGCTCCTGCAGCCGGACATTCTCGCGCCACAGCAAGTCTAGACGATCCAGCAACTGCTCCTGCTAGGTGGCTGTCCACTGTAGCGTGCGCTTCAGTCCTTCCAGCTCCAGCTGGATCGGAGTTTTTGCGGGATCGTCAGACGGGAATTCTATCACTTCTCCACCTCGCAGGCTGTCGAAAAAGTCTAACCATCCGCCCACTATAAGTCTAGAAGCAGCGGGGATTCATCACGACCTTTCAGACGATGTTCGTCGCAACGCCTCAGCTTGAAGTCTCCACCTGAATCGGGTATCTCTCGAGCCCAGCACAGCCAAAGCCGAGTTCGACGGCCCCGAGGTGTCAATGCGCGCGGTCTGCCTCCAACATGTCCCCTCTGAAGGCCCTGGCGCCCTTGCTGCATCCCTCGCCAAACGTGGCCTCACGATCGAGTCCTGTCTAGTTCCCTTGCAAGGGCTGCCTCAAGATGCAGGAGACCTCCTGATCGTCCTAGGCGGGCCTATGTCCGTGAACGATCCCCAGATTTGGATTGCAGACGAAACCTCATTTATTCGGTCAGCGCTGCTGGCTGGCAAGCCGGTACTCGGGATCTGTCTGGGCAGTCAGTTTATAGCGAAGGCCTTGGGAGCGACGGTCCGGCCCGGCAAGAAACTGGAAATCGGGATGACGCCGATCCACCTGACCAAGGAAGGTCAGCAAGATCCAGTGTTCGGCTCATGTCCTGAAACCTTCGATGTCTTCGAGTGGCACGGAGAAATCTTCGATCTGCCTGACGATTGCATCCCTTTGGCTGGTTCTGACATTGCTCCGCTGCAGGCCTTCCGCTATGGTTGTCGCGCCTATGGACTCCTGTTCCATCTGGAGATGGAAGAAGGCGGAATCGATTCGTTATGCCGAGAATGTGCGCCGGATCTCACAAAAGCGCGTGTAACGGCACAGGAAATCACGACGACGGCGCTACCGCACCTTCCTGCCCTACACAAGACGGCGGACCGGCTCATCAGCCATCTCCTCGCTTCTTAGCGTTGCTTGCAGCCTCATTCCTGCTGTAGTCTTAGCCCGTATTGTCGAACGTCTGCCGGCGATCCCCTGACTTGAAGACTTGATGACTTTATACCTACCGATCGATTGACGAAAGGAGCCTGTTCGCATGTCTGGTTTCCCCATTGAAGTGGCCACCCGAATCAAAACTCTCCCCCCCTATCTCTTTGCCGCCATCGACAAGATGAAACAGGCAGCGATAGCCAAGGGAGTCGATATTATTAACTTAGGCATCGGCGATCCCGATCTGCCGACGCCGGCCCCGATTATCGAAAGCCTAGCGCAAGCTGCTAAGAATCCGAAGCACCATCAATATCCCTCCTATGAAGGCATGTTGTCGTTCCGGACGGCCGTGGCCGATTGGTACAAGCGCCGGTTCAACGTCACGCTGAACCCTGCTGAGGAAGTGCTGACGCTGATCGGCTCGAAGGAAGGGATCGGCCATATCCACCTGGCCTTCGTCGATCCAGGCGACATCGTCCTGGTCCCGAGCCCCGGCTATCCTGTCTATCCGGTCGGCACCGGCTTCTGCGGCGGCATCTCGCACATCATGCCCCTCACCAAGGCCAACGGATTCCTGCCGGACCTCGATGCGATCCCGAAGGACGTGGCGAAAAAAGCCAAGTTGATGTGGTTGAACTCCCCGAACAACCCGACCTCGGTCCTCATGAGTAAGGACTACTTCAAGCGCGTCGTCAAATTCGCCCGGGAGAACCAGATCATCGTCTGTCACGATGCGGCCTACTCGGAGATTTATTACGACGGCAACCCTCCCGTCAGCTTCATGGGAATAGACGGCGCGAAGGATGTCGGCGTGGAGTTCCATTCACTCTCCAAGACCTACAACATGACGGGCTGGCGGCTCGGATTCGTCGTCGGCAACAAGGACGTATTGGCCGGGCTTGGCAAGGTCAAGAGCCAGCTGGACTCAGGCGTGTTCGAAGCGGTGCAAGCCGCGGGGATCACGGCGCTGGGCTTGGATGACTCAGTCACAGACGGCCTGCGTAAGATCTATCAGGAACGGCGCGACACCCTCGTCCCAGGCCTCAAGCAACTCGGGCTGGAAGTCGATTCGCCTCCTGCCGCCTTCTACATCTGGGTCACAGTGCCGAAGGGCTATACCTCCGCGTCTTTCACCGCTCATTTGCTGGAGAAGGCGGGAATCGTCACGACGCCGGGCAACGGCTTCGGGGCACCGGGCGAAGGCTATATCCGGATGACCGTGTGCACGACGAAAGAACGATTGGCGGAAGCAGTGGAGCGGATTAGAAAGGTAGGATTCTAGGCTGAGGGCGAGATGCCGGGGCGAAGGCTTGCTCGCGGAACGCGTACGCTCAGGATGCGCTTGTTCGACGCGCGCAGTTGCCTCTTACCCCGGCACCTCGTCTCACGGTGCACCACGATCATTTCTCAGAAGAGAGTAAGAAAAGATGGGACGCGAGACGGTGTTCATCGGGTTTGGCTCGAATGTTGGCGATCGGCTTGATTTCTGCGATCGGGCCGTGACATTGCTGAGCCTCTTGCCCCACTCCCAGCTCCTGGGCGTGTCGCTGCTCTACGAAACAGAGCCGGTGAACGACCATGCCCAGCCGGGAGAAGGATGGTTCCTGAACGGCGTCGTGCAGATCGAGACGGATATCACGCCGAACAGCCTCTTAACGATTCTGCGAGAGATCGAGCGGGCGCTCGGCCGGGATGAAGAGAATCGATCAGGCCCCAGAACCATCGATCTGGACATTTTATTCTACGGCCAACGGATCATCGACGAGCCGGATCTCGCTGTACCTCATCCTCGCATGCACCAACGCCGGTTCGTCCTCATGCCCTTGAACGAGCTCGACTCACTGTTCCTTCATCCCTCGCTTCAACGCACGGTCAGTCAGTTGCTTGCCGAAGCCAAGAAACAACCGGAAGTCCGTCTCCTGTTTCCTCAACCCTCGACTCGCTATGGCTCACGCCCCACTTGCAGCCAGCCGCCAGGCTCATGAAGATCCTTCGCGCCCCACAATCGGTGGCTGCCTGGAGTGAACGACTCCGGAAGGAAGGCCTTACTATCGGCTTCGTACCCACGATGGGCGCGCTGCATGACGGCCACCGTTCCCTTATCCGCGCAGCGCGACTGCGCTGCGATGCGCTCATCGTGAGTATTTTCGTGAACCCGACCCAGTTCGGCCCGACCGAAGACTTAACGAAATATCCTCGCCCCATTACCCACGACCGTGCGCTCTGCCTCGCAGAAGGGGTAGATGTCTGTTTTGAACCGACGCCAGACGCGATGTATCCCAAGGGCTGTCAAACTATCGTGACGGTTCCAGAAATTGCGCATCGATGGGAAGGAAAAACCAGACCCCATCACTTCGCCGGCGTCGCCACGGTCGTGACGAAACTCTTCGGGATCGTACGGCCCCATGTGGCCCTGTTCGGCCAGAAAGATTACCAACAGGCGGCGCTGATCAAGAGGCTCGTGGCTGATCTAAACCTAGGAGTGACTATCGACGTCCGACCCACGATACGGGAGAAGGACGGGCTCGCGATGAGTTCCCGCAACCGGTACCTCTCCTCTGACAACCGACGAGCCGCCACCATTCTCTACCAATCATTTCAGGCCGGTCGTCAGGCTATCGAGGCAGGGGCAAAAAGTGTTTCGACGGTCGAATGCATCATGGCTAAAATGGTCGCGCAAGAATCGATAGCACACATCGAGTACCTCGCTCTCTGCGATCCGGCAAGTTTGGAGCCGCTCACGCAGGTTAAAGGCCGAATCCTCTTGCTTGGCGCGATTCGAATCGGCTCAGTTCGCCTCATCGACAATATGTTAATCACACGCTGAACAGTGCGTGACGCGTGATCAGGAACAGCGATACTCGGTTCAGCACTCATCGCTCAACGTTGAGAGAATTACTCGTGGGAGCTGAGGTAGGAATGATGGCTGACCAAAAGACCGAAGACCACTTGGCTAAGACGTCGGTGATTTCTGCGGGGAGGGGGGTACGCAAAAACTTGAGCCTAGTTGCAGCCAGGCGAACGGAACAGACCCGCACTCGCTCAATACGAATCGTGTCTTCCTCCACCATTGGCTTCAACCGCAATTCGACAACGGTCCCCTTCGAGAGCTCTGCTACCTGCAGAGCACAGCTATCTATTAAAATGTCGGGATTCGGTTAGTCGAGGCAGGCTGATTACCGTCGAGGACCTGAACCTCGATAGAGGCAGCCGTCTGTTGTATTAGCGTCGATCGGCCCCCTGAGTCCCGTGGCGCGGAATTGGCGAGAAGGGCCAGAAGTGATTCGTGCAGAGCTGACGGCGAAACGAGAATCCATGCACGCAGCCCAACTGGCGGAATGCAGCTCTTTCATGGGCTGAACGGGACATCACGTTGCATCAAAACCTGCTCCGCAAGAATCGGCTCGATACGGGCCGGCGAGTAGCTGGCCGGCTTTATCCACTTCCCATCTTCACGCTTGTATCCGCCGACTTTACTCATATTGGAACGATGAACCTCCCGAAAGACCGGATCCATATCGATGCCATAGGACACAGCCGTGCCATAGACGACGTAGAGAAGGTCGGCCATCTCCTTGGCAATCGACGGCAGATCGCCTGATTCCATGGCTCCTTTCAACTCGTCGAATTCCTCCTGAATCAGTTTGACCCGAAGCTCACGCGTCTGCCCGTCGACGACCGTCGGAGCGGCACTGACAAAAATATCGAATGCCCGATGGAAGGCATCCACCATCGCCTGCTTGTCGATCATACGAACTCCTTATTGACTCTCAGAAGACAAGGCCTTGCGTGGATCAAACTCAACCGGGTCCAACCGGGGAATCTCTTTCTCCGACGAGACACCTAACTCCTTGAACCGGCGGGCTGCCGGCAAGATTCTAGTTTCAAGCGACCCGACCGCCTTGTTATACGAGAGGACACTTTCCCCCAGCGCCTGTCCGACGTCGTTCAAATGTTGCGTCAACACGGCCATCCGCTCATAAAGATCCTTCCCTAGCCGCCTAGCCTCCTCGACATGCTCGGTCATTTTCTCCTGCTGCCATCCGTAGGTGACCGCCCGAAGGATCGCCATCAACGTCGTCGGGGTCGCGAGGATCACGTTCAGCGCCCATCCATCTTCGATCAGTCTGGGGTCGTACTCCAGCGCGGCGCCCAAAAAATGTTCACCCGGCAAAAAGAGCACGACAAAATCCGGCGCCTGCGCAAATTGATTCCAGTAGGCTTTCTGACTCAAATCGTCCATGCGGGACCGGACTTGAGCCGCGTGACGGTGCATCCCTTCAAGTCGCAGTTCTTCTGTCACCGCTTCATGCGCATCCAGATAGCCGGCCAGCACGGTCTTGGCGTCCACGATGATCTGCCGGCCGCCTGGTAACTGGACCACCATGTCTGGGCGGAGCCGGCTCCCGTCGACCGTGATGGACTTCTGCTCGAAGAAATCGCAATGGGCCACCATGCCGGAAAACTCAGCCACGCGCTTGAGCGTAATCTCCCCCCATTGGCCGCGAACAGCCGGCGCGCGCAACGCCTTCACAAGGTTGCCGGTCTCCGATTGGAGCTTCTGCTGGGATTCTGCCAGGAGCCTGAGATGCTGATCGAGGCCTCCGTAGGCTGCTTGCCGCGACTGTTCCAGCTGCCGGAGCTGGTCGTCATATCGCTGCAACGAGTCTTGGAGAGGTTTGACTAAACTATCGATCGCCTGCTGCCGCTGGGCGAGATCGCCCTTAGCCTCGGCTTGGAGCGTTTCGAATGAGCTGCGCGCAAGATTCAGGAAGGCGTCGTTGTTCTGTTTGAGGGCTTGGCCGGAAAGGGCCTGGAAGGTCTCGGCTAATTCCAGTCTCGCCTGGCCCAGCAGCGTCTTTTGTTCGTTGAGATGGAGCGCAGCCTCTGCCGCCCTGGTCTCCGCCACGGCACGGGACTGGGAGGCCTCCGCAAGATTCCGTCGCACCTGATCGAGATCGAGGCGATCCTGCGACGATTGACGGCGCAACTCCTCCGCCAGCGATTCAGCCCGCTGAGCCCGTTCGCCAGTCGTCAGCAGTTGCCCCTGCCATGTCGCGCGGACGTGGGCCGCCACCCAAACGGCGAGCAACGCGCCGAGAAGGCTTCCGATAAGAACCCCGAGGCTAAAAGCCGTACCATCAATCACAGGTGGCCATCCCGGTCATGCCGTCGACCGATATTCAAGCCCGTTGTCGGGTGGTGCGATGAGAAAATAATGATTTCCGAGAGTACGAAAACTGTCACGAAAGGTCAAGGGCGCCGGATGGGACGGAGAATCCTCCGACAAGCAGGCAAGCCAAGCCAACGGCTTTCCCTCCAACGAGACGTGCTTCTGTGCAGACAGCTAAAGAAAGGATGAAAAAGCGATCCATTGAAACAGATAGTGCCTACCGCACGAGGAGGAGGTAAAGGTCATTCACGTTCGTGTCGGTGGGGCCTGTAACGATGAGCTGACCAAGCTTCTTCAAGGCCGGATAGGTATTGTGGCGCTTCAGGGCCCCTACGAGATTTATCTGAAGCCGCTGCGCTCGGGCGACCGTGTCGCCGTCGACCACGGCTCCAGCGGCATCGGTCGGACCATCGGTCCCATCCGTCCCGATCGCTACGACCCACACCTTAGGCAGACCGGCGATTTCCAGCGCAGCGGCCGTCGCGAATTCCTGCGCTCGCCCGCCTGTGCCCCTTCCCGTCACGGTCACGGTGGTTTCGCCACCGGCCACGAGACAGTAGGGTTTGCGCAACGGTCTACCCTTGCGCAGCAGAGTCTTCGCCATGGCGCCGAACCGCTGCCCCGCCTCGCGAGCCTCTCCGATTATGGCTTCAGGCACAATGGTCTGAAAACCAGCCTCCCTAGCTGCGCGAGCAACAGCCCTAACCGCCACTCCGTTATTCCCGACAAGGTGATGGTGAACTCGACGGAACAGGCGGGAACCTGGCTTCGGCGTTTCACTCACAAGACCCCGGCAGCCCCGGTCGAGATGCTGCCGTACTCGTTGCGGAACCGTCATCCAGATACGATAGCGCTTTAAAATCGCAATCGCGTCGCGATACGTCGTGGGGTCTGGTACCGTCGGCCCCGATGCGATGGTGCTGAGGTCGTCCCCCAACACATCAGACAGAATCAGCGTAACTATGGTGGCATCGCTCAGCTCCACAAGCCGTCCACCTTTAATGCGCGAGAGGTGCTTGCGAACGGTATTGATGTCACGGATGGTCGCGCCGCAACGCAGAAGTTTTTCTGTGGTCCGTTGCTTGTCGGCTAACGTCACCCCTGCGACAGGAGCCGGCAAGAGGCTGGAGGCGCCGCCGGACAAGAGCACGATCAAGAGATCGCGCCGCCCGAGTGCTGACACCATGGCGCAGAGCTTGGCTGCCGCGCGCTGACCTGACCGGTCTGGAACCGGATGGCCTGCTTCCGCCACGAGGATCCGTTTCATCGGCAGGCCATAGCCCTGCTTCACCACGATAAACCCGCTGTGCAACCAATGGCCCAGCCTCTGCTCTACCGCCTGGGCCATCGGAGCCGTGGCTTTTCCTGCTCCGACCACAACCACCCGTTCATAGTTATTTAGATCGTATCGGCCGCGGCCAATGGTGAGAGCCGCTCCGTCACGCGAAAAAGCGCGGCCGACCGCCGCATGGGCGTCGACCGCGTCCAGCCCTCGACTAAGTATTTTCTTTAGCCGTAGCTTGATAGGAGAGGAAAGAATCTGCATTGGACTGCTGATACGCTCGCTAGATATATTATCTCACGATAGTCCGGTGAGTCCCCCACTGCGCGTCCAACGAGGGCCTTCTCAAACCGCGCGTTGCGCGAGCACAGGGGACTCGCCGGACCAGCCTCCCCGCTAGGGGCCTTTCTCCTGCTTGAAGCACCGAGTCGGACAGTTTTGCCGCGGGACTCGCACCTGATAGATCCCGCGCGGGAGCGCATCCTTTTTGAACTCAGGATTCAACATCTTGAGTTCAAGGAAATAGGTCCCGAATTCCTCGGCAATCGAAGTAAGGGCTCGCTGAGAATCTTTCACATTGATGGTAACCGTTTCGGTTTCCATCGGCATGTAGAGGTCCTTCTTGCTGAGCCCCAAATACTTCTCCGGCTGCGAGTAGATTTCCTTAGCGGCAATGATGCGCGGAACATAGCGCATCGTTTCCCGGGGCCCATGCATCTTCCAATAATCGGTAATGTTCTGTTCCTTCAAGAGCCGGCGGACTCGCTCTTCTCCGGCATTGTACGAAGCCATGGCCATGAACCAATCGTTCTTCTCAAAGTCCTTGAGATAGCGCAAATACTTGACCGCCGCTTCCGTCGACATTTCCAAATTGCGACGTTCGTCAAGAACCTCGTCGCTCTTGAGGCTATAGCGCTTCCCGGTGGAAGGGATAAACTGCCAGGGGCCCGAAGCTTTCGCTTTTGAATAGGCGGCGGCCACGCACTTGCTCTCCACCAGTAGCATGTACTTGAGATCGTCCGGCAATCCGGCCTCAGCCAGCTGCTTTTCGGCTGGAGGAAAACAGCGCCCGGTGCGCTTGGCTAGGATGATGCTTTCGCCCTGATCTTCCAAGAACTGATAGAACTCGTACTCAATGCGTTCGCGTACCTGCCAGTTATCGAGAGGGACCGGCTTGTCGGCAAAGGTCAATTTATCAGGCAGCTTAAACGAACTGAGGAAGTAACGGTCGCCTTCTCGCTTAATTTCAGGAAGGATAACGAGACGCCTTTCTGACTCGTTGGGATTATCAAAGGGATCGATCAACGCTAGATCGCGATCAAGGTCACCATTAACTCCAGCGTGCGGCGTGCTTTCGTCCACCGTAGGCTGCGGTTGCGTCCCTGCTGAAACTGGGAGCGTGACGGCCATCCACAAGCCATTGATCAGTAATGCGCGCTGAACCCACGTCGTCATGCCAATCCTATCTCCTATATCTATTCGGAAGAACCATACTAACGCTACGGCTTCATGCTATCAGCACAGCGAAAAACCGGCAAGCAGGATCGAATTTCAAATTCATGCTAGACTGCACCGCCTATGCGCGCACTCACTCTCCTCAACGATCGTATCGCCAGCTGTACCATCTGCCCTCGGCTCGTCGCCTATCGAAAAACGGTCGCGGGGGAAAAACGAAAGCAGTTTGAAGACTGGACCTATTGGGGGAAACCGGTCCCAGGATTCGGAGACATCCAGGCCCGCCTCTACGTGCTCGGACTTGCGCCGGCCGCCCATGGAGGCAATCGAACCGGGCGGATGTTTACCGGCGATCGCGGCGGGGATTGGCTCTATGACGCCTTGCATCGATTCGGCTTCGCCAATCAAGCCGCCTCGCACCACCGGGACGATGGACTGAAGCTGTCGGATTGCTACGTCGGCGCGACGGTCCGCTGTGCTCCGCCTGATAATAAGCCGGCTCCTGAAGAGTTCACGGCCTGCCGGCCCTATCTGCGGGAGGAACTGAAGCTGTTACGGAACACCCAGGTGGTGGTAGCTCTTGGCAAGATTGCCTTCGATCACTATCTGAGGGCTTGTCGCGATGAGGGGCTGAAACTCCCCTCACCGCTCCTGAAGTTTTCCCATGGAGTCGTCAAAGCACTTCCCTGGGGCATCACACTCATCGGCTCCTACCACCCGAGCCAGCAAAACACTTTTACCGGACTCTTAACCCGTCCGATGTTTCAGCACATTTTCGCGACGGCACGCCAGCGACTCACTAAGCCAGTCGACTGAACGCTGAGCAGTAAACGCAAACCGCTACCGTACTTACCGCTTCTCGTTCAGTAACCTGTCCGATGTTATTTCTTCGTTTGGGCTTCCCAATCCGTCAAAAACTTCTTGAGACCGATATCAGTCAAGGGATGTTTCACCATCTGCTGAAAGATCGAGAAGGGCATCGTGCAAATGTGTCCCCCGATCAACGCGGCCTCAACCACATGCTGAGGATGGCGCACACTGGCAACCAATACCTGGGTTTTATAGTCGTAATTGCGGTAGATGGTCAAAATCTGTCGGATCAGCTCCATCCCGTTCGAGCTGATGTCGTCGAGCCGGCCGATGAAGGGGGACACGCACCAGGCACCGGCTTTCGCCGCCAGAAGCGCTTGAGTCGGAGAGAAGCAGAGGGTCACGTTCACCTTGATGCCTTCGGCAGCCAATCGTTTAGTGGCTTTCAATCCCTCCGCAATCAAGGGCACCTTGACGACGATATTCTTATGGATCTTCGCGAGCTCCTTTCCTTCCTTTACCATGTCATCGGCCTCAAGACTGACGACTTCTGCGCTGATGGGCCCATCCACAATCTTGCAAATCTCAACCAGCATTTCCTTGAAGCTGCGCCCTTCCTTTGCCACGAGCGACGGATTCGTGGTCACTCCGTCGAGCAGTCCCAGGCTAGCTGCTTCCTGAATTTCTTTCACGTTAGCGGTATCAAGAAAAAACTTCATGGAATTATCCTTTCATATCGAGATGAGACGTTCGTGTATACATTTGGTAGCGGTTATTCTATGAAGAACTCGAACGATGCGCAACGGTCTGCCGAATCGCCCTGTTTGACAGGCCTCCGCATGGCAGTTAAGATTCGATTGTGATCTGCGTCGGTTAATTAATCTATCACCCGACGCCTACGACGAGGAGACCTACCATGAAACGATCTGCCTGGCTGCTGTTCTGCTGTCTGCTCTTCACTGCCTGCGGGGGCAGCAATCTCTACCTTGAACAGTCGCTCAAACCGGCCGAGCTGCAGGGCAAGGATAAAGCCTGGTTTGAGAAAAACTGGGGAACGCCAAGCGGCAAGGCCCCAAGATTTTTCGGCGGCGAAACCTGGACCTATTACCGCATCGCCGGCGGCAAATCCAGCTTGCCTCTCTTTAATTTCTCGCCCAATCAATGCCAAATCACGCTCAAGTTCGACAAAGAAGAAAAACTCTCAGACTACAGTTACTCCGGCTGCTAACCGGCGAGCTGCTCGTGAAACTTGTGCGCGCAGGATCGGCTGCAAAAATAATAGGTCTGCCCCCCAATATCTTCCGTCACCGCTACGCCCCTTGGCACAAAAACACGGCAAACCGGATCCTGCACCATCTGATCCTTGCCTGGAAAGAGCCGTTCCGGCTGGCCCTGGCTCTTGAATTCCCGGAAAGCCTTCCGAAGAAGAAAGTACAGTACTGCAAGTAGCCCAAGAATAAAGATAATCCTATACATAGTGGTACCCTTTCATGGTGCACGATCCTATGGTAGAGTTCCCGCTCTGTCAAGAACTCCATAAGCCCTTTTACCCAAGCCCTAACCGTATTTTATCCACGATTTCCCTCCAATATAGCCCATATGGTCCTGCGCAGGGGGGCCATCATCCCAATAAGGCTTAGCCCTTTAGATAGATAGGCTGTAGCCTGCACTGTGTTAGAATTCCTCTATTATGATGACTTGTGACAAATGCCGCGGGGCAATGCTACCGGAACGGGCAGTGGATCTGAACGCAGGGCTTGCGATCACAGTGCTTGCATGTTTGAACTGTGGCCGTCGGAAATCAGCGGGCCAAGAACCTCGACCTATTACCGCTCGACATTAATCTGCGCGATAACAGCCACCCTATCGTTCATAGCAGTCTCCCGTGTGACTCAATCGAGCCCTGTCGGGGACCGATTTTCGCTACTCCACTGCGATGACCAAAGGGAGAGTGACTGGCCTCCCTGCCTCGCACTATGCGAGAAATGGGTGAGCCTTGTCCGTCATCTATGATGGACTTTTGTGCCCATAGTCGAACCTATGGAGCAGAGAACATCCTCCCCAACTCATCCATCCGCGCATAGCTACTGAAACCGCCTCCCGCTCTAGGCGGTAGCGCAGCCGTTACGGTCGACCATGATGTCAAAAGGAGATGATCGCAAAGGTCGGCGGCGTACTGCGAGTGCGGTGCGGGATGGAGGGAGGTTCAGAATGTCGTTTCGTGAAGCGGAAGTCCGTTTTCTAAGTTATCAAGGACTTAGCCGAGAGCTGGCGATGCAGTTTTTAGGGTTCAGCTTATTCTTATTTATAGAACATCTAAGCCATTGAAATATAATACATTACTGACATATTATTTCAGTCCGAGCACATCCATCATGTCGTACAGGCCAGGAGGCTGCTGAACCACCCACCTGGCAGCTCGCAAGGCGCCGCCGGCAAACGTATCACGGCTGCTCGCCCGATGCGTGACTTCGATGCGCTCGCCTATCCCGCCAAAGAGAATCGTATGGTCGCCGACGATGTCGCCGGCCCGGATCGTTTGAATCCCGATCTCGCCTTTTCCCCGTTCCCCGATGAGACCTTTTCTGGCATAGACGCCAACCTGATCCAAATCGCGATTCACGGCTTCCGCCAAGACCTCCGCAATCTTGAGTGCCGTCCCGCTCGGCGCATCTTTCTTGAGCCGATGATGGGCTTCGATCACCTCGATGTCGTATTCGTCTCCCAAGATTTTTGCCATCTCGCTGATGACCTTATAGATCAGATTGACGCCCACGCTCATATTGGGAGACATCACGCAGGGCACTTGGCCGACAAGCGACTTCACTTCTTCAAGCTGAGCAGACGAAAACCCCGTCGTGCCGATCACCATCGCCCGTCGGTGTTGCGCCGCCACGCGCAGGTGATTCAGGGTCGCCTCAGGAGAAGAGAAATCGACGACCACTTCGCCGCGAACAAGCAACGCCGCAAGATCGTCGGTAATCGGAACGCCCGCACGCCCGCAGCCAGCGGTCTCCCCTGCATCGGCGCCTAACGCCCCGTGGCCCTTCCCTTCGATCGCACCGGCCAAAGTCAGGATGGTCGCGTCTTTGATCAGCGCCACCAGCCGACAGCCCATCCGACCGGCAGCCCCTGCAACAATTACATTGGTCATAGCATCATTACCTGTGCCGGAGAATTCCGGCTAAACAAGGCCTGCGTCTTTTAAGACCCGCGTCAGCTGGTCCTTCGCGTCCGTCGCCATCTCACAGAGCGGCAACCGCAACTCCGGATCGATCTTTCCCATCATGCCCAACGCCGTTTTCACCGGAATCGGATTGGTTTCGTAGAAGAGCGTGGCAAAAAGTGGCGACAGGGCGAAATGAATCCGCCGCGCTTCCTCGACCTGCCCGTTCAGGAAGGCCTTGACCAATTGGGCCATCTGGAGTGGAACGATGTTTGATGTCACGCTGATGACGCCTTTGCCTCCGACCGCCATCATGGGCAGGGTCAGAGCATCATCGCCGGCCAGCACGGTCATCCGGTCGCCGCACATATTCGCGATCTCAGAGGCCTGCTGAACCGATCCGCTTCCCTCCTTGATGCCGACAATGCTCGATAACCCGCAGAGCCTTGCCACAGTAGACGGCAACATGTTCACGCCGGTTCGTCCGGGAATGTTATACAACACCTGGGGCAGATCCACCGACTCCGCAATCAATTTGTAATGGCGGTACAGCCCTTCCTGAGTCGGCCTGTTGTAATAGGGCGTGATGATCAAGGCGCCGTCGGCCCCTGCCTCCTTAGCATGCTTCGTAAGGGACACCGCTTCCGCCGTGCTGTTAGAACCTGTCCCGGCAATCACGGGCACACGCCGATTCACCACCTCGACGGTCAATTCGACCACCCGGTGATGTTCCTGGTGCGAAAGAGTGGCGGATTCGCCAGTGGTGCCGCAGGGCACGATCCCATTTGTCCCATTGGCAATTTGCCATTCGATAAGGTCGCCAAAGGCCCGTTCGTCGACCTTGCCGTGCCGGAACGGAGTCACGATGGCAATCAATGCACCTGTAAACATCCTGGCTCCTTCACATGGACGCGCCTGCGCGTCCGCTCATCAGTCGAGAAATGCCGGAATCGTTTCGCCCTTGACCAAATCCTCATAGGTCTCCCTGGTCTTGATGACGTGGATCTCCCCGTCTTTAATCAAGACCTCAGGCACCCGTGGCCGCGAATTATAGTTCGAGGCCATCACGAATCCATAGGCGCCAGAGCTCATCACCGCCAGCATCTCGCCGGGACTCACCTCCGGGAGCAACCGGTCTTTCGCCAGAAAATCGCCCGACTCGCAGACTGGCCCGACGACATCCACATTATGCTTGGGCCGCTTCATCACCTCTTCCGACAATGGGCAAATCTCATGATAAGCCCCGTAGAGGCTCGGCCTGATCAAGTCATTCATCGCTGCATCGACGATGATAAACCGTTTCGCTTCGCCGTCCTTCCGGTACAGCACCTTCGTCACGAGAATGCCGGCGTTGCCGACGATGACGCGGCCCGGCTCCATGATTAGGGTAACATTTAAACCCTTCAGCAAGGGCGACACAGCATCCGCGAGGTCCTGCGGCAGCGGTGGCGTTTCGTCCGAATAGGTAATGCCGAGCCCGCCGCCGATATTGACGTACCGGATATTCATGCCCTGTTGCTTCAAGGCTGTGACCAATGTCACCACTTTCTTCACAGCCTCAACGAACGGGGCGACTTCGGTCAATTGCGACCCGATATGGCTATGCACCCCGACGACATCAATATTGGCGCGCGACGCGGCCAGCGTGAACTCTTCGAGCGCCCGGTCGGCGGCGATTCCGAACTTGCTCTTCTTGAGGCCGGTCGAAATGTATGGATGCGTTTTCGGATCGATATCGGGATTGATACGCAGGGCGACCCGCGCCTTGACCCTGAGGGACTTCGCCACTTCATTGATCGCCTGCAGCTCAGCCGGAGATTCGACGTTGAACATGAGGATATCAGCTTTCAAGGCCTCGCGAATCTCTTCATGGTTCTTGCCGACCCCCGCGAACACGATCTTCGAGGAAGGCACGCCGGCCTTGAGCGCACGAAACAATTCTCCGCCCGACACAATATCCACTCCGCCCCCCTCCTTCGCCATGAGGCGAAGGATCGCGATATTGGAGTTGGACTTCATGGCGAAGGCAATCACATGGGGCAGACTCTTAAAGGCCCCTGTGTAGGCCCGGAAATGGCGCACGAGTGTGGAATGGCTATAGATATAACAGGGTGTGCCAACCTCTTTCGCAATCCGGCTAACCGGGACCTGTTCGCAATATAATTCGCCCTGTCGATACGCGAAATTGTTCATCCTAAAAATCCTTATTGAGAAATTCAAAATCAGCGAGCGAGAGGCTCCCCGACTGCGCTATCGCGACTAACGAGTCCCCACCGGTCGTAACGGAGGAAGCTCCACATCCGGCCCCTCTAGCAACAATAATTGATCCACCGGCATATCAGGGAACTCGGCTCTCCGTTGCTTTAACAGCTCCAGCTTCTCCAGCCTCTTTTGTTCCTTAATGGTCAAATTTACACCGGCATTTTCCGGAGGAACCGGCAGCCCCACGGTCCCGCAGGCCACCACGAGTCCCATCACCAATACCGCCACAATGGATGTCGCGCTTGGCCACCGTATCCTCACGAGAGCCTCCGCTCCAGTTCTTTGATACGCTGCTCCACTCGCGCCCTGGCCGTACCGCCTACCTGAGACTTCTGGTCGATCGCGGCCATGACCGTCAGCCGGGCGAACAGGCCTTTTTCAATACGCGAAGAAAATTTCCGCAACTCCTGAAGCGAGAAATCCGTCAGTTCACGGTCCTGATCCAACGCAGCCCGCACCACACGGCCGGTGATCGCATGGGCTTCACGAAACGGCACCCCTCGGCCCACGAGATAGTCCGCTACCTCCGTCGCCAACATCCCGCCACCCTCTACCGCCTGCTTGAGGACCTCCCGATTCAGGGTGAGGCGGCGCATCAATTCCGTCAAGACCTCCACCGAGGCCGTGACGGTGTCGAGGGCATCGAACAAAGCCGGCTTGTCCTCCTGAAGATCCCGATTATAACTCAGGGGCAAGGCCTTGAGAGTCGTCAACAGATTCACTAAATGGCCATAGACCCGGCCGGTCTTACCCCGCACCAGTTCCGGCACATCGGGATTCTTCTTCTGCGGCATCATGCTGCTACCGGTGCAGAAGGCATCGGGCAAATCGACGAACCGGAATTCCTGAGACGACCAGAGGATTAATTCTTCGCTAAGCCGGGAGAGATGCATCATCGTAATCGAGAGCGCCGAGGCCACCTCGATCATGAAGTCGCGATCAGACACGGCATCGAGACTGTTTTGCGTGACAGAGGGAAAGCCCAACAACTTAGCCGTGAACAGGCGATCGACAGGATAGTTGGTGCCGGCCAGCGCGCCAGACCCCAGCGGCATGACATTCAATCGCGCTACAGCATCACGCACACGCCCCTTGTCTCGTTCGATCATTTCCACATAGGCCAGAAGATGATGGGCGAACAGAACCGGCTGTGCCCGCTGCAGATGCGTATAGCCAGGCATCGCCACGGTGCAGTTTGCCTTCCCCTTCGCCACCAAGACCCGTTGGAAATTTTCTAAATACACCGTGAGCTGGCCAAGCTGATCCCGCAAATACAGTCGAATATCCAGCGCTACCTGGTCGTTCCGGCTCCGACCCGTATGGACCTTGCCGCCAAGAGGCCCGATCAATTCCGTCAAGCGACGTTCGATCGCCATGTGGATGTCTTCATCTTGCTGCGTGAACCGGAAGCGGCCACGCTCCAGCTCCTTCTTCACCGATTCCAGCCCCTTCACAATCGTCTTGGTTTCAGCGGGGGTCAATACGCGTGCCTTCCCCAAGGTCCGGCAATGGGCGATGCTCCCCTGAATGTCATAGGCATAGAGTCGGCGATCGACTGCCACTGAGACGGTGAAAGTTTCTACCAGCCGATTCGTCTTTTGCATGAACCGCCCGCCCCAGGCCTTTTTGCCCTGCGGTGCGGCGGAGTGGCGGCTTTTTTTTCGTGCCATCAGATCGTGGCCTTCTTTCGTTGGGCTCGGATCTTCAACCGCAGGGCGTTCAACCGGATGAACCCTTCGGCATCTTTTTGGTTATAGACCTGGTCTTCTTCGAACGTGGCAATGTCGAGTCGATAGAGCGAGTTCTTCGACTTACGTCCCGCCAACGTGCAGCTCCCCTTATAGAGCTTCACCCGCGCCGTGCCAGTCACGTCCTGCTGCGCCACATCGATCGAAGCCTGGAGCATCTCCCGTTCTGGGCTGAACCAATAGCCATTGTAAATCAGATCAGCAAAACGCGGAATCAAACTGTCCCTAAAATGCAGCACCTCGCGGTCCATCGTCAAAGACTCCACTCCGCGATGCGCCACATGGAGAATCGTCCCGCCCGGTGTTTCATAGACCCCGCGCGACTTCATCCCGACGTACCGGTTCTCGACGAGGTCAACACGGCCGATGCCATGGGCGCCACCCAGTTTATTAAGGTGCGCCAACAGGGTGGCAGGGCTCATTTTCTTTCCATCGACCGAGACAGGGTTGCCTGCCTCGTAGCCGATTTCGACTTCGAGCGGCTTGTTCGGCGCCTTCTCCGGCGACACCGTCATTTGAAAAATCTCGTCCGGCGGCGACTTCCAAGGGTCTTCCAAAATGCCGCCTTCATAACTTACATGAAACAAATTTAGATCCATGCTGTAGGGCTTGGCCTTCGTCACCGTGACGGGAATGCCATGCCGATCGGCGTACTCGATCAATTCGCGCCGCGATCCCATCGTCCATTCACGCCATGGCGCGATGATCTTGAGATTCGGCGCCAATGCCGTGTAGGTCAGTTCGAACCGAACCTGATCATTACCCTTCCCGGTGGCCCCATGCGACACAGCCTCGGCGCCTTCCTGGATCGCGATCTCGGCTTGCCGCCGTGCAATGAGGGGCCGGGCAATCGAGGTTCCGAGCAGATAACAGCCTTCGTACATGGCGTTGCCACGCAACATTGGGAAGACATAGTCCTTCACGAAAGTCTCGCGCAAATCCTCGACGTAGAGTTTCTTCACGCCAAGATTTTTCGCCTTGGCCTTGATCGCTTGCAGATCTTCGCCCTGCCCCAGATCAGCGCAAAACGCGATGACCTCGCAATCATGGGTCTCCTGCAGCCACTTCAAAATCACAGAGGTGTCGAGCCCGCCGGAATAGGCCAACACGACTTTCTTCTTGCTACGGCTCATCGTTTGGTTCGACTCCTCTTGCCTAATAGGTTCGTTAAGATGGCCTTCTGCATGTGCAAGCGATTCTCGGCCTGGTCGAAGATCACGGACTGAGGGCCATCTAGCACCTCGGCGCTGATTTCTTCCCCCCGATGGGCCGGCAAACAATGCATGACGATCGCGTCCGGTTTGGCCCGCTGCAATAGGCGGCTATTGACTTGATAGGGAGCCAGGACCTTCAATCGTCTCGCATGCTCCCGCTCGCGGCCCATGCTGATCCAGACGTCCGTGTAGATAACGTCCGCGCCCTTCGCCGCAATATGGGGATCCTGGCTGATTTGAATCAAGGCGCCGGTTTTTTCGGCTTCCACTCTGGCCCGGTCCACAATATGCTGCTCCGGCTGATGCCCGACAGGACAACCGAGGGCGATCACCATCCCCATCTTCGCCGCCGCCTCGATCAGAGAATTCGCCACATTGTTGCCATCGCCGATATAGGCGATCTTGATCCCCTTCAACCGACCCTTCTTCTCGCGAATGGTCAACAGATCGGACAGGGCCTGGCAGGGATGGCTCAGGTCGGTCAATCCATTGATGACCGGCATCGTCGCTTCCCGAGCCCATTCCTCCACGATCGCATGGCCATAGGTGCGGATCACGATCGCGTCGAGATAGCAGGACAACACGCGCGCCGTATCGGCGACGCTTTCCCCACGCGAGAGCTGGATCTCGCCCATGGGCAACACCAGCGCATGGCCGCCCAGCTGATTCATGCCAGCTTCAAAGGAGACTCTTGTCCTCGTCGAAGGTTTCTGGAACAGGAGTCCCACCGTCTTCCCGGACAGCAGAGGATGGGGAATCCCGCGTCGTTGCTTCTCTTTCAGCAGGACCGCGGACGTGAGCAACCGTTCCATCTCCGCCCTACTGATGGTGGCGATATCCAAAAAATCTTTTTTGCCGCCCGGCGCTTTTACTGTTCGTGTCGGCATGCCCGTCTTGCCCAATCGACGTGAGTACAATTCATGCGGCCTGCTTGCTGAAAATCTGTCCGAGCGTCTCGATCAGTCGATCGATGTCCGGCTGGCTGATAATCAACGGAGGCACGAACCGCAGCACATGCGCGCTAGTCCCATTGATCAAAATGCCGCGAGCTAAACATTCGCTCACAACGACTGTCCCCTCCATGGCGAGCTCCATCCCCCGCAAGAGCCCGAGGCCCCGCACCTCGCGCACGACCCGGTGCCGTTCCTTACAATCAGCTAACCCCTTGGCGAAATATTCCCCCATCTGGCGCGCCTGGTCGAGCACCTGCCCTTCCAGCAACACACGGCACACAGCCAATCCCGCGGCGCAAGCCAAGGGATTGCCGCCAAATGTCGACGCATGGCTGCCGGACGAAAAGGTCTGGGCCACGGAATCGGTCGCGAGACAGGCGCCAATCGGCATGCCTCCGCCCAACCCCTTCGCCAAAGTCATGATGTCAGGCTGAACTCCCAACTGCTCATAGGCGAAGAGAGTCCCAGTCCGTCCCATCCCCGTCTGCACTTCATCGAAAATCAACAGCACGTCTCGTTTCGTACAGAGGTCCCGCACCTGCCTCAGATATTCCCGATCGGCGACGTGAACGCCCCCCTCACCCTGGATCGGCTCAAGCATAATGGCCGCGGTCTTATCGGTCACAGCCTCGGTCAGCTCTTCCAAGCTGTTGAAGGCCACGTGATGGAAGCCCGGGAGTAACGGCTCGTAGCCCTTCTGAATCTTATCCTGGCCGGTGGCCGTCAAGGTCGCCATCGTCCGCCCGTGAAACGAGTTCTTCATCGTGACGATCTCGAAGCGCCCGGCTCCATACTTGTCATGCGAATAACGACGAGCGAGCTTCACCGCGGCTTCATTCGCCTCTGCCCCGCTGTTGCAGAAGAACACCTTGTCGGCGAACGAATGGTCCACCAGCACCTGCGCCAGCTTCACTTGCGGTTCCGTGTAATAGAGATTCGAGGTGTGAATCAGCTGCGCTGCTTGGCGCTGGATGGCCTGGACCAAGTCCGGATGGCCATGGCCCAGGATGTTCACGGCAATCCCGCCGACGAAATCGAGATACTCGCGCCCCTCAAAATCATAGACCTTCGTCCCCCGGCCCCGCGCAATGGCGAGTGGTTGACGCGTATAGGTCTGCATCAAATACCGTGCGGCGGCTTGCTTCAGTTCTTCTGTCGGCATGACAGACGTATCCCTTTGTAAAGTAAGGGAAGGTAGCATAGTCCCGACGATGGAAGCAACTTGAATTGGCGGCCGAAGGCGAGGCACAGGGCCACGCTACTTCTTTACCCAGATGACGCCGCATTGTGCTAGTGTCTGGCGGATGAAACCTTGCGCTCAGTGCCAACAACAAAATCAAGAAGACTCCAAATTCTGCTACCAATGCGGAAACTCGCTGGCTGCCATGCCTGAGGCGCTGATCGTCGCACCCGCTGCCGCCACGCTCAGCGATGAAACCCTCTGGCGCCAATTCATCGGCCCCCATGCCGATCACTACATGGGACATTTCAAGAAGTTCAGCCTGGGCGATGAGCCGAAATTTGCGTTGACCTGGAACTGGTCGGCCTTTCTCTACATTTCCTTCTTCTGGTTTCTCTATCGAAAAATGTACGTCTATGCGCTGGTCTATGCCCTCGGCCCCATGCTTTCAGCCTACGTGACCCACGACTTCACCGTGGGTCTTGTCTGGAGCATCATGGCTGGAGCCACCGCGAACTATCTGTACTATTGGCATTGCCGCGAGCAGATCGGTGAGATCAAGAAAAGCGCCTGGTCCGATCCGATGAAACAGGACGAGGCCCTGAAAGAGGCCGGGGGCGTCCAACCCTACGTCATCTGGGTCGGAGTCGCCATGTACATTTTCCTTGCGCTGACGATGATCAAGCTGCTGCAGGATGGTCTGCCGGACGGAGATCAGCTGCCGGCCAAACCGGCCAAGCCAGCGGCAATAAGCACGACCTGAGAAAACGAACCTTCCTGAAAAGCTCTACCGGCTCCGCTGCCACCCGATCCAAACCTGAAACCACCTGAAATCGTCTTCGTAGGCGGCGCCGCCCGAGTCGGAAGATTCCTGCTTCCGCTCTAGCTGCGTATAGGTGCGCGGCCAGTTCTTCTGCCACCAGGACTTCAACTCATCCGGGGCATAGGCCTGGCCGTTCGGCTGAAGGATGGCCGCCGCCGCACAGACCGGCGCAATCAGCTGCCAGTAGCGATCCTTGCCGAGGCCGAGGCTGCGAAAATGCTCGCGCAGCAGGAACACCAACCAGAGTTCGGCGCTGTGTTTTTTATTGTGTTTGAATGGTTGAGTCTGTCGAAGCGGAACCGGATCGAATTGCTTGATAACCGAGGTATAGTCCGGGCCTCCGTAGCTCCCTGCCACCTCGGCAATACCTTCCAGTATCTTGCTCAGCTCGATTTCTGGGACCGGAGACGAAGTTTTTTCCCCTCCGAAGGCCGGCTCTGCCAGAGGGTTCGGCGTGGTCAATAATTCAATGAGGGGCTTGAGCTCTCGCAGGCGCGCGGTGGCCGCCTTAAGAATCTGCTCCGATTCCAGCCAATAGTCAGGGTCGTTCTTGGTGAGCCGCTCTCGGCCCAGCGGCGGAAGCACCGTCGGTACCCAGTAGCGCATGAGCACAAAGAGGATATATTCGGCCTGCCCGCCGGCCTGCGCGATCCGGTCAAAGACGCGGTCCGCTCTCATGCCTGTGAAGAAATCGCGGGCCCGGTCGGCAACCTGTAGCCGCTCACCGATTCCGCTCCACCACACTTCCAGTGCGGACCAGTTCTTATCGGGGAGCGGCGCGGCAGTCATACGGGCAGTCTATCCTCTCTGGAGAAAATCAGGAGGAATGGTACTGCCAGCGCCAGGCGAAAGCAACCGCTTGACTTGATGGGCTGTTCCAGTATGCTTGCGATCTGTCGCAAAGTCTCTTCCGACGCAAGAGGAATAAACCATGACTCGATTAGTGCTGCTGCGTCACGGCGAATCACAATGGAATCTGGAAAACCGTTTCACCGGATGGGTTGATGTGCCCTTGACGCCGAAAGGAGTTCAAGAAGCCAAGAATGCGGGAGAGAAACTCCGGGGCTTCACCTTCGATCGTGCCTTCACCTCCGTACTCGAACGGGCGAACGAAACGCTCCGGCTCGCGCTGGACGTGATCGGTCAACCGAAAATTCCCACCGAGCGGGACCCGGCCCTCAACGAAAGGATGTATGGCGACCTACAGGGATTGAACAAGGCCGAGACCGCAAAGAAATACGGCGAGGCCCAGGTGAAAATCTGGCGGCGGAGTTACGACGTCCCTCCGCCGGGCGGGGAAAGTCTGAAAGACACAGCGGAGCGGGTGCTGCCCTACTATGAACAGACCATCAAGCCCTATCTCCTGAAAAGAGAAACGATTCTCATCGCGGCGCACGGCAACAGCTTGCGGGCCCTGATCATGGAGCTGGAGCAGCTCTCACGGGAACAAGTGCTGGAGTTGAATATCCCGACCGGCGCGCCGCTACTCTATGAATTGGACGGGACAGGGAAAGTCGTCACTCACCGCTATCTCTGACCGGTCGCGGCGGACTGGTGGATTACCCGACGTCTTGCAGTAATTGCCCGTACGTATCGACCGGCACAAAGTCGACCAAGAGAGTCAGGAGGTTTCGCTGTTCTCCCTCTGTGACCAGGCGGCGCTCCTCCATCAACTCAGCGGCTGCCGCACTCACTGCCAGCGGGCTTAACCCTTCCTCCACGAGCCGCCCATAACGACCACAGCGCTCCTGCCATTCCGTGAGGTACGAAGTCCAGGCAGTCGACCCGACGGGAATGGTCTTGCCCCATCCCGCCTCCATCGTGTCCAAAATAAACTCCGATAAGACAGCCTGATACTTTTGGAGAATATGCGCCTCAATAGAGGCGAACATCCAAAACAAGTTCAACGAGAGCACTTCGTGTGCGATCGCCTGAGCCTGCTCCGTCGTCGACTCAATCCCATATTCCTCCAGCTGCTGAACGGAGGGGCCAATCGGCATGGCCGCCATCAAGGCAACGGCGGCTTGCTTCGGCGTCATAGCATGAGCGGACATATCTCTCCTTCGATCGTTTAGAGGCCCAGAGAATACGCTACCGCCGCTGCCATCCTCAAGCGGCCTGCCCTCATCCGCCCCCTTCCCTGACATCCGTCACAAAGACGAACGCCGTCGCCGACGTAGGATCTGAGCCCTGCCAGGATAGGCAGGCTAACAGTCAAATGAAAGATCAAGGGCTGTGGGGGGAGGGAGAGCGTTACGCCGCTTTGACCGGATGCCAGCGAAGACCGATGTGAATCAATTCTTGCAGCAGATCTTTGTAGGCATAGTCGGCCTTCTCGGCCGAGTCCGCAAAGTCTTCATCTTCCGCGATTTGCGGGTTGGGATTGGCCTCCAGTACGAAAATCTTCCCCTGCTCGTCCATGCGCATGTCGATGCGGGCATAGCCGCTCAACCCGAGCGAACGATAGACCCGCTTCGCGAGATGCTGAATCTCCTCGGCTTTTCCCTCGGGAAGATTCTTGGCTTCGCCTGACTTAATCCCATACTTATCTTGATAGGCGCGACTCCATTTGACTCGCTCGGTCGCAATCCGTCTGGCGTCTTCCGGCAGCTTGTCCATGATCAACTCCCACATCGGCAAGGCCTGGACATGCCCGTTTCCCATCACCCCGACATAGAATTCGCGCCCCTCAATATATTGCTCGATGAGTGCGCCGGTCCCCACGCTCATATGGATGAAGGCGACTCGTTCTTTAAGCTTGTCGTCGTCCTGCACGATGGAGGCCTGGGAGATGCCTAGCGAGGCCTCCTCGGTCACCGACTTCACGATTAAGGGGAAGGCCAACCCCTTGCGCCGCTTCACGGCCCGCCCCTGCGGCACCACCATAAAATCAGGAGATGGAATGCGATGGAAGGAGAACAGCTTCTTGGCCAGCACCTTGTCGCGCGCGAGCATTAATCCCCGGGGGTTGCATCCGGTATAGGGCACATGCAGCAGCTCAAGATACGAGACGACGTTCTGATCGTACACCGAGACCCCGTCGAACTCCTCGAGCAGATTGAAGGCAATGTGCGGCTTCCAGTCCTCGATGGCGGAGCGAAGCACCCCGAGATCGCTCTTGACCCCGATCGGCTTCACCTCATGGCCGAGCTTCCGAAGCGTCGACACGACATCGTATTCCGTCCTCCACTTGGCGCTGCCCAGGTCCTGCCCGTTGAGGTGATCCGGAGGGACCAGATCTTCATGCATGAGCACGAGGACACGAAGCCGCTTCATACCGCCACCTTATGCCGCCCGCTACGCAAAAAGTTCATCGTATGCACAGTCAACAAAATCGTAAAATCCAGCTTCGCCTGCTCCTCCGCGAGCGGAAGATGCAAGTGGAGCTGGCGGCAGCGCTGAATCATGTCCTCGAGCACCTGGTCGATCGTATATTGATATTCCCCGGTCCAGGCCGACACCTTCCGTCGCACCTCTTTCCGGAAACGGTTTAAGAACGTGGCAGCGCTCAAGTTGTCGGCATGAGCTGGCGCGTCGGAAAATAACTGCTTCAAGTCCGGGTCGTACAATGACCGGTGCTCGATTCCGTAGTGCCTGCGTTTTCGCTCGTAATGCTCGCCCACCGTCTTCTTCAAGTCCGGGAGCGGATCGATTGCCTCGTTCGTCACCACCTTGGGAGGAGCGCCGGCCAGCCCCTGCATCAACCCATCGACATATTGAAGTTTCCTGAGAACAGGCCAGCCCTTATAACGGTCAGCCCACGTCGAGTCTGGCGTGAGCCACACCGCAAAAGTCTCCGCAAAATCTTCATCCGGATGGCTTTGCGCGTACCAGACGTCGAGATGGCGCACGAAACTCCGGCTGTAGGGCTTAGGACTGTAATATTTCGGGTAAGGCTGGGACGAACAGCCGAATACCTGTTGTCGGCTCCGCAGCCGGCGCAAGCGATAGGCGTTCTCAATGGCATGGCCTGCCTCATGACGCAAAATACGCATGCACCATTCCGGCGTCCCCCCCTCGATCTCGAACATTTGCCCTAACTCAAGCTTCGCGAGGCGCGGATGGGCCAGGTAAAAGGGAATGGCGATCCCCGGCACCCCATCCGGGGTGAACCATTCGTTCGACAACCAAAAGTGAGGGCGGAAGGTGAGCTGGCGCGCTTCGAGTTCGGAATAGAGTTGTTTGATTTGCCCTGACAGAAAGGCCCCGTCCAGGGTGAGGCCAAGGCGGCACATAGGAAGGGCCAGAATCTTCTCATCCGGCCAGGAGACCCATTCAGGTTCTCTGTGGGTTCCCTCTGCCGATATAACGGCCTCGGTCTGCGATCGAGACATAGACGCAATACTCCGTGCGGTTACCCTGCGAGACGTCCTGTGGGAAATATAGCAGAATCTTCTGAATTGGCAAGCGTTGGAAGACTTTCTCACTGGCGGACCGGCAGGTGGATGCCTGGCTGGACGAGTGAACCGGTTCGTACGACAGGGCAGAATGGACGAATCGGGCTTCGCTATGGTTTGAGCTTTGCGGTGAACAGTTTGCGAAACTTGATGACCTTGGGCAGGACGACCGCAGTACAGTATCCCTCGAGGGGATGCCGCATAAAATACTCTTGATGGTAAGACTCAGCCTCGTACCAGATCCCCGCCGGCACCACTTGCGTCACGATGGGGTCGGGATAGAGCCCCTCTTTGGTGATCGCCGCGATCACGTCCTCCGCCATCTGCTGTTGCTCCGGCGTATGGAAGAAAATGGCGGAGCGGTATTGCGTCCCGCTATCATGCCCCTGCCGGTTGAGTGTCGTCGGATCATGGATGACGAACAAGACCTCGAGCAACTCACGATGACTAACGATAGCGGGATCGAAGTTGATCCGCACCGCTTCGGCATGGCCAGTTCTTCCGCTACAGACCGCTTCATAAGTCGGGGCATCCACCTGGCCGCCAATATAGCCTGACTCGACTGACACCACACCCTGCATCTGGTCATAAACCGCTTCAAGGCACCAAAAGCACCCGCCTGCCACGGTGGCGATTTCGTATCGCGAAGCTGTTGGCGGCACTGCCTGTTCCATCCTATAGACCCCTCGCTCCATAATTGAGACGGTACGATATCAGAATCGAAGGATCTTCGCGTCGATTCCTACGCAGCCTTATACCATAGCGCGACTCTGCTCGAGAATATATCACGAGACGACCGGAAGAGGCCTCGTCTATACGGGGAGGGCGATTCGTCCGACCTATAATGAATGGTACGAAAACAGGGGAGGGAGAAACTACACAGCGCCTTCTGCGTCGAGGGTGCAATGACTTGCTTGGGCTTCGCCTTCTCATCGCCCTGAATCTTGGCGACCTGGATCCCGACGGTCTTGGCCTTCACCGGCCACCGTGATATTCAGACCACTCTCCGGTATGCCCATCTCGCGCCAGGACACTTTCAGGATGCGGTCAATCTAGGAAGTCTTTCTGGATCCGTGGCCAGTCAGGAGAGGGAGTGGAAGGAGGAGATGCAACCTATTGATTCACTGGTGCGCCCGGAGGGACTTGAACCCCCAACCCTCGGATCCGAAGTCCAACCTCTACCCATTAGGACTGATGACGATCATGTGTGATGGACGACTACGAAACCCGCATGGATTCCATCGAAAACGCTGAGTGGATTGCGATGGAGAGAGATTGAGGCAGACTGGTAATCGTGACTACAACCGTGACCGAACCGTGACCAAAACCGTGACCAAAACCGTGACTATAGATTATCACCCCCTTCTAATATGTTATACGACCGATCTTCATCTGTAGTTGAGTTTAGAGGAGAGACAAGAGTGACTTCTCAAAAGGGCTTGGCTATACTTCCTGAATGATCGACGATCGGTATAATAAACTCACTTTCAAGATTCCTAAAGAATCCGACGACTACAAAGAGTGCTCAACGTTCGTCATAAGCTCTATCGAGGAAATCATTTCCGCAGCCATTAAAGAGAACCGTAATAAGATCATGATCAATACTAATCTACGCCTA
>SXGS01071938.1_pt1 | contig 54850 bp, 44 predicted proteins | sample 3174681 | NCBI WGS metagenome assembly SXGS01 (sample SAMN11356861, study PRJNA531348) | freshwater metagenome | isolation source: freshwater sample F1-80 | place: China: Fuxian Lake, Yuxi | collected 2017-12-25
GGCCACGCTCAACGCTGGTCCTGAGGCGGAGCTACCCCAAATAAGGAGAACGGGCCCAGGCTCCAACGGAAGCCGGTGCCCGTTTAAAAAATGAAATCCGCGCTCTGACAGGAAATATAGGCCATCATACGGAACCGCTGGATACCGGGCTGTTCAGTTGACTTGGCTGGAACCGAAAAGTAAAGTGCTGCCGCATGTTGGCCACACATTCCAGCGTGGAGGGAGCGCACCCCCGAGAATTATTTCATTCGGAGCCCGGCTCTTTGTGGAATCAAGTGCTCCAACCCGTCGAGTCGTTCCTTCCACAGGTCGTGGAAAAGATAGAAGACCAGGCATCCTCTTTCGAAGTGGAATTGGTCGCCTATGCTCGATACGCGCTCGCGACGCAAGGGAAACAGCTGCGGCCGATACTGGTCGGGCTGTCGGGCGGGGCCACAGGCTCGCTAGGCCTCGACCATGTTTCCATTGCGGTCATCATCGAGATGATCCATTTGGCAACGTTGGCGCACGATGACGTGATGGATGGGGCGCAAATCCGGCGAAGCCGTCCCACGCTTTCCGCGAACTGGGGGGACGGGATTTCCGTTCTCATCGGCGACTGCCTTTTTTCGCACGCGCTGGAGATGGCGTCTCAGTTTCCAAATCCTTTGGTTTGCCGTGCTTTCGCGCGTGCCGCGAAGCGCGTTTGCAGCGGCGAGATCCTCCAAACCCAGCACCGTCAGGATCTGACTCTCACGCGCCAGAAATATTTTCGAGTGATCGAAATGAAAACCGCGGAGCTGTTCGCCCTGGCTTGCGAAATGGGGGCTTCCTTCAGCGGCGCCTCCAAATCAGTGGAAGCGGCCATGCGACAGTACGGGACGGCGTTGGGCACTGCTTACCAGATTTACGACGATTGCCTTGACGTCTTCGGAACCGAAAAAGCCGCTGGAAAGTCTCTCGGCACGGACTTGGAAAAAGGGAAGCTCACACTGCCGATCCTGGTCGCGTTGGAAAGATCCAGCGCCGCGGATCGAACCACCTTGGCGCATCTGTTGGAGAACTGGGAACCGGCGGGCCTGGACTGGGTGCAACAGACTTTGTCCGACTTGGACTGCTTCGAAGAGTCCCGTCGGTGCGCTGGACGCTTCTTGGCTGAGGGCCGGGAGCAACTGGGCGCGTTGGATCCTTCAGCCCATGCCGAGTCCATGTCGCATCTGCTCGATTATGTGGATCTGCAGTTTCAACACCTGGGCAGCGAGCAGCATGCCTAGGCGGCCGTCCTAAACCTTCAATAAGTCCGAGTTTTGATGGAAGCCGCCGCCGAGAAAACTGCCGAGACACCAGTTTCGACGGATTCCGATGAAGATCGGCAGTTGGTCAAACGGGCGCAAGCAGGCTACCTTCCAGCCTACGACGAACTCGTCAGACGATATCAGCAGCGCATCTACGCCACAGTTTACCACATGACGTCCAACCACGAGGACGCCGCCGACATCTCCCAGGAAACATTCATCAAAGCCCATCAAGCCCTCAAGTCGTTCAAAGGAGATTCCAGTTTCTTCACTTGGATTTACCGCATCGCGGTGAACAAGACCATCAACTTTCTGAAGCAGCGCAAGAACAAGATCCACATGAGCTTGAACGATCTTGATTTGAACGCTGAAAATGATCCGGATCTGGTCGCCCTGGTTTCGGAGAAAACTCCGCGCCGGGACCTCAATTTGAGCGAACTTCAAGAGAGATTGAACGAGGCTCTTTCGAAGCTGTCAGAAGTTCACAGACTTGTGGTCACGATGCACGATATTCAAGGTTTACCCCACGAAGAGATCGGCAAGGTTCTGGGGTGCAATACCGGCACGGTGCGATCTCGTTTGTTTTACGCTAGGCAACAATTGCAGGCCTTTTTGTCGGATTTCATCCAATAAACAAAATTCCAACCATCGACCTCGCGAATCAGTATGGAGCAATCACCTCAAGATCATGATCTCATTCGCAGATTGCTGGCGATCAAACGTCATGAGCTTCCTCCCGCCGGGTTCTTCGACCAGTTCCACGCGGGCGTCATGGGCCGCATCGAGGCCAACATTGAATCGGCTGAACTGGCGTGGTGGGAGCGCGCCCTGTTGTGGTTCGACTCGAAACCCATCATGGCTGGCGCCTACGCCATCGCCGTGGCCGGCTTGTTCGTCTGTGGTCTCGAATTCTCCCAGATGATCCAAACGGAAACCGCCGAACTGACCGTGGACGGAATCGCGATCGGTTCCGCCTCAACAACGGGACCAGCGAGTTTCTCTTCGGGAAGGTTTGAATCCTCAATCCCGCCCGTCTACGCCGGTCCAATCGTCTCCGCGTCGGCTGATCCGGGGAGCGGCAAAATCATCCCCGATTCATCACCGGTGGGACCGCCCGCCTTTTTGTTCAGCCCTTCGGAATTGAACACGCGAACCGCCTCCGACGGGCTCGGAGCCCGTTGATGCTCCAGAACCCTTCGTTCAACTGATTCGATCGTGCGCCCAAGGATAGCACGCGCCGCAGGGATGCTCGCGCGTGCCTCCAGAAGTCTTGGGCCGCGTATGCAGCGTCGCCAAATCATAGGAAGCTCCGGCTTCCTTCATCACCAATTCCAGGAAGTGATGCTCATAGGTGATTCCCGGAAACACGAGCTCGTTTCGATTGATGTCCACGATCCTCGTTTGATCCGGATAAACGATCACTCGCCGAAACCAATTGAACCGCGCCTTGCGCTCTCGAATAAAAGCGCGCAACCCCTCTTCATTGGACACCTCGAATATTTCCCGCGATACCTTCATGCTCGATCGACTCTAATCATCGTCGACTAGGTTTGAAAACCAAGAATCCGCGCCCGGTGCCACCGAGCCCTCGATCAGTTGATGTCGCGAACGCGACTCCTCTAGTATCCCTAGAGAACGTATCGGTGTCCCTCAAAGGGCACCTGATTCTGAATGATATTTCGTGGACTTTGGGCCGGGGCGAGTTGTGGCATGTTTCGGGATCCAATGGCGCTGGAAAGAGCACGTTCCTCAGACTTTTGAAGGGTGATCTCTGGCCCGACCCCCAACGCGGCGGACGGAGGCGGTATAATTTCGACGGAAACCCTACTGAGATCCTCGCCGATCTAAAGGCCCGAATTGCGTGGGTGTCGCCCGAACAGCAGGAGCGTTATTGGAGACAGGAATGGGAGGTGTCATGCCGAGCAGTGATCGAATCAGGCTTCTCTCAGACGGACTATCCGGGCCAAACCACAACCCCCGGCCAAAGCAAAATTGTTTCCAGGATCTCAAATCTTCTTGGCGTGGCTCACCTCTGGCCGCGAAATGCGCAAACTCTCTCACAAGGCGAGCTAAGAAGAATCTTGATCGCTCGGGCTTTGGTGTCAAAACCCCTCTTGTTGCTGCTCGACGAAGCCACTCACGGTCTCGATACCGACTCCAGGAAACGCCTTTTCAAAGCACTGGAGGATGTGTCGCGCGACGGAACTACAGTCGTTTTCGCCTCGCATAGGCCGGAGGAATGGATTTCGTGCGGCGGCCGATTGCTCCGAATTGAGAACGGCAGGATTCTTCCCATAAATTCCCGAGCGGTCGCGCGATTCGCCGCCACACGGGCCGCGGCCATTCAGGCCTCCGCAAAGAAGGTCGGCATTCCCTTTCCCAACCAAGCGCCGCCCAAAAAAGCCCGCGTTTCAGATTTGCCGGCGCTGCCGGAACCCATCAATACGTCGAGAAATCAATCGAGAGCCGAGGGCCGAACGCCCAATGTCATTCAGCCAGAGGCCTTGGTCGCGTTAGAGGGAGTGACCGTCTATCTCCATCGAAAACCCATCATCCGGAACCTGGACTGGACGATATATCGGGGCGAGCATTGGGCCGTGGTGGGCGCGAATGGCTCCGGAAAAAGCACCTTGATCAAAACGTTGGTAGGAGATCTGCACCCGGCTTGGGGAGGCCGGGCGAGCCGGTTCGAGGCGGAGAAGCTCTCCACTCTTTGGGAGGTGCGAGCACGAATCGGATACGTCGCGGCTGACTTCCAGTCCGCTTATGAAGGGGAACTCACGGCTCGAGAAGTAGTGGCTTCCGGGATTAGCGGAACGATCGGTGTCATTGAGAAGCTGGCCCCAGCCCAGTGGACGCTCGTGCAACAGGCGCTGGAGGAATTCCATTTGCGATCAATCGCCAAAAACCCGTTCAACCGACTTTCCTATGGCCAACGCCGGCAAGTGTTGCTCGCGAGAGCGGCCGTCCATGGCCCTCACTTAGTCGTGCTGGACGAACCCTTTGACGGATTAGACGCGCCATCCCGCCAATCCTGGCTGCTCGCCCTGGGCCGGTTGGCTCGGCGGGGCGCCTCGATTGTCTTGGTGACGCATCATGAAGACGACGTTCCCGTTTGGTTTACCCACGCGCTGCGGCTGCGAGATGGAACAGTTGTCTTTCGGGGGCCACTTTCGAAGCCTTCGGAAAACTCCAGTGAAAGTCGTTGATCCTTAAAACGGCGGTTGCCCAAGGCGAATCTCCGGAAGATCCTGGCGAAAAAGTTTCTCCGAATCACTCGCCAGATCCACAAGGGATATGCCTCCCTCTTCGTCAAGCCTTTCTCATCGAGGCTTTTGCAAATCTGCTCGATGTTCAACTGCTGTTTTAAGGTTGATTTGAATGCCTCCGTTTGCGTCTTGGCTTCAAGACGAGACCAAGGATACTGTCAGCTAACCGTGTTAGACGTATCAAGGGCCTCGGGGCTCCCACTGCGCTCTTTCCACGGATCTTAATTTTGCAACCATTAGCCTTCCATTTCGGCCCTTTGACCGTGCACTGGTACGGGGTGTTGGCCGCGCTGGGGTTCTATGCGGGGCTGCTCACCGCGGCGCGGCGGGCGCGGAGCGTCGGAATGGCGCCTGAAGTCATTTGGAACATGGGCACATGGCTGGTCATTGGCGCGTTGCTAGGGGCCAGAATTTGGTACGTCGTGTCCTATTGGAAGGAGGATTTTGCGGCCCGCCCGTTGCTGGAAACCTTGATGATCCATCGCGGAGGCCTTGTCTTTTACGGAGGGTTGATCGGAGCCTTCGCCACGAGCTACATCTACGTTCGCCGGAATGGGCTGGATGCCTGGCAAATGGCTGACTTAATGGCGCCAAGCGTCGCTCTCGGTCATGGGATCGGGAGAATCGGGTGCCTCATGCACGGCTGCTGCTACGGCATGGCCTGCGAGCTTCCCTGGGCGGTCCACTTTCCAGTGGACCATGAAACAAAAGGCGCCGGCGTCCATCCCACGCAGATCTACGAAGCGGGGTTGAACTTGCTCCTGAGTTTGGCATTATCGAGATTGTTTCAGTTTCGAAAATTCCATGGACAAGTGTTTGCCGTCTACTTGTGTTCCTATGCGTTGCTCAGGAGTTTCGTCGAAGCCTTCCGCGGTGATTACCCGATCCGTTACGCGAACGGACTGCTAACCCCTGCCCACTTGATCAGCATTGGCATTTTTTCAGTCGGCGCACTTCTCTTTTTGGTTCTCCGCAACCGATTGCCGAGCCCGGTCGCGAGATGAACACTCGAAACCATGCTCGTTATGCCGATAAACTGGCAGCGATGCCTTCCCTGTCGATATTCCCGCGAATCTCCAACTAGGCCGCTCTTCGTGAAGTGAGTTCCTCAAGATCAACAACTATTCATGTCGAATCATCGATGCCACAGGTGCGGCTCGACACCTACCTGCGCTCTCAATTCCCCGCCGTGTCCAGGGGGACGATCCAGCGATTGATTGAGCTCGGCCACATCACGGTCAACCAAAGACCAGTGAAACCCACGCACCATCCGGCGGCGGGGGACCAGATTTCCGTGCATTGGCCGGAGCCCAAACCGTCCCACGCCTTTCCCGAGCCTATCCCTCTTTCGATCCTGTTTGAGGACGACGACCTGCTCGTGATCAACAAGCCTCCGGGACTTGTAGTCCACCCTGGAGCCGGACACGACGAGCACACGTTGGTCAACGCGCTCCTCCATCATTGCGCGGGCAAGCTGAGCGGCATCGGAGGCGTGGCCCGTCCGGGCATCGTGCATCGGCTCGACAAAGACACAAGCGGTTGTTTGGTGGCCGCGAAGAACGACGCCACTCATCTCGCCCTTTCGAATCAATTCGCGGAGCGTTCCCTGGAGAAAGTGTATCACGCGTTACTCTGCGGAGGGGCGATGTCGGACTCGGGCCACATCCGCGCCCCAATCGGGAGGCATGCAACTCAACGGAAACGAATGGCCGTGGCAGACCGTGGGAGGGATGCTTGGACCGAGTTTAGAGTGCTTGAGCGATTCGGCGCCGCAACCCTCACGGAAGTGCGGCTGCATACCGGCAGAACCCACCAAATCCGAGTGCACTTTCTGTACATCGGGACGCCTCTGGTGGGGGATGTCGTCTACGCGAAACAGCATAATGCACGGCTCTTCGAGCTCACAGGTTACCAAGCGCCACGCCAGATGCTGCACGCGAGCAAACTGAAGTTCCGCCACCCAAGGCTGAACAAAGAATTGGAATGTCGAGCTCCCCTGCCCCACGATTTTGAGGAAGCGAAAGCGGCCCTTGGATCCCGCAAGGAACTGGCGCACACGGTGGCGCGAGGCGCATGGGACATTCTTGAGCCGGCCGGGATCCAGCAAGGGGGTTCCGCAGTGTCGCGGGATGACATTGATTGATGAAGCCAATGACGATGAATGATCCATTAATGCAGTGGATGGTAACAACCAAATCCGGAAAGCTAGGCCAGTTGGGGACATTGTTCGGTTTAATGCTGCTCGGCCTGGCCCATGGCGCGGACCCGGTCGTGGAGCCCAAGGATTTGCCGCGAGTGCCACCCATCGAACCGGCGAAAGCCTTGGCCACGTTCGAAGTGAGGCCCGGGTTTCGATTGGATCTGGCCGCATCGGAGCCGCTGGTTGTGGATCCCATCGCGATGTCTTTTGACGAGCAAGGTTTTCTTTACGTGGTGGAGATGAGAGACTACTCGGAGCGCCGCCCCGAGAGGTTGGGGCGAGTCCGGCGCCTCGTTGATTTGGATGGGGATGGACGTTACGACCAAAGCACGGTTTTTGTGGACAATCTCGCTTGGCCCACCGCCGTGATTTGCTATGCCGGCGGTGTGTTTGTGGGGGCGACGCCCGACATTCTCTTTTGCAAGGACCAGGACGGGGACGGGATTGCCGACACCAAGGAGTTGATCTTCACTGGCTTTGCGAGCGATTACGCGCCTTTCGCGACGAATCAATTGAATGTGCAGGCAATGCTGAACACTTTCCAATGGGGTCTCGACAACCGAATCCACGGCGCGACTGGTGGCAGCGGCGGCAGCATCCGATCGGTGAAGCGATCCGGCGCGCCGAATCTCGACATTCGCGGGCGCGATTTCTCATTCGATCCCCGAACCTTCGAGATTCGCGCAGAAAGCGGGGGGGCGCAGCATGGTCTCAGCTTCGATGATGTGGGCAATAAGTTCGTGAGCAGCAACAGCGATCACATCCAGCAGGTGATGTATGAAGATCGATATGGAGGACGCAATCCGCAGTTCGCGCCGCGAGGGCCGCGGGTGAGTATCGCGGCTGACGGCCCAGCCGCTGAGGTTTATAGAATCAGCCCGGATGAACCCTGGCGAGTCCTTCGCACCCGGTGGCGCGTCGCGGGATTGGTGCCGGGCCCGGTCGAAGGCGGCGGCAGGCCCTCGGGTTATTTCACGGGCGCCACCGGCGTCACCATCTATCGAGGCGACGCCTGGCCCGAATCCATGCGCGGCGACGCGTTCATTGGGGATTGCGGCAGCAATCTCATTCATCGAAAGCAGCTTCTCAACAACCGGCTGGCGCGTCTCGCCCAGCGTCCTCCAGGGGAGGAGCGCATGGAGTTCGTGGCGTCCACCGATAACTGGTTCCGACCAGTACAATTCGCGAATGCCCCGGACGGCACCCTGTTTGTTGCGGATATGTATCGTGAAACGATCGAACATCCGTGGTCCATTCCTCTGTCCTTAAAGAAGCATCTCGATCTCAACAGCGGAAACGACCGAGGCCGTATCTATAGAATAATTCCTGAAGGTTTCAAGCAGCCCAACAGGTCGCGGCTTGGGGCGATGTCGACAAAGCAATGGGTGGATTTCTTGGAACATTCCAATGGCTGGCATCGCGACACCGCGGCGCGGTTGCTCACCGAAAGACAGGACAAGTCCGTGATCCGGGACGTGGAGCGGCTGCTAGAAAAAAAAGCGCAACCTTTGGGCCGCCTCCATTGCCTTTACGTGCTGTCTTCACTGGGATCGCTCAAAGAAAAGCATGTATTCGATGCGCTCGCGGATCCCGACTCGGCGGTGCGCCGCCACGCCGCGAAGTTGAGCGAGAACCTGCCTTCTTGGAATGCCAAATTGAAAGGTGGGGAAACGGTTTTTTCAAGATTGGCGCACCTGGCCACGGATCCAGAGCCTGCGGTTCGCTATCAAGCGGCATTCACGTATGGCCAACTGCCTATGCCGGATAAACCCGACCTGTTGGCCGCCATCGCGCTTCGCGACTCGGAGGATCCTTGGGTTCGATTGGCTATCTTGACATCGCTCCACGAAGGCGCCCCTCAACTCTTCCAAAAAACCGTCGCAGAGACGCAATTGACGTCGAAGTCGGGCGGACAAGAATTCCTGAGGCAATTGGCGAACACGGTCGGGGCGCGGAATCGCGCCAACGAGATCGAGTCCGCGGTGAGCCAGATACTGGCTTTGAGATCTCAAAACGATGTGTTGGCGCTTGCTGAAGCCCTCTGGAGCGGGGCGGAGGGCGCTGGCGCCGAGCCCTCGAGTTTGACGTCGATCTTCACTTCGGTGATGAATCGGGTTCGCGCTGTGCTGAGTGATCCAAACACCGCCGAACCAATCCGTTTGGCGGCGATCCGCCTCGCGGGCAAGGGGCATCCGCAGGATTTCCGGGAACCGCTCCTGGCATTCATCGGCCCCGGATCCCCGGAAGGGACGCAGGCCGCGGCTCTTTCGGCCTTGGCTCAGATGCGGGGGCCCACGTCACTCAAACCTTTGCTGGAACGTTGGAGCCAGCTCACGCCACGACAGCGCTCAAGCGTGCTAGAGCTCTCGATGAGGCGGACGGACCTGATGCTGCAAGTGGTTCACGGGCTTTCATCGAAGCAGCTGGATCCAAAAGATTTCAGCGCGGCGCAATGGGAGCGGTTATCCAAATCCTCCGATTCCCGCGTGCGAGAGGCGCTGTCACAAGCAGGGGGGGGGCTGAACCCTTCGGGAGCCCGAGGGCCTGTCTTTGAAAAGTTCAAGGGGGCTCTCCTAGCCGCTGGCGATCCGGCTCGTGGGAAGGCGATTTTTCTTCACCGATGTTCCTCGTGCCATCGATCGGGAGGGGAAGGCGGCACCACTGGACCCGACTTGGCGAGTGTTCGTGCGAATGGAAAAGAGTCAGTCTTGAGGCATCTGGTCGATCCCAACCTGGCCGTGGCGCCGCAGTATGTCGCATACGAGATTCAATCTAAGAATGAGGAAATCATCACGGGGGTGATCGCCAGCGAAGGAGAAAGCAGTTTGATCGTGAGGGGCGCCGATGGGAAGGAGATTGCGCTTCCGCGCGGGCAGATTCGCGCCTTGCGATCGCTGGGACAGTCGCTCATGCCGGAAGGACTCGAGGAAGGCTTGAACACCCAGGAAATGGCGGATTTGCTCGAGTTTATCATCGCTGGCAACTGATGAGGCGAAGCGTTCTCCAAAAGACAGTTCCAAGCGTGCTTTCGATCGCTGGCTCCGACAGCGGAGGGGGCGCGGGTGTCCAGGCCGATCTCAAGACATTCGCCGCTCTAGGGACACACGGCACAACCGCCATCACGTGCATCACGGCCCAAAATCCTGCGGGCGTGATGGGGATCCAAGCAATTAAATCGTCGATGGTGACGCTTCAATTGGAGGCTGTATTCGCTCAGCTCAAACCATCCGCGGTGAAGACTGGCATGTTGTTTTCAGCATCCATCATCAACGCGGTCGTTGAATGCCTGCAGGCCCATCGGGGTATCCCTCTGGTCGTGGACCCGGTGTTGGTCGCCACCAGTGGAGCTCCCCTGATGGAGACGTCCGCATTCAAGGTTCTCCGCAAACGGCTCTTGCCGATGGCGACGGTGATCACTCCCAACACCGACGAAGCGGAGTGGCTCCTTGGCTTCAGAATCCATACTCGCGACCACCTCAGGCATGCCGGAATGGAGCTGCACTCAATGTTCGGCTGCGCGATCCTCATGAAAGGCGGCCACTTGGCGGCGGCCCGAGCCAAGTGCGGCGGCGAGTCAACTCGCGCGGAACAAGGGGCGTTGGATTTCTTTTTCGATGGGAGAACGGAGACCTGGCTCGAGGCGCCTTTCGTCTCGAACGTCTCCACACATGGAACTGGATGCGTTCTTTCCGCGGCCATCGCCGCCCATCTGGCACGGGGGATGACGCTCACGAAGGCGGTGGTGGAGAGCAAGAAAGTGGTTAGCCGGGCGATTGCCAGAGGAGTCCTCTGCCGAAGCCACGATGTGCTCTGGCCTTTTTAGTCACGGACTCCAGGCTTGGTCTCTGCTCAAAAAATCTGCCCCGCGGGAGCCCTGTTATCCTCAAAACGGCAGTGGCCCAAGGTGAACGTTCGCAAAATCCTGGCGATAAATTTTTTCCGAATCACCCACCAGATCGACAAGGGATATGCATCCCGCTTCGTCAAGCCTTTCTCTTCCAGGCTTCTGCAAATCTACACGAGGATCAACCGCCGTTTAAGGGTTATTTCGCGAATTCGACAAAACGAGTCTCCCGCACGACGGTCACCCGAATTTGACCGGGGTACTGGAGTTCGTCCTCGATCCTGCGAGCAACGCCACGCGCCAAGGCCACCGCTTGCTGATCTGTCACTTCGGATGGTTTGAGAAATATGCGCAACTCCCGCCCGGCTTGAACCGCGAAACACTGCTGCACTCCATGAAAATCGGCGCCGATCCGCTCGAGATTTTCCAGGCGTTTCAGATAAGTCGTCATGCTTTCAGAACGCGCTCCAGGTCTCGAGGCGCTGATGGCATCCGCCGCACTCACTAGAATACCCAGGATCGTCGTGTGCGGCACCTCGTCGTGGTGCGCCGCCACTCCGTTCACCACGTCGTCTGGAACGCCATGCCGTTTCAGGAATTCCGCTCCAACCACCGCGTGGGAACCCTCGACTTCGTGAGTTAATGCCTTGCCAATATCGTGAAGAAGTCCCGCCTTTTTCGCTGGAGCGACTTCCACTCCGAGTTCCGCGGCTATCAAACCCGTCAAATGGGCCACCTCGATGGAGTGATCCAGAATATTTTGAGAAAAGCTATGCCTGAAACGGAGGCGTCCCAACAATTGGACGATCGCGGGATTCATCGGAGCAAGGCCCAGCTTGAACACGGCGCTTTCTCCCGCGCGCATGATTGTTTCATCCATCTCTTCCTTCACTTTCGCAACGACTTCCTCGATGCGCGCGGGATGGATGCGCCCGTCCAGAATAAGGCGGTGCATGGACTCTCGAGCGATCTCGCGCCTGACCGGATCAAAAGCTGAGAGGACCACCGCGTTGGGAGTGTCATCAATCAGGACCGTGACTCCGGTGGCAGCTTCGAATGCTCGAATGTTTCTGCCTTCGCGGCCAATGATTCGTCCCTTGTTATCCTCTCCCTGCAACGCCACGGTGGTCGTGGTGGTCTCGAACGTATGCTCGCTGGCATAGCGTTGAATCGCAATTCCAACGATGCGTCGCGCTTGATCCTCGGCGCGGGCTTTCGCATCTCGGACCACGCGGCAAACCAGTTTATTGGCATCCTCCAGAGTCTCCTCCTCAACTTCCTTCAGGAACGCGGCCTTGGCTTCTTCATGCGTCATGCCAGAACTGCGCTCCAACTGCAACCGGCGTTCTGTGGCCAGGTCCAGGACGGTCTTCCGCTCGTTGGCTAGGGCTTCAGACTGCCGTTCCAACTCGGCTTGATGGCGTGCCAGCGATTGCTCCTGCCGGACCAAGCCTTCAATCTGCTGATTGATCAGCGCTTCGCGCTGCGACACCCGCTCCTCGACGGAATCCAACTCCGCCCGCCTCGCGCGGCTGGATTCCTCCGCTTGATCCCGAAGCTTCATCGACTGCTCCCCCGCGACGATTCGGGCTTCTCGCAATATTGAGTCAACCTCGCGCCGAGCCTCCTCCAACACAGACCGCTCTTCCACACCCGAGGCACGCCTTTCGGCGGAGGCGCGCCATCGGAAGAACAGAAATCCGGTAAGGCAACCCAGCAACCAGGCGCCCACTAAATTCATCGCGATGACTAGTTCAGCGAACAACATCAAACTGGAGTTTCAAGGGATGAACAAGCCAGCCATGCAACCTCATATCCCTTTCATGAGCGGGCTGCGGCGCCACGATGGGGGGGCGCAAAAGACATCAATCGCTCAGGAGTGACCAAAAAATCCATCATGACGTCATGCGCCTCGAGGGGAATTTCCGGGCAAAGCTGCTCTTCAAACGCAACCCCGCAGGTCGTGGCCGAGACACGGGCCAGCACACGGTCATAAAATCCACGCCCCCTGCCCAGGCGGACCCCGGACATATCAAACCCTAACCCAGGAACCAGAACCAAGTCCAGTTGGTTCCACGGAACCACAGAACACCACGACTCGGGTTCCCTCACACCGAATCGGCCTTCCCTCAGCTCCCGATCTTCCCCATGAATCTCCACCGGCAGGTATTCTCCCGCGTCTTTTTCAAATCTAAGCAAAGCCGTCCTCAATCGGGCCGCCACACGGCCCTGGATCCACGGCCAAATGTCCGGCTCGTCTGCCAGTGGCGAGTAGCCCAGGACGAATCTCGAGTCCCGGACCATGTGCAACTCGTTCAGACGGCATCTCACCCGGGCGGACAGGGCACGTCTGCTGTCCGAATCCAGGGAACTTAAGGCGCCCTTCAGCCGCTGCCGAAGCAGGGCCTTCCGAGAGCCAATCCCGTCATTTTCTGGGGCCATCGGAGGCTTCACGCCACTTCGCTAACCGCTCTTTGATCTTGATCTCGGCGCCCTGGGCCGCGGCTTCGTAATATTTCTTTGACGCCCCCATGTAGTCCTGGGACGCGTGGTGCCCCGGAAAATCGTGCGGGTACTGATATCCCGCCCCATGACCAAGGCGCTTGGCCCCCAGATAACTCGCATCTCGCAAATGGTCAGGAACCGGGAGTGTGCGCCCCCGCCGGACATCCTCCAACGCGGCGTCGATGGCCTTGTAGGCACTGTTGCTTTTGTGCGCGGTCGCGATGTAGATGGCCGCTTCGGCGATGGGGATTCGAGCCTCTGGCCATCCAACATATTCCGCCGTTTGATGCGCCGCGAGCGCGAGCACCAGCGCCATTGGATCCGCCAACCCAACATCTTCGGCGGCGCAGATTAGAATCCTCCGCGTGATGAACCGCGGATCCTCCCCCGCGTGAATCATTTTTGCCAGCCAGTAAAGGGAGGCATCTGGGTCGCTCCCCCGCATGGACTTAATGAAGGCGGATATTGTGTCATAATGCGCATCTCCATCGCCGTCATAAACGACAGCCTTTTTCTGTATGCACTGCTCGGCGACAGCTAGCGTGATCCGCACCACACCATCAGCACCAGGTTCCGTCGTCAACGAGGCAATCTCCAACGAGTTCAGCGCCTTGCGCCCATCCCCCTCGCAGACACGGGCAAGGTGACGGATGGCTGCATCCTCCACTTGCAGAGACATAAACCCAAGCCCGCGCTCGGAATCGCCCATGGCCCGGCGCAAGAGATTGGCAATTTCCTCCTCTGTCAGCGGGCGGAGCTCGAAAATCTGGGAGCGTGAAACCAAAGGGGAATTCACGAAGAAGAATGGATTATGCGTGGTGGCTCCAATCAACCGCACCGTTCCCGCTTCGACGTCCGGAAGCAAAACATCCTGCTGAGCCTTGTTGAAGCGATGGATTTCATCGATAAACAGGATCGTTGGCTTCCCGGTGTTTGCCAGCCTATTCGAGGCTGCGGCCAATACGCGGCGCAAATCACCAACGTTGGATTCTACCCCGCTGAGACGTTCGAATCGCGCGCTCGTGCCGGCGGCTATCACCCCAGCGAGTGAAGTCTTCCCAGTTCCCGGAGGTCCGTAAAAAATGAGCGATTGGATCCGGTCAGCCTCGATTGCTCGACGCAGCAAGTGACCCGGGCCCAGCATGTGCGTCTGGCCCGCGAACTCCTCGAGGCAACGAGGCCGCATCCGCTCGGCAAGAGGAGCGCCTTTGCCGCGCGTCGGATCCGGCTCCGGATTTCTGGCGGACGCCTGTGCCGGAGCGGGGGCAAAAAGATCCGATTTCAACATGCGATCAATCCAATGCGAGCTTCAAAAAAAGAAACCCCACCGTAATGCCGTGGGGAACAGTTCCTGTGAACTTGATTGAAACAGGTGGAACCCACTCGTCAACTTTCGACTTCCAGTCAAGGCCTGTCGGCAGTTGATTGAAGCAAGGGCTCCGGTATGGGATGTTTACGGTCCAAGGACTTTGTTTCGGTACACGAACATGGCAGGGTTAAATTCTTTCGTGATGGCCCAAATCCAGTGCCAAAGAACAAGGAGGCCGCACGGTGGATTCATGACCTCGCCAGCGACCACTCTTAAGACGAAAGGATCGCCGAATCCAGCCCTCGACTCAAGAAAAAAAAGGGCCTGACTTGGTTGAATTTTGCCATCTCTCCCTCCAGCCGCTTGATTCTTTTCGCAGTTGAACTCAGTAAAGAGTTGCAAGAGTCTTGAGCAGCCACAAATGGAGGGGATACACCTCTCCACCGGGTTGCCTGGCAAACGAGATCGGCGGCCAACTCCGCATCGACCAGGAAAACTCTCACTTTGCGCAAGCATCGGCCCTGGAAACTTGGTAGAAACATTCCGTGCATCGAATAGGCATCATAGGAGGAAGCGGCCTCTACAATCTTGAAGGTCTCACTCATCAGGAATGGGTCACCGTCAGAACTCCATTCGGAAAGCCATCCGATCAATTGCTCCATGGAGCATTAGGAAATAGGGAAGTCGTTTTCCTGCCTCGACACGGGCGAGGGCATCGAATCCTTCCGTCCGAGCTGAATCATAGAGCCAACATCTACGCGCTCAAGAAGAGGAATGTCTCTTGGATCATCAGCGTCAGCGCTGTCGGTTCGCTCCAGGCCCGCCACCGACCGCGCGACATCGTGCTGGTCGACCAGTTCGTGGACCACACAAAAAAGTCGCACGAACACACTTTTTTCGGTCAAGGAATTGTGGCCCACATTGCCTTTGCTGATCCTACTTGCGGGGAACTGCGAGCGATTCTTTCTCGCGTCGCAAGACGGAAAGGAATCCGCGTTCATTCCGGTGGCACTTACTTGAACATGGAAGGACCGGCGTTCAGCACGCGAGCGGAATCGGTCACGCATCACGAACTCGGCTACGATGTCGTGGGCATGACAAATTTGGGCGAGGCGCGATGCGCCCGGGAAGCCGAGATCGCCTTTGCCACGATGGCGATGGTCACCGATTATGACAGCTGGAAAGCTGGCGAGGAATCCGTGAGCGTGGAATTGGTGGTTCAGAACCTCGTAAGAAACACGGAAACAGCGAAGAAAGTAATCGCTGACGCCATCGCGGAGATACCCGTCACACCCTCCTGCTCGTGCCATACGTCCCTCGATTCGGCCATCATGACCCCCGAAACGCAATGGCCCAAGAAAACCGCGCGCAAGCTTGCGGCTATACTCTCAAGGCGCGCTCAACGGAGGATCTCCAGCTAGGACTTTCCGACAACTTCCTTCTCACCCGGCTTTTCCCCGGTTTGATTCGAATAGTGGGACGCGTAGTAGCGATTCTGGTAGTAATAATAGGAGTAGTAATAGGAGTCGCGCCCTTCGAAGTCGATGTCGTTGAGGACAATCCCGGCGATGTTAACGCCGGCATCCTGGATCCGGCGAATGGACTTTCTCGCGTGCTCTCTTCGGATCTTATTGAACTTTGTCACGAACACGACCCCGTGCGATGCGGCGGCGACGACCAGTGGATCGCTGACGGCTGAGACAGGGGGACAATCGAGATAGACGCGGTCATAGCGCGCGGCCACTTCCTTCAAGAACTGCACCATGCGGGGCGAGGAAACGAGTTCCGATGGGTTAGAAGGAGCTGCGCCACAGCAAATCACGTCTAGATTCGGAACCTCGCTGTGATGCACGATATCATCCAGGCGGCTGGTTTTCCCGGAAAGGTAGGACGCAAGACCGATGGGGCTTTGCAGTTGGAAAGCCTTGTGAACGAAAGGACGGCGAAGATCGCAATCCACGAGCAAGGTCTTAAACCCAGTTTGAGCCGTCACAATCGCCAGATTTGTCGCAACCAGCGACTTGCCCTCTAAAGGGATGGTGCTCGTAACAGTCAATACTCGAAGCTTGTCGGCATTGTGACTCAGAGCGATGGCCGCTCGCACAGTGCGAAACCCTTCCGAGGAATTAGATCGCGGCTGCAAATGCGTCTGCAGGTCACGCTCCACGATGCTGTTGGCTTTGATGTTTTGCACATAGCCCAGAAACGGCAGCTTGAGATATGCCTCGATGTCGTCCTGGCTTTTGATGGAGTCATCCAGGAAATTCACGAAAAATGCCAGACCCAAGCCCACGCACATGCCTCCAAATACTCCGAGCAACAAAGTTAAGGAAACGCGGGGTTTGACTGGGTTTCTTGGACGGATCGCGGGATCCACCATACTGATGTTTTGTTTCGCGTCTCGCGAAGACAATTCCACTTCCTGCTTGCGTTTCAAAACCTCCGTGTAGGTCAGTTTGGTCTGCTCGGCGTTGCGCTCCAAGACATTGAAATCAACTTTTTTCTTGCCGAGCACAAAGGCCGCCTTCTCGCTGGCCGCCAGCACCTCGGCAAAGCTTTTGACCTTGGCATTGGCCAACACGGCTTCGTTCAAAATGGATGCGTACACGGTTTCTGATTCGTCCTGGATGCTTTTCTTTAATTGATCCAGCCTTTCCTTGGTCTGAATCACGGCAGGCCATTTGTCTCGATACTGTTTCTTTAATCCCGCCAAGCTCACCTCCAGCAGGCTCAACTCCTTCCTGTAAGCGGAAATGTTGGGATCCGAGGCGATCTTCGGAATGGAATCGAGCGATTGACCCGAGGCGCGCAGCTTTCGAACTTCCAGCGCGATATTATTGAGGACGGTCGCCTCGCCTTCGGCCCGATCTAAATCCTGCTTCGCTTGGCGCAACTGCTGCAGCACGATGTTTTCATCAGAACTCAAGGAAACCAACTTGTTGTCTTCGCGATATTTCTGAAGCTCGGAGTCAGCCTGCTTCACTTTGTTCATCAAGGTCGCTTCCTCGTTCTGCAGCCAAGTCAGAAAATCCAGTGAAACTTTTCTTTTCCGATCCAAATTGTTCATCATGAAAATGTCAGCCACGGTATTGGCCACATCCATCGCCAGTTTGGGATCCGGATCCTCAGCTTTGATCTCGACCAACCGGCTCAACCGAATCGGCGCGATCGTGATGCTTCTGGTCAATGCGAGAGCTGGATCGGCGCTCTTTGCAAAGCGGCCTTCCTTGTCCAGCTTCAACTTTGCGACCACGGCCTGCATCAAGGTCCGGCTTTGCAAATTCTTCTGCTGAGTCACCATGTAATCGACTTCGCGCGTGCTGCTGGCAAACCCGCCGTCTCGCGCGTTCAGCATGTTCTCGAATTCACGATCGATCTGAATTCGGGCGGTGGCCTGATATACCGGCGTCGCTTTGAATAGATAAATAAGACAGAGCGCGAACACCGAGAAAAAGGCGGTGATCACGAGCCAGCGACGCTCCAGCACCACGTGCCAATAGTGCCGGAGATTAACGGTTTCCTCGGGGGGCTGGTTGGCTGCTCCAAGACTTTCGGATTGCATGGGAGTTGACTTAAAAAATGGACTCGCCGATCTCGATCAAATCATTGGCTTCCAGCCAAAACTTCTTGTCGTCATCCTTCATGTTTTTCAAGTCATCGTATCGAAAGTTTTGAATCTTGCCGTTTCGAGTGACCTCGATCTTGCTCTTGCTGGCGCTCTTGGTGAGCCCACCCGCGAGGGCTATGATTTGCGGGATATCCGTCTTTTGCTCCACAGAGAGCTCGTAGACCCCGGGCTTCGCCACAGCTCCAGACACGCTCACTCGCCGCGACCGGTATTCTTTCATCGAAACAATCACTTGGGGATTGATGATATAGTCCTTATCGAGCAGGGTGCGAATCAGATCCTCGACTTCTGCTGGAGTCTTGTTCACCACTTTGATGGGTCCCAAATAAGGGTATGTAATGGTGCCGCCCGACGTCACTTTGCGGAATATGCCTTGCTGTCCCTCGTTCAACGAGGGTTCTCCCACGACACTGATCACAATACTGTCCTCGGGCGCCAAGCGGTAATCCGATTGCGACCTAGGGGCCGGAGGCTTTTCTTGCCCCATCCCGCTGGTCGAGATCAGCAAGCTGGCTATTAACATCAATGAAACGATTCTCATTTCTAAAAATGGGCGAAATTCAAAAATACCTATCATGCAACTCTATCCACAGGAGACAGGGAGTCAATAGGAGATCCCCGAAGCGAGCGTGTGATTCACCTGCCCAATAATCGCGTCTGATCCGAAAAACTGGAGAGCAGGAAGCAAGCCAAGACGTTCCCGCCCTGCCATCGATCTAAAAAGAGAAACAAGACAGACCGCGAAAACCTTCAGGAAAATGACAGAACCATTTAAGGCGCGCCAGGGGTAGGCGGAAACTCAAGGTTAGGATTAGCGATTTTTTGAGCTTCCATTTGTATCACCTGCACGACGGCCTTCTCATGGCCAGGGACGCCGGCGTCATCCGCTTGGGCATTAGGCTGCGTTCGCAAGGTTCGAGATGGAATTCCACGCGAAGCACCCGCACCCACAACCGAATTATTGGCTTGGTTCTGCGCGCCAAAACGATCCAACCCGCCAGTGGTGATGGAAGGGTTGGGAAGGGTCGAAGTTGTCGTCACCCCTCCTCGGGAAATGATTGTCGGTCCTGTCACGCCTCGATTGTTCAAATTTTGTCCGGGCTGCGGCATGACACCCGGGGGCAACACGCCCGGTTTATTCGCAGCCGCGGGCGGAGGAGCCGTCGATTTCATTCCGTGGGTCTTGAATGTGAGAAGGGTCTCAATTCCAGCATTGAGGATTTTGACTTCGTCCGATTTATTGTTGATTTCGAGCACTTCAATGCCGTTCTCCCGGCCGCCTTCCTCGATCGAAAGATAGGTGGGAGACGCGCCAGCTGGGGGATTTGCACCCTTGGCTTCAGGGAGAACCACCAAGTGAACGGTTTTGCCCTTTCGACTGCGCACAATCCCGGTGAGATGAATGTTGAGCTTGGTCTCCGGCTTCGGCGTTTCGATCACCTGAGGCGGCGGCACTGGCTTCAACGCGAAAGGGTTGCGGTCCACGATGGACTGCAAGGCGTCGCGCGTCAAACCCGCCGCGGGCGGCTGAGTATCTGGCCAGGCGGGAGTTGGGAAAATCGCGCTCAGGGAGATTGCCAAAAAGCCGCGCCAAGCGACCCGGCTCCGAGGCACCGCCCTCCGACACCATCTTTCGAATATCCTCATGCTTACCATTTAACACCACCCGTCTGGAGAGGTTGCGAGCCCAACCGGCTGTGCTGACAACCTATTCAGTCCCGCCTCCACGCAGGCATTCAGCGGGGTTTCGCTTAATAAGCGGCCTGAACGCCCTTGACTGAGCGCTTTTTCATCCAGGGCATGATCCCGCGCAACCGGGCGCCGACCTTCTCGATCGAGTGATTCTCACCGGATTTCAGCAAGGCGTTGTAATTCTTATACCCTGTTTGATACTCCCGAACCCACCCTTTGGCAAATTTTCCGGATTGGATATCCTTGAGCGCCGCTTTCATGCGCTTGCGCACTCCAGCGTCGATAATTTTGGGTCCAACGCTGACGTCTCCCCACTTGGCGGTTTCGGAAATCGAAAATCGCATGCCGCTCACGCCGGACTCGTTCATTAAGTCCACGATCAATTTTAATTCGTGAAGGCATTCGAAGTAAGCCATTTCCGGTTGGTATCCGGCCTCGACCAGGGTCTCATAGCCCGCAGTGACCAGCGCGGACAAGCCGCCGCATAACACGGTCTGCTCACCGAACAAATCGGTCTCGGTCTCCTCCTTAAAGGTGGTTTCGATCACGCCCGCCCGCGTCCCCCCAATTCCCTTTGCCCAAGCGAGAGCGACTTTCTTGGCTTTCCTGGTCGCGTTTTGATAAATCGCGATCAGTGCCGGAACACCTTTTCCTTCGGTATATTGCCGCCGGACGATGTGCCCCGGTCCTTTCGGGGCGACGAGGATCACATCCACGTTCGAGGGAGGCACCACGGTTTTGAAATGGATCGAAAACCCATGCGAAAAAAGAAGAGCCTTGCCCGGGGATAAATTAGGGGCGATGTCTTTTTCATACGCGCTGGCTTGTTTTGTGTCGGGTATCGCGACGAAAATCACATCGGCTCGTTTCACCGCTTCTGCCGTGGTCAGCACCCCAAAGCCGCACTCCTGGGCCACAGGGATCGACTTGCTGCCCTCGTAAAGCCCGATGATCACGCGAAGTCCGCTGTCTTTGAGGTTCAGCGCGTGGGCATGGCCCTGAGAGCCGAAGCCTAGCACAGCCAGGGTTTTGTCCTTCAGGGCGCCAAGATCCGCGTCTTTGTCCGTATATACTTTTGCAGGCATGAGTGAACGTTTTGTTTAAGGTGTATCGAAATAAAGCCAATCCCTCGAAAAGCAAAGGCAAAACGTGGGCGCGTCCCTCTCTGGAGTCATTTCCGCGCGAGCGCCACCTTGCCGGTGCGAGTCAAATCGAGTATCCCATAGCACTTCATCAAATCGAGGAATTTCTCAACTTTGCTCTCGTTCCCGGTGACCTCAACCGTCAGGCTGGCAGGCTGGACGTCCACAATCTTTGCGCGGAAAATATCGGTGATCTGCATCACCTCCGCCCGAGTCTGAGAATCCACGCCGACCCTGACCAACACGAGCTCCCGGTCGATGTATTCGTCCCGCTGAAAATCCTGAACATCCAGGACATCCACCAGTTTTTGAAGCTGCCTGACTATTTGAACGAGCGTGGCGTCATCACCACGGGTCACGATGGTCATCCGCGACGTGTTCGCGTCTTGCGTCGGCGCGACGTTCAGGGTGTCAATGTTGTACCCACGACCGCTGAATAGGCCGGCGACCCTCGTGAGCACTCCAAATTTATTTTCCACCAGGACAGAAACGGTGTGGCGCATAGTGTTTCCAAGCACGCTCAGCTGACAAAAACCAAAAACCCGCGTTCCATGGGGAACTGCGGGCGGCCTGCGAGCAAGCGCTCCAACGCCTCAGCCACGGTCGAGGGACCGCGGCTTGAAGTTCGCCGGATCAATTAGTCATACTCAGGAGCGTACAAACCATGGTGCCCGAGGTCAACTGCAATCCTCGCCCGGTCAGCCATCACAGTGCATCCACAAGTTGTCGGTGAATTTGGCTGGCAGCCCGGAGCGCGGCTGTGTGCGAAGCACCAACCGCAGCAGGTTCGGCGTGGCTGCGAGCCTGAGATACTGCTGCGACTGGCTTTCAGCACAGTCGCGCTCCACCGACAACGCGTGGATGGACCGCCCACATCAAGCCGGACAAAACCCCAAATGCACTTGCCAGAATGCGACCAAGAGAGTTTCATAGGCCAAGCTTCACTCTCTCGATGCCGCTGCGGTGATGCCACACCCCAACCCAGATCGAAGCCTTATGCGCCTCCACCACTCCCTGAGCGTTGCCCCACGTCGGGCCGCATTCACCTTGATCGAACTGCTCGTCGTCATTGCCATCATCGCGCTGCTCGCCAGCATGCTCCTGCCGGCTCTGTCGCGGGCGAAGGAAAAAGCTCGGGGCGCCAAGTGCCTGAACAACGTCAGGCAAATGGGTTTGGGTTACGCGTTTTACGCGGATGACAACAAGGACGACATCGTGACGCTTTACCTTTTCGTCAAGCCGCCGCCCACGGCTCTGATTCAAGACTCGGTGACGTGGTGGGTGGATTTGATGCGCCCGACGCTGCAGGGGACCAACGTCATCGCCTGCCCATCGGTGAAAAACGGTTTCGGAGTCGCGATGAACCACGTGGAATTGACGGCTTGGAGCGATGTTTCTCGACCGAAGCTGTCCTCAGTGAAAAGCCCCGTGGACTCGGTGCCCATGGCGGACTCGGGCTTGATCCGCAACATCAAGGACAAGAACCCGGATCAATGGGTTGAAAAGCCCAATTCAGCTTTCCTCTACTGGCGCACCCCGACGAATGTCGGGTATTATGACTCAGATCCCCAGCGCCCGGTAGGCCGCCACAGCGGACGCGCCAACATGGGTTTCGTGGACGGGCATGGGGCGCCTCAAAAAGTGAGCAGCCTCGGGTTGCAGTTTTACCCGGGTCAGGACGAAAGCGCCAAATCAGCCACAGGGACCCTCGCGTTCGGCGGCAATGGCAAGCATGACCCCCGTTGGCTGTGGGATCGCGAATGACCTCCTTCGACCCTTCCCACGGGATTCCATTCCGGACCTCCTGGCACCTCTCGGCCGCATGAACCGAAGCACTTTCGGGCAATTAGCCCTGCTGGTGCTGATCGCCGCCGCCGCCGCGTGGAATTTCACGAAACCCACGGACGGACGCAAAATCGATCTCAATCCCTACAAGGCGCTCGGATTCGTTGCCGCCGATGAGACTTCCAAACTGTTAGGCCACCACGGCTCGATCATTTTGGTCATACCCGATCCGGGCGACGAACCGGATCCCGTGATGGAAGCTCAACTTTCCTCCTTCAGGAGCGGGTTGAAGGAGGCGGGAAAAGTCGTGGCCCAACTGGTTGAAACGGTCAAAATGGATCCTTTTTTGAGCATGCGCACCGGGGGATCGATGCCGCCGGAGCAATTCATGGACATGCTGAAACGGCATCCGAAAGCGGCGGCTTTCGTGCTTTTTATCGGATTCCCCGGGTTGTCTGGCCCGGAAGTGAGCCAACTTCGCTCTCACCCAGCCAAACGGATCGCCATTTCGGCAACTCTGCCTAATTATCATGAACTCATCCAGTCGGGCGCTCTCCATATGGCGATCGTCCCGCGCAACCGCCCGGCCGATGAGATCGTTCCTGAGGCAAAATCCAGGCGCGAAGCCTTTGATCAAGAGTATTCGATCCTTCGCCAAACCCCTCGGGCGCCTTGACCGAAAGGTCGTGCAATAAAAGTCTCGGATTCTCCTATAGGCGGGAGCACTCCCGAAGCCCGAGGATGGCACATCGATCAATGGAATAGTGACTCACCACGAGCGCCATCGAAACCAACTCCGGATTCAGGCGGCTGAAACTCTTTCGAAAGCCTGGCGCGTGATAAGCCTCAACCGTGAAACGCGGATTGAAGGTTGCTTGACAACATTTACCTTGTCGCCCTGGCCCGGCAACCGCTTACATGCTTTCGAGCATGAGCATCATTGAGGAATTGGAGTGGCGGGGCTTGTTATCCGATTGCACGGATCGCGAAGCGCTGCGGACGCGGTTGACCCTGGGTCCTATAACCCTCTATTGCGGTTTCGACCCCTCGGCAGACAGCCTGCACGTGGGCAGTCTGGTGCCCCTAATCGCTCTTCGGCGATTTCAAATCGCCGGACACAAGCCGATCGCGGTCGCGGGAGGGGCCACGGGGTCCATCGGAGATCCCAGCGGCAAGAGCGCCGAGCGCAATTTGCTTTCCGCCGAAGCCCTGGCTCACAACATTGCCGGGCTCAAAGCGCAACTCGCCGCGCTGCTTGATTTCGAATCGGAAAGCAACGCCGCGTTGTTGGTGGATAACGCCTCGTGGACCGCGCCAATCAGTTTCCTGGATTTCCTCCGTGACGTTGGGAAACACTTCACGGTGAACATGATGGTCGCGAAGGAAAGCGTGCGAACCCGGATGGAGGATCGCGAAAACGGCATCAGCTACACGGAGTTCAGTTACATGCTCCTCCAAGCCTTTGATTTCCTCCACCTGCATCGAACTTTCGGATGCGAGCTTCAGATCGGAGGAAGCGATCAGTGGGGAAACATCACAGCGGGCACGGACCTCATCCGTAAAAAGCAGGGCGGCAACGCGTTCGGCCTAACCCTGCCGCTCATCACTAACGCAGACGGCTCGAAGTTCGGAAAGACGGTCGCCGGCGCTGTCTGGCTGGATTCGCGGCGCACGAGCGTGTATCGATTTTATCAATTCTGGGTTCGAGCCGATGACCGCGATGTCATCCGCTACCTGAAATACTTCACTTTTATGCATCGCGAGACGATCGATTCTTTGGAGCAACAGCACATGCAAAAGCCGGAGGCCCGTGCCGCGCACAAGGAACTTGCCAGAGCCGTGACCACCTTGCTGCATGGCAGCGCCGCCACGGAGGAAGCCATCCGTGCCAGCGAGATCCTGTTTGGCGGCAACCTGGAGGGGATCACCGAATCCACGTTCAATGAAATTGCGTCGGAAGTTCCTTCGACACGGCTGAACGCCGCCCGATTCGACGCTCCCGGAATGCCGCTTCTGGACCTGCTCATGGAAACCCAACTCTGCCCTTCCAAAGGTCAAGCGCGGAAGGATGTGGAAGGGGGCGGCATCTACGTCAATAATCAGAGGCTAGCCGACGCTCAAAAGCGGCTCACCTCGTCCGATTGCCTTTTCAACCGGCATCTCCTCCTCCGGAAGGGAAAAAGAAACTATCATTTGTGCTCGCTGGAGGCATGAGTTTTCCAAACCATCCACATCCCCAGCGCTGAGGACACCACCATCACCATGTCTCAACTCGCCTTGCCCCTGCCCGAAGGTCAATTGCTCCAGCTCAAACGATGGAACACTCCCACGGTCTACAATGGCTGGGAGCAAATCACCCGTGCTGACAGAACGCGGGATGGCATCAACCTGGAGGAAACCAGGGACTTCATGCCTCAGATGGGGCCCATGGTCGGCTATGCGTTGACCGTTGTGATCGAGCCGAGCAATCCACACCACCCCAACGCCAGCCCCAAGGCGTGGAGCGAGTACCGGCGCTACGTTTCGGCGTTTCCATCCCCGAAGATTGTCGTCATCCAGGACCTCGACAAACCGCGCGTCGTCGGCTCGTTTTGGGGCGAAGTCAACAGCAACATCCACAGAACCCTCGGCTGCGTGGGCACCATCACAGACGGCGCGGTGCGGGATCTCGATGAAATGACCAATGCGGGTTTCAAGGCGCTGGCTCGGAGGCTTTGCGTCGGTCATGCCCACGTGTGCCCCGTGAAATGGGGCTGCGCCGTTGAGGTTTTCGGCCAAAAAATTGAGCACGGGCAGTTGATTCATGCCGACAAACACGGCTTCCTGGCCATCCCGCACCAGGATATTCCCGCTCTCCTCGAGGCGGCGAAGTTCATGGATGCCAATGAGTGCAACACTCTCATTTCGGCCGCTCGCGGCTGTCAAGGCTTGGGGACGGAGGAAATCCTCAAACGTCTGGATCTGGCGTCGGCGGAGTTTTCTAAAGAAACCAGACGCCGATTCACTCGCACCGGGGAATGGTGATCCATCGCCTCTCTCCCAGGATCCTCCTTGATCCAAATGGCGAAAAGCCGAGCGATGGGCTGGTGCCGGATCCCGCGGCCGCGCGAAGATTTTCAAAGCATCGCGTTGTTTCCTGGCACGGGAGATGGCAAGGTCCTTGTCAGCGGCTTATGCGACAAAACGCGCTCCTCCTCCCCATTCTGCTGAGTTGCGCGACTCTGTTGCTGGCCCAGCGTTACCGTTACTGGGGAGGCGGCGAGGGGGCAATATCGGAGGACTCGGCGATTCGCACCGCGCGGGACGCCCCGACGCACAGCGTGGACATGCCCACCTGGACAAACCGGCCTGGATTCAATAAGGACGCCTTCACTTTCACCCGACTTCGTTACACACGGAATCCCTATCGCTCCCGCGCCTTCAGCCACTGTTTCACCGATTTCCCAGACAGCGATTTGAATCTGTCCTACAGGCTCCAGCAGCTCACCTCCATCAACGTGGATCCGGACGGGCGAGTGCTCCATATCAACGACCCGGAGTTGTTTGAGTATCCATGGGTTTACATGGTGGAGCCGGGAGCCTTGCGTTTCGAAACGCATGAATTGGAAACCCTCAAAAAATACCTGCTCAACGGCGGATTCCTCATGGCCGACGATTTTTGGGGGACGCGGCAGTGGCGGAACTTCGAGAACGAAATGAAGCGCGTGCTTCCGAACAGCGAGTTTGTGGACCTGCCCATGGATCACCCGATCTTCAGTTGTGTGTTCGATCTCCGGGGATTAACGAAGCAAGGGTTGCAGGTTCCTAACTTTAGAACAGGAGAAATGAGCCAGCACGACGGGGTCACTTGGGAAGAGCACGATGGGGAAGAATGCAGGGAGGTTCACATTCGAGCGTTGTTCGATGACAAAGGCCGGATGATCGTGATCGCTTGCCACAACACCGACAACGGCGATGGCTGGGAACGTGAGCAGGAATATCATTATTACTTCCGGCAATTCTCCGAAAAGCGCGCCTACCCTCTCGGCATCAACATCATTTTCTACGCGATGACTCACTGAAACTGCGGTCCCGCTCTCCAACACGGCCTGGCGCGTCAATCGAGCAAATATCCTAAGCCAAACTGGGAAGCCTGATTCTGAAAACATTCCCGCAAACATCCCTCATCTTAGCCCTCCTGATTTTGACCGCCGCGGAGCCATTCAGCCAAGCTCATTCCCAGGTCGATCCCGATTCCGGACGGACATTGACATTGAAGCTGTCGGCGCAAAAGGGGTATCTGCCAGGGATCCCCGTGTTGGTCCGAGTGGAGGCGCGCCAAAGCGATGGCGCTCGGGAGCGAACCCTGTGGAACGCCGAAGCGACGCTCGCAGCCGACCAACCTGGCATCGTTCTTTCCACCAACCTCATCGTTCTGATGAACGGGTTGGGCAGTGCGTTGGTGGTTTTCACAGGAGGAGTCGATTTCGAACTGAGCGCGACGGTGGGCTCGCTGCGGGCCACCCGCGAGCTCGTCAGCCTCGCGCAGGCGCCGCAAGCTTCGGTCGGTGGAGTCTTGACTGGCAGCGCCACGACCTGGTCCGGGGTCGTTCGGATCAAGAACGATGTGACGGTGCCAGCCGGCCATGAATTGAATATCGCGCCAAACAGCCTGCTCCTCATGGACGGAGCGCCCGCAGGAACGGCGGGCGCGAGTTTGATCGTTGAAGGCTCGCTCCAATCCCTCGGCACGGAGGCCGAACCGGTCACGATCACTTGCGCCGAAACCGGCCTGCGCTGGGGGCAGATTCGGCATCAAAGCCAGCAACTGTCCAGCGCTCCGCGGTCGCGTTACTCCCACACCTCGATCACGCGAGCGGGCCGCGCCCGGGGCGAGGGCCATACCGGCACGGCGCCCGCCATCAGGGCCACTTCCGCAAAACTCAGCTTCATTTCCTGCAGCTTCACCGACCTCGCGGAAACGGCCCGCACGTCAGAGGAATTCGGGTTGCCCGGAAAGGTGATGATGGCGAGGGATTCGGAGTTGGTGTTTGAAGACTGTTTGATGGCCCGCGCCCGCATGGGGCCCGAGGTCGCCGGCACCTCGGTTCTCTGCTCCAATTCGTGGATCCTCGATATGAGGGGGCCGGATGACGCGGACGGCTTTTATGTGCATGATCAATCCCCAGGCCAAGTTGTCCGTTTTGCTCACTGTGTCATCGCCCAAGGGGATGACGATGGCATCGACACCCTCGGATCCGTGGTCTCGATCGAGCAATGCATCGTCCGGGATTGGGCGAACCGGCTCGAGGACGCGAAAGGAGTTAGTGTCTTCAACGGCGCCACGCACATCCGCCGCTCTTTGATCGTGAACTGCACGGTGGGCGTGGGCGCCAAGTGGAGCACGGGCCCCACGGCATCGGTGGCCATCGACCACAGCACCGTCATCGGACTCGCCAATGCCGTGTGGGCCAATCGCAAGTCAAACGCTCCAGGGCCATACGTGCGTTTTGATGTCAGCAACTCCTTGCTGCGAGGGCAGGAGGCGGTCTTGAGCGATTTTTCCCGAACGAACTTCACGATTCGATTCTGCAACACGAGCCAGTCGTGGGAGGGCCAAGGCAACCAAAGCAGCGACCCTCTGTTTCAAAACGAAGCAGGCGGCGACTATCGCCTCAAGCCGTTTTCCCCTTGCATCGACACGGCGGATGCGCTGAGCGAACGCGACCCCGATGGCAGTCCGGCGGACATTGGATACTTTGTCTTCACCCCTCCCTCTCCCCGTCTGGAGCGTTTGTCGAACAGCGCAGGCAACACATTCCAATTCAGCCTTGATGCGTACACCAACCGAAACTATGCGATCGAAGCTTCCACCGACCTGATTTCGTGGGAACTCCTGAAGACGGTGTGGCAGTTCGAGCGGTCTGCCGACTTTCAGGACAAAACCGCTGCCAACGCCCCTCGTCGTTTTTACCGAGCGAGGCTTGGCCAGAACTCACATAGGCCGTTGTGAAAAAAAACTGTTTTGCCTCAGTGGGGTTACGGACATACGGCCCATGTGTTGCATGGCCAAAAGGCGGATGATGCTACGCGCCTGCTGCCGCGGATACATCAGGTGGCTGCCTTGTTGAAGCGATGGCTGTTGGGAACGCATCAGGGGGCGGTTCGGGCCGACCACTTGGATTATTACCTCGACGAATTCACCTTCCGGTTCAATCGCCGAAAATCCGCGTCACGTGGTAAACTATTCTATCGACTGGTGCAGCAGGCGGTCGCGGTTTCGCCGGTCCCTTGCAAGGAACTTCGCGGCGGCAAACCCCACCCATTGGGGCAGGTTGAGTCCATTGGATAGCCCGGTAAGGTTTAAGGATCAATCGCTTTGTGCGCACGGGATGAATCTGGCTCTCACCCCTGCCGTGGCGGCAGCTCGGCAAAGAGACATCAGACGATCTGGGAGATGACATCGCCTTTGAGCAAAGTGAGGCGCTCGTCGCGCCCTCCGTAGGGGTAAGTCAACTCGTCGTCTTCGAATCCGAGCTGATGCAAGAGCGTCGTGTGGATGTCCCGGAAATGTCGCGGCTCACGAACGGCGCGCAAACCAATATCGTCCGTCGCTCCCACGACCTGGCCTCCCTTGATCCCGCCACCGGCGAGCCACATGGTGAAACCGAGGTTGTGATGGTCCCGCCCCTTGCCTCCTTCCGCTTCAGGTGAACGCCCGAACTCGCCGCCCCAGAGCACCAGCGTGGAATCCAGCAGACCGCGCCTCTTTAAGTCACGAAGCAGTCCGGCGATGGGTTTGTCCGTCTCCACGGCCATGCGAAGGTGGTTCTCTTCGATATCGCCGTGAGCGTCCCATTGCTTGTTGCCCGGGCCTCCGCCCGAAACGACGCAGATGAATCGGACTCCCGTCTCAACGAGCCGGCGAGCCAGCAAACAGCGTCGTCCGTAATCGTCGGTTGGCTCCTTGCCAACCCCATACAGATCCAACGTCTCCAGGCTCTCTCGCGACAAATCGAAGACCGAAGGGGCCTCCATTTGCATCTTGAAAGCGAGGTCGTAGGTGTTGATTCGGGCCGAAAACTCGTCGTCCTGTGGCGCGGGATTTGCCTCGTTCAGCCCGCGGATCAGCCGAATCGTCTCACGGCGTTGAGCCATCGAGACGCCGGGTGGCAAGTCCAGGTTCAGCACGGGACGCTGGCCGGGTCGAAACATGGTGGGCTGGTGGGCGGCGGGGAGAAATCCATTGGAATACATCGGCTGTCCTCCCTCAAGCGCCCCGTCTGGATCCGGCATCACCACGTAGCCGGGCATCGAATCGCTTTCCGAACCAAGGCCGTAGGTAACCCATGAGCCCATGCTTGGGAACCCGGGAACGATGCGGCCTGTGAACAACTCGTATTGCGCGGCCGAGTGCACGACGCGGTCGCCGTGGCATGAACGAATGACGGCCAAATCGTCCACGCATTGGGCGGTATGGGGAAAAAGATCGGACACCTCGATGCCGGAGCGCCCATAATTTCTAAACGTCCGGCGAGTGCCCAACAGTTTCGCGTCTTTCTTGACAAACTGATAGAGCGCCTCGCCGAACTCTTTGGGCCGGGGCTGGCCATTGAGTTTGGTCAGCAGAGGCTTGGGGTCGAACGTTTCGATGTGGCTCGGCCCGCCCGCCATGAAAAGGAAAATCACGGACTTCGCTTTCGCGGCGCGGGGAGGCTGTTTTGGCGACATCGGATTGCTGGCCGCCGCGCGCGCTCTGTCCTGTCTCAAAAGGCACGCCAAGGCGATCGAGCCGAAGCCGCAGAAGCCGTCGCTGATGAACTCACGGCGCGTGCGAAGGGGCCGAGAATGCCTCAGTCCATCATTCCACATAGAGAAACGAGTTAAGGTTGAAGAGAGCCAGCGCGAATTCCTTTGGCGGGGAACGCCTCAAGAATTCGAGCGCCAGAGTTTGCTCTGCGGTCGTGGGGGCGCGGCCCGCCACCAGGAGGTAGGCACGGTGGATTTGGCCGCGCGGGTTGTCACCGCTCTCGCGCCGCAGCCGGTCGGCGAAAGCCGCGGCGAGTTCATTCGAGATGCGCCCGTTCAACATCTCAAGCGCCTGAGGGGCATGGGTGCTGGACTCGCGTCTCGGACAACTGGCTTGGAGCAGGGGCTGGTCGAAAACCTGAAAGAAAGGAAGCGGCAGATTGCGCTTGGCGATGAGGTAGATGGAGCGCCGAAAATGCTGGCTCGGATCGTCTGTGACATGCCATTGAGACGGTTTGTAAAGCTGGCCGACCAAATCCTGCTCGACCGGCAGCATCACGCTCTCGCCACCGCCTTGGGGATTCAGAACGCCCGCCACGGCGAGCATCGCATCGCGCAACTCCTCGGCCGCGAGCCGGCGCCGGTTGAAATGCCATAACAATCGGTTGTCAGGATCGGCCGCTTTTCCTTTCGCCATTGAAACCCGAGGATTCAACACCGCCTGCCGATAACACGCGCTGGTCACCAGGAGTCGGTGCAAGGATTTCAAGCTCCATTGACGGCCCAAGAGCTCGCTCGCCAGGTAATCGAGCAGTTCGGGATGGCTTGGGCGGTCTCCATTCGCGCCAAAATCGTTGGGAGTCCTCACGAGGCCAGCGCCAAAATGCTGCTGCCAGATTCGGTTCACGATCACCCGCGAGGTGAGGGGGTTGCTGGAATCCGTCAGCCACCGCGCGAGTATCGTTCTCGGATTGGGGGTCTCCGGCGGCAACTCCGCCGCGCCCGAGGGCCAGAGAACACTCACTCCTTTCAAACCCACCTGTTCCTCCTTGCGGTCGGGATCGCCTCTTTTGAGCACATGGACCGGCGTGACTTGAGCCAGGTCGTTCCGGATGCTAGCGAGGGACGGCAGTGGTTTTGGGAGGCTCTCCTCGGTCTTCCTGATCTGTTCGCGCAAACGCGCCTCAGCCTCCCCGGAAGTGCCTTTGAGGGATTCCTTGAGACGGGCGATTTCCTCATTTAAAGCGTCCGTGCGCGTCTTCCATGCCGCGTGCTCGGCGGGGCTCACGCGCGGGATATCATTCTCTTGGGTCGCCGCCAGGAACGCCTGGAGTTGATAATAATCCTTCTGCGAAACAGGGTCGAACTTGTGGTCGTGGCAGCGGGCGCAGCCGACCGTCAAACCGAGGAATGCGGCGCCGATCATATCCGTTCGCTCGGTCAAAACTTCGTTCCGGCTCGCGGAGACTTCTTGATTGCCGGCGTTGCGACGCACCGGGCCGAGGCGATGAAATCCCGCGGCGACCTGCATCGTGGGATCATGGGGCGCGAGTTCATCCCCCGCCAACTGCGCCGTGAGAAAGTGATCAAACGGGGTGTCGGAGCGAACGCTTTCGACGACGAAATCCCGAAATCGCCACGCGCCGGGCACCGCTCGATCATACTCGAAGCCCTCGGTTTCGGCGAAACGCACGACATCGAGCCAGTGCTGACCCCACTTTTCTCCGTGGGCCGGACTGGCCAGCAATCGGTCCACTAATTTCTCGTAAGCGTCCGGGCTGGCGTCGGCGAGAAAGCCCGCGACTTCCCCGGGTGTTGGAGGGAGTCCCGTGAGATCAAAAGTCACTCGGCGGATCAAGTCTTGGCGGGAGGCGGGGGGGGCGGGCTCCAACCCGGCGGCTTCGATCCTGGCGAGAATGAAGTGGTCCACGGGGGATTTTGTCCACAAAGGGTTCACGACCGCAGGTGGTGAGAATGGCTTAACCGGTTGAAAGGACCAAAACGCCCGCTCCTTCGCGCCGATTGTTCCGCCATGGAGTTGCGCGACTGTCGAAAGCGTGGCGAGCAGAACAATCACCCATGCCCGCATGCAACGAACGCCCGGCAGTTCGGGGTGCGCGGACAGGGCGTCTTTTAAACGGAGGTGATCGAGCTGGTTGTTGCTGGGTGTTTTGATTCTATTCATTCTCGCACACTTCCAGAGACTGCGACAACGAGAAAACGGTGTGGGCAGCTCCCAGCCGCAGGCCCGAGTTGCGCACCGCGACTTTGGTGAGGGTCTTGTTTGCTTCACATGAACCGAATTCCTGGGAGCGCGGCCATCCCGGCCGTAGCAGCTTCGCGGCACGGCAAGCAGGTTCACGATTCTACCTTCCTGGAATTGCAAACATGCTGTGGCCAGGCTGGCCGCGCTCCCAGGTTCATGGCCTCGATTCAGGAGTTCAGACCACGTTTATTTGATTTTGGTTCGGCCACCAAGTGACACAAACAATCCCGCGTTTGGGGTGCGGTTGGTGTGGTTTTTCGTTCGGATTTCGGATTTGGACAGGACTTCCGTTCTGTTCTATCCTGCCTCCATGAAAAGTCCGTTTCCTGGGATGGACCCTTACTTGGAAGCCCGATGGAGCGACGTGCATCAAGGCCTTATCACGTACGCCCGGGATTCACTGCAGCCAAACTTGCCTTCCGACCTGCGCGCCCGCATCGAGGAACGCGTATTCGTCGAAACCGAAACGGAGCAAATCCGCGGGATCGTTCCTGACCTTCATGTGGCCCCGTATCAACCGAAACAGGCCATCCATTCCACGCTCCATGAGGCGGGTGAGGTTGTGGTCGCTGAGCCGATGGTTTTTCTCCTGGAAGACGAGGCCGTGACGGAAGGCTACATCGAAATCCGCGAACGCGGTGGCGGCAGGGTCGTTACGGTCATTGAGTTTCTCAGCCCAGCCAACAAAGCTGGCGGCGAAGGCCGCAAGCATTACCTTCAGAAACAGCGCGAAATCTTGAAATCGAACACGAATTTGGTCGAGATCGACCTCCTGCGCTCGGGACAACGGGTCATAGCATTCCCTGAACACCGAATCCCGTCGAGGCATCGCGGCGATTACCTGGTGTGTGTGCGTTGCGCCTGGTCTGAGCGCGCCCGCGAGCTTTACGCCCTGCCCCTGCGCGACCGGCTGCCCGCCATCCCGGTTCCGTTGCGTGGGACTGATCGTCCCATCCTGCTCGATCTGCAGGCGTTGATGGACCAATGCTACCGCAACGGCCGCTACGATGACATCGATTATGCCCAGCCGCCCTCTCCTCCGCTCACGGCGGGACACGCGGAATGGGCCGACGCGTTGCTGAAGGCTGCTGGGAAACGCCCGTGACGCGTGTGGTGTGGCCGGGTAACGGGTAAGGAGCTGGTCCCGTGTCCAATCGAGTGCTCGGCTTTGCTGCTAACACATGCCGGCTTCAGCGTCATGCTGCGTTCATGAAAAGTCTGTTCCCCGGAATGGATCTTTATTTGGAGACGCATTGGGAAGACGTGTATCGGAGGTTCCTCGTTGACGCCGTGTCGCTGAAGCAACGGATGTCCGTCCTGCCGGTTCCGCTCCGCCGGCCCGAAGCCTCGGCGACGCTCGACCTCCATGCGCTGGTTTCCTCTGACCACAAAAGGATTTGTTTGTTTGAAATGGCGGCGGTTTTGCTATCATGCGGGTGGACATGAAGCCTGTTTACGAAGGCAACCCGAAGCACAAAGCGCCCTGGCAGCCGGGGCGCAAGGGATCGCTCTGCCCAACGGATGTCAGCATCGAGCGTGCGCGGGAGCTTCTCCAGTCGAGCGTCGAAGAGGGGAAGATGCGGTTTGCCGCCGACAAAGGCCGGGCCTTCTGCGCTCGCATCCATGACACGGCCAAGAACCGGTGGCACGGGTATCCTGTAGCATGGAAGGAAGTGCCGATCTCGGTTCGCACCCGGTTGTTGAAAACTGGCGCGGTAGTGCCCCACGAAATCAAGCGGTATTGGGAGGGAGCGCAGTGAGCCTGAAGCTCCATCAACGCCCAGCGGTGGAGTCGGGCGACCCGAATCAATTCGCGATCCGGATGGAATTCGTTCCGAATCTGGATTCTGGATTCGCCATGCCGGAGGAAGATCTTTCTTGGGGTCGGATGCAAATCTGGGTTGCGGGTCGGAATCTGTGCGAACATGTGGATCGCAGCGAAGTGCGGAAGGCAGTGGAGTGGTACCTCCTGCCCGTGATGGAGTGGCTGACGGAGTCCTGGGACTTGCTGCTCCACGAACAACGACCGCCCGTGTCGAATGCCGGCGAGTCCGCCTGGCATTCTCTGGCGGAGACGAATCGTCCTGAGCGATTCGAGCGGGCCGGCAACTGGGATAGAGTTGCGGACGAGGCGCACACTTTGTGGACCTCCCATCATTGTCTGCGTACGAGCCGGTTTGGCGGAATCTTCCCCGACGTGGTAGTTCGTCGTTTGCGGGATGAAGTGGAATTCTCCTGGGGGGAGACCCCGCAGGTTGGCGCACCCGATGGATTTCGCTTCCTGCATGGTGCAGGAAAAACTCTCGTGACACCCGACGCTGTCGCGAGTCCGCTTTTCGATGTGCTGCGTCAGTCAATCGAGGCGCTGGCCGAGGAGCAACCGCAATCAAACCGTCTGCGAACCCTGTGCCAGCAAGTTGCAGGCATCGCAAGCGCCGACCGCCAAATCAGGAGGACTGCCCTCCTGGCTGGGCTTGGAGCGACGTCCGGGGATTGGGTGAACCGCTGGCAAAACCTTCGCAGTACGCTGGAGACGGAATGCTCCGGCTACAAGGAATCAATAAAACGGTGGTTTGAGCCGGAGCAAGGCAACAGGTTGTGTGTTGCGGGCAGCTGCGAAGCGGCGGTCATGTTCGGCTCAGCGTCTCCCACGCTTACCGAGAGCGATGTTCTGTTGATCGCAACCCGTTTGGTGAGGTCATCGGGCAAGCAACCTTCCGCAAAGTGGACGGCGTTGGCGAACGAGCCACAACCGCTCCCAGCCGGTGAATCACCATGGACGGATGGCTATCGGCTGGCGCAGGAGTGGAGAGCCAAAGCGGGTATACGCCACAAACGCGACGGGGCCGTGGATGTTGAGGAACATCTCGAAAGACTGGGTGTGAGTTTTGAGGATATTAAGCTAGACGACGCCACCACTGCAGGCCTGGCTGTCCAGCCGGAACAAGGCGCGCCGCATATTTTTGTGAACCGGCGAAATCCGCGTTGTGAATTTCCATCAGGCAAGCGGTTCATCCTCGCTCACGAGCTTTGCCATCTTCTTCACGACCGCTCTCACGGGCGCAACCTTGCAATGATCTCCGGCCCCTGGGCGCCGCGAGACCTCGAGAAGCGAGCCAATGCCTTTGCCGCGGCGCTGCTGATGCCACCGGAATTGCTCAAGAAAGGATTGCACAGCGATGACGATCTCGAATTTGAGGGTTTGTTAGCTCTTGCAAAACGCCTTCGCGTCAGCACGGACGCCCTTGCGCACCATCTCGCGAACTGCAACTTGATCAGCGAGGCAACGCGAGACGTTCTGCTGGCTCAACTGGTCAATCGTCAGGAGGCCGGAAACGGCACAAAGCGGACGGCACGCAAGCAGTCCAAGAGTTAAACCGGGCGAAACGTCGAACAGGGGCGCTTCGCCAGACAGGAATTGTTTGGAGAGATGCCTATGACAATAGTATCGCTAACCACAAATCCGTTCGCACTCCTCAGCATCCCAATTGAGGGAATCCGTCCCCCCGGATGTCATCAAACATCGAAGGAAATTTGCCTGAGTCAGCCCGGTTTGGGTTAAGGAACCGTGCAATAATTCGGGCGACCGCATTACGGCATATTTGGCGGATTCGCTCACGGGTAAGCCCGAACTTCGCGCCGACTCCTTCAAGGGTAAGCGTCGCCCCGAGAGCGAAGGGGTCAGTCCTTACTTGCGACACATCGGGGTTCATTTGTCTGCCCCAGGGGGAGGGGTGTCCCGGCGGGTTGCAGCAGTGCCGTGCCCGCGACGACGGCGGTGCCCAGTTCGAGTTTCCCGATATCAGCTCATGGTCTCGCCTCCACCGGGAGCAGGCTCAGGACAAAATCGAAAATGGCTTGAGCGTGTTCGAGTGCCGCGTCAAATTCCTCTGGCGACGGCATCGGGTCGTCCGTAAGTCCCGGATATCGGAAGGCAGAAACATAGGGGGTCAAAATCTCCGCCGCTTCCTCGAACTGCGCAAAGTCAATCTTGTCATCCGCGGCGTCTGTGATCAATCAAATCAGGTCGTGTGTCTTGGCGACCTTGATGCCCCGCCAGGTCAGCCACCCTTTCAACGATTTCTACGCTGCTTGCTGGCAGTGGTAAATGGCCGTGTCCAGCGGGCCGTCCGGCGTGGCGCTGACAATTCGGGCGTTTTGCAGGTCGTGCACGGCTTTCGTGAGCCACTCGCGGGTGAGCCGGGCGAGGTTGTCAGCCATAGAGCTTCCTGCCCTGCGCGAGAATTTGGTGCTGTAACGAAGCGCGCAAATCCTTGTAGCGATCGAATTCCTCCCGCGTTTGCACAAACACGTCCTTGCTCAGCCGCAGTCCCCGCAGACAGCGATGCGCCCGTTGCATCCGACGGATCGCTCGCTCGCCGCTCTCGCGGACGATCACCATCAAGTCCACGTCGCTGTCCTCATGCGGCGTGCCCCACGCGTGAGAGCCAAACAAAATAATTTGCTCTGGCTGGAACTCGGCTTTCAGCCGTTCCACGACCTCCGCCAACAAACCTGACGGGATTGTCTTCAAGGTATCCAGAGTAACATGTGCCAATGTTTTTGAGAAGTCTTTCCATGAACCGCACGGTAGGGCAAGGTGTCCCCACCGAGCCGTCGGGGCTCCGGAAACTCATGGGCTCCTGACGGCTCGCTGAGGACAGCTCGCCCTACCCGTCAAATCGCCATTTGACCTGGTTCATGGCCCCGATTCATGTCTAAAATTTGGAGGTGTTTCCTTTCCTTGAACCGTCTTGCAGGAGCCGACGTGAGGCTCACTTCTCCCCCTTGGAGTGTCAGAGCCTCCTTCCGTCGACACCTACAGGTTCATGGTCCCAATGCGAGCCGCGAATCGGTTTGGTGGCTACCCGTAAACCTGTAACCGACAGGGATGCGAAGCACCGCAGACCTCATTCTGAACGACGTGGAACGTTACTGCGGCTCGGTTCATGGTTGCAAAGCATGCGCAAAGCAAAGAGAGGCTCTCCAAAAAGGGCAGGACTGGATGCCCATTCGACGGCGTGGCCGAAGCAATAAACGGTTCGGTTTTTAACTACCCAGAAACGGGATCCGATGTATGTTCAGTCATCGTCATTGATTATGAAGGGAAATCGCCGTCAATTTAGTCTGAACGCAGTTTTTTGTCTGGGAGTTCTGGTCTGCGTGCTGTCCACCACGACCCAAGCCGCGTCCTCCCAACTTCAATTTAACCGCGATATCCGCCCGATCCTGGCGGACAATTGCCTGGCCTGTCACGGGCCGGATTCGGCCAAGCGAAAGGCGAGCCTTCGGCTGGACACGAAGGAGGGGCTTTATGGGGCGACGAAGGACGAAGGCGCCGTGGTGAGCCCTGGGAGCTTGGAACAAAGCGCGCTTTGGAAAAGGATCACCACGACGGACCAAGACGATCTGATGCCGCCTCCCGATTCCCACAAGAAGCTGACCCCGGACCAGAAGGAAACGCTCAGGCGCTGGATTGCTGGCGGCGCGGAGTGGGAGTCCCATTGGTCCTTCATCAAGCCCGAGCGCCCTCCGGTGCCCGCAGTCAAGAACGCTCGGTGGATCCGGAACCCCATCGACGCATTCGTGCTGGCCAAGCTGGAGGAGCGGGGATTGTCTCCCGCTCCCGAGGCGGACCGCCGCGCGCTCGCCCGGAGACTGGCGCTTGATTTGACCGGCCTGCCTCCCAATCCTCAGGATCTGGAGGCCTTTATCGCCGATCGTTCGCCGGATTATTACGAAAAGTTCGTGAAAAAGCTCCTGAACTCCGAGAGCTGGGGTGAGCATCGAGCCCGTTATTGGCTCGATGCCGCGCGTTACGCGGATACCCACGGCCTGCATTTTGATAATTACCGGGAGATGTGGCCCTACCGTGATTGGGTGATCCGGGCTTTCAACTCCAACAAAACCTTCGACCAATTCGTGATCGAACAAATTGCCGGGGATCTGCTGCCGGAGCCCACCCAGGACCAACTCGTCGCCACAGGGTTTCACCGATGCAACATGACGACCAACGAGGGGGGAACAATCGAGGAGGAGAATCTCGCCAATTACGCGCACGACAGGGTGACAACGACCGGATGGGTGTTCCTCGGGCTCACATTGAACTGCGCGTCGTGCCATGACCATAAGTTCGATCCCGTTTCCACGCGCGATTTCTATTCGATGGCCGCATTTTTTAGAAACACGACCCAGCCGGCAATGGATGGCAACGTGAAAGACTCCGGCCCCAGCATTACCGTCGTCACGGACCCCATGGATTTGCGGCGATGGCAGGCCCTTCCAGAGGAGGTCGCAAGCGCGAAGCGGAGCCTGGAGAAGGTGCGGAAGGAGGCGGAGCCGGGGTTTTCGAAATGGATCGACGGCCTGCGCAAGGAGGATTTAGAGAAGGACCTGGGAGGCGAGGGGCTCGCGTTTCACGCCCCACTGAACGATGGGAGCACCAACGAAATCCGCTACCTCGTGCGTGGAGCCGAGGGAAGAACACGCCCCTCGGGGGAGTTGCAGATCAAGGCGGAAGGGAAGACCGGCCCCGCGCCGCGTTTTGGCAAGAGTGTCACGGCCTCTTTTGCTAACGTTGGAGACTACGATCGGCAGCAACCTTTCTCATTTGGATCCTGGGTGCATGTCCCGGAGAATTACAATGGGACGGCCGCCATCCTGTCCCGCATGGATGAAAACAACCAATATCGCGGCTGGGATCTGTGGATTCAAAATGGTCAGTTCGCGTCGCACATCGTGCATAATTGGCCGGAGAATGCCATCAAAGTCCGAACTGCCAAGCGCCTCGCCAAAAAAGGCCAATGGCAGCATGTCTTGGCCACCTATGACGGATCGGGGAAAGCCGCCGGATTGAAGATCTATGTGGACGGCTTGCCGGCCGGCCTGGAAGTCGAGAACGGAGCCGGGATCAATGACTCCATTAAGACGGATGCTCCCTTCAGGCTCGCGCAGCGTACGGGAACCGCCCATTTCGATGGAGCCGCCTTGCAGGACGTGCGGATTTACTCGCGTCTGCTCGCGGCCGCTGAGGTCGCGACGCTCGCCAACTCGGCGACGCTGGCCGAATCCTTGGGAAAGCCATTGGATCAGTGGAAACCAGACTCGAAACAGCAGGCTCTCAGCTACTATCTCGCGACCCGTGATCCGCTTTATCAAGGAGCGGTGAGCCACTTGGAATCACTGGAACAGGAGAGGGAGGGGATTCGGCTCCGAAGCCCGGTGACGCATGTGCAGGTGGAAAAGAAGAATTCCGAGGCGATGGCGGCCGTGTTGTTTCGAGGGCAGTATGACAAACCAAAGGAGAAAGTGGCCGCGGACGTGGTGGAGGCACTTCATCCCCTCGCGAAGGAAGAGCCGCGCAATCGGCTGGGCTTGGCCCATTGGCTGGTGTCACCAGAGAACGCCCTCACATCCAGGGTCACCGTGAACCGTTTTTGGCAGGAAGTGTTTGGAGCCGGCCTCGTGGCGACGGTGGAAGATTTCGGGGTGATGGGCGAGAACCCATCCAATCAGGCGCTCCTGGATTGGCTGGCCGTGGAATTCAGGGAGGGCGGTTGGGACGTGAAAAAGCTTTTTGCCTTGATGGTTGGTTCCGCCGCTTACCGGCAGAGTGCCTCCTCGACTCCGACGAAACTCGACAAGGATCCCGGGAACCGGCTGGTGAGCCGCGGCCCGCGATTTCGGATGGATGGCGAGATGATTCGCGATTACGCGCTCGCGATCAGCGGCCTGTTGGTATCGAAAATTGGAGGCCCAAGCGTGAAGCCCTATCAACCCGAAGGAGTTTGGGAGGCGGTGGCGATGCCGGAGAGCAACACACGCCGCTACCAGCGCGATTTAGGCGAATCGCTGTATCGGCGGAGTCTCTACACCTTTTGGAAACGCGCCGCCCCTCCCGCGGTGCTGGACATCTTCAACGCGCCGAGCCGGGAGACATGCACGGTGCGGCGGGAGCGCACAAACACTCCCCTTCAAGCACTGGCCACGATGAACGATCCCCAGTTTGTGGAAGCGGCGAGGAAACTGGCCGAGACCGCCTTGGAGCAATCCCAAAACGATGCCAAAAAAGCGATGGCCTTCATCACCAAAAGGGTTTTGGCTCGCGAACCGCGCGGTTCGGAATCCGAAGTGCTCAGGGACGCGCTCTCCCAGTTCCAAACGTTCTATAAGGCTCATCCCGAAGAAGCACGGAAACTCATCGGCGTCGGCGAGTCCAAGCCGAGCTCCGCGTTGGATCCTTCCCAACTGGCGGCGGTGACCTTGGTCGCCAATCAAATACTCAACCTCGATGAAGCCCTCAACAAATAACCAATCTAGCTGGCAGCAAGTGGGATTCCGGATCCGGGGCGGCAACCTGCCACTTCCGGGCTCAGGTCCCGAAACCGAACGAAGCACGAGTCCGCTCAACGGGAGATTCTAGCATGAACTTCTTAAACGATTACTCGAAATTTGAGACTCGGCGGCAGTTTTTCGCCCGGGGGAAGAACGCCCTGGGTTACGCCGCGCTCACTTCCCTGATGGGCCGCAGCCTTGATCTTTGGGCGAGCGACACGGCTCCTTCCATGCTGCCGCATTTTCCGCCCAAAGCCAAGCGCGTGATTTATCTTCACATGGTTGGGGGGCCGTCGCAAATGGATCTGTATGACCACAAACCCGTGATGGGCGAGTGGTACGACAAAGACCTCCCTGAATCCATTCGGATGGGTCAGCGGCTGACGACCATGACCAGCGGCCAAAAGCGATTTCCGATCGCCCCTTCCAAGTACCGATTCAAGCGGCATGGCCAGTGCGGGATGTGGGTCAGTGAAGTCCTCCCTTGGACCGCGAAGTGCGTGGACGACATGGCGTTCATCCGATCCATGCACACGGAGGCCATCAACCACGAACCAGCCATCTGCCATATACAGACAGGGAATCAGATACAAGGCCGACCGTGCATCGGCTCCTGGGTGAGCTATGGCCTCGGTTCCTTGAACGAAAACCTGCCGACCTTTGTGGTGCTCGTGGCTGAACCCACCAACAAGGAGCAACTCCAGGCCATTAGCGGCAGGTTATGGTCGAGCGGCTACCTTTCCGGGGAGCACTCGGGGGTTTCCTTCCGTTCCCAGGGCGATCCGATCCTTTTCATCGCCAACCCGCCAGGGGTCAGTAGCGGGCTGCGTCGAACTCAGCTCGACGGATTGAAACGTTTGAATGAGATGAATTTCAAAGCCGTGGGTGACCCGGAGACCCACACTCGCATCCAGCAGTTCGAGATGGCGTTCAAGATGCAATCTAGCGTGCCCGAGCTCACGAACGTAAAAAACGAGCCTGACTCCACATACAAACTTTACGGGGAAGAAGCGCGCAAGCCCGGCACTTTCGCCTATACCGCGCTGCTGGCGCGGCGTTTGGTGGAACGTGGGGTTCGCTTCGTGCAGATCTATCACAACAACTGGGATCATCATGCGAATGTGTCAGGGCGCATGCCCTCACAATGCAGGGACGTGGATCAGCCCACTCATGGCCTCATCCACGATCTCAAGGCTCGGGGAATGTTTGAAGACACCCTCATCATCTGGGGTGGTGAATTCGGGAGGACCATTTACAGCCAGGGCGGCCTCACGAAGGAAAATTACGGGCGCGATCACCATCCTCGTTGCTTCACGATTTGGATGGCCGGGGCCGGGATCAAGGGCGGCACGATCTATGGGCAGACAGACGAGTTCAGCTACAACATTGTTGAGAATCCCGTTCATGTTCGTGATTTCCACGCGACGCTCCTGCACCTCCTGGGCATCAAACACGACCGGTTCACTTTCAAATACCAGGGCCTCGACAATAAATTGACCGGCGTCGACGCAGAAGCCCAGGTGGTGAAGGAACTCCTGGCCTGACCTGGGCGCGTTCCCTGTTCCGCACTCGCGGTTGCTGCGCATACGAACGCCATCGCAACCCACTCACTCTGCCCCCATCCGGGCCGCAAAAAGCACAAGTCCGGAAGTTGACAAGCGCGCCCGGCGTTCTAAGTTAAGGAGCAGTCCGGGTGGCGGGACGTTTCTTCAGCGGCGTTCTCCACGCCCACCTCCTTGGCGTCCGCTGCCCGGATTGTTCTTGCTCGAATCAATCAGCCTCTGCCCTCGAGGCTGCCGGTCGATATTAAGATCCTTGAGCCAAGCCGACGTCGGACAGAGGCCACCGTGGCCTGGGGGCCTCGTCTTCGGCCACTCTCGCGCTCCCACTCCGCAGTTGTTGTTCGGCAAGAACTCCGATCATTCCGGCGTTGTCGCCGCATAAACTTGGCGGTGCCAGCCTCAAGACATACCCCCGCTCCGCGCATCCACGCCGCAACGCCGCCCGCAGACCGCTGTTGGCCGCCACCCCGCCGGAAATGGTCAGACACGGCGCGCCGAGGGCGTCGCACGCCCTCAACGCCTTGCAGGCCAGCACATCCACGATCGCCGCTTGAGCGGAAGCGCAGACGTTTCGCAGCTTGAGGGGGTCGCTCAGGGTATCAGGATGGTCTCGGACATGATAACGCACGGCTGTCTTCAAGCCGCTGAAGCTAAAATCAAAATCGCCACTGCCGAGCATCGGCCTTGGAAACTTGATGGCTCCGGCATCCGCGCCTGAGGCGAGTCGATCCAAGTGAACGCCACCCGGGTAGGGCAAACCCAGCAGCTTGGCGATCTTGTCGAAACATTCTCCGGCGGCGTCATCCACCGTCATCCCCAAAACCCTATGCCGGAACATCCTTTCGACGAACACGAGCACCGTGTGCCCGCCACTCACGATCAAGGCCACGTGCGGGCTTATTTGAGACCAACGAGCCGTCAAAGGCTCTCCTTCGATCCAGGGAGAATACAAGTGCGCTTCATGATGATGGACGGGGATAAAAGGCAACTGAAGCGCCAATGCGAGCCCTTGCCCCGCTTGAACGCCAGTCATCAACGCGTTGGGCAGTCCCGGGCCCAAGGTTGACGCGACTGCCGTCAACTCTTCCAATCGGATCCCGGAGGCTCGCAAGGCTTCGCGAGTCACCGGAAGCAGGTGGCGCAGGTGCTCGCGAGCCGCCAGTTCCGGGACGACTCCTCCATACTCGGCGTGGAGCGCCACTTGTGACGCCACCACGTTGGAGAGGATGACACAGTCGCGAACGACCGAAGCGCTCGTCTCGTCGCACGAAGTCTCAAATGCAAGAACGGCCATGTGCGTCCCCCCCAAAAAACCCGCGCCGCCTTTGGGCGAAGCGATTGTTAAACCCTTGTAGCGATCGCCTCGCCTGAATCATTAATCCATCGCCGCACATGTCCACCCAATTCGAGAAAGGCACACTAGTGCGTCATGAGGTAAAAGATGATGTTGAAACCAAGAGGGTAATTTTTCTTCTCCGAAAACTCCCGGAAAAACCAGGGATCGGATCCCTCCTCCTCCCATCCGTCACCGTTGTCGGTGTTATGGCACAAAAACACCATGATGCGATCCTTGTCATCGAAAATCGCCCTGAAGTGAATCTCCCGGGTGTTGCCTCCGAGATGGTTGTCTTCCCAGGTGACGCCCGTGCCCTGATTCGAGACCGCGGATCGAAGATTGGAGGTTTGGAGCGAAAGGCTGTCCGGCAGATCGAACAGGAAATGAAAAATCTGATGGCTGCGGGGAACATCGACGATCTGGCGATCCGGGAAGATCTTCTTCATGGCCAGAAAGACGCCGTCCCATTCCCTCTGGCCCCAGAAATCATCGACCATCATCGCGCCGCCGTTCAGCAAGTACTTGCGGAGCGTCGCCGCCTCCTCGTCCGTCAGAGTGATGTTCCCGGCCCCGCTCATGAACACCCAAGGGAAGCTGAACAACTCAGGATCGGCGATTTCCAGGACCTTGGGCTCGGGATGCACTCTCAACGAAGAAAGTTGTTGCAGCCGATAGGAGAGATTCAGATCCGCGTCGGGATAGTCCGTGAACCACGCGTAGCTGGATCGTTCCGGACGGCTCGAAGTGTACTTAAGCCGGGCGAATGTGAACACATCCTGCTCGAATCGCTCCGGCAGCGGCCAAGTGGGCACCCCGCCGCGATCGATCGGGCCGGCGCTCACGGCCGAGCGGCGTCGACTCCACACCTGGGCAAAGGCGAGCCCCACGAAGCCCGCCAAACACACCAGTAAGAAAGCCTTCAGGAACCTTTGGCGCCATCGGTTTCCCGGCTTGAAGAGGATCTCGGACTTCATCGCCGGCCAGTGAAATCGCACTCGATACAATCGGCGCTTGGGGGCACGCCCCACTCGGCGCATCCAAGATAAGGGCGCGGAAACGGCCTCGCCACTGTTCGGGCCAAGCGGCGCCTCGGCCGACGCCGCGGAATAGATTGAAACGCCGATGACATCATGCTCGATTTGATTAGTAGCCAGGCGCTCCGATTAGTCCAGTCACAACGGCGAGGCCAGGGCAAAGAGCCGCACTCCCTGTGGATGCATGCGCGGATCTCGACTGGAAAGGGTGGTTTCGGCTTGAGCACGGGAGAAAGACCAGCGATTGTATAAAGAATATCTCCAGGATCGCCCCGAGCCGTGGTTCAATTCAAGATGAGCCCCGATCCTTGGAATTCAAACACATCATGCTGGGATGTCGAAAGAGAGCCCGCCGATGGGCGTCTGATCATCCGGTCGCGAATTCCGCCGTCCGCGCCGGCAGGCGGCCCGTTTTGGCCATATTTCTTTTTTCGTGGGCGGTTTTTCTTAATAGCGCGGCACTGGGCGCCCGCGGGGAACCGGACGGAAAGGCTCCCATTTTCGAATCAGAGGTGCGCCCCATCCTGAAGGCCTTTTGCTTTCATTGCCATGGGGAAGGCGAGAAACTCAAGGGAGGCGTCGATCTCCGGCTCAAACGCGCGATGCTGAGGCGCACGGATGAGGGAACCGTGCTCGTGCCCGGCAAACCCTCGGACAGTTTGCTCTACTTGCGCGCCGCGTCAGGCGAAATGCCGAAGGGAGAGAAAAAACTCGAACCGAACCAGATCAAAATACTGGAGCGCTGGATCGCCTCGGGGGCCAAGACGGCCCACCCGGAACCGGATTCTTTGCCGCCCGGATTTCATCTGACCGAGGACGAGAAAAACTTTTGGGCATTTCAGCCGCCCAAGTCCCCAAGGATCCCTAAAACGAGAATGAGCGATTCCGTCAGGTCGCCCGTCGATGCCTTCATCTTGGAGAAACTGCGGGGGAACAAGCTGCGATTTGCGCCGGAAGCGGACAAAACAACGCTTATCAGGCGGCTTTATCTCGACTTGACAGGGCTGCCTCCGACGCCGGAAGCCGTGGCGGCCTTCGTCGCGGACTCCTCCCCCAACGCCTACGAGTTGCTCGTGGATCGACTGCTCGAGTCGCCCCATTACGGTGAGCGATGGGCCCGGCATTGGCTGGATGTCGCAGGCTATGCCGATTCGAACGGATTCGCGGATGCCGACAGCGTCCGGGGGCACGCGTGGCGCTATCGGGATTACGTGATTCGTTCCTTCAACCAGGACAAGCCCATCGACCGATTCATCTCCGAGCAGCTTGCGGGGGACGAACTCGCGGCGCTCACGGAGGCCAACGCCTCGGCGGGGATCACGGATGAAAGCCGGCTCGAGTTGCTGACGGCCACGGGCTTCCTGCGCCTGGCGCCGGATGGAACCGCCGACGAAGTTCCTGACCAGAACCTGGCTCGCAACCAAGTTGTGGCGGAAACCATCAAGATTGTTTCCTCCTCCTTGCTGGGCCTCACAACGGGGTGCGCCCAGTGCCATGATCACCGGTATGATCCCATCTCCCAAGAGGATTATCACCGCATGCGCGCCCTCTTCGAGCCTGGCATGGACTGGAAGAACTGGAAGAATCCAAATCAACGCCTCGTTTCTCTCTACAAGGACGAGGACCGCAAGAAGGCGGAACAAATCGAAGCCGAGGCTCGCCAGCAAAACGAAGTGGCCGAGAAACTTCGCAAGGAATTGTTGGAAAAGGTATTCGAAAAAGAACTGGCTAAACTGCCCCAGGATGTCCGGGACAAAGCCCGGGTGGCGCGCAACACGCCCCGGGAAAAACGGACGGACGAGCAGCGCACGCTTTTGAAGCAGTATCCGAGCGCCGATGTCCAGGGATCCCTAGATCTCTACGATCCCGAGGCCCAAAAGAAAGTCAACGAGGAGAACGCCAAGGCCAGCAAAATCCGCGAGGCCAAGCCCGCGGAACCCATGTTGATGGCGTTCCTGGAGACGCCGGGACGCAGGCCCGAAACGTTCCTGTTCTCGCGCGGAGATCACGATCAGCCCAAGCATAAAATTGCGCCCGGCGAGTTCTCCGTGCTCGGGAATCGCACTCGGTTGGGCGAGTTTCTCGCGGCGGCCTCGTCCTCAACGAATCTGGCCACTTCCGGCCGGAGACTGGCCTTCGCCAATGGGTTGACAGAGGGAAACCATCCTTTGGCGGCTCGTGTGTTCGTGAATCGCGTTTGGAAGCATCATTTCGGAAGAGGCCTTGTGGACACGCCCGGTGACTTCGGGCGCATGGGCGACCGGCCCACTCATCCGGAGTTGCTCGATTGGCTTGCGTCCCACTTCGTCGCGAGTGGCTGGAAACTGAAATCCCTGCACAAGCTGCTCGTCACCTCGACGGTCTACCGCCAATCCTCCGTGAGCCCAAAGTCGCTCGAACGCGATCCAGACAACCGTCTTTACGGGCGCATGAAACTGCGGCGTCTCGACGCTGAAACCCTGCGCGACGCGGTGCTCGCCGTCAGCGGCAAGCTCAACCCCGACATGTTTGGCCCCCCGATCCCCATTGCCCAGGACGGCTCGGGCCGGGTCGTGGCCGGACAGCAAAAAACCGACGGCAGGGGCGACCCCACCATCGTGGAGCCAATCGGGGAACTCGAGTTCCGCCGCAGTATCTACCTGCAAACGCGGCGCAGCTTGCCGGTGACGGTGCTCGAGGTTTTCGACGCCCCGGTCATGTCGCCGAATTGCGAGGCGCGCCCCCTGACCACGGTGACCCCGCAGTCGCTGATGATGCTCAACGACACTTTCATCCTGGCGCAGTCCAGATTCTTCGCGGAACGGCTGTGCCTGGAGTTCCCGGGCGACTTGCGGGCGCAAATCAATCGCGCTTGGACGCTGGCCTTCTTGCGCGAGCCCGCCCCTTCGGACATTGATCAGGCGCTGCTATTCATCGCCGAGCAAGGCGAAAGCATACGGGCAGCACAGGCGGCCAAGGCAGTTTCGCCAAAGCCAGATCCGAGGCCCGACACTCAAACCTTGGCTCTCGCGAGCCTGTGCCAGGCCATGCTCTGCCAGAGCCGATTTCTTTACGTGGATTAACCACCTTATTCCCCATGAACCACTCAGATTTCTGCTCACGACGCCATTTCTTAAGAGCCAACGCCTACGGGCTGGGATCGCTCGCAGTGCCATGGCTGTTGCGAGAGGACGGCCTTTTAGCCGCGCCCGTGAAGCCGCACACGGGCCCTGTAAAATTCGATCTGACCCCGAAAACGCCTCCCTCCCCGGCCAAGGCCAAAGCAATGATCTCGCTCTTCATGATGGGCGGGCCGAGCCACATGGACCTGCTCGATCCAAAACCTCTCCTGGCGCGATACGACGGCCAACCATTCCCAGGAGACATCAAATTCGACAACGCCGCCGAGGCCAGCTCCAAAGTCTTCGCCAGTCCATTCCGGTTCCAGAAGCATGGACAGAGTGGAACTGAAGTCTCTGAATTGCTGCCGCATCTGGCGGGAATCGTCGACGACATCACCGTCGTCCGGTCGATGCGCACGGGGGTCAACAACCACAGGGAATCGTTGTTCGCGGTGAACACCGGAAATTTTCGGGCGGGCCGGCCCGCTCTTGGAAGCTGGCTATGTTATGGCCTGGGATCGGCGACGCGGAATCTGCCCGCCTATGTGGCGTTGACCGATCCGCGAGGGCTCCCCCAGTTCGCCCAGGATCATTGGAGCAGCGGATGGCTTCCGTCCATCTATCAAGGCACGCATATTCGCCCCGCCGAACCCCGCATCTTGAACCTCGATCCCGCGGAGCATTTGCGGGGAGCCAGTCAAGCGCGCCAGCTTGAATGGGTGCAGAAAGGCAATCGGGAACACCTGAGGGCACACCCAGGCGAGGACGATTTGGAGGCGCGCATCGCCACTTACGAACTCGCCGCGCGCATGCAAACCTCGGCGAAAGAAGCCCTTGACGTATCCGGTGAAAGCGAAGCCACCAAGAAGCTCTATGGGATCGACAAGGAAGCGACTCGAGATTACGGAACGCGCTGCCTCATCGCCCGCCGACTCGTGGAACGTGGAGTGCGATTCGTGCAGATCATTAATGTGGGCCAATCCTGGGATCATCATGGAAGCCTCGTCACCGCGCTGCCGAAATCCTGCCAAGCCGTGGACCAGCCCTGCGCCGCGCTGGTTCAAGACCTCAAGTCGCGCGGTTTGCTGGACTCCACGCTGGTGCATTGGGGCGGCGAAATGGGAAGGCTTCCCGTGGTGCAAAACGACACCGGGAGGGAGAAGGCGGGACGTGACCACAACACCTATGGATTCAGCATCTGGCTGGCGGGCGGCGGCACTCGAGGCGGCTACGCCCACGGGGCGACCGACGAATGGGGCCAGCACGCGGTTCAAGGGGTGGTGCATCACTACGATTACCTGGCCACGCTCCTCCACTTGTTCGGGTTCGATCACCAGCGCCTCGTCTACAAACGCAACGCCATCGAGACTCGCCTGACCGACAACCATCCGGCCCGGGTCGTGAAAGAATTGCTCGCATGATTCATCAACACTTCCAACGCAATCGGGAGCATGGGGGCGTCGGACCCCATTCTTGCGCTCCGTGAACTCCAGGCGAAGGTCGCTCACGCAGACGTCGCAATGAAGTGCTGGCAAACCGCGATTCTGTTCCTCGGCTTCGCGCTCATCCAGCCCGAGCTCACTGCAGCCGATACCAATTGGTGGTCGCTCAAGCCGCTCCGTCCTGTCGAAGTGCCTCCAACAGCGGGAACCCATTCGCGGTGGGGCCGGACCCCCATCGATGCTTTCATCCTGCAGTCCCTCCAAGCCAAGCAGCTTTCCCCCGCGCCAGAGGCGGATCGAAGAACCCAAATCCGGCGAGTGACGTTTGATCTCACGGGACTCCCTCCCACTCCAGAGGAAACGAAGGCTTTTTTGAATGACCCACATCCCGAAGCCTACGAACGCTTGGTCGACAATCTCCTGTCCTCGCCGCGATACGGCGAGCGTTGGGCGCGGCTTTGGATGGACGCCGCGCATTTTGCCGAAACACACGGCCACGATCAGGATCGAATCCGCACGAATGCATGGCCCTATCGGGACTACCTGATCTCGGCCTTCAATCGCGACACGCCCTATGCGCGATTCGTCAGGGAGCAGATCGCCGCCGATGCGCTCTATCCCGAGACCCCCGAATCCATACGCGCCTTGGGATTCATCGCCGCCGGTCCTTGGGACGAAAGTTCTTTGCGCGACATCCGCGAAGACACGATCGACCGCCAGATCGGGCGCTATTTGGATCGCGATGACATGGTCACCACCGTCATGAGCACCTTCGCCAGCGTCACGGCGCACTGCGCGCGATGCCACGACCACAAATTCGACCCCGTCTCGCAAGCGGATTACTACGCCCTGCAGGCCGTGTTCGCCGGAGTGGACCGCGCCAATCGAGTTTACGACACCGATCCAAAGGTGCATCAGCACCGCCAAGCGCTCATGCGCGAACGCCGCGCCGTCAACGCCAAGGAACCTTGGGTTCTCGAGAAAATCGCCTCCTCGGATTTTCAGGGGAAAGTTCGCGAATGGGCCGCGGCCCGGCCTCCCGAGCCAGCTCGCGCCTCGGCGAGCGACAAGGACAAAGAGAAGGATCCAGTGGCTAAGATTCTGGAGAAACCGGAGGGCGCGAGAAGCGCGGATGAATCGATCGAGCTGGCAACCTACGTATGGAAACAACTCATCGAAGCGCAGCTGAAGAGGCTTCCCCAACCCTCCTACGTTTATGCCGCCGCGAACGACTTCACTCCGGACTCCAGCATGGTCCCTTCGGCGAAACCTCGCCCCGTCCATGTGCTGAAACGAGGCGACGTCTTGAAGCCGGAAGCGGTGGCGGGCCCGGGGTCCTTGACGTGTGTCTCGTGGCTGCCATCGAGGTTCCAGACCTCCGAAACGGTGGATGAATCGGTGCGCCGAGCCGAGCTCGCACAATGGCTCACCCACTCGCAAAACCCGCTCCTGTGGCGATCCATCGTCAACCGCGCATGGCATCATCATTTCGGCCGGGGCCTCGTTGATACGCTCAACGATTTCGGCCAAATGGGTTCCTCCCCAACGCATCCCGAACTCCTGGATTGGCTCGCCGTCTGGTTTCGGGATCAAAATGGCTCGCTCAAAAAGCTCCATCGCTTGATTCTCACCAGCTCGGTCTACCGCCAGAACGCCTCCGGTCACGCCTCGAGCCGCGTTCTCGCTTCCCAGATCGATGCGGACAACCGCCTGCTGTGGCGCATGAATCGAACCCGTCTGGATGCCGAGTCGGTTCGGGACGCGGTGCTGCGATTCGCCGGGAGGCTGGACTTCCGCATGGGAGGACCCTCCGACCGGCAATTCGACATCAAGCCGGGAATCCACGTCACACCCGCGGTGGATTACGCGAAATTCGACGTGGACGCGGAAGCCGGACGGCGGCGGGGTGTCTACCGGTTTCTCTTTCGGACGCTGCCTGACCCGATGATGGAGGCATTGGATTGCCCGGCGGGCGACCAACTCACGCCTGTGCGCAATGTGACCGTCACCGCGCAGCACGCGCTTTCGATGTGGAACAACGTCTTTCTGCTTCGTCACTCCGATCACATCGCCCGGCTTATCGCCCAAGAGGAATCCGCGAGTTCGGCGCGGATTCATCGCCTTTACGAAACGGTGCTCAACCGGCCGCCGACGGCCCTGGAACTGCGGCGAATGTCGGGTTACACTCTAGAGCACGGGCTCGCGAATGCCTGCCGGCTGCTGCTCAACTCCAACGAGTTCATGTTTCTGAACTGAGCTCATTCGGTCCATGAACCCCTTTCTTCATCGGTCCCAGTTTCAAAAGCCGCCGGATACACGGCGCTGGCTCTCACGCCGGGAGGCGCTTCAACGGGCGGGCGGCGGCCTCGGCGCGGTCGCGCTGGCCCAGTTGCTCGGCCGCCAGGGGTTGCTGGCAGATCCTCCGAGGCGGGCGGGCGCCGTTTTCCCAGTCAAACCGGGTCTCAACGCAGGACCTCACTTCCCCGCCAAAGCCCGCCGAGTCATCCAGCTGTTCATGAATGGAGGCGCCAGCCAGATGGACCTCTTCGACCATAAGCCCGAGCTCTTCAAGCGCCATGACCAGCCTTTCGACCCGGGTTCAGGAGTGCGGGTGGAAGCGGCCACAAGCGTGCCCGGAAAAGTGCTCAAGCCTGTTTTCGACTTCAAGCGGCATGGACAATGCGGCCGCTGGGTGAGCTCACTGCTGCCCCACCTTTCGGGGCACGTCGATGACATGGCCTTCTTCATGGCCATGACGTCCAAAACCAACGTTCACGGCCCGGGCAGCTTCATGATGAATACCGGGTTTCTGCTTCCCGGATTTCCATGTCTGGGCGCGTGGGCCAGCTACGGTTTGGGAAGTCTTACCGATAATTTGCCCACGTTCGTGGTCCTCCCAGACACGAAGGGGCTCCCTTACAATCAAAAAGGGAATTTCACCGCGGGCTTCCTTCCTTCGAATCACCAAGCCACGATCATTCAAGCCAAGCCGGATTCCGGCGAATTCTCCTTGAACGACCTGAAGCGCGCCCAAAACTCAAATTACATCACGGACAAAGCGGAACGGGACGGCCTTGCCTTGCTGCAACGGTTCAACCAGGAGCATGCGAGCCTAAATGACGCGGACCCCCAGCTCGAGTCCCGGATTCGCGCCTACGAACTCGCGGCCCGGATGCAAGTCAGCGCTCCGGAAACGTTCGATATCTCAAGCGAACCGGCTTCCATCCGTTCTCTGTACGGAATCGACGACAAACCAACGAGTGACTTTGCAAGGCGCTGCCTGCTCGCCCGGCGCCTGATCGAGAGTGGAGTGCGATTCGTCCAAGTGTGGAGCGGCGCCGGCGGTGCGGCGGGCAACTGGGACAACCATGCGAACATCGAAAAGGAGCTTCCTCCCATGTGCGCGTCCACGGACAAACCGATCGCTGCCCTGCTGGCCGATCTCAAGTCCCGCGGGATGCTGGAAGACACGCTAGTGCTGTGGAACACGGAATTCGGGCGGATGCCGTTTTCCCAAGGATCCACGGGCCGGGACCATAATGGAGGCACGTTCGTTGGCTGGATGGCAGGCGCCGGAGTCAAGGGCGGGGCGTCCTACGGGGAAAGTGATCCTTGGTCGTGGAAAGCCGAGCGCGACATCACTTATTGCTATGACTTCCACGCGACAGTGCTTCACTTGATGGGCATCCATCATGAAAAGCTCACTTTCCGCCACAACGGAATCGACAGACGCCTCACGGATGTCCATGGCGAGGTTGTCACGCAACTGTTGGCGTAGCGCCTTCGGATCAGTACTCGGGCTGACCCCCACCCCGATCGTGAACTCAGCTCAACTCACCTTGGGAAAACTGTCGTCGCGCAAGGAGCGCCAGGGTTCTTCCTGCGACTTGTCCACGATGCCCGGTTCCGCCGCGTTTGCGGGCGACAAGATGGCCAGAAAAATCAACTTCTCAGGAAACGGATTGTAGGTTCCGTGGACTTCTCCCATGGGAATAAAGGCCATCTCGCCCTGGCCAAGAATTCGGTGGGTTTTCCCGACCCATTGCTCCGCCCTGCCAGAGAGGATGTAGATGAGTTCCTCGCGAGTGGGATGGTTGTGGAACGGATGCGAACGAAAAGGATCCATGTTCGCCCGCACCAACAGCAAGTGCTCGTTCTGAACAACGTCGGAGCGGCACAACCACTCCTCGATCGTCCACGGCGACTCAAATCGAACGGCTTCCGCTAGTGTGACGAAACGACGGCTTGGTTCCAAGGGCTCCACGTTCTTCCTCAGAAACTCAATTCCCGCTCACCTTTCGAGTTGTCCGGTCTTGAATCCACAACACATCCTTGTTGTTCGGCTGGGGGACATTGAGGGCCAATCCTTGACCCGGTTTAAGGACAGGGGTGGTCCGAGGATCAAGCCAGCGTTTGATTTCCGAATGCCCGTCCGCGAAGGCCAATCCGGCGGCTTTGTTATGATACCCCGCAGGATAATCCACCATGACCGTTTTGGCGGGATTAGGATAGTCTGGCATCCAGGTCACCCAAAAGCCGTCGTTGATGCTGTCTTCGCGCTCGTCCAGAAGAATCCAAGTGCCGCTGGCGCCGGGGTCGATAAAGTCCGATGTTTTCAGGTACATTCGCCACTCCGGCCCGCCAAACCATGTATGCTTGCCTTCATTGCCGCCCACCCAGGAACTCATCGCCATGCTTCGAACTCTGGGATAGATCTGACCCTGACGCTTCACGGTGCTCTTGTCAGCGGGACATTTGAAAACTCCCGCTGAGTTTAGATATTTCCAAAGGGGACTCTTTTCGATGTCTTGCTTCGTGTCCCAGTTCGACGGATTCGTGCCGCTGAAATCCAGGGAGCTTGTGCCCATCCACCCCGCAGGACCATACGCATGAATCAGTTTCTCGTTGTTTTCATCCGCGTAGAAAAGCCAGGCGTACATGATCTGCTTCGTGTTGTTCATGCACAGAATTCCCTGGGCCTTGGCTTTCGCCTTGCCGAGGGCCGGCAAAAGCATGCCGGCAAGAATGGCGATGATCGCGATGACTACCAGCAGCTCGATCAAGGTGAATCCAGCACGGAGGGCCGGAGCGGTTGAATAAAGTGGCTTGTTTTTCATAAGATCGCCGAAGGCCAAAACTCTCGCCGACAAACACAAGGAATACTTTTAATCCTACTCTGAAGGATTGAACCCGCAAGACAGATTTTGCGGCGTTGTGCCCAACTGCCCAACCGGTGTATCCACGCGTTGTCGGTGATCGGGCGCGACTGTGCTGAAAGCCAGTCGCAGCAGTATCTCAGGCTCGCAGCCACGCCGAACCTGCTGCGGCTGGTGCTTCGCACACAACCGCGCTCCGGGCCGCCAGCCAAGTTCACCGGCAACTTGTGGATGCACTGGTCA
>SXGS01325806.1_pt1 | contig 54808 bp, 36 predicted proteins | sample 3174681 | NCBI WGS metagenome assembly SXGS01 (sample SAMN11356861, study PRJNA531348) | freshwater metagenome | isolation source: freshwater sample F1-80 | place: China: Fuxian Lake, Yuxi | collected 2017-12-25
CGAAGAGTTCCTGCGTGGCTGCGGCGTGCCGGAGGATTTCATCGCCGACCTGCCGTCGCTCATCGGGACGATGCAGCCGATTCAATACCAATCGTGCTTCATCAGCGATAGCAGCCAGGACGAGGAGTTCGCTCGGCGGCTGCACGAGAAGCTGCGGGGCGAAAAGCTGCGGGTCTGGTTCGCTCCGGAAGACATGCAGGGGGGCCAGAAACTCATCGAGCAGATCGACCGGGCCATCCAGGTCAACGACCGCCTGCTGCTGGTGCTCTCGGAGCACAGCATGAACAGCGAATGGGTGAAGACCGAGATTCGCAAAGCTCGCCAGGCCGAACTCGCGCTCGGCGTGGGTCTCCCGACCCCGCCGCTTGGACCGACCGCAGGTCTCCTCGATTCGTTGGAGACCTGCGGTCGTCGAAGTGCGGGGTCGGGAGACCCGCGCACAGCGCGCCAGAAACTGTTCCCCATCCGGCTGGTGAGTATCGACCGCATTCGCGCATGGAGCTGTTTCGACGCCGATACCGGCAAAGACCTGGCCGTCGAACTCCGCGAATACCACATCCCCGACTTCTCGAACTGGAAAACCCACGACCACTTCGAGTCCGCCTTTGCCGACCTGCTCCGCGATCTGCGAGCGCAGGCCTGACCTCGTAGGGTGCGGTCGAGTCATCGAGACCCACCGGAGTCATTTCCCTACTGGTTCTTCTTCTTAGCCTTGGCTTTCTGTTTGACCTTAGCCTCTGCCTCGCTCTTCTTGCCGGGCGGAACATTTTCGGTCGGCAGCAACTTCGCCAAGTCTGATTTGACGGACGCGAGCTTCGCATCGCTGGCGAGGTTCGTCCATTCGTGCGGGTCGGCGTCGTGGTCGTAGAGTTCCTCGTCACCGTTGGCATAGCGGATGAACCGCCAGCGTTCGGTGCGGACGGCGTGGTTCTTGAACTCGTGAGTCGTAATTGCCGGCTGCGACCATTCGGCCTTCGGGTCGCGCAGCAACGAGCGGATGCTACGGCCTTGAAGATGCTTTGGCGTCGGCAGTCCGCAGAGGTCGCACAGCGTCGGGTAGATGTGCAGGAAGTCCACCGGCCGCTCGCAGGTCGAGCTGGTCGGCGTGAGTTTCGGCACCGACCAGATCAGCGGGGCGCGAGTCGCCTCCTCCCACAGCGCGAACTTCCGCCAGTGCTCTTTCTCGCCGAGATGCCAGCCGTGATCGCTCCAGAGCACGATGATTGTGTTGTCCCGATGCGGGCTACGGTCGAAGTTGTCGAGCAGCCGACCGAGCATCGTGTCCATGAACGAGATTGTCGCGAGGTATGCCTGCACGGCTTCTTTCCAGCGGCCGGATTTCACGATTGCCGCGTGATCTCCGTCGGCCTTCGCCATCTTGAGACCTGCAGGCGGGATGTCCTTCAGGTCGTCCACTTTGACGTCCGGCAGCTTGATGCTGTCGAGCGGGAACTGGTCGAAGTATTTCTTCGGCACGCTGAATGGCATGTGCGGCTTCTTGAATCCGCACGCTAGGAAGAATGGCTTGTCTTGTTTCTTCGCGAGATGCTCGGAGATGTACTTCACCGACTTCGCATCCGGCATGTCGTCGTCATCCGCGTCGATGGCACCGAAGCGGATGCCGTCCACTCCGCCGACATCGTCTTTCACGCCGCCTCCTTTTTGATTGAGGTAGTCATCCCAATCGGACAATCGTTTGAACGAGTCGTGCGAAATCTTTCCGGCTGCGGCGACGAAGTAGCCGTTCTGCTTGAAGTGCTGCGGCAGCGTGACGACATCCGGCACGGCCTCGCGCCAGTCGATGTTGTTGTTGTAAACGCCGGTCGAACCGGGACGCATTCCGGTCAACAACGCCGTACGGCTGGGATTGCACACCGGAGCCGCGCAGTAACTGCGAGTGAACTTCATGCCGCGAGTGGCCAAGCGGTCGAGGTTCGGCGTCTTCGTTTGTGTGTCACCAAGGAACCCGACCCAGTCCCGCAGATCGTCGATCGCGATGAACAGCACGTTTGGCCGAGAGTCGGCCGCGCGAGCTTGGCTCGTTGGAATCAAAGTCACCAACAACAGAACGAAGCCAAGACACTTCAATGAGCGGATCATGGAGGTTCCTATTTGGGGCGGACTTCAAAAACTCCGCGAGATCGAAAGAGGCAGACGTCAAACTCCAAGAAAAAATTGATCTGGCCCAAGATCACCGGCACGGAATCGAGTTTCGTCCAGGCAAATGCCAGCTTGACGGGAGCGAACTCGCCGACGCGAGCAGTGACAATCAACACGCGTGCTTCTGCGCTGGCCAGATTGCCTGTCAAACGCACAGGAATCGTCTGCTGCTCCCAGACCGCGCCGAGCTGGATTCCCAAGTCAAACGGCAAGACGTTGATGGTCGAACCGGAATCCACCAACCCAGAGACGGAGATCGATGTCGCTCCGAATGAGAGTTCGAGCGGGAGCATCGGCAACCGAGCGGCATCACCTAGTCCGTGATCGACAAACGGGAATTGAGCAGGGCGGGAATTCATTCGGAGATCTGTTCGGCTTGCAGGGCGTTCAACAAAGTTTGAGCGGCGTCGGAGGCTTGCAACGGCGTCCAAACGGGAAATGTGTCGCGCTCTGCGATGAGCGGAACGTCGGCAGCCTCGCGTGCCAGTTCATTGACGAGGAATTGGACCAATTGAAACTTTTCAGATCGCGGCAATGTTCGCACGACAGGCTCTAGCTCGCTCAAGGACATGAGACACCTCCGAGGGACTTCTGCGGTGATTGAAACGGAGTCGGTCTGTCGTGGAAAGTCGTTGTTCACTTTGCTAGCTGCCGGGGCGGCAAACTCTGCCGGTGAGTCTGCCGTGAATCTTTGCGCAACAGGCAAAGTCATTATGTCGGGAGCCGTCGGCTCCCGATAGTAGCTGACGTCATGTCAGCATTCAGCGATCGGTCAGCCGTGGGGTGGACTCGGTCTCGGCGAAGCGCGCCGCTGGGGATTTCGTGCGCGGCGGCGATTCTGGTGTTGGGGCTGACGTGCGGCGGCTGTCATCGTGCTCATTACCGTGAGCAGGCGGATGCCGAGGCTGCGGCGGTTGTGACTCAGGCGACGGCGGACCCTCGGTTTCAGCTCGCCGAGTTCGACATTGCCATTGATCCGAGGTCGCGGCTGTTTGATCCCTTCGATCCCGATTGTCCGCCGATGCCGCCGGATGACCCTGACTCGCATCGGTTGATGCAGTGTGTCGATGGGCACGACGGCTGGTCGCACTGGGAGGACAACGGCGTGTTGCCGGATGTCGAGACGAACCAGTTCCGCGAGTGGTTGCCGAAGGACAGCGACGGCCGAGTTCGAGTGGATCTCGCCGGCGCGATCGGTTTGGCTCGGCTGCATTTGCGAGAGTATCAGTCTCAGTTGGAGACGTTGTATTTGTCGGCACTCGACGTCACAGCCGAGCGGTTTCGCTTTGAAACGCAATTCTTTGGCGGTAACGGGACGCAGTTCACGAGCCTCGGCCGCATTCGCAACGGCGGCTCGGACGCGAATTTGCTCACCAATGACGCGGACTTTTCGCTGCGACGATTCACAACGACGGGTGGAACATTCGCGGCCGGGTTGGCGAACTCGATCGTCTGGCAGTTCTCCGGCAACGACACTTCGACGAACACGTCTCTGCTGAACTTCGCGATCTCGCAGCCGTTGTTGCAGTTCGCGGGTAAGGCGCGAGTGATGGAGTTGCTCACACGATCGGAGCGGAGCCTGCTCGCCAACGTGCGGCAGTACGACCGTTTTCGACAGGGTTTTTATCTCAGCGTCGCGACGGGAAATGGCGGTGGCGGCAACTTGCAGCGCGCGGGTGGTTTCTTCGGCGGGTCGGGGCTGACGGGATTCTTCGGTGTGGGAGCAGATGGCTTCGGCCGCGTCGGTGCGGGCATTTCTTCGAGCGGCGGCTTTGCCGGAGGGGGCGGCGTTGGTGCTCAGAACGCGGGCGGGTTCCTGGGGTTCTTGCAGCAGCAACAGTTCATTCGCAACCAGCGTGCGCGGATCGCGAGCCTGCGCGATTCGTGGTTGCAGCTCGAAGCGGCGTTTGAGGCGAAGCGTTTGGAGAATCGCTTTCAAGTCGATTTCGCGCGACAAGCATACTCCGGACACAGCGAGCTGCTGAATCTCATCGCGGGGTACGAGAGTGCTTTGGACATCTACAAGATTCGGCTGGGTTTGCCGCCGGACATTCCGTTGGAGCTGAATGATCCGTTCTTCGAGCAGTTCAATCTGATCGACTCCGGTCTGACGCAGTTGCAGAACGAAGTGGCCGAGCGATTCGAAGCTCTGTCGGCGATCGGACAAGGTGGCCTCGCTCCGCCCGACGTTGCCAATCTGTCGGATCGGTTGCGTCGTTTTCAGGAGGTGTTGGAGCAGGATCTCAAAGCTGTTGAGGCGAACTTGCCGGCTCGGCGGCTCGCACTGGAAGAGTTGTCGCAGCGACCAGAGTTGAAGGACGACAACTTCGACAGCCGCGCGATTTCGACGGCCACACTCGATGAGCGAGTCAGGTTGCTCCGCTCCGAGAGAGCTCGACTGGCAAACGATCTCGCCGAGCTGGCGAATGTCGTGCAAAAGTTCGCCGACGATGATGAACTGGAACCGGTCGCACAGACTCGAGCCGAGCGAGCGATTCTGGCTCGTGTTTCCGCGACGCTGTTGGAGGTCTCGCTGTGGCAGGCTCGAACACGCTTGCACGGCGTCAGCTTGGTTCCGGTGCGAGTGCGTCCCGAAACGGTGGTTCAAGTCGCGTTGGCGCGGCGTCCCGATTGGATGAACGCGAAAGCATCTCTGGTCGATAGCTGGCGACTGATCGAGTTCAACGCGAACGCACTGAAGTCGAATCTCTCGGTGAACCTCTCCGGAGACCTGGGGACGACGGGAGACAACCCGGTCAAGTTTCGCGACGACAACGGAGTGCTCCGCGCCGGCTTGCAGATCGACGCGCCTCTCACGCGGCTCCTCGAACGAAATCAATACCGGCAATCGCTGATCGACTACCAACACGCTCGACGGTCACTGATGGCGCAGCGTGACGAGATTCATCGCAGTCTCCGCTCGATCTTGCGACAGATTCACCTCGACCAATTCAATCTTGAACTGCGACGAATTGCCGTCGATGTGGCGATCACGCAAACGGACATCGCACGGCTGAAACTCTCAGAGCCGGAGAAGCCGGTGATCGACCCCAAAGTCGGAACACCGACCACTTCGCCGACCGTCGCGCGGGACCTGGTCGATGCGCTGCTGAACCTGCAGCAGACACAAGCGGCGTTCATTCAGGTTTGGGGAAGCTACGAAATTCAGCGGCGACTGCTCGACTTCGATCTCGGCACGATGGCGCTGGACGAGCGGGGCCTGTGGCTCGATCCGGGTTCGTTAACCGAAGAGTCGCTGGTCGCACGCTTCTACGAGTCGCAACTGAATCCGCTCGCGAACGGAATTTGTCCTCCCGGAACGCTACCACCCGGTGGAGAGCTTCCGCCCGAAGCCGCGACCTACGACGTTCTGGTTCCCGTGCCACCGTCACCGTCCGAACAACCGGCACGCGCTGAGTGATCACGGTGGCTCGTGGCGAACGACAAAGGACCGACCGGCTCAGGAATGACGAAAGTCGGGGTTGGAAGTCCAACAGCAGCGTCCGGGACAACTCCCTCGCTGCCAGATGGCACGGTACACTCATCCGCCGTGGTACTCGGTTGATCGCTGGTTGCAGAGGCGCGGATCATGAAATTCGACTCAATGAATGACCCCGGCGAAATCCCTCCAGAGATCGAGGAACGCTACGAAGGGGAATGGATTGCCTGGGACACCGTCGCCCATCAACTGGTGGGACACGGCTCGACGATGAAGGAAGCCATGCAGGCGTCGGATGCCGCGATCGCGACGGGGCATTTGATTTACTACCACCATGTGTTGCCGCGTGATGCGGTCCTGGTGGGAGGACTATGAGCCGTGCAATTGGGGACAAAGGGCTTTTTTGAGTTCTTCGATCTGAGCTACTCCGCTCGCAATCACTCGTTCGAGATTGCCAAGCCATGACGAAGCATCCTCTGCTTTTCTCCGTTCGACGCTCCGGCAAAGCTCGGCGCGGAGTGTTGTTTGTGCTGGCGTTCCTGATCGTCGTCGGATCGGCGGGCGGGTTTGCGATTTACTCGCTGCGTGGCGAGGCGATCGTGGATGTTACGACGCAGCGGCCGGTCGTTGGTGAGTTTGCTCACGACATCGTCGAGCGGGGCGAGCTGGAGAGTTCGTCGAACGTCGAACTGCGCTGCGAAATTGCGTCGGCCGAAGGGGTTCGCATTTTGGAGATCGTGGCGGAAGGCTCGCCCGTGAAAGAGGGGGACGTGCTGGTCGAGCTGGATGACTCGACCCTGCGCAAGGATTTGGCCGCTCAGAAAATTCTGGTCAACAACGCGGAGGCGGCGCTCAGCAAGGCGACCAACGATCACGCGGCCGCCTCGATCGCGCGGCGCGAATACGACCTCGGCACCTTCGTGCAGGAAGAGCAGAAGCTCGAAAGCGAGCTGTTCGTCGCCGAGGAGAACTCGCGACGGGCGGTGAACTTTCTGAAATACAGCCAAGTCCTTGCGTCGCGCGGTTACATCACCGACGTGCAACTCGAAAGCGATCAGTTCTCCGTCGAGAAATTCGCCAAGGATTTGCAGGCGGCGAAGACGAAGCTCAACGTCATCCGCGAGTACACGAAGCCGAAGACGCTGAAGAAACACGACGCCGACATCAAGACCGCCGAGGCCAACGTCAACGCCGAACAGGCCAAGCTGGAGATCGAGCAGGAGAAGCTCAAGAACCTCGAAAAGCAGTTGGAGAAATGCGTCATCAAAGCTCCGTCCGCGGGGCAGGTCGTCTTCGCCAACCAGAACCGCTGGCGCGGCGATGAGTTTCTGGTTCGCAAAGGGAACCGCGTCCGTGAAAAGCAGGTCATCATCATGCTGCCTGATTCCAGCATGATGCAGGTCAAAACGAAGATCGGCGAAGCTCGCGTCGATCGGGTCAAGCCAGGCCTGTCCGTCAACGTCGAGATCGAGGCGCTGCGCGGAGCGGAACTCAAGGGGACAGTCAAAACCGTCAACGCATACGCCTCGGACGAAAACTGGTTCAACCCGAACGTCAAAGAGTTCGACGCGATCATCACACTCGACAGTCCGCCAGCGACGCTCAAGCCGGGCATGTCCACCAAAGTTGCGATCCGCGTCGAAACGCAGACCGATGTCCTGCAGGTGCCTATACAAGCGGTTGTCGAGCGAGGTGACAAACATTACTCCGTCATTCGCGATGCGGCAGGAAAGCTCGTCCTGCGTGAGCTGCTGATCGGGTCGACCAACGACAAGTTCATCATCGTCAAAGACGGACTCAGCCCGACCGACGACGTCGTGATGAACCCGCGAGTCCACCTCCCAGCACTCGGCCTGAAGGACGAGATCGTCCCGAAGAAAGAGTCACCGACCTCCAACGAACCAACAGCCAAGTCCTCCGTCCAATAACGCACACAAGCTGAGCAGTTTTCAACGCAAAGCCGCAAAGTCGCAAAGAAACGAACGGAATTGTTGTCACTCTTCCGAGCGGTTTGATTCGTTGAAACGTGCTGTTTTCAATTTTCATTCACAATCAACCTTTGCGTCTTCGCGCCTTTGCGTTGAAAAGTTTTCTTGGAAACCGCTCCGTCTCAGTAACTCATCGTGAGGACTCGCGTGAACCCATTGCGTTGGCTGACCGGAGGATTCGGACGCGGCGCACTCAACGCCCTGTTTCTGCATCCGCTGCGATCCCTGCTGACGATTTTGGGGGTCGCGATCGGCGTCGCCAGCGTCATCTGGCTACTGGCGATTGGCGAGGGAATCGGCCGAGCGGTTCAGAAGCAAATCGAAGGACTCGGTGCGGACAACATCATCGTCCGTTCGATTAAGCCTCCCGCCGAGGCGACTGCCGGACAGCGCGGCATCTTCCCCTACGGGATCACGCGCAGCGACCTGTCGCGGATCGTCGAGACGATGCCGTCCATCAAACGAGCGATTCCAATTCGCGAGGTTCGCCGCGAGTTTCGTTTCGCCGATCGGCTCGTCGATGGCCGCATGGTCGGCTGCACGCCGGAGTACGCGGACCTCACGAAGCTCGAAGTCGATCGGGGGCGATTCCTCTCGCCGACGGACAGCTCTGAACGAGCGACCGTCTGTGTTCTCGCTGCCGAAACGGCCGAGCGGCTCTTTCCGTTTGAAGACCCGCTGAAGCACGCGGTCAAGATTGAGCGTGACTACTACCAAGTCGTCGGCGTGCTGAAGTCGCGAGCACCGTCGGCGGGGATCGGCGGCTCGCTTGAAGCCCAAGACTACTCGCGCGACGTGTACGTCCCGATCGAAACGCTCTGGCTGCGTGTCGGCGATTTGGTCCTCACTCGCCGCAGCGGATCGTTCTCCGGCGAGCGTGTTGAATTGAGCCAAATCACGCTGCAAGCCGCCGACGTGGCGCACGTCGTCGAAACCTCCGAGATCATCAAAGCCACGCTCGCCCCGCATCACCCGGCGGCGGATTACGGCATCACGGTGCCGTTTGAATTGCTCGAACGCGCACGAGCGACCCGGCTGATGTTCATGCTCTTCCTGGGGATCATCGCGGTCATCTCGCTGCTGGTCGGCGGCATCGGCATCATGAACATCATGCTGGCGACCGTGACCGAACGGACCAAAGAGATCGGCATTCGCCGAGCACTCGGCGCGCGGCAGTCGGACATCACACGACAGTTCCTGCGCGAGACCGTGACGTTGTCGATGCTCGGAGGCACGACGGGCATTCTCGCCGGACTGGCCTGTCGCCCCGCCATCAACGCCTGTCGCTGGGGCATCGAGAAATTGTTGCCCGAAGCGGTCGCCACGTTGCCCGACATCATCCGCACGATGGAACCAGCCGTCGTCACCTGGTCCGTACCGCTCGCGTTCGGTATCTCAGTCCTCGTCGGCGTCACCTTCGGCCTGTACCCCGCCATGCAAGCCGCGAGACTCGACCCGATCGAAGCACTGCGGAACGACTGAGACGTAGGATGGCCGCCCTCGGCCGTCCCGGATCGACAACGACACACGAACCGCAGGACGGCCGAGGGCGGCCATCCTACGCTCACGACATGATCTCGCGGATCGGTTCGGCTCCTTCGACGCCGACCAGCTTCTGATCGAGGCCGCCGTAGAAATACGTCAGGCGATCGGGGTCGAGGCCGAGTTGGTGCAGCATCGTGGCGTGCAGATGTTTGACGTGGAATGGCTTCTCGACCGCCGCACTGCCGAGTTCATCCGTTGTGCCGACGGAGATTCCCCCTTTGACGCCTCCGCCAGCCGCCCACATTGTGAAGCCGTAGGCGTTGTGATCGCGGCCGGTTCCCTTTTCGTATTCGGCGGTCGGTTGGCGACCGAACTCGCCCCCCCAGACGATCAGCGTCGAATCGAGCAGCCCACGCGATTTGAGATCGGTCAGCAGCGCGGCGATCGGTTGATCGATCTCGCCGGCGTGCAGGTCGTGGTTGTGCTTGAGATCGCCGTGAGCGTCCCAGTTGTCGTCGTTATGTGCTCCGCCGGAGTAAATCTGCACAAAGCGAACGCCCCGTTCGACGAGCCGCCGCGCGAGCAAACACTGCCGAGCGACCGTGCCGCAGCGTCTGTCGTTGAGGCCGTACATCTCCTGGATGTGCTGCGGTTCCTGCGAGAAATCGACCGCCTCCGGCGCGGACGACTGCATCTTGAAGGCGAGTTCGTAGCTGGCAACGCGCGCCGCCAATTTGGAATCGTTGCCAAGCCGTGCGGCGTGGTCGTCGTTGAACTCGCGCAGCGTGTCGAGCAATCGCCTCTGGCCTGCTTCGCTCAGCTCGGCCGGGCGGGCGAGGTCGAGAATCGGCGTTCCCTGCGAGCGGAAGATCGTTCCCTCGTACTGCGCCGGCATATAGCCGCTGTTCCAATTCTTGGCTCCGCTGATCGGTCCGCCGCGCGGGTCGAGCATCACGACGAAGCCGGGGAGATTTTCGTTCTCGCTGCCGAGGCCGTAGTTCACCCACGAGCCGATGCACGGCGAACCGCTCTGCACCTTGCCTGTGTTCATCTGCAACATCGCCGAGCCGTGAATCGGCGAGTCCGCCGTCATCGAGTGCAGGAACGCGATGTCATCGACATGCTTGGCGAGATTCGGAAACAACTCGCTGACCCAATGTCCGCACTGACCGTACTGCTGGAACTTCCAACGTGGCTCGACGATTCGCCCCTGATTCTTCTTGCCGCCGCGACCGAACGTTTTGACGGCGATCGTCTGGTTGTCGCGGCCGATCATCGACGGCTTGTAATCAAACGTGTCGATGTGGCTCGGCCCGCCGTACATGTAGAGGAAGATGACGCTCTTCGCTTTGGCGTCGAGGTGCGGCTTCTTCGGTGCGAGCGGATTCGCAAAGGCCGGCTTGCCGTCCGCCGCCTGAGCAAAGAACGGCTGGTCGAGCATCCCGGCCAGCGCGACACCGGTGAAACCGGCCCCGGTCTGCCAGAGGAACTCCCGGCGAGTGCGTCCACAAAAGTTTTGATTCATTTCTCTTCTCCGACTCTGTGCCCTCTGTGTCTCTGTGGTGAAGTCTTTTTACCACAGAGACACAGAGGGCACAGAGAGATTCAATCGAGGTACACAAACTCGTTCAGGTTGAGGGTCAGCAGGCAGAAGCGTCGCAGGGCTTCATCGGCGGTGACTTTCTCCCGCTGGATGTTGTCTTCGAGGAACTTCACTCCGCGAGCGATCTCGCGTTCGGTGGGGGAGCGTTGCAGGACGCGCGTCAGAGCGGCTTGCACGCAGACGGCGGAATCGTTGCCGGCCGAGCGTCGCAAGCTGGCGGCGAAGATCGCGGCTTGCTCGTTCGCGAACGTGCTGTTGATGAGAGCGAGCGCTTGCGCCGGTTGAGTCGTCGTGAACCGCACCGGGCACGGAGAGTCGGGATCGGCCGAGTCGAACGCGGTCAGCAACGGCACGGCCAGCGATCGTTTGATGTGGACGAACACGCTCCGCGACGCGGCCTCTTCGGGAGTGGATTTCTCCCAGCCTCGACCCGGCACGGACTGGCCCGCCAGCACCTCGCGCGGGATGACGGGATAGACGCTTGGACCTTCGGACTTCTCGAAGTTCAGGTTTCCGCTGACCGCGAGGATCGAGTCGCGAACTTCCTCGGCCGTCAGGCGGCGGAGATCGAAGTGCGACAGCCAATCATTTTCGGGATCGCGTTGGCTGAGAGCTGAGGGCTGAGAGGCCAGGGCCGACGCCATCCGAAACGCCTTTGACGTCACGATCAGCCGATGCAGCGGCTTGAGTTTCCAGCCGTTGCGGACCAGTTCGCTGGCGAGCCAGTCGAGCAGTTCGGGATGTGTCGGCGGCGTTCCCATGTAGCCGAAGTTGCTCGACGAGCGGACGAGGCCGCGGCCAAAGTGGTACTGCCAGACGCGATTGACCATGACGCGTGCGGTGAGCGGATTCGTCGGCGACGCGATCCAGTCGGCGAGCACTCGACGGCGGCCGGAGGTCTCGGCCCCCTCGCGTCGCGGCGATAGTTCGGGAGGCTTCGCGTTGGCGGGCAACAACACGGACGGAAACGCCGGATCAACGCGGTCGCCGTGCGCCTGCGGATTGCCTCGCTGCAACACGAACGTCTCGCGTGGCTGGCCTTCCTCCTTGATGGCGAGCGCCTGCTCGCGCGACTTCGGACGGTCACGTTCGAGTTCGATGCGTTGCCGATGCAGCGACTCGTATTTCTCGTGCTCCTCGGCCGAGATCAGTTTTCCTTTCTGACGTCGCAGAATGTCTCGTCGTCGGCCGGGGAACTTGAAGTCGTCGATCTCTCCGCCGGGAAGTTTTTCTTTGATCGGTTCTTCGATGGCGGCGATCTGACTCTTCACGACGGCAAGTTTGGCCTCCCAATCGGCGGTCGCTGCGGAGAGTTTCTCGCGAGCGACATCGTCGCCGATGAATCGCAGGATCTCGTTGTCGCCGCCGTAGGGCTTGATGCCGTGAAAGAACGACAGCAGCGAGTAGTAGTCGCGCTGCGTGAACGGGTCGATTTTGTGATCGTGGCAGCGAGCGCAATTCGCCGTCAGGCCGAGCATCGTTTGCGAAACGGTCCCCACGATGTCGTCCAGCCCGTCGTAAAACGCCAGCGGCCGATCGGCCGGTTCGTCGTCCCACAGCCCCAGCCGGTAGAAGCCCGTAGCGATGATGCCGTCCGGCGTGACCTGATCCAGTTCGTCGCCCGCCAGTTGCTCGCGGAGGAACTGGTCGTACGGCTTGTCGTCGTTGAACGAGCGGATGACGTAGTCGCGGTATCGCCAGACGAACGGCTTCGGGTTGTCCCGCTCGAAGCTGTTCGACTCGGCGTAGCGGACGAGGTCCAGCCAGTGCCGTCCCCAGTGCTCGCCGTACTGCCGCGAGCCGAGCAGCCGATCGACCACCTTCTCATAGGCATCGGCGGACGTGTCGCCGAGAAACTCCTCGACATCCTTCGGTGACGGAGGGAGTCCGGTCAGCGTGTAGTGCAGACGCCGCAGCAACGTTTGCTTCGACGCGGCCGGAGCCGGTTCGGCCCCGTTGGCTTCGAGCTTCGCGAGCACGAACGCGTCGATCGGATTTTCGATTTTTGATTTTTGATTTTTGATTTCCGGGGCCGCGTGTCGCACGACCGGCTTGAACGCCCACCAGTTGCGAGCTTCGTCATCGACGACGGGTGCTCCGTGTGCCTTCACGGCGGCCGTCGCGGCTTTGTCCGACCAAGCCAGCCCGCGCGTGACCCACTTCGTCAGCGTGTCGATCTGCGCCTTCGGCAGCTTTCCCTTCGGGGGCATCATGATGCCGTCGTAGTTGATCGCTTGCAGGATCAAGCTCTCGTCCGGCTTCTTCAGATTGACCGCCGGTCCGCTCTCGCCCCCCTTGAGGATGTCCTCGCGGCTGGTCAGCTTCAGCCCACCTTGCAGCTTCTTCTCGGAGCCGTGGCAGGCGAAGCAATTGGCTTTGAGGATCGGCAGCACCTCCTTCTCGAAGGTGGCGATGTCGGCGTCGGTCGGAGACTGAGCAAGCAGATCACTGGCGATCAGGCAGATCGCAACAGAGCAAAGTCGAAGCATCGAGGCGGGCATTCGGAGGTCTCGCAAGTTTCAGATTCGTCGGCCGGGAATTTATCGCCCGCGCCCGTTTCAGGCATGTCCAAACGAGTGGAATCTGTGGTTGAGAGCAACTTGTGAATCGCTTTTTGAAACGCAGAGGACGCGGAGGGAAGACACGCAGAGATCGCAGAGACAGGCCTTCGCGATCTCTGCGAGACCTCTTGTCCCCCTCTGCGTTTCAAAAAACTGCGCGAAGACGACTTGGATTGGAGAAAAGCGTTGCTTCCCTTTCCACTTGCTCATTGAAGCCGTGTGCCGACGGTGGCAATCGTGGAGCGGTGGCTCCAGAATCGGACGGCATGACGACGTCGATCACACGCGAGTTCTTGGGTTGGGAGCGGCCGCCGTTGGAGTCGGTGGAGAAGTGGCTCACGCGGAAGTTTGTGACGTGCGGTCAGCTTGATCTCGGCCGAGTGATCGCCGTTGTACCGGGACGCAGGGCAGGGCGGCGGCTGCTGGAGTTGCTGGTGTTGCGAGCGGAACAAGAAGGCGTCCGCCTCACGCCGCCGCAGATTGAGACGATCGGTGCGTTGCCGGAGCGGCTGTATCCGTTGCAGCGACCGCTGGCGAGCGACCTCGTGCAGCAACTCACATGGGCGAAGGTGCTTCGCGAATCGAAGCGAAGCGTGTTGTCGAAGATCATTCCGCGACCGCCGACGGACGACGATGCTCTGGCGTGGTGGTCGCTGGGAACGATGCTCTGGAAGCAGCACCGCGAGCTGGCGGCGGACGGCCACGACTTCGCGAAGGTGGTCGAGCTTGGCCAGAAGAAACGAGACGGGTTCGAGACCGCTCGCTGGGAAGCGATGCGGCAGGTCCAAGAAAAATATCACCGGACGCTTGACGGCCTGGGCTTGTGGGACGCGCAGACCGCGCGGCTCGTCGCGATCGAGAAACACGAGCCGCACACCGACCGCGACCTCGTGCTCGTCGGGACGGTGGACATGAATCAGGCGACTCGGCAAATGCTCGAACAAGTGGCCGAGCGAGTCACCGCGCTCGTCGCCGCACCGCCGGAGCGGGCCGATTGGTTCGACGAGCACGGCTGCCTGATGCCGAACAAATGGTGCGAGACTCCGATCGACGTGCCGATGTATCGCATCCGCGTCTGCGAAGGTCCGGCCGAACAGGCCGAGCAGGTCGCTCGCGAGCTGTCCGCCCTCGGCGAACGTTTCCGAGCGGACGAAGTTGTGATCGGCTTGACCGATGATCGGCTCGGCCCGTTCGTCGAGCGGGAGCTGGCAACGCGCGGTGTCCCGACCCGCTGGATCGAAGGGACGACGCTGGCAGATTCCGCTCCGAGCCGCTTGCTGCTCGCCGTGGCCGAGTCGTTGGAGCGTGATCGCTTCGAGGGCTTCGCGTCGCTCGTGCGGCATCCCGATCTCGATGAGTGTCTGACGGGACGGCTCAATCTGGCCGCGCTCGACGCCTCGTTCTCCGAACACTTGCCGCTGGGACCGGAGACGCTGCAAGCGATCCTCGAACAGCCGAAGCCCGCGAGGTTGCGACCTCGACGAAAACTCGTGGGGCAGGTTTCCAACCTGCCAGACGACGATGGTTCGGAAGCGGGTGGTCTGCCTCACCGGTTGCTCCGCGAAGTGCGCGACTTGCTCGCCCCGTTGCGTGGCAAGCCGCGTCCGCTGAGCGATTGGTCCGAGCCGCTGCGAGCCTGGATCGAGTCGGTCTACGGCAACCGCGAAGCGGACGAATCGACGCTGTCCGGTCGAGTCGTCGTGAAAGTGTTGCAGCAGTTGGGGACCGCCTTGGAGGAACTGCACGCGATCCCGTTGTCGATCGCGCCGAGCGTCTCGGCCGCCGATGCGATTCGCTGCGTCGTCCGACGAGTCTCCGAAGGGACGGACAACACGGTCCCTCCCGAAGCGAACGACCACGCCGTCGAGCTGCTCGGCTGGTTGGAGCTGCCGCTCGACGACACGCCCGCCGCGATCGTAACGTCGTTCAACGAGGGCTTCGTCCCGACCAGCTTGAACTCCGACTTGTTCCTGCCGAACGAGCTACGACATCGGCTCGGCCTGAACGACAATTTGCGGCGGTTTGCTCGCGACGCCTACGCCGTGACGCTGCTGCAACAGGCTCGCCGCGAAGTCGTCTGGCTGATCGGCCGCCGTGACGCCGACGGCAATCCGCTCATCCCCAGCCGCCTGCTGTTCGCTGCCGCTGCGGATGAGCTGCCGGAACGCGTGTTGCGGCTGATGAATCGGGAGGGCGAGGCTCCCGCCGAGCCGGTGGTGATTGTTGGAGCCGATGCCCCATCGACGGCTCGGCGGGAGCCTCGCCCTCCCGGTGAATTTGATCTCGACATCCCTCATCCGCAACAGGTCGCCACACAACTCGGCCAGCCGGAATTGCTGCAACCGAAGCACGAGCTGACGCTGAGCGTCACGGCATTCAAGTCGTATCTGGCTTGTCCGTATCGCTACTTCTTACGTCACGAATTGGGGCTGGGAACGCTGAGCGATGACGCGGTCGAGCTGGACGGTCTGGCGTTCGGCAACGTGTTGCACGATGTGCTGCGGCTCTTCGGCGAATCGGACACGCGAGACTCGGACGACGAGAACCACATCCGGCGTTGTCTGCTGGAACTGCTCAACGAGATCGCGCACGATCGCTTCGGCCCGCGTCGGCGAGCGGCGGTCAACGTGCAGCTCAAGCAGATGGAATCGCGGTTGGAATTCTTCGCGACTTGGCAGGCGAAGTGGCGGCGCGATGGTTGGAAGATCGAATACGTCGAACGCTCGATCCGTCCGGAACCGCACGACTCCGCCGCGTCGTTTCCAGTGGACGATGTCTCTGTTTGGTTGCACGGCCGGCTGGATCGGGTCGACCGCAACGAGTCGACCGGAGTCTGCGCGATCTTCGACTACAAGTCGGGTGACCGAGGGGATTCTCCGGAAGAGAGTCATCGAAAGAAAGGAGCCTGGATTGACCTGCAACTGCCGTTGTATCGGCATTTGGCTCGGAGTCTCACGTTGTCGGACGAGCCGCTCTTGGGCTACATCAACCTGCCGAAGGATTTGACGGGAGTCGGTCACTCGTTGGCCGAATGGTCGCCGAACGATTTGGCGGATGCGGATGAGCAGGCCAAGCAAGTCGTGCAGCGGATCGCACGTCGCGAGTTCTGGCCGCCGACGTCGCCCGCGCCGAGTCTGTTCCGCGACTTCGACGACATCTGCCAAGTGGGCGTTTTTGGTGCCGAATAAAATGGAGTGACTCCGAATGCACAGGCTCGCGAAGTGGCTGCTGATTGGCAGCTTGCTGTCGTTTCTGTTCTCGCGCACGGCGGGCGCCGTCATCGATCTCGACTTGTGGCACGAACTGGCTCTGGCTCTGGAAGTCGTGGAGACCGGAAGCGTTCCGTGGCAGGATCATTTCGCGTACACGCCGAAATTAGACATTGTTGTGCATCACGAGTGGGGCGCGGGAATGATTGGTTATGGACTGATGCGAGCGTTTGGTTCCGCTGGAATTCTCGGTGCGAAGTACGCGTTGATTTTTGGACTCGCGAGTATTTGCTGGTGCGTGGCGAGACAGCGAGGAGCCGGTGTCTTGGCCACCGGCATCGTCGCCTTTGCAGCGATTATTCTGGGAGATCACAGTTTTTCGACGATTCGAGCGCAGATGTACTCGTACCTGCTGACCGGGTTGCTGCTGTGGGGATTTGACCGAGACCGCACCGGGGATCGACGTTGGTTAGCCGGGCTTCTGATTCTCTTCCCGCTCTGGGTGAACTTGCATGGCGGCTGCTTGGTTGGAGTGGGATTGCTCGGTGCCCACTGGTTTGAGCAATTCCTTCGCCGACAGCCGCATCGACATCTGTTAGCGGCAGGCGTGTCGCTGATTCCACTCGCGCTGCTGAATCCCTGGGGCTGGCATTATCACGCTTATTTGGCACGTGCGATCACAATGAAGCGGCCGCAAATCGCCGAGTGGTCACCGCTGTGGGTCGAGGGAGGACTTCATCACCTGCTGGCATTTGGCGGATCGGTCTTGTTCGCGTGGCTGGTGCTACACGACGGCCGTTGGCGAAAATGTTCCGGAATTCTGTTGTTCGCCGTGACTGCCTTGGCCGGTGTGAAAAGCCAACGATTTCTCGTCTTCTACGCGATCGTCTATGCCTGTTATTTGCCGGGTATGGTCCGCCAAACAGAAATCGGTCATGAGCTCATGCGTTTTTGGTGGAAATGGAAAAAGGCACTTGTAGCGGCGTTCGCCGCAGCGAGCGTGATCTTGGTCGGGCAAGGAGTCAGGCTCGAACCGTGGCGGCTACGAATTCCGAGTCACCAAGTTCCACAGCTTGGTCCACATGTCATTTTCCCAGTTGGTGCTGTGAATTATCTCTCGGAGAATCACTTCCACGGCAACGTCTTCGTCCCATTTGGCTGGGGATCCTATGTCATGTGGAAACTGGGCCCCGAAGTGCAGATCTCATTCGACAGCCGGTACGAAGTCGCTTATCCAGACTGGCGTATGGAGGAGGATGAAGACTTTTATGATGCTCGTGGTGACTGGATGCAGGTCTTGTCGAAATACCCGACCGATCTTGTGTTGGCACCCAACAAAACGAAAGTTGCTCTCGTCATCGACTCGGTGAAAGGTTGGCGGCGAGTTTATCGCGACACACAATGCTCGATGTTTGCTCGCGACGGTGTCGATTTGCCGATCGTTGAGACTGACGCCGTACTCCCTGACGGCGTTTTTCCGTGAGCGGCCGTGCTTGCTCGGACCCTGCCGTGGCGGTGACAATCACGCCGCAGACCGGAGGCGATCATGAGTGAGGCCCAATTTCGTGTGCGAGTGACCAAAGATCATCTGGTCTTCAGCGCCGCGCACTTCATCACGTTCAACGGCAACATCTGCGAGCGGCTGCACGGCCACAACTGGCGCACCGCCGTCGAACTGTCCGGGCCGCTGGATGAGAATCGCTACGTCTTCGACTTCATCGCCCTCCGCGATGCGATGCAGAAGATCGTCAACGAATTGGACCATCACGTCCTGCTGCCAACGAAGCATCGACTAGTCCGACTCCAATCCGATGAGCGTGAAGTCACCGCCACCTTCGAGCAACGCCGCTGGGTCTTCCCACGCGAGGACTGTGTGCTGCTCCCCGTCGAGAACACGACCGCCGAAGAAATCGCCGCCTGGATCGCGATTCGACTGCGCAGCGTGGTCGCGGCGCAACCCGGCGCGAACATCAGCACGATCCAAGTTGAGGTCGAAGAGAACTTCGGCCAATGGGCCATCTGCGAACTTCCGGCCGAAGGCTGATCGCCGATCGCCGATGGCCGAAAGCCGTAATACCGTTTTTACCATGTCCATTTGGAATTCATCATGTCACGTCGCCTCGCTCCCCTGACGCTCGTGATGTTGTTTGGATCGTTGTTGATCTCGCCGTCGCACGCCCAGTTCGGTGGAGGCGGCGGAGCCGGCGGTGGTGGCTTTGGTGGAGGCCAGGGTGGTGGTCAAGGAGGAAATCAGGGGGGCGGATTCCAGGCAGCCGGCGGCATCACAATTGACGGCGACGGCGTTCTCTCGGCTCCGAAGGCCAAGACGATATCGGAGAGCGTCGCCAAAAAACGGATGCAGGAACTCGCCAAGCAGTACCTTCCCGAAGACCTCAGCCGCAGCAGTTCGTTGCGCAAGGTGTCGCTCGTCCGGTTGGAGCGAGCGATCGCCGAGTTGAAGGAGCAAGACAAACCGATCCCGGAAGCGATGCAGTACCTCGCCGGTTTGCAGCGGATCGACTTCGTGTTCGTGTTTCCCGAAACGAAAGACCTCGTCATCGCCGGGCCCGCCGAGGCGTTCGCTCCCGACGCGAGCGGCCGAGTGATCGGCGTCAGCGGCGGCCGACCGGTCCTGCGGCTCGACGATTTGCTCGTCGCACTTCGCACTGCCGAGCGGACATCGCAGTTCGGCTGCTCGATTGATCCGGTCGATGAGCGGCTCGCAGAGCTGCAACGTTTCGTGAAAGCGAATTCCGGCGCTTCGTCTGCGAACGTCGCTCAGCAGCGATTCCAGCAGATGCAGAAAATCCTCGGCGATCAGGAGGTGAAAGTCTTCGGCGTCCCCGACGACACGCATTTCGCTCACGCCCTGGTCGAAGCCGACTACCACATGAAGCTGATCGCCATCGGTCTGGAGAACCCGAACGTGCCGGGCATCAAGAGTCATCTGGCCCTCGTGAGGCCGGGATCGAACACGCTACAACGTTGGTGGTTCCTGCCGCTGTACGACTCGTTCAAAACCAGCGGCGACGGGTTGGCCTTCGAGTTCTCCGGCCCGCGCTGCCAACTGATGTCGCAAGAGGAACAAGCCGACGCCTTCGGCAAACGCTCGGACGCCTCGTTCACTCGGCAAAGCACTCAGGTCTTCGCCAAAGGCTTCACCGAGAAGTTTCCCGAACTGGCCAAACGCATGCCGATCTTCGCCGAGCTGCAAAACCTGTTCGACATCTCCGTGCTCGTCGCCCTGATGAAACGCGAGCAGCTTCCTCAGAAGGTCAACTGGCAACTCAGCCTGCTGCTCGACGACGCGAAGGTGCCGGTCCTGCGCGGCCCCGTCCCCAAGCACACGAAGTCGCTGCTCAGCATGAAGACCACCGGCGGCGTCGCCATTGGCCTGCTCAGCGGCGGAGTCATCATCGACAGCCATCACGTCGTGTCACAAGAGCGCAAAACGTCCGACGAAGTCATCGCCCGACGAAAATCCGAGACGCCCCCCAGCGATCTCGACACCAAACGCTGGTGGTGGGATTGATCGTAGGCGAGCGGTAGGGCGTCAGCCCTCCGAGTCAGACCCGCTTAAAACTCTCCGTAAACCTCGGAGGGCTGACGCCCTACCGCTCGCCGAATTCACGTCACTGCCTCGATCACAATTCGCGCGACATCCATCCCCGTCACTTTCTCGAGAGCTCGCCAGCCCGGGACCGCGTTGACTTCGATCACGAAGCCTTGACCGTCGTGATCGTACAAGATGTCGATGCCTGTGAACCTCGCCCCGGTCGCCGAGGCCGCTCGCAAGGCCCATTCCGCTTCGAGGTCCGTGACGACGTGAGCCTCGCCCCGCCCGTCACGCGACACGTTCGTCCGAAAGTCACCATCCGACACCCGTCGCATCCCGCCGAGCACTCGTCCATCCAGCACCAGCACCCGAATATCGAACCCGCGATGTGCCACGAACCGCTGCAAGTACAGCACGGCATCAAGACGCCCCAACGTCCGGAACGTCCGCAGCGCGAGGTCCGGATCGCTGACTCGCAAAATACCGCGACCCTCCGACCCAAAGATCGGCTTCACGACGACGTCACCACCCAGCCGCTCAAACGCCACGAGCGCGTCGTCGGAGTTCTCGCACACGACCGTCGCTGGCACCGGCAGTCCCGCTTCTTCGAGCTTCGCCGTCGTCAAATACTTGTCGACCGCACACTCAACCGACTTCGGCGAATTGAGCACCGTCACCCCTCGCGCCTCCAACCGTGCGAGGACGTCCATCCGATAAACCACCTGCTCCAACGACCCCGGCGGCATCGTCCGAATGATGACCGCATCAAACGTCGCGAGGTCCATTTCTTGAACGAGGCTCGTTTCCGGTCCCCTCTCCCCCTGAGAGAGGGCTAGGGTGAGGGAACCATCCGTCGTTCGACTCTCGCCCTCGCCACTCAGCCGCATTCCGCAGCCCGCGACGATCCGAGGAAACTCCAGCCGCAGAACCTCGTGCCCCAGCTCGCCCCCGGCCCGCTGCAACTCGCGCACATACCAACTGTCCGAATTGCCGAGCACACCGATCAGCATCTTGCCGCCTGCCTCTCCAGCTCAGATGTCGAACGAACGACGCAACACATCCGGCGCGACCTGCCCGAAGCAATGCACTCGCCCTGTGTCGAGATTCTGAAACACGATCTCCGCCGGGCTGAAGAGATGCGGGTCGATCTTGTAGAAGTCCCGTCCCGCGTCTTCAAAGATTTCGGCGAACGGTTTGCCATGCGCGGCCGAACCGCTCGACGGTACTTTCGGCCCGATCGCCGCGATCGACTCGTCGTCGCCGCGCACCATCAACGTCACTCGACCGCCGTACAAGATCGCGTCGTTCGTCCGTCCGATCCCCGCGAAGTCGTCCTTCGCCACTGGAGGCAGCGGCGCGATGCCAACCGCCGAGCGGACTCGCCAGACGTCGAAGCCCAACTCGAACAGCTTGTGCAACGACGTCTCGACCGAGCGGGCCACCACCTGAAAGTTGCCAGCGATGCTCGCCGTGCGCGCCGCCAGCAGCACAGTCATGTCCGCCGACACTCCGGTTTTCTCCGCGATCAAATCGAAGACCTCGGCCGTCGGCAGCTTGCCGGTTTCGAGCACACCGACCGCGTGAGATGGTGACTCGCGGTAATCCAATATGTGAAACAACTCTTCCCGAGCCGACGCCGCACGCATCGCTCCGGACCCCATCGCGAAGAACTTGCCGACGCTGATCTGCCACCCCGCGTACTGGCTCAACAGACACGCTTCGACCGGCCAGTCGGTGACGACTTGCACCTGAGGCCATGCGACCTCGCCGATCGCTCCGGGGACGATCCGCACGTCGCCCAGTCCCGACAGACACACCTCGGCGAGGAAGCGGCCCGCTTCGAGACTCCCTTCGGCCTTCACGCCGAGATCGACGATTTGCCCGCCGTTTTCCAGTTCCAACAACGTCCCGCGCAGATCGCCGACCAGCGGCAGCTTCGGCTGCACCAATTCATTCGCTCGCTTGTTGAGCATCACCGACATGGCTGGCCTTTGGACTGCGGTGACCAACGTCACCGCTTTTCAAAACGGATCATTTCAATATCGACACGCGCCGGGTTACGTTCATCGTGTTTTGAAAAGCGACGACTCAGGTCGTCGCACTCCAAAGTTATCGCTTTTTCTTCGCGAACTCCGGCAGCCCCTGCGGCTGCAATCGCAGGCGAATCTTTTCCTGGCAACAGTCGCACGGCTTAATCTCGTACATCGCGATCGAGCAGATGTCGCACCAGTAATCCATGTACTGCCGAGTCCCCTTCTCGTCGAACACGAACACCATCTGCACCTGCAAGTACGGAGTAGCCTTCTGCCGCGAACCGACCAGATCGACTCGCCGATCCCGCAATCGCTCGTCCTGGTAAAACGCCCGGCCGCGCCAGTCGGGAACGATTGGGACCAACTCCCCTTCGTCCGTTTCCAAGACGACTTGAGCCTTGAACTCGTCCGCCGCCTTCACGCCGCGACGCTTCAAAGCCTCTTGCAGAAACACAACTTTGCCGCTGAGGAGTTCTTTCGGAGCATCATCCTTGTCTTTCGTGACGCTCGTTTTCGATGCCGTCTTGTCCGCGATTGGCGAAGATGCCGGCTCTTGCGCGAGGCACCACGCCAGTGCGAGCAGCGCGACCGACAGACCGACAATCCAACGACTCCACATGGCTACTCGCCTGACTTGCCGATGACGACCATCCGCAGTGCGACCTTCGTTCCACCTTTGGCCGCGATCGTCGTGCTCAGCATCGTGTGTTCTTTCGCGGAATTGTGAGTCAGCGTCGGTTTCTCGACCGGCTTCTCAGAGGGTAGCAGCGAGAAGATCGCCGGGTGTGTCGAGCCGGCCGTCTTCGCACTCCGTTCTGACAACGCCTTGAACGCACCGATCGGACTCGGATCGGTGTCGACCGCCGCCGGGATCGCCAGCAAGAAATCGGCCAGATCGCTGGTGCCGACGTGATTGCCGTCCTCTGGTTGTTGGCCGTAACGCAGCGTGTAGACGCCCGCTTTGATCTCCTGGCCGCGGAAGTCGGTGTACTTCGACTTCGCCTGCACCTGCAAGACGCCGAGCAGCTCGCCGGGGGCGAACGGGTACTTGACGCTCAATGTCGGTTTGAAGTTGGCTTTCGTCGGCACCTCTTTGACCAGCCACACCGAACAGACCGCGCCGTTCTTGTCGGAGACTCGCTGTCCCTTCGCATCGACGACGGCGGCGATTTCTTTCGAGAGACCGTCCGGAAAACCGGCGGCCTCTTCCAGTTTGCTCTCAGCTCGAACGAAGCCGGCCGATGACCAGAGCACGGCAAAGACAAGAACCCCAAATGTTGGCAATCGCATGAAAAGCATCTCCTCGGTGAACCGGTCCAACGGCGGATGGGCCGCGATGTTGGCGAACGAAACGTTGGACAGCATGGTACTCGCGCCGGCGGACGAATTCATCAAACACAACAGCCCGGCTGTTCGGGAACAGCCGGGCTGGTTTTTTGAAAGACTCGCGAATGAGCGAGCGATGCGGACTACGACTTGACGCGGAACGTCGCCAGGAACGCACTGCGAGTGTTGTTGCTCGTCCATTTACCGTTGAGGCTTCCGCCTTGGTACGACTGCCGCAGCGTGTAGGCGGGCGAGAAATTCTCGACCTTCGTCAGCGGCTGGTAGTAGATCAGCTCGTTGGTGCAGATGCAGTCATTCTTCTTCATCTTTCGAGTCTCGATCGACGCCAGCTTGCCGGCGGAGAAGACCCCTTTGCCTTCCAGGTGATCGTTCTCCAGCTTGATCGGAGCCGCGACGACGTTGAGCACGTTCTTGGTCAGTTCTTTGGCGGAGTTCTTCACGAAGGCGACCAGCGCGTCTCGTTGTTCGGCCGAGGCGGTCTCATCGACGATAATCACGGCAGCGGTCTTGCCCGGCTTCATCGGGAAGACGCCGTCAGTGCCGAGCGTCCCTTCGGCCCTCACGATCAATGCCACTCCGAGGCCATCGATCGTCACGTCCTGCCAAGTTCCCTTTTCGATCTTCCAAGCCATCACCGCTTCTTTGCCGGCGAGGGCCATCTCGGCATTCGCGAAACAGGGGCCGGTGTAGACGTCGCAGGTCCGAGCTTCGAGGTACTCGCCGGTAATCGTTCCGGCAGACGCGGTCCCGGCCGAGGCCAGCAGCAGTACGGTTGTTAGAATCAGAGAAAACGCTTTCATCATTCAGGCTCCTTGTCCCAGTGGACGAGTCCATTAAGTAGATCAAAAACCGACAGGGATTTTCGCCGCGACCGGCTCAAAGTGGCAAGGGAAAAATCAGAATCTGGCGTCTTCGCCCAACGTAGCCGAGTCACTCCGTGACTCGAATTCCGGTCACGGAGTGACCGGGCTACTTTGCCGCCGCCTGAGCGTTCGCTTCTGGCGGCTTGGGGGGATCGAACTGGCGAATCAACTGGGCGTTCGTGCCGTTCCAGACGCGGAGAACCCCGTCTTCACCGGCCGCGACGACGACCTGTTCGTCGCGGCTCGCGGCGGCACAGTACATGAAGTCGGTCCCACCGGCGAAGGCTCGCGGCTGTGAGCCATTGGCGGCGTTATGGTAACGGACGGTCTTGTCGCCGCCGGAGCTGATCACGTTTTCGGTGACACCCAGGAAGCGGATCGACGTGACTTGTTTCGTGTAGCCGGGGATCGTGCGAGCCTGTTCGCCAGTCTCGACATTCCAGATCTTGATGGCGTTGTCCGCCCCAGCACTGGCGAGCAGGCTGTTGTCGGCCTTGATCGACACCCCCAAAACGTGATGCGTGTGTCCTTCAAACGACTTGACCAGCTTGCCGGAGCCGATGTCCCACAGCTTGACGAACTTGTCGGCGGCTCCGGTGACGAGGTACTTGCCGTCGCGGCCGAATTCGATGCTCATCACCGTATCGCTATGAGCGTCCTTAAACTCTTTGGACAGCGTTTGAGCGGCGACGTCCCAAATGAAGAGTTCGCCGCTGCGCGACGCTTCGCCACCGCCTGTCGCGAGCCATTTTCCATCGCGGCTGAACGCGAGGCTCAGCACGCGTGCGGCGAACGGCGAACCAGCAAAATCGAGTGGAGTCTCCTTCTTCGGGCCGAGCTGCCCGATCAGCGACCATGCGGGATTCGTCGTCCAAACCGCGGCCGTTTGATCGGCTGACCCGCTGACCACGAGACCGTTCGGCCCGGTCGCGAGTGCTCCAATCGGAGCCTTGTGGCCGGCGAAGGTTTCGATCGCCTTGCCAGTGGTGCTGTCCCAAACGTGAATCAGATTGTCGTCGGCCGCCGTCAACAGCCGCTTGCCATCAATGGAGAACGCGACGCTCTTCACCGGCTTCAATCCGGCGGCGTCCGCATCGGTTGCGGTCTTCAGATCGGCATCGGCCTTCGTGACTCCCGCGGTCATCGCATCTTGTGAAGTCTTTGCCGCAGCGACTTGCTCAACGGCCGATTTCGCGGCGGTTTCGGCCAGCGTGATCGCTCGCACGGCCGACGCGACGGTGTCCTGTCGCTTCTTCAATTCGTCCTGTTGTTTGGTGACTTCCGCAGCCGCATCGGTTGAGGCTTTCGCGAGTGCCGCATCGTCCTTCTTTTCGTCAGCCGCTTTCTTGGCGGCTTCCGCCTTCGTTACTGCTTCTTTGACTTTCGGGTCTTGCTCGGCCACCGCCTTGTCGGCGTTGGTCTTGGCTTCGTTCGCTTTCTTGACCGCTTCGTCCCGTTCCTTTTGGTTGGTTTCGGCCGCTTTGAACGCGGCTTCGGCGAGAGCCTTGAACTGCTGCGCGACTTTTTGGTCGTCCGTCCGCTCGACGACCGCGCGGTTGAGCGTCACGTCACCCTTGAGTTCCGCGACCTGTGCTCCGGTCTGATTGTTCCACAGCTTGGCGATGTTGTTGGGGCTGCCGGTCGCGGCGAACAAGCCGTCGGCTCGAATCGCGACCGAGTTGACCGGGCCGCCGTGAGCGAACTGTCGGATTTGCGTACCCGCTGCGAGATCCCAAACGCGCGCCGTTTGGTCGTCGCTGCCGGAAAGAACCTGCGTGCCGGCGGGGAGAACGAGAGCGAGCGCTGTGATCGGCCCGGTGTGCCCTTTGATTTCCTTCTCTGGTGTGAACGGAGCCACTGCCGCAATTGGCCAGATGCGAATGATGTTGTCCGCTTGCCCGGCGATGACTTTGGCTCCATCGGCGGTGAACACGACCGCTTTCGCCGGGGCAGGGGATTCGATCTTGTTGGCTTCTTTGCCCTCGGCGAGGTTCCAAATTCGGACGGTCTTGTCCTCGGAGGCGGACGCCAACTTCGCACCATCCGCGCTGAACGCGAGGCTGTGAATCGCTCCCGCATGACCCGCGAGCACTTTGCCGGCGGCTCCGTCGGCGAGGTTCCACAATTTGATGGCGTTATCGGCACCAGCCGTCGCGAGCGTCTGACCATTCGGGCTGACGGCCACCGCAGTCACAACCGCTCCGACGGCGATTTCGCGAGACCGATTCGTTGCCGGTCGCTGCCACAACTTGACCGTGCGATATCCCCCTGACGCGATCGTGCGTCCGTCCGGGCTGAAGGCGAGCGAGTGGACGAAGTCGCGGTGCGCGGCTCCGTTCGGATACATCGGCTTGCCGTTGTGCTGGATCGCGTTCAGATTCGGATCGATCAGCCGGCCGATTTCATCACCGGTTTCGACATCGAGCAGCAACACCTGATTGGCTCGGCCTGCCGCGACATAGCGGCCCCACGGAGCAATCGCCACCGAGTAAATCGCCTTCGCGGTTGCCGGCACCGGCTGCCAATTGACTTGATCCTTCATGCCACCCATGCCACCTGAGGCACCTTCGAGAATCCACTGCTTCAAGATTCCCAGTTCCTTCGGCGTGAGGGCCTTGGCATCCACCTTGTTCGGCAGCGGCGGCATCGCTGGGCCTTTGGCGCGCGCGGCGACTTGGAACAACAAACTCTTTTCCGGATCCTTCGGGACGATCGCCGCGCCGCGCTTACCCCCCTTGATGATCGCGTCGATCTTTTCGAGGTTCAGCTTGCTCTCCTGCTGGCCGAGGTTGTGGCAAGCGATGCAGTTGTTTTCGAGGATCGGCACGATGTCCTTGTCGAAATCGACCGGCCGGCCGAGATTGATCGCTTCGGGAGTGATCGCACCGGCGAGCGGTTTGGTGGCATCTTGAGCCAGCAACGATGAGGAGCCGAAGATCGTCAAACCACAAAACAACGCAAGTGAGGTGGGACGCATGACAGGTCTCTTTCAAATGGATGGAAACGATTCGTGAGGCGGGATTACTTGGCAAATATCTTGGAGACGGCGATTTCAAATCCAGAAACCGCATCCGAGCGCACCAGGTCTTCGATTCCGAACGTGCCGAACTCGACGTACTCAGAGCCTTGCAAGCGGAGCACGCTGACGGACTGTGGATCGGGATCGACGATCCAATACTCGGCGATGCCTGCTGCGGCGTAGTCGGCTCGTTTGTCGGTCAGATCGCGTTTTCGATTGGCCGCTCCCTCGCTGATGATCTCGATGACCAGTTCCGCGCTGTCGAGAAACTTGTCGGAGTCGGATTCCTGCGGTGCGGTGGACTGGGTGACGAACACATCCGGCTCGCGGTACTTCAACGGAGCGACTTGCAATGGCATTGGCGAGCACAACACCGTGCCAAGTTCATGAACTTGCACGAAGACTCGCAAGGGAACCGCGATGTTCAGTTGGATGTTCTGATGTCGGATGCTCGGCACAGGGAGAACCTCAATGCGTCCGTTGTCAAACTCGACCAAGTGATTGGTGGGGAGATCGAGGTAGTCGTATTTGCTCCAGTTGCCCTGATACGGAAAGAGCTGTGCGATCTCCCACGCCGGCTGACATTCGAGGGTCGCGGGAGCATGTTGCGTTGCGAGTTCGGGAAGTGTGGCAGTACTCATTCGATGTCTCCTGTGATCCGCGCTGTTGATCGTGGACTCACAGACTATTTTGCAACGTTGATGGCGACCGCTCCATCGGAGGCCGCGACGGCTCCGTCGAAGTCGGCGGAGGCTCGGATGACGGCATTGGCGATCGCCCCTTCCGTGGCATCTGCGGCGGCGGTGACGATGATCGCCGCTTCGGCTTTGTCGGCGGGGATCGTGACTTTCTCGGCGGCGAGTCCAACGACGCCTGGGGGCGGAACGAGTTCGAGCGTCACTGGTCCCGTGAAGCCGTTGACTCGTTGAATCGTGACTTTGACTTCGACCTTGTCGCCTCGCTTGATGGCTCCGGCGTTGGCCGGAGCGGTCGTGACGTTGACGGCGTTGGGCTTCACGGTGATGACGATCGGCGTGGACGGAGTGAAGACGTTGATCGGGTTCGCCTTGGTGGCGGTGTTGGCGTCGTTGAAGGCCTTTTCCTTCGCGGCCTTGTCGGCGATCACGGCCTTGTTCTTTTCGTCGGCCGCTTTCGCGTCCGCTTCGGCTTTCGTCTTGGCGGCGATGGCGGCTTTGTTGGCAGCATCGGAATCGGCGAGGGCTTTGTCGGCAACGGCCAGCGCGTCGGTCGCTTTCTTGGCCTCTTCTTGAGCGGCGGTCAAAGCCTTGGCTGTCGCTTCTTTGTCGGCGTCGGTCGTGGCTTTGTCTTTGGCTTCGGTCGCTTTCTTCACCGCTTCGGCGGTCTCGGTGACTTTCTTGGTCGCGGCCTCTTTTTCCGTGGTCGCCTTCTTGAATGCGGCGTCCGTCTCGGTCGCCTTCTTGACCGCGGCGTCTTTGTCGGCGTTGGCTTTGGTCAGTGCTTCCGCGGCGGGAGCCAACGCGGCGACCGCTTGATCGAGTACGACTTTGGCCTTGTCAGCCAACTCCGGACGGCGGCGGTACTGCACGGCGGCGGTGGCCTTCATGTAGAGCGTGTAGGTTCCGACCGGCACGTTGTTCGGCAGGAAGATACGATAGACCCCGTCGGCCGCTCCTTTGTTGATTGGCTTGTTCTCGACCTGAGCGTTCTGCGGCGTGCCGACGAATGTCAGAGTGACGTTCTCGTCGAAGCCGTTGCGTTTGAGCAGCTTGACCGGAACGAGGATCTGCCGGTTGTGATTGGCTTCCACTCGGAAGACATCGGTCGTGGCTTGGAAAGGATAAGCCTCTGGAGTAATCGCCAGGCACAGATCACGCGAGAGACGCGAGATCGGCCCGGCCACCGCCAAATTGCCGTCCCAAACGGTCGTCGCTGCTCGGCCGACGTGGGCCACGTCGCGAGCGGCCGCTTTCTGAGCCGCGATCGCGGCGGTCACGGCGGCATTGGCGTCGGCGATCTTCTTCTCAGCGGCGGCTTGAGCGTCAGTCGCCGCTTTGAGCTTCGCGACGGCTTGATCGTGTTCAGTGACGGCTTTGGTCTTGGCTTGTTCGGTGGTCTTCAGAACGTTGGCGGTATCGGTGGCCGCTTTGTCGGCGACGGTCTTTTCTTGAGCGGCGGCTTTCGCGGCGGCGTCGGCATCGGCGACCACTTTTTCGGCGGCGGCGACGGCGTTCTTGAGGTCTTGGTTGTCCTTGTTCTTGTCGAGTTCGACTTTGGCGGCTGCGAGCTTGTCGGTGGCGGTCTTGTGGGTGGCAGCGGTATCGACCACCTTTTTGTCGGAGACGACCTTCGCGTCGGCGGCCTTCTTGGCGACATCGGCATCGGCGGTGAACTTCGTTTCGGCGGCTTGCCGAGTCGCCAGAAACTTCTTTTCATCTTCAGCCGCCTTCGCGGCATCTTGCTGCGTTTTCGGCAACGCATCGACGGCCGGCTTCACGGCCGCCTTCGCATCCGCGACGGCTTTGACCTTCGCATTGTCTTCGATGCGTGCTTTCGCCACGACCTTCGCGAAACCGAACGCGCCGTCGGCAGCGTCCTCGGCTGCAGAAAACACAATCGTCGAGTTCGTCTGGCCGGGACCGATGCTCGTTCCTTTGGAGGTAATCCCAGCCGGCAGATTCTCAACCGTGACGTCGATCGTGCCGTTGAAGCCGTCGCGACGAAACGCGATGACTCGGCAGGAAAAATTCTCACCCTTGCGGAGATTGGCCGGATAGGTTTGAGCAGTCGTGTTGTTGTCGGCCAGCGGAGCTTCCGGTAGCAGGACGACTTTGAAGTCGGGAGCCTCTTTCCGAATTGCCAATCGATATACCATGCGAGCGTCACCGTGCGATTCGTAGTACCGGTCACGGATCGTCAGACGATAGGTGCCGTCGGCCGGAACGACGAACTGAAACGCGGGGTCGTCGTTGAGAGTCTCAAAGACGTTGGGGATCAAGTTCATGCCGGTGTCGTCTTGAGCGGTGATGCGTTGTACGGTTTCGACTCCTTTGTCGTCCTTGGTGACACGGTCGAGCGTGATGTACGGGTCGGCGAGCGAGCCCTGTCGATCACCGAACGCTTCGATCGTGTAATTCTCCTGAGCCTTCGCGTCAAACGTGAAGAAATCGACGTCACCGCGGGTTTGGAATTGTCCGGAGACCTCCGTCGGAACCATGAGCTTGTTCGCTTGAGCGGGCGTGTCGTTGGGTTCCTGCTCCAATCCGACCGGCGAGGACGCCACGAACAGAGTCAACGGATTGGCGTTGCCAGCCGGTGTGTTCCAGACGTAACTGAAAGCATCGATGCCTCCCTGGATGGCTCCGAGGTTGTCCGCTGCCTGTGTGTTTTCGATGTCACCCGGCACCGTCACGGAGACAGCGACTTTTTCGAGCGGCCGGCCATCAACATTCACTCCCGCCGGTTGTCCGCCTGGCAGATTGCGACCAAAGAGAGTGATCTGAGTGTTGGATCCGGCGACTCCAGCAGGAGGCAGAGCGAATTCGACGTAGGGGCCGGTCGTGATCGTCAGCCGATAGAAGTGATCGACGCTGCCAACATTAACATTGTCACTGACTCGCACGAAGTAATCGCCGTCGGCAGGCAGCGACACATCGAGCAGCGCGTCACGCTTGGCCGTGCTGCGAGTAAATCCCAAGCGGCGACCCAATTGGGCAGCCTGCGGAGCGGGCGGTGCTGCGGCACCGGCCGCGACGGGAGGAATGACTCCTGACGCATCGTAAAGTTCGATTTGAGACTTGAGTTTCGAGTCGATCTTGCCCGCTTGGCACAGACACAAAATTCGCTGCCCCGCTTTGCCAGTGAATTTGAAATAGTCGTACGCGCTGGCGTCGGCGCGACCATTGACCGTCGAATTCAGTTCGACCGGAGTGGCTTGTTCTCGCGTGTTGTTGGGTTCGACTTCGTTGATTTCTTTGCGCGAGCCGACGACAAAGCTGCGAGGATTACTGACGCCGAAGCGGCCACCGAAACGCACCTCGTAGATGCCGTCCGGTACACCCGCCGCCACGTTGACGACAAACGTGTTGACGACAGGAGTCTTCACGCCGGCGGCCTCGGTGACTTTCTGCGCGGCCGTGATCCCCGGATGGTTGAAGATCAGACGGCTGGCCTCGTCCATTTCGACGCCGTTGGTGATGGCGACTTCCGTGGCAACTCCGACTGATGCTCCCGGCGGAAAGACCGAAAACAACTTCGCCTGCGGAAGTTGAGCGAGGGCGGTGGTCGATCCGATTAAAGCCGCGGCGGCAACGAGCGCGAGTGTGCGAGTCATGGCTACTCTCATCGAGGAGGGACGGAATTCAGGAAGACGAAGTCAACGGCGAATCAACGTGATGAGTTCGGTGACTGGAGAAATGATTTGCCCGAACCAACGGGCCAACGATGGAATGAACCGATGCACAAAAACCAAGACTGGCAATAGCACGATCAAGAGCACAAACATGGCAGGAACGACCCACCAAAAACAGACAGCCAGTGCGATGGATTGCGCAAAAACCATTGATTCCAACCACGACACTCGTGATTCAAGCTTCTCAATTTGTCCAGCACGACTTTCATCAATCGACATCTTGCGTCTCACTTGAACCAGCAAAAATCAGAGGAACGGAAGCCAGGGAATGAGTTCGATCAGAGTCGATTCATTCCTTTGCCTCCATTCCTCTGATGATGGTCTGTTGGTCGTCATCTCCGATGACGCTCAATGGGCGAACTGGATTAGTGGTTGAACAAGAACTCCTTCGTGTTGATCAGAGCCCAGAGAATATCCTCGTAGGCGATCTTCGGAGCGGCTTCGTGCTTGGCAAGATGAGCCAGCGCGATCTTCAACTCGTCGGCGTTTGGTTCGCGGGAATAGACCCAGCGGTACAACTCCTGAACCTTGACGTCGTGAGTGCGGGCCTTGTCGTTGGCCATCGTGGTCGCTCGGCCATTGCCGTTGGCGATCTTGTCCTGCACCTCGCTGCTGTTAAGCAGGTGCAGGCTTTGAGCGAGGTTCGCCTCTTGCGAGCGTTCGCATTCGCAGGCGGTGTCACCTTGCGGCTGCCCAAAAACCTTCAAAAAATACGGGCCGATGCTGGCGTCCGGCAGTTGCACAGCCTTCGTGCCGGGGGGCAACGAGCCGAAATTCTGGGTCGTGTTCGTGACACGGTGGAAGCCGTCGTAGAGGACTTCCGCGGTGAGACGCTTTGGGTAGTAGCGGGAGAAGTTTTGCTTGTCTTTCAAGTTGTAGTCATTTGGCAGCGAACTGAGCTGGTAGGTGCTCGATGAAGTGATTGTCTTGACCAGCCACTTCAGGTTGAAGCCGCTTTGAATGAATCCGGCGGCGAGATTGTTGAGCAGCTCCGGGTTCGATGGCGGATTCGTCTCACGCATGTCGTCTTCGGGTTCGACGATGCCTCGGTCGAAGAAATGCTTCCAGTACCGATTGACGACCGACTTGGCGAAGAACGGGTTGTTCTTGTCGGCCATCCAATCGACGAGGTAGTGCCGCGGGTCACGTTCGGCTGGGATCTCCAACGCGGGCGAACCGAGTCCGGTCGGTTTGAGCGACTGTCCGTTACGCGGGTTTGTCGCGGCGGCCACGCCGTCGTTGTGGAAGACACGCTTGTCGCGAGAAGCTTTGGACATCCCCGGATCGAAGATGTTCTTCTTGCCGACGCGCGTGAAAAACGCGCTGAAGCCGTAGTAGTCGTTCTGGCTCCACTTCTCAAATGGATGGTGGTGACAGCGAGCACATTGAATTCGCAGGCCGAGGAATAACTGAGCGGTGTCTTCGACTTGCTCGTTGTTTTCATCGACTTCGCGATACCAGACGACGGCCGGGTTCGTGGTCGAGTCCCCCGACGCGGTCAGCACTTCGCGGACGATTTGATCGTATGGCTTATTCTCGTACAGGTTCGACCAAATCCATTGATAGAAACCGTAGGTCGCGGCCGAATCGTCCGGGGCACGGTTCTTGTTTCGCAAGACGAGGTTCCACTTGTTGGCGAAGTAGTCGGCGTAGTCCGGCGAGTCAAGCAAGCGGTCGATGAATTTGTCACGCTTGGCTGGATCGGTGTCGGCAAGAAACGCTCGGACTTGCTCTTCGGTTGGCAGAGTACCGGTGACGTCGATTGAAACACGACGAAGGAACGTCGCGTCATCGGCAACTGGCGACGGCGGAATGCCGAGCACCTTCAATTTGCCGAAAACGGCCTCGTCGATGAAGCCTTTGCTGGCCGGAACGGCCGCGATGTCAGCACCCAGCGGAATCGTCGCGCGAAATGTCGAGACCTGACCTTGATACCGAGCCATAATTGCCACTTCGCCGGCAAGGTCAAGCGTCTTGATCATGCCGGTGTTGGTGGCCTCGGCCATTTCGGTGTCGTTGGCTTCGAACAACGCCATGCGCGTCACGTCTTCGGACGTGCCGTCGCTGTAGGTCGCGATGACCGTGATCTGTTGATCGGCTCCCCGATCCATGACGCGACCCTCCGGCAGGCACTTGATGCCGGCGACGTAGGCGTCTTTGTCCGAACCGTAGGGCATCCCTTGCTCGACCCAGCGCGAGATCAGGCGGAACTCGTAGCTATCGACATCCATCCGCTTACCACCGCCGTGAGGCGAGCGGCCGGTGGCCTTCAGAAGCAACAGACTGTCGGACGGAGATGAGGGGAACAGACGTCGTCCGCGGTTCTCTTTGACGAGGAACTCGTGGTCTTCATCAGGGTAAAAACCAAGTAGCGAAAGCTTGAAACCGTTCTGCCCCGATGCCTTGCCGTGGCAACCGCCACTGTTGCAGCCGAGCTTCGTGAAGATCGGGACGATTTGGTTCTTGAAATTGATCGGGATTTGGTTCGCGACCCCTTCGACGTGGATCGGAGTGGAGACATTCAACCCATTGCCGGTGACTTTGAGCGTCGCATCGCCGTCTTTGATTGGCGTGACCAAGCCCGTGGCATCCACGTTGACGATGCCAGCCGGTTCGGCGGAGTACTGCACCTTGCGGGTGTGGTCTCGAAACTGGCCGCTGGAATAACTCCCCGTGACATAGACCTGCTGGCGAGCGTCTCGGCTTCGCAGCACGATCGGCTTGCCTTCGGCGGTCGGCTCAATTTTGAGGGCCGACAGTTGGCCGGGGTCACCCAATCCCTTGGGCTTGGCTGGTTCCGCAAACACGGAGTGGAAGGTCGCGAAAGCACTCGCGACGGTCACGGAATACAGCAAACGATTCGTCATCCTCATGGACTGCTCCTCTTTATGACGGAGTGGCATCGGGAGGTCATCCCGCGTGAGACCGAAACAATCGTTAAAGCCTCGAACCGTGAATTGATACGGTTACAAGGCAGATGTCAGTTTGGAGTCATGCTGTGACGTCAACGAGCATCGTCAACAGCGGGTGAGTCGTAATGTCAGACTTTGGCAGGCTAGGATTTGGCAGGAGATTCAAACTGGGGAAAGCTTAGGGTTTGGAATCAGCGGAGACAACATATCAACGTCCACTTGGTTGTCAATCGGCGTTCTGCGTTCCGGTCGATTTGGATTTCTGTCTTGGTTGTGGACAAACTGAACGCATCAGCCAGGACGATCGATTCGTATCGCGTTCTCAAAGGCCATCCGAAAAGCCCGTAGCCCGACCCCTTGTGGGTCGGAGGATTTTGAATGAGCGTCAATATCCTCAGGAAAATCAAATCCTCCGACCCACAAGGGGTCGGGCTACAGAAGAAAGAACCACTTTTCGGATAGCCACTCAGATCACGCCAGCGCTTTCGCCGCAACGTTTCCTGCCGATACAGTATCCCGCGTGTGAGCAGTAGACTTGAAGTCTCCAAGCTGTCGTAAAGGTTTTACTGATGCACTGCGATCAGGTTCGTCAGAATGTCGTCAATGGCCGGTTAGTTCCCGTCGGAGCGTTTGAAACGGCTTTGTCGGCCTGGTTGGCGACCAGCCATGCGTTGAGCGACGGTGAAGGGTTAATCCGGTTGTTGGTCAAGCAGCAGGTGTTGACTGAGTTTCAGGGGAAAGGACTGTTGGCCGGAATTCCCGGACCTTATCGATTGGGACCGTATGAAGTCTTCGATCGAGTGGCTGCGGGGCGATTGGGAATCGTGTTTCGCGCGCGACATCCGGAATTTGACCAACCAGTCGCTCTGAAGATATTTCCGATTGATGTGTGCAGCGACCGCGAGCAAGCCGCTCAATTGACTCGCGAACTTCGCATTGCTGTGCAAACGGATCATCCCAACGTCGTTCGTACTTTTCAGATTGGCCGAGCTGGCGAGGCGGTCTACTCCGCGATTGAAGACTTGCAAGGTGAGACGCTCTCGAATCGCCTGAAGCGAGAATCTTTGACCGCGACCCCATCACTACCGTTAGGGGAAGCTTGTCGGTTGATTCGAGAAGCCGCCTTGGGGATGTCGTATCTGCACGGTCTGGGGGTCGTGCTCCGAGACGTGCAACCTGCCAATTTGTGGCTGACACCTGCTCGGCAATTGAAAATCATGGAATTTGGGGCCGCGCACGATTCGCTCGAATTCCTCGACGACGCCGACTCAGTACCGACTGAGCACGCGGACGAACTTCGCTGGAATTTCGATTACGTTTCGCCCGAACAAGGAGATGACCAAGATTCTGTCGATGTTCGAAGCGACATCTATTCGTTGGGCTGCGTGGCGTTTCATTGTTTGACGGGCCGCGTTGTCTTCACGGACAAGAACCCGCTGCGAAAGATGATTCGCCACGCTCGTGACCCAGCGCCGTCGGCTCGAGACTTCAATTCGTCGTTGCCCAGCGAAGTGGTTGATCTGCTCGTCAAAATGTTGTCGAAGAAGCCCTCCGATCGCCCCGTCGATGCGTCGCTCGTTGCGGCGGCTCTGGAGCCGTTCTGCGAGGTGGCGGACGTCGATGAAGAAATCAACGCGTGGGCGAGCGTTGAAGTGCGTCCTAGTTTTTTCGACTGGGTTTCGTCGGGTGGTACGTTCGAGCAGATCGAAAAGATCCCACAGGCGGAAACTGACCCAGCCATGGTCGAGTTCTTGAAATCCATGACCAGCGAGTAACTCCCTTCGTGATCGGTGAGGAGCAACGTCCGACGGTGCTGACTCAAAAATGCAATGACGACAACACCGCCCAATTCGATTGACGACGCGCTGGCGGCTCTGCGAGCGGGACGGCTGGTGATTGTGATCGATGCGTCGGATCGCGAGAACGAGGGGGACTTCGTCGGCGCGGCCGAATCGATCACGGCCGAGCAAGTCGACTTCATGCTGACTCGCGGTCGCGGCGTGATGTGTGCTCCATTGACGCGCGACGTGGCCGATCGACTGCGGTTGTCGCCGCTGGTCGCGGCCGAATCGAATTCATCGCCGAATCACACGCCGTTTTTGACGCCAGTCGATCATCGCGACTCCGGCACGGGCGTCAGTGCGGACAGCCGTGCGAAAACGTTGCGGGCCTTGGTCGATGGGAATTCGACCGCCAGCGATTTCGTCCGGCCGGGACATCTCAATCCACTGCTGGCCAAAGAGGGGGGCGTGCTTCGCCGAGCGGGGCACACCGAGGCGACCGTCGATTTGCTTCGCATCGCGGGGCTTCAGCCGGTTGGCGTGCTGATCGAGATTCTCAGCCAAAAACACGCCGGCATGGCTGACCGCGCTGAGTTGGATGAGATCGCTGCTCAGAGCAACATCCCGATCATCACCATCGAAGATTTGATTCGTCATCGCCGCTTGCGCGAACGCCTTGTCACACGCGAGGTCGAGGTCTCGATGCCGCTGCGCGAGTACGGCCAGGTCACTGTCATTGCCTACAAGGTTGAGCACGAAGATCAAGCACCACTCGCGCTGGTCTGGGGCGACCTGAAATCGGTCAAGGCTCCGCTGGTACGAATGCACTCCAGTTGCTTCACAGGCGACGTGCTCGACAGCTTGCGTTGCGATTGCGGCGATCAACTCCGTCTTGCGATGGACATGATCTCGCGAGACGGAATTGGAGCCGTCGTCTACTTGCCGCAAGAGGGACGCGGCATCGGTTTAGTCGCGAAGCTCAAGGCGTATCAGCTTCAGGACCAAGGCATGGACACCGTCGAGGCGAATCACAAGCTCGGCTTCAAGGCTGATCAGCGCGATTACATGATCGGCCTGCAAATCCTGAAAGACCTCGGCCTGAGCCAGATTCGCATCTTGACCAACAACCCGAAGAAGCTCGAATCGTTCGAGCACACCTGGGATCTGCACGTCGTCGAACAAGTCCCGATCATCGCGCCGCCTCACGAGCACCGGCAGAAATACATGGAGACGAAACGCGACAAGATGGGCCACAAGCTGCCGCCGACAGACTGAGCGGCACGGCGTTAGCCGCCGGTGTATTCTGACGACCGGCGGCTAGCGCCGTACCGCTCAGCGTCGGATCGCCATTCTCCAGCGACGCACATCTTCATCAGTCAGGTGATACACGTCGATTGACGCTCCGATGCGGTGTTTCGGCTCAAAGAACCAGAAGTACGAGAAGTCCTCGCCCGGATAAACTGAGCGAATGCCGCCGTGTCCGTCACGAGTCCAATGCGGCCGTCCCATCACGAAGTTCGCGCTCACCGCGTGCCAACCCGGGCGGGGAATGTTCGTCGGTGGTCTCTCGTAGCGCAGGCCGAGCGACTCCGGTGGCAGCGTGCCGAAATACGCAAGGCTTAGTGGTTCGACTTCGGAATGCTCGGCGAGGAACCGCTTCAGCTCATGCAGGTCTTGGCCCCAATCGAGGTTTGAATCGAGCAGGTGAAAACGGCCCCCCTTAGTTCCGCCAGCCAACTCGTTGAAATACGCCAAGTATTCAGGATGCGATCGCCACGGATCGAAAAGCAACAGAAAGGCACCCGCCACGAGTGGTTGCCAACGAGTCTGCGGCCACGACCACTTCGCCGTGATCTCGCTGGCGAATAGCAGCAGCAACGGAATCGCCGGCAGCACATAGCGAATGCCCAATTGCATTGGCGAGGAACTCGCAACGTAGAGCATCAGGAGAGCAGGAACGACGCTCCACATCCGCCGCCTCCAACAGCCGGCCGGCCGCGTTCGCACCGTCCCGACCACGGCCCACAGCATCAACATGTGGATCGAATGCGGCCACTTGTAAAGCAGCGTCATCAAGTAGTAATTCCAGAATCCGTGGGTATCGACCAGTTCGCCATCCAGAAAGACCGGATGCTTCGAATCCATGATGGAAACTTGCCAGTCGAATCCTTGGACGTAATCGCGCGGCAACGGGAGCGGCAGCGCGGCCAGCGAACCGAGGTTGGCTTGCCAGTCTATTGCCTGCCGGCTCGCAAACTGGAAATCCCGAATGGCTGTGCCCGTTCCGCGAAACAAGTACGCCGCGTTGAGACACAGCCACGCGGCGAGCAGCAGCGTTCCCCAACGTCGCAACAACCTCTGCCACGTCTGCGATTCAACCGCCGCGTTGCGCCAGCGTTCAACAAACCACAAGCCGACGACCAGCGGCATGAGCAACACGTTCGTGAACTTCGCTGCTTGAGCCAGCCCCAAGAGCACTCCCGCAAGGACAGAATTCCAAGTGGTCGGTCGCTGAGCGAATCGCCAAGTCGCAAAGAGTGTCGCGATCCAAAATGCAGCACCACCAGCATCCGTGGTCACGAGTGATCCGTGCGCAAGTACCGTTGGCTCGCGCGACCACAGCCACGCCACAAGACACGCGGCCCACGGTCCATGCCATTCCCACGCCCAGCGAGCGAGCAACGCTCCCGCCGCGACCGTCAGCAACACGATCGGCAGCCGAGCGATCACGACGAATCGGTCGATGTTCGAGTGATTCGCTGCCAGGAATTCGTCACCGATGCGAGTCAGGTCGCTCGTCGGTTCCGTGCGCGGTGATTCGGCCGACGTGAAGAGTAGCGGCCATGTCGCCCACATTCGCAACAGCGGTGGGTTGAGCGGCTCGACGTCGAAGCGGCCGGTTTTCCAATTCAGCAGGCCAACCGGGATGTGCCAGTATTCATCATGCGTGATCGTCAGCCGAACGGCCGTTAGCGTCATCACGACCGTTTGTCCGGCGAGCATCACAGCGATCGCGATGAATGCCCAAAGATTCGCGCGAGGCCGCCCAATACTAGCCCGACGCGCCAGCGAGGGATCGTCGGACACACGACCCTTCGACCCCTCGCTGGCGCTTCGGGCTAGTGTTTCGGGAGGACGGCCAGACATCGAACTACCTTCTTCTCGCGTTCACAGCGAGTACGTCACGAACGGATTCTCACACGGATTGCCAAGGGTGACATGCAATCGACGCTGTTCCGGTTCGGCGATGATCGCAGAGACCGTCTTGCCGGATGGTCCGAGCATTGGTCCCTCCGGACCTGCGTGCGAATGGCGGCAGATGCTGACCGGATGCCCGTCGTGATCGGCGAGGAACCGCTGCACGTCCGACAGTTCAATCGAGCCAAAACGGTTGTCGATCAACGCCCGCATCCGGTCGAGCCTCGGAAATGTGTCCTTCAAGCTGTGTTGAAAGTTCGCCTCGCAAGCGTGCTCAGAACAGAGGAAGTGGTTCGAGTGAACCAGAAACCGCTCTTGCAACTCCGGGACGAACGGCCCATCGCTGGTGAGTTCCACATCGAGGATCGCTCCGCTGCCATCCGCCAGCATGTAGTTGCCATTCGAGCAAACCGAAAACTCGCGCATCAATTGCAACACGCCCCGCAACGAATGTTGTTCGAGGATCAATCGCTTGAGCGGATAGTGCGAGAGCGCAAACTTCCAGCTCGGCCCGCCGCCGAGTGCGTTCGCGAAGTGAGAGACACCATGCTCGTTGATTCCGTGGTAGCCGAGCATTCCGCCAAAGGTCCACATCAGCATGGCCGGCTTATTGGTGGGCCGGAGTTTCAGCATGTAGCCGAAGTGTTCGAGTTCTGGAGGATTGTCGCTCGTCTGGCCGACAAAGGTTGTTTGAGTCGCCGTCCCGTGTGCGCCGATCGCAAATGTTGTACAAGCTCCGTCGGTGACCTGAGCCAGTTCGCCACGCATCTGAGCGACCAGTGCGTCGGCCAAAGTCAGCTTCGCTCCTTCCGCCAGTCCGCTCGCTTCCTCCAGTAGTGAGGGACAGGATTTCTCGAACAGCGATTGGAACCGCAACGCTCGTTGCCGAAGTTGCTCGCGTGTAAGTCGCAGCGACTGGGCGAGGAAATCCAAGTAGCCGCGAATCTGTTCCGCCGCCTGCTCGCCATGTTGGCGGCCGAGTTCGCGTGGCTCGCCGTGAGCTTCAAAGAATGGGTATTGCTGAGTCATTTTAGTTCCTGAGTGAAGCGGCGGAGTATAGAGTCCGCCGAGGATGTTTTCTTCGGCCGATGGCCGTCCGCCGAAAGCCGATGGCCGTGTTACCGTTTTCTCTTCGGTCTAAAAACGGTATCAAGGCCATCCGCGATAGGCGATCAGCAGTCGGCCGGACGATTTTCAAGGACTTTTCGATGTTTGGTTTTTTGCAGGGACGCAGCGTATTTCTGTCGGCTACGGCCGCTTTGCTGATCGTCATGAGCGAACCCGTGCGAGCCTGGAACGACGCTGGACACATGCTGGTTGCCCGGATTGCGTGGCTGCGGATGACTCCCGAACAGCGAACTCAAGTCAGCGAGGTGCTGAAGCATCATCCGCATTACGAGTCGTATCTGACCGACAAGTGTCCGCCGGATGTGGCTCGCGAGGAGTGGGCCTTCCTGCGAGCCGCCACCTGGTCGGACTACATTCGTCCGCCAAAAACGCTTGACGCGGACAAAGTCGCGACGCACGAGCGGCACAAGTTTCATCGCGGTCCGTGGCACTACGTCAATTTTCCGTATCGAGTCGGGCAGGCCGAGAGCGCGTTGCCAGCCGAAGCGTTGCCGAACGAAACGAACATCCTCAGGGAGATCGAGACCAGCCAAAAGGTTGTTCAAAAACTTCTGAAGTTCGATCTGGGAGCCGTCTCCGGCATCTCGCACGAATCCAACAGAGCCGTCCGAATTTGCTGGCTTTTCCACCTGATTGGCGACTTGCATCAACCAATGCACGCGGTCGCGCTGGTCGATGAAAAGTTGTTTCCTGACGGAGATCACGGCGATCAAGGAGGCAATCTGCTGGCGATCCGGGCAGACGCGAAAGCCAAGCCGCAGCGTCTACATGCCTATTGGGATGGCATCTTGGGATACGACTCGCGATTCAGTTCGGTGTGCGACCTCGCCGACCTGCTGTCGCGCGATCCGACGCTTGCTCCGGACAAGCTGGCGGAACTCGCGACTCACAAACGACCGCGTGACTGGGCGGCCGAGAGCTACGCGGCCGCCAAGACTCATGCGTATCTCGACGGCAAGATTCCTCTCGTTCTGTATTCGGAGATTGAAGGCAAAAAAGGGGGCGAGGATCAAGTTCCCGCTGTCTCAACGATCGAAGGGGCCACAAGCCGTACGCTGGCTCGTCGCCGCATGGCCCTGGCCGGAAACCGACTGGCAGAGACGCTGAAGGCGGCGCTCGAGCACTGAGTTCGCTTGCACGTCGAGCGATACCCCACGCGGCCTTGAATGAGATGTTTTTGGCGAGCGGTAGGGCGTCAGCCCTCCGAGTGATTCCATCTGCTTCGCCTCGGAGGGCTGACGCCCTGCCGCTCGCCGAATTTCTCATGACTCCCCGCGCGAAGTATCGTTGCCCCCCACGAATCATGTGGGCTAGCGCGTTTCGGTGGATTTGCTGAACCAGAAATTCAAGGTATGACACAGCACTAGTTTTTGAAGCTGTGCAACTTGTCCCCCGATACGTCAGCGAGGGCGAACGCACCTTCGACACCCAATTCCTCGCGTTTTGGAGTGATCCCCCTCGCTGGCGCGTCGGGTGACAAACCGCCCGACTTCACAAATTGGCTTACTCTGGTGAATCCGAGACTCCGCGCTCACGATTCGTGGAGCGGTTGCGTATGATCCGCCGCCCTCGCGAGATTTTGCGGAATCGGATCGGTATCGCGAGCAGACAACAGCTTCAAACCAGCGGTGCGGTGGACTACGTGAGCGGCGGCGAATTGACAAACTTTTGGGGTCTGCGACGAGTTGGCCGAGTGCTGTTGCTCTTGTGCGTGGCCACGTTGATGCTGGTCGCTTGGTCGGATTTGGTGATGGCCGGTGATCCTTTGTCGGTGCGCATCGGATTCGATCAGAGCTTCAAAGTTGGTCAGTGGACTCCGATCGTCGTCGAAAACGTTTCGGCGAATGCGCAGGCCTGTGAGGCAATCGTCATCGATCCGGATGGCGTGGGTGTCTCGTATCCACTGACGCAACAGGTCGCTGACGGCGGAACTCGTTGGACCGGAGTTGTTCGCAGCGGTCGATTGGACGGCGGACTTGAGGTGCGCGTCCGAAGCGACGGTCCAAGCCCGCTTCAGTCGCAAAAAGTATTGGCATCGCGAGTTCCGAAAGGCACCGCGGATGACTCCACTGACGGCGCCCCGAACATTTGTTTTCCGTTGCGGCAGTCTGAGCCCGTTTGGTTGGAGATTGGTACAGCGATCGAATTATTGAATCCGGTTGGTTCATTGCATGCGATTCGATCGGAGACATTTCCAAACATCGTCGAGATTCCTTCGGCCTTGGATGGCGTCGATGGAATTTGGGTGCCCAGCCGCACGACGTTGAATGAAGCGGCGCGGGTGGAATTGGAAAGGTGGCTGCGTCGCGGCGGTCATTTGGTCGTCACGATTGCGACGGACGTCGATGAATTTCAACGAACGCCGTGGGCGGGATTGCTCTCCAGCGTTGTCGAGCCGCGTGCGCGGATTCGAACGACGGATCTCAGCGGCATCGAAAGCTTCACGGTACATGGTCGAAAAGTTCTCGGCGCGAATCGCGTTCCCGTGCCAGTTACGACGCTGTCGCTGAGCGAAGGCCAAATTTTAGCCTCTTGCCTGGAAGGTCCGCTTCTGACGCGAGCCAGTTTTGGATTTGGACTGATCACTGCGTTCGGGATTGATCCGGCTGTCGCACCAATGTCGCGTTGGGATGGCCGCCATAGTTTTCTGAAGCGTTTGTTGCTCTCAAGGACAGACACAGAATCCGCGAAGTCACCCGTCCGATCATCGTTGTCGCAAAGCGGCATCACCGATTTAGCATCGCAGTGGCGAGCGGCGGCAATTCACATTCCGGAAATCGCTCGTCCCACCTTGTGGGGGGCTTTGGGTTTGCTGTTGGTGTACGCAGCCGTGATCGGCCCGCTCGATTACTTGCTGGTTCACAAACTGCTGAAACGTCCGCATTGGACTTGGGTCTCTCTGCCGTTGTTGGTGGCCGTGACCAGCCTTGGGACGGTCTGGTTGGCCCGCGCGACAAATGGTAATGTGGAAAAGCTGACGCAGTTGGACGTCGTGGATATCGACTCTGTCGGGCAAGAGGTGGTCGCTCGATCCTGGGCGACAGCCTATGCGACGGAGAACACGCAGTGGCATGTCGAGGCCAGACCAACTCGGGTGCCCGCGAATCACCCGCAGAGGGTTCTCAGTTGGCTGGGCTTCCCGGAAAACGCCTCGGGCGGGATGTACCGCGACAGCGGATTTGACATCGGACACGCGGTCGCACGATCGGCGGCGGATCGCTCGTCGCTCGATGGCGTTCCGGTTGCGCAGTGGTCGTCGAAGTCGTTGACCTCGGAGGCAACCTGGACCACAGAGAGGCCGCTGGTTGAGTCGCAGCTCACCAGCACCGTTGCAGGTGAATTGGATGGCCGCGTCGTGCATCACCTCCCGTTTGATCTGCTCGATTGGATCGTCGTGATTGACAAGTGGATCTATCGCCCACATCCGCGGTTTGGTGAGGCGGCCACAATTTGGCGTGCCGATCAGCCGTGGACTCCCAAAGACGAACGGAACTACGGTCGAGAACTGCGCGGTTTCCTGCAACGCGCCACCGTGACGAAAGTGGAGGGCAAAAAAGGCTCCGTTAAGGAGGACGCGCTGCTCAAGAAAGAACGCTACAACCCGCTCGTTCTCGATCCGGCGGATATTCTGCAAATGATGACTTTGCATGAATCGGCTGGCGGCAAAGCGTACACGGGACTGGATCATCACAGTTTGAGTGCCTTCGACGTGACGCCGCTGCTGGCACTGGATCGAGCGGTCGTGATCGCTCGCGTCGCTGAGCCGACCACCGAGTGGCAGTTTAACGGCGAAGCTCGCCGCCCGACGAGACACCACGGTTTCGTCCGGTTCGTGTTGCCGGTACGACGAATCGGCGATGCGTCCGGATTTCGATTTCTGCCAAAGCTGGAACCCCAAGCGCCGACTCCTCAGGAGGCGGAACAAAAGCCGAATGACAAGATCTCCGCCCCCAACGAAACCAAGACGCCGTGATCGAAACCAACCAACTCACGAAACGCTACGGCGACTTGATCGCTGTCAACAACATCAACCTCAAGCTGTCCGAAGGGGATGTCTTCGGCTTCATCGGCCCCAATGGTTCGGGGAAGACAACCACGATGCGCATGCTGGCGACGCTGCTCAGCCCCGACTACGGCGAGGCCTACGTCTGCGGCAAGTCGATCTACACCAACCCGCAAGAAATTCGCCGGCTCGTCGGCTTCATGCCAGACTTCTTCGGCGTGTACGACGACATGACGGTCATCGAGTACCTCGAATTCTTCGCTGCCGCGTACCGCATCAACGGCCCCGCTCGGCGAGCCGTCTGCGAAGAAAAACTGGAATTGGTGGACATGGCGTTCAAACGTGACGCGATGGTCAATCAACTGTCGCGCGGCCAAACCCAACGCATCGGCCTCGCCCGTGTGCTGCTGCACGAACCGCAAGTGCTGCTGCTCGATGAGCCCGCCAGCGGACTCGACCCGCGCGCCCGCATCGAAATCCGCAACCTGCTCAAAAAACTCGGCGAGATGAAGAAGACCGTCATCGTCAGCAGCCACATCCTGCCCGAACTGGCCGACGTTTGCACCCGCGTCGGCATGATCGAAAAAGGAGTCCTCATTGTGGACGGATACGTTGATGAGGTCATGCGCAAGGCCCGCCGCAGCATCTTGCTGCTGATCCGAGTGAAAGACCGAATCGACGCTGCCGCCGCGCTGCTCGAACAACATCCTGGTGTTCAGTCGCTCGACACGAAAAACGGGACGATCTTCGCCACACTCAATTCCGACGTGCTCGACTACAGCGAACTCCCGACGTTGTTATTGGAGAGCGGCTTCAAGCTCACGCTGTTCCGCGAAGAAGAAGTCAATCTCGAAACCGCCTTCATGGAACTGACCAAAGGCTTGGTGCAATAGCAAGCCGAGTGATTCCATCTGCTTTGACTCGGAGGGCTGACGCCCTGCCGCTCGCCGAATCTCTCATGACTCCCCGCGCGAGGTTGACATCGGAGCCGTCAACCGAACATCCAGCGGCACCAGTGCGTTGAGGTTGCCCGAACGGAAGCCTTCCAGGTCGAGCGTCACGCAGCGGAAGCCGAGCGAACGGAACTCGCGGGAGATGCGTTCAAAGGTCGTCGCGTTCAACAGCGGTGTGACTTCACCGAGCGCGACCTCGATGCGTGCGAGGTCGTTGGCTTCGCAGCGGACTCGGAATTCACGGAGGTTGAATTCGCGACGCAGGAACGACTCGGCCGCGTCGATGCGGCGGACTCGTTCGGGGGTGACGGCGACTCCGTAGGCGATGCGGCTCGAAAGGCACGGCATTGCGGGCTTGTCCCAGCAGGGCAATGACCACAGCTTGGCGAGGTCGCGCACGTCGGACTTCGTGAGGCCAGCCTCGATGAGCGGGCTGCGGACGGAGTGCTCTTTCGCGGCCGTCATGCCGGGGCGGTAGTCGCCGACGTCATCCAGATTCGCGCCGTTGCAAATCACGTCCGCTTCCAGTTCGCTCAATCGGGATTCGAGCCGCGAGTACAGCTCGGTCTTGCAGAAGTAGCAGCGGTTCGCCGGGTTCGCGAGGTAGCTTTCGTTGGCGAATTCCTCGGTCTTGAGCACAACGTGGCGAATCCCGATCAACGCGGCCACTTCCTGAGCTTGCTCCAACTCGCCGGACGCCAAACTGAGGCTGACTGCCGTGACCGCGACCGCTCTGCCCCCGCAAGCCTCGTGCGCCGCGCGAGCCACGACCGCACTGTCCACACCGCCGGAAAACGCGACAGCGACTCGACCGTAATCAATCAGCCGAGCCAGCAACTCATCACGTTTAGCCAATAGTTCGGACATTGGTGTCGGATTCCCGCAAGCTGAGCCTCGGTAAAGAACGGCAGACGAACCGTTTCATGCTCCTCAAGGTCCACTTATACTCGGACCCACGGCCTACCGGCCATGATTTTGGCATTTGGCAAGGAACAGAACGATGAATCGTCTTTTGGCCATCCTGGGAAGTCTGTTGGTTTCCGGCCTGATTCTCACAGCGACCACGGTGCAAGCCGTGATCACGGCGGAGCATCGCAAAGAGCTGAATCAAGTTCGCGACAGCCTGGGGGACGTCGATAAGTTGATCAAGGACAAGAAGTACGACGAGGCCGGCAAAGCGCTCGACGAGGCGACCGCCAAGATCGAAAAAATCGTCAAAGACGCGGATGTCAAATCGAATGACAAGACGATTGCTCCCATCCAACTGCTGGTCGATAAAAAGAGACAGACGTTGCAAAAACTGGCGGGCACCACCAAGGGCAAGAAGGACGCAGCCGATGTCAGCTTCATCAAACAGATCGCGCCGCTGCTCAACTCCAAGTGTGCAAACTGCCATGACGACGATGCCGCCGGACGACTCCGGCTGGACTCATTCGCCGAGATGAAAAAGGGTGGCAAGAGTGGCCAGTTGTTGCAGATTGGTAATCCTCAGGGCAGCCTCATCATGGCTCGCGTGACAGCGGCGAATCCCGCTCAACGGATGCCGAAAGATGCGGCGGCACTGAACATCGAAGAAACCACCCTGCTGGCCAATTGGATCAAGCAAGGGGCGAAGTTCGACGGCGAGGACGAAACGGTCAAGCTGGCCGACTTCGGCAAGCCCGCCACCAAAGCGCGACCGAACACGCCGATCAAAATTTCGAAGGCCACGGGCAATGAGAAAGTGAAGTTCATCAAAGATCTCGCGCCCGACTTCGTCACGATCTGCCAGCGCTGTCACAGCGGCAACAATCCGCGGGGCGGGTTCCGCACGGTCACGTTTGAAGACCTCATGCGTGGCGGTGACAGCGGCGCGGTACTCGTCGCCGGCGACTTGGAAGGGAGCCGCTTGTGGGAGTTGATCAACGGCGGTCCCCCCAAGATGCCCCCCGGCCAGGCGCTGATCTATCGCAAGTGGTACGACAACCTCAAAATCTGGATCGAGGAAGGCTGCAAGTACGACGGCGACGACCCGAAGGTTCCGCTGCAACGGCTCGTCCCCACTGAGGACGAATTGAAGCTCGCGAAACTCGGCCGCATGACGCCGGACGAATTCATCGCAATGCGGAAAGAGCAAACTCACGAGCAATGGAAAAAAGTGCTCGGCAAAGAAGAGGCGCGCGAATTGGAGACTTCGGACTTCTACTTCTACGGCAACGTCGAAGAAGGACGGCTCAAGCAAATCTCTGGCTGGGCTGACGAACACGCGAAAGCCTTGCGCGGTGGTTTCAAGCTGCCTGATTCCCCAATCTGGAGAGGCAAACTGGCAGTGTTCGTCTTCAAGGACCGCTTCGGCTACAGCGAGTTCAGCCAGACCATCGCAAATCGCGAAGCCGATCCGGCGGTCGTCGGACATTCCGAAATCACCGTCGGTCAGGAGGAGGCGTACATCGTCATCCAGGATTTGGGAGACACCGCGAACTCGACTCTTCCAGACACACGACTCAATCTGATCGACCAGATGACCGGAGCGTACTTGAAGCGTGACGGCAAAAAGCTTCCGGAATGGCTGATCCGTGGCACCGGGTTGGCGATGGCTACCAAAGCCGTCGGTGGCGACAACGAATACTTGCGAAGCATGCGCGGTGCGGCGGCCGACGCGTTGCGCAGTCTCGAAACGCCGGGCGATCTCTTCGGCGAAGGAAAGTTCGCACCAACCGACATGGCTCCGATCGGCTACACGCTGGTCGGCTTCATGATCAAAGAGGCGGGACAGCCCAACTTCATGAAGTTCGTCGCCGCACTGCAATCGGGTAGCAATCTGCGAGACGCAGTCGGCAGCGTTTACAAGCCCGCGACTCCGCAGTCGCTGGCGACAGCGTATCTCGCATCGATCGGCCAGTCGGCCGGCCCTGCGGTGAAGAAGAAAGGTAAGAAGTAGTGGCGAGCGGTAAGGTGCGAGGGGCGAGTGATCGGCCTCGCCCCTCGCACCTGGTCCCTAACCCCTCTTCCATGCCCGACATCGTGCTCATTGGCGGCGGCGTCATTGGACTATCGATCGCCTACGAATTGGCGAATCGAGGGGCCTCTGTGCGAGTCCTCGATCAAGGTCCCTTCGGACAAGAATCGTCGTGGGCCGGAGCGGGGATGATCACGCCCGGAAATCCCCTCGTCGCGAAGTCACCAGAGACCCGGCTGCGTGCTGAGAGTTTCATTCTCTGGCCCGATTGGGCCGCGCGCCTCCGCGAGGAGTCTGGCATCGAAACCGACTTCTCTCGTTGCGGCGGCATTGAGCTTTCACCCGAACGTTCCGCATCCGACATCGCTGCTGTCGCGGCCAAGTTTCAATCGGAAGGCGTGCGTGCCGAGTTGATCGGCTCACACGAGTTGCGAGAACTGGAACCGCATCTGAATCCCGAACTCGGCGACGCAGTTTATCTGCCGGATTACTGCCAAGTCCGGAATCCGCGCTTGCTGAAAGCCTTGCTTGCCGCGTGTGCCGCTCGCGGTGTCGAACTTTCCCCTGGCTTGCCCGTCATCGGTTTTGATCGTGGCGGTCAGCGCGTGACATCGGTTCGTACTCCCACCGAAACGATCGCGGCCGGACAGTTCGTTGTGTGCAGTGGAGCCTGGAGCCAATCGGTCCTTGCCCAAGCCGGGTGCTCGATTCGTGTCGAACCGGTGCGAGGTCAAATCGTTTTGCTCGAAGTGTTGCCGTTGCCGACTCATCGCATCCTCGAAGTCGGTTCACGCTACTTCGTCCCGCGAGCGGACGGCCGGCTGCTCATCGGCTCCACTGAAGAGCACGTCGGCTTCGAGAAACGCAACACCGCCGGTGCGGTCGCCGAATTGATCCGCTTCGGAAACGATCTGATCCCGTCGCTCAAAACCGCTCGTTTCGAGCGCTGCTGGTCCGGGCTGCGTCCCGGTTCTCCGACCGGCCTGCCGTACCTTGGCCGAGTTCCCAACTCCGACAACCTCTTCGTCGCCGCAGGTCATTTCCGCGCTGGGTTGATGCTCTCGCCGATCACGGCCGTGCTCTTGCGACAGTTGCTGCTCGGAGAGACTCCGGATCTCGCGTTGAGTGGAATGATGCTGGCTCAGTGACGAGCACTCGGCCAGGACTCGGCTATTCGCCATCGGCTTTCTTTTCCTACTCTCCCCGTGACCAGCAAGTGGATGGAACCTTGGGAGGACTGGCGATGGATCGCCGAATGCTTGTGGCAATCGCTCTCGCTGTGGGGCTGTGTGCGTGGGGCCAGCAGCGCGGATGGTTCTCGACGGTGGCCACGACACCCGACGGAGCGTTGAATGCCGCGAGTCCGTCGATCACGGAGCCGACGGATCGACAACCGCGAGCGACCGTCTACCTGTTTCTTTCGGTGAATTGCCCGATCAGCAACGGCTCGCTGCCGATGCTGAATCGGTTGTGTGAGCAGTTCACCTCCAAGGGCATTGAGTTCGTCGGCGTCGTCCCCGGAGCCAATGCGACGGCGGACGAAGTGGACGCTCATCATCAGGAGTATGCAATTCGGTTCCCGGTGGTCTGGGATCGGCAGCACAAACTTTGCGAACGGCTCGGTGCCACGCACACGCCACAAGCGGTCGTCGTCGGAGTCAACGACGAAGTCCTCTATTCCGGGCGGCTCGATAACCGGAATGTCGATCTCGGAAAACGCCGAGCGAAAACTCGCGATGATCTGCGGCGAGCACTCAACGACATCGTCGTTGGGCGAGAAGTGCAAGTCTCTCGAACGCTGCCTGTCGGTTGCGTGATTGAGTCGCCTAATGTTGCCGACTCGCAGCAGGTGACTTATTGCCGCGATGTCGCACCGATCTTGTTTGAGCAATGCGCGAGCTGCCATCGCCCTGGCGAGGTCGCTCCGTTTTCGCTGCTGACCTACGAAGATGCTCGCTCGCACGCGAAACAGATTCGGCTGGTCACGCAACGCCGATTGATGCCACCGTGGAAACCGGAGTCTGGCTTCGGTCATTTTCAAAATGAACGACGACTGTCTGAGCCGGAGATCGCGACAATCGATGCTTGGGTTGCCGATGGAGCACCGCGTGGCGATCGACGCGAACTGCCGCCGCGACCGGAATTCGTGTCGGGCTGGCATCTCGGCGAGCCCGATTTAGTGCTCGTCATGCCCGAATCGTTTGAAGTCTCCGCCGATGGGCCGGACGTCTACCAGCACTTCGTCATCCCGACTGGCCTGACACAAAACCGACTCGTCCGCGCGGTCGAGTTTCGTCCTGGTGCGCCGCAGGTCGTGCATCATGCGCTGGCCTTCTACGACACCACCGGGCAAGGCCGACAACTGGATGAAGCCGACCCGGCTCCCGGATACAGCAGCATCGGCACGCCGGGTTTCGCGACATCCGGTGGGCTTGTCGGTTGGGGACCGGGAGGATTGCCGCGCGAACTTCCGCCGGGAATGGGACGGCCAATCGAAAAGAACTCGGACATCATCTTGCAGATCCACTACCACCCGTGCGGCAAAGTGGTTCGCGATCGGTCGCGACTCGGTTTGTATTTCGCGCCGCCGTCAGCAACGTGGGTCGTGACTGAAGGGATGGTCGCCAACGTCGATCTGAAGATTCCCGCCGGAGCCACACGACATCGGCACCGCGCGTCGCTGACGGTCCCCGTCGAGACGATGCTGCTCGATGTCACGCCGCACATGCATGTCCTCGGAAAAGAGATTCGAGCGACCGCGTACCCACCGGACGACGACCCGATCCCGTTGATCTGGATCAAGGACTGGGATTTCTATTGGCAAGCTCATTACGTCTACGCCAAACCGATCACGCTGCCGGCCGGGACACGCATCGAACTCGACTGCTGGTTCGACAACTCCGAACAGAATCCGCTGAACCCGAACAGCCCACCACAGACGGTTTCTTGGGGCGACTTCTCGACCGACGAGATGGCCATCTGCTACTTCCAAATGACCACGCGAGAGTGGGACGACTTCCTCAAACTGACCAAGTCGAACCAGACCTACTTCGACGAGCAATGGCAACAAGCTCAGCGACGAAAGCGGAATCAAAAGTAGACGAGTCACGGAGTGACTTCGTCTACTTTGTGCTCCAGCACAACGCGAAAGCCGTTCGTGGTGCTCGGCGCGGTCGGCAGCCCATCGTGCCGTCCGGCGCTGCGACAGTGAGTCGGCGAGTTGTACCAGCTCCCACCTCGCACGACGCGCCAGCGTGTCGAGGTCTCCGGCCCCTGCGGGTCGGCTTCCGGCGATGCGGCGTAGTACGTCGCGTCGAACCAGTCGTGGCACCACTCACCGACATTGCCGTGCATGTCGAACAGCCCAAACCGATTCGGCCGAAATGTGCCGACGGGAGCCGTGAACGGAAACTGGTCGCTCCAATTCGCAGTGTCGGTCGCGGCCGAGAACACGGCACGCAACGAAAGATCGCCGACGTTTCCCAGCCCTGGCTCGAAGATGTCGCCGGACGCAAACGCCGTCGTCGTTCCGGCTCGGCAGGCGTATTCCCACTCCGCTTCCGTCGGTAGTCGATAGGACCGGTCCTCCAACTGACTGAGCCACACACAGAACTCCTGCGCATCGCTTCGACTCACGGCAACGACCGGATGTTGTTCTGATTGGGTGAATCCAGGAGATGACCAAATTCGTTCCGGCCGATGTGCCACCTCACCCGTGAGCAAGTCCAACCCATTCACTCCTCGGCCCGATTGTTCCGCTTCGGTGCGATAACCGGTCGCTGCGACAAAGCGACGAAACTGACCGACGGTGATTTCGCATTCGCTCATCCAAAACGGTCGAGTCACCCGGACTGCGTGCTGTGGTTGTTCGCAGGTCGCGAACTCGCCGAAGGGGCTGGCATCCTTCGTTCCCATCTTGAACTCGCCCGCTGGAATGAGCCGCAATCCCATCCCCAGACGATTGGTCATTCGCTCAGGCGAGATCGGCGAAGAGCCAGCGGATTCGTCGTCGGCCTTCAAAGCCGTTTGCTCCGGCAGTTTGATTTTCGGAGCGACGATCCCGGAACTGCACCCTGCCAGCGCCCCAGCGAACAGGGCCACACCGACTCGCAGCAAGCATCGTCTTGGTCCACTTCGAGCCATCACCAACTCAGCCTCCTGCTGGACTGTGATCGCGACTCAGCCATCTTCGTCAAGTTCGCCGTCAGGGTCAGGTGGCGAAGATAGCCAAAGGTTGCGCGACAAGAAATCCCACCTCTCGCAGACCATCTCGATTGCAAAAGTGTGTCGCCGTGAGTTCACTCCTTCATCGTTGGATTCGCCAGGAACTCAGCAAGAATTCCAGTCGGCGGAAGAGCAATCCATTCCACGACCGAACAGGAGCAACCGCGATGCGACTTCTTCATTGCCTGCTGATCATCACACTGATGGTTCTTTCCGCCGCAGCCGTGAAAGCGGATGGACTTCAAGCCGGTGCCGCGACGAGCAACATCACGCCGGAAATCGGCGGCGAGATCATCGGCGGCTTCGTGCCATATCCGTCCAAGCACATCCACGACGAGTTGCACGCTCGGTGCTTAGTCCTCGATGACGGGAAGACCAAATTGGCGTTGGTCGTGTGCGATTTGCTCGGCATCCAGCGAGTGGTCAGCACGGAAGCTCGGCGATTGATTCAGGAGATGATCGCGATTCCGCCCGAGTGCGTGATGATCAGCGCAACCCACACGCACTCGGCCACCAGCGCACTGGGAAAGGATCGGCTCAAGCCCGAACAGGAATTGGATGACTATCAGCGGTTTGTAGCTCGTCGCATTGCCGACGGCGTGGCGCGAGCTTTCAACAACCGGCGTCCGGCGCAGATCGCGTTTGGAACGGCTGACGTTCCTGAGCATGTCTTCAACCGCCGCTGGCACATGCGGCCGGGGACCGTGCCGGTCAATCCGTTCGGCGGCAGCGATCTCGTGAAAATGAACCCTCCCGCCGGCAGCCCGAACCTGACCGAACCGGCCGGGCCAACCGATCCGACTGTCTCGTTCATTGCCGTGCGCGAACCAAGTGGTCCGATGATCTCCCTCTTCGCAGCGTACTCGCTGCACTACGTCGGTGGCGTGGGGGCAGCGGATATCTCAGCCGATTACTACGGCGTCTTCAGCGAGCACCTCAAGCGACTGATCGAAGAGGGCAAGCCGACTGACCCGCCGTTTGTGGCAATGATGGCCAACGGCACGAGCGGCGACATCAACAACATCAACTTCCGCACTCCGCGACCCGGCAAGAAACAGTACGAGCAAATTCGATTCGTCGCCGAAGACGTCGCGGTGAAAGTTCATGCCGCGATGGCCAAGCTGGAGTACCGCGACAACCTCTCGCTGGCAGCACGCTACCGAGAACCGAGCATCACTTGGCGAAAGCCGACGGCCGAACAAACGAAGTGGATGGAAGAGACGCTCGCCGCCAGCCCGAAGAGCAAACAGGATTTGTCGTTTATCTACGCCGAACGCATCTCGCGTTTGGCGAAGTATCCCGAAACAACAACGATCCCGCTGCACGTTCTGCGGATCGGCGACGTCTGCATCGGCACGATGCCCTGCGAGGTCTTCGTCGAGATTGGCCTCGACTTCAAACGCCGCTCGCCGTTGCCGAACTCGTTCATGGTCGAACTGGCTCACGGATACTTCGGCTACCTGCCGACACCGCGACAACACCAACTCGGCGGCTACGAAACCTGGCTCGGCACGAACCGGTTGGAGATCAATGCGTCGGACAAACTTCTCGACCAGTTGATCGAGATGGCGAACGAAGTCGCGGAAATCAGATAGCTCAGCGCAAGCAACTCATTAGCTCGGTGGAGAATTCAAATCGCCCGAAGCTGAGACCGATCGTTGGCGAAGTCGAGAGATGATTTGGACCGACTTACCGATGACCAACATGACAAGTATTTCGGAGAAGAGAACAACGGCGATAATCGCAAAGGCATCTTTGCTCAAGAAGGGCGTGATTCCGTTCACGATCACGGCTAGTCCCCCACCGAAAAACGTCACCAGAAAGATCCAAAATAGGGCTGCTACGATCGGATGTGGCTTCTCTTGCTGGTCCATTTTCTCAGAGGGCGTGCGGGAAGTTAGAGATTTGGGGTCAGGTTGCGAGTTGTCGGCGAGCGGCTTCGGTGAGTGGGTGACCGGTGAGCCGCTTGAGCATGACTTCGATCATGCCGACGTGGATCAATGCTTCGCTGGTTTCCG
>SXGS01247995.1_pt1 | contig 54514 bp, 41 predicted proteins | sample 3174681 | NCBI WGS metagenome assembly SXGS01 (sample SAMN11356861, study PRJNA531348) | freshwater metagenome | isolation source: freshwater sample F1-80 | place: China: Fuxian Lake, Yuxi | collected 2017-12-25
CCGCCGCCCGCGGGACACGCGCACCCGCGGGCGTCGGCCCAAAGCACTCACCCATCTATCCCACCGACGCCACAGACCGCGGGACAAGAGCACCCGCGGGCGTCGTCGCCCCAAATGCACTCCACCGGTCTACCCCACCGGCGCGCCAGGGCGCGGGACAGGTGCACCCGTGGGCGAAGTTGCGAGGGCCACTCCGCGGGCCGCCCCGTCTCGTCTGGTCGCGCGCTCCCGGGGCGGCTTCCCACAAACGACGAACGCGCTATTCGCGCCGGCGCACCGCTGCTAGGCCTGAGCCAGGCCAGAGCAGAGTATGGATCGCAGTACCGATCGCGAGAGGCTCGAGTTCGCCCTCGACGCAGCCGCCGCCGTAACACCACCTCGCCTGCGCGCGGCCCCGCGGGCCTATGCCCTCCTCGGCCTCGCGGTCGCGAGCCTCGCCTGGGCAGCCGCGTTCATCTTCACCAAGATCGCTCTCGGCGGAATGTCGTCGTCGGCCGTCGGCGTATGGCGCTACGTGGTGGCGACGCTGGCACTGGCCCCCTTCGCGCTGCGGGCAGCCACGCCGCAGGGTCCCGCGCCCGGAATCGAGATCGGCCGCTCGGCACGACGGCGCGCCTGGATCGCGGTGGTCGCCATGTCGGTCGTCGGCGGCGCCCTCTACCAGTGGCTCTTTCTCGGTGCGCTCGCGCGAATCAGCGCCACCGTCACCTCGCTCCTGATCTCTCTCAATCCCGTCATGACGATTTTGCTGGCGACGCTGCTCGGGGAGCGGGTCGACAGGCGCCGGGCCGGCGGTGCCGCCCTCGCCTTTCTCGGTGCCGTCATGGTCATCTCGAAGGGCGACCTCGCTGTCCTGACAAATCTCCACTTCGGTCTGGGCAACCTGTTGGCCCTGCTGGCTGCCACCTGCTGGGCCATCTTCAACATCTGCTCGCGCTGGGCGATCGGCGCGCTCGCCCCCTCGCGCGTCAATGTCGTCGTCTATGGACTGGGCGCGCTCCTGCTCGCCGCTGCGGCCCCGGCCACACCACTGCTCGCCGAGCTCCTGCGGGCGACGCCCGCCGTCCTCCTCTCGGTCACAGTACTCGGGCTGATCTGCTCGGCGCTTGCCGGCCAGCTCTTTCTCTTCGGGGTGCGCGCGCTCGGCGTCGGCCAAGCCGCGACGTTCATCTACCTGGTGCCGCCGCTGACCGCGTTGCTGGCGGCTCTCGTGCTCGGCGAGCGGCTGGTCGGGGCGGAGTTGCTGGGCGCGGGCGCGGTGCTCGCCGGTGTCGTCGTCGCAACCCGGCCCGGACGCTCCTGAGTCTCGTCAATCAGCTCCACTGCGAGCGTCGAGTTCGCGCCCCGTCATCCTCGATCGGCGCGCGCCACCCGCTTCAGGCCGCCGGAGCCACCGGGATGAGTGCGGCGATACGCTCGAGAACAGCCCACGCCGCCCGCACCGCTGCCCGTTCCTCGCCCGGCGCGAGCGGCATCGAGAGCACGCCATCGGGCGTGAGACTCGCCCCAGCCTCGCCGCGCGCCACCATGGCCACCACCGCTTCGGTCGGTACGGGAGACGCGGGATGAAGCCGTATTGACAAACGGCCGGCGCGTCGGCGGATTTCGCGGATCTTGAGCCGCTTGAGACGGCGGCGCAGCTCCATCACGTCAAGCAGGATCTCGACCATCTCGGGCAGAGGCCCGAAGCGGTCGCGCAGTTCCGCGGCCAGCGCGTCGCGATCCTCCGGCGCACGCATCGCCGCGAGCCGCCGGTACAGCACCAGCCGCTGGTCGACGTCGTCCACATAGGAGTCCGGAAGGAACGCGGTGACGCCGAGGTGGACCTCGGGCTCGACATCCTCATCGATCTCCTCGCCGCGCAGCTCGTGCACGGCGTCCTCCATCATGCGCGTGTACATCTCGAAACCGACGGCGGTGACGTGGCCGCTCTGGTCCTTGCCGAGGAGGTTGCCCGCCCCGCGGATCTCGAGATCCTGCGCAGCGATCCGGAAACCGCCGCCAAGCTCGTCGAGTTCCTGCAACACCTTGAGGCGGAGCTGGGCGTCGCGGCTCATCTGCCTCTCGCCCGGCACGAGCAGGTAAGCGTAAGCGCGGGCCGGTGAGCGGCCGACCCGTCCACGAAGCTGGTAGAGCTGAGCCAGGCCGAAGGTATCCGCACGGTCGATCAAGATCGTATTGGCGTTGGGGATATCCAGGCCCGACTCGATGATCGCAGTACACAGCAGCACGTCGAATTCATGACGCATGAAGCGCATCATGACCTTCTCGAGGGCGTGCTCGCGCATCTGTCCGTGTGCCACTTCGATCCGTGCCTCGGGGACGATCGCCCGCAACTGCATGGCGCGGCGTTCGATGGTCTCGACCCGATTGTGGACGAAGAAGATCTGGCCACTGCGCTGCAACTCACGCAGCATCGCGTCCCGGATCGCGTGGTCGTCGGGACGGGTCACCCAGGTCTGGATCGCCTGGCGGTCGACGGGCGGCGTTTCGATCACCGATAGGTCACGGATCCCGCTCAGCGACAGCTCCAGTGTGCGCGGAATCGGCGTGGCGCTGAGCGCCAGCACATCCACCGTCTTGCGTAGCTGCTTGATCTTTTCTTTCTGCTTTACGCCGAAGCGATGTTCCTCGTCGATGATCAGGAGGCCCAGGTTCGCGAACTCGACGTCACTCGAAAACAGCCGATGCGTGCCGATCACCACGTCGACCTTACCGGCGCCGAGGCCACCGATCACCGTCGTGTTTTCGCCCCGCGTGCGGAAGCCCGAGACCATTTCGACCTGCACCGGATAGCCCTCGAAGCGGCGCCGGAAGCTCTCGAAATGCTGCTGGGCGAGCACGGTCGTCGGCACCACGACCGCGACCTGACGGCCCTCCATGGCGACGATGAAGGCCGCCCGCATGGCACCTTCGGTCTTGCCGTAGCCGACATCCCCGCACACCAGCCGGTCCATCGGCTTCGAACCGCCGAGATCCTCGAGAACCTCACGGATGGCCCGGTCCTGATCGGGCGTCTCGTCGAAGGGGAACCGGGCCTCGAACTCCTGGTACCACGGATCGTCGGTCGAGAAAGCGTGACCCTGACTGCGGCTGCGCGTCGCATAGAGCGCCAGCAACTCGGCTGCCATGGCGAAGATCGACTCCTTGGTCTTGAGCTTGACCCGGTCCCAGGTCGGGCTCCCGAGCTTGTCGAGGACGGGCGAGGCGCCATCGCCGCCCACGTACTTCTGCACCGTGTTGACCCGGTCCACCGGAACGTAGAGGCGATCACCGCCCGCATACTCGAGCTGTAAAAAATCGCCCTCGCCAGCACTCACCGTCAAGTGGCGGAGACCGTGGTAGCGGCCAATTCCGTGATCGGCGTGGACGACAAAGTCATTCGGGCGGAGCTGTTCGAGATTCCGCATCACCTCGTCGAGCGAGAGTGCTGCGGCCTGACGCCGGCGCTGGTGGCGGTGCTCGCCGAAGAGATTGGTCTCGGCGACACAGACCAGGCGGTCGCCGGGAAGATCGACCGATTCCCCCAATTCGCCGAGAAGGACGAAGGCGCAGGCGCCCGCTCGAGCCTCGAGGGCCTGGGGCAGAGCCTCGCCCGCCATCGCGACCTCGACGCTCTGGGCCTCGAGAATGTGCCGCAACCGATCGGCCTGGGATGCCGTGCCGACGACCAGCGCGACGCGCCTGTCGGCCGCAGTCCAGGCCCGGATCCGCTCACCGAGCTGCCCGACGCTGCCCGCGTCCCGGAGCAGTCGGCCCGCATCCAGACCAAACGCCGAGCGGGCGTCGGCACACAGCGCGTCGTCGGAGACCGCATCGGTCCAGTCAAGCACGATCCGTGGACGCTGGTCCAACATCGCGAGAACCTGGTTCGGCGGCTGATAGAGTTCCGCAGGCTCTGGATGAAGCCGGCGCTCCTCCCACGCCGCCTCGGCATGCTGCTCGACGTTGCGCCACGCCGCGCTGGCCGCGTCCCGGATCTCGTTCTCGCCGTCGAGCACGACCAGGGTCGACGCGGGCAGGTAGTCGAGCAATGGAACCATCTCGACGAAGAAGGGCGCCAGAAACTCGATCCCCGGGACCGGTAGACCTTCGCGCACGGCCTCGAGCAGATCGAGCCTCTCCTGGCGCAGCATTTCCAGATCGGAGGCACGGTTCTCGAGCGCCTCGAGCCGCGCCCGATCGCGACGCGCCCCGAGCGGCACCTCGGCCGCCGGAAGGATGAGCACGTCTTCGCAATTCGACAGGCGACGCTGGGTACCCCGATCGAAGGTCCGGATCGACTCGATGACGTCGCCGACCAACTCGACGCGAACCGGATCGACGCAGCCGGTGACGAACACATCGATCAGGCCGCCGCGCACGGCGAGATCGCCGCGATCCTCGACCAGCGTGCGTCGGCGGTAACCCCAATCGATGAGTCCGCCGGTCAACTGATCGAGATCGAGAGTATCGCCCTCGACGTAGTAGCGGACGGCACCCGCGAGCGCGGACGGTGCCATGGCGCGCTGCAGGAGGGCCTCGACCGGCGCCACGAGGATCGGGCTCTCGCTCTGCGCGAGATGGTAGAGGCCCTCGATCCTGACCGCCGCACTCGCGGCACTCGGCGACATCGCCGAGAAGGGAGGCGTGTCCCAACTCGGCAGGAGATGGATGCGACGCGCCAGCGCGTCACCGCTCGAGGCTTCACCGGCGAAGAACCCAATGTCGCGCACCAAATCCTCGGCACGGCGCAGATCGGTGGTCACGACCAGGATAGGCCGTGGCCCGGCACGGTGGAGGGCCGCGACGAAGGCCGCCCGCGCGCTGCCCTCGAGGCCGTGGACCGGAATCGCCGGACCGGGCGCAAGACCCTGGCGCGCAAGGCGCGTCGCAAGTGCTGCGAGCGACTGGCGCACCGCACCCGCCTCCGATTCCACTGGCGACATCTTCATCCCCGCGACGGCCGGCCTGGCCGGCGCTCAGTCGCGCCGCCGGCTGCCGGGCGCGGCCGGACCACCGCGCGGCCGCGATGGCGGCGGCAACCTGGTCAGCGTGGATCGCCCCGGCACGGCGGGAACCGGGCGATTCTCCGGCGAGTCAAGCGTGTCGGCGACCTGTGGTTCCCGACCTTCCTCGACTCGCGAAAGCCGCTCGGCGAGGGCATCCACGCGCTGCTCGAGATCGTTCTCATCACCGAGCAGCGTGCTCCCCTGTACATCGACCACGCGCCCGAGGCGTCCGACCAGATCGATGAGTCGATCGAGTCTCTGGGTGGCGTCACTCAGCCGAGCGCGCGTTCCGGCGACCTCGCGGGTCAGCGCCGAGACCCCTCCTTCGAGACGTCGCAAGCGTTCCGCGAGCAGATCGCGCGGTGCTGGCCGCTCGCTACGTTCGGGCACGACCGGGCGCCTAACACCCTCGGCCGGTAGCTGCCCGCGGCGAGCGCACCGGAACCCGGCATCGTCGCGACACGGGCGCTCTCCGCGTCCCGGACCGAGCGACGACCTCAGTAAGGCCGACCACCTCGGGGACGCGCATGTGCGAACGCACCGCCGCGCGGCGCTGTCGCAGGCGCCGCCGCCCCATTCATGCCGGATCGAGCCGCGGGACGATCCCGGCCGCGAGAGCTCTGGTCGTCGCGACGCCGGCCGTCCGCGGGCCGACTCTCCACCTGCGGCGAGCGCGCGCCGGGTCCTCGCCCGTCTGCGCGCCGCGCCCCGTGCTTGCCGGCCGAACGGGCACGATGCTCGGCGAGCCGCTTGCCGATGGGAATCTCCAGCGCCTCGGCGGGCTTCTGCTGGTAGTCGAAATCCGCCAGCACCCTCTTCTCAAGCTTGACACCGATCGCTCGCTCGATCGCGCGCAGATCCTGCTCCTCCTCGGGCGAGACGAAGGTGAAGGCCTCGCCGACGGCATCCGCCCGGGCGGTGCGGCCGACACGGTGGATGTAGTCGGCGGGGATGTGTGGAACATCAAAGTTGACGACGTGCTCGAGCGCTTCGACGTCGATGCCCCGCGCCACGATATCCGTGGCACAGAGCACGCGGATGCGACCGGACTTGAAATCCGCAAGAGCGGCAGTGCGCTGACCCTGACTGCGATTGCCGTGCATCCGCGCGTTGGGGACGCCGCGTTTCTCGAGATAGTCGGAGAGCCGGTTGGTGCGATGCTTCGTGCGGGCGAACACGATGACGCTGCCGATCTCGTCACGCTTGAGCAGTTCCAGGAGCAGCGCGCTCTTGGCGGCGCCGGGGACCGGGAACACCGCCTGGGTGATGCCGCTGGCGGGCGCGGCCTGCCGCTCGACGTTGATCGCGGTCGCGTTGCGCAGCATGTCACGCGACAGTCGGCGCACCTCGGGCGGAAGAGTCGCAGAGAAAAACAGCGTCTGTCGCTCGCTCGGCAGACGCGCCAGAACACGGCGCACGTCGGGGAGGAAGCCCATGTCGAGCATACGATCAGCTTCGTCCAGAACCAGATGGTCGATGCGGTCGAGCTTGGCGTAGGGGTACCTCAAGTGGTCGAGCAGGCGTCCCGGTGTCGCGATCAAGACATTGACGCCGGAGCGGAACGCCCTCTCCTGCGGCCCCATGCCGACACCGCCGAAAACCGCGGCTGCCGAGATGCCGGTATGCCTGGCGAAACCCTCGCAGGCGGCGAGGTTCTGCGCCGCGAGTTCGCGTGTGGGCGCCAGCACCAGCACCCGCGTCCCCGGCCTGGGCGACTCGAGCAAGCGGTGGAGGATCGGCAGCAGGAAAGCGGCGGTCTTGCCGCTGCCGGTCATGGCTGCGGCAAGCACATCGTGACCGGCCATGGCCGGCGGAATCGCCTCGGCCTGGATCGGGGTCGCGCTGACGTAGCCAAGGTCCCCGATCGCGCGCACCAGGCGGGCGTCGAGGGCGAATTCAGTGAAGTTCACAGTTGCATCCCGGTTGAGAGCGTGGCGCACAGCCTTGCAAAGTTGCCGGCCGCGACGCGCACGCGGTTGTGGAACGGGAGAATGGCCCCCGTCGAGAGAGCGCTTTAGGTGCAGATCAGCGAAAATTCAAGTCTTTCCAGCACCGAACCCGACCCCGGCCCAAGCCTCGGGCTCGGGGGACGGGGCGCCGCTCGCCACCCGACGACGAGCCGCGAGCTCGGAGCGGCCCCCAGGGACTCAGCGAAAGCGAAGAAACACGGGCACTTCGAGGCGCGGCTGGCGCGGGCTGGTGGTCTGGACGACCGCCCGACCATCGTACAAGCCCCGCTCGGGGCGACCGGGATGACGGACCACCAGTGTGCCCCCGCGTTCGGGGGAGGCCGCAGGTTCGAAGGCGGCCACGAAGGCGCCATCGACGACCGCGACGCTCTCGACCCGAACGTCAGGGGCGAGCACGCGGACGCGCACACGCCCCACGCTCGGGGCGCCACCAAATGCGTCGGGAAGCCACAGCACCTCGGGCTCGATGGCCACGTCGGGCACAAGTTCTGCGCGCAACACGAAACCCAGTCGTGGTCGGGCCGGATCATTCGTGGCGACCGTCACGGCGACACTCTGGGCGCCCCCGGCGCGCGGGCCTGCAAGAGCGACGCGAATCCGCCCGCGCCGGTGTGCGGCGATCACTCCGCCATCGAGGAGGCTTGCGGCACAGTCGCAGGTCGCGCGCCCGAGTCGCAGCTCGAGCGGCTGGTCGCGCGTGTTCTCGATCTCAAAGACATGCGCGAGGGGCTCACCGATCCTGCGTTCGCCGAGATCCACCAGTTGCACGGTCGCGCGAGGATCGGACCACGGCCCCACCGCTGGAGCCGAGCGGAATGCGCTGCAGCCCGCCAGCAGCGCGAGCACCAAGCCTCCGCCGAAGCGCGCAGCGTCTCCCCACGGCAACCTCCACGGGGTGGTGGCCCCTATCTCCTCTCGAACCCGCGCACCGGGGCAAGCCCGGCCGGCGTCCAGCGTCGTTTTACTGCTCACCGTGGTTCGTGCTCCGGAGATCCACGGGCGCCGGCGGCCGGTGGCCCCGCCACGCCCCTTCCGACGGGCATCCGGGGCAGAGTCGCGCACGTCGCGGCACGAGGCAAGCGCCCAGCCGACACCACTCGCAGACCGCGACCTCCCCTCCCGAACGGGAAAGCGGGCGACCGGTCTGCTAGCGCCGGGCATCATGAACCTGCAGTCTCGTTGCCCTCGCCCGCGCGCGCTCGCGCTGTTCATCCAGGCCGGACTCTTCGCCGTCACCGTGCCGGGACTCGCCCGCGCCGACGTCTACGCGACGCCCCACTGCACGCTGGCCGCGGACGGCACCAGCAACTTCATCACCATCGTACCGCCGGGCGGTACACTCGATGACGCGCTGGTGGTGCCGCTGGGCGATCTCGGGGGTGCCCAGACCGGAGATCTGGTGCAACTCGATCGCGGGCTGGAGGGCAAGGGCCCGCACGCGCGCGTCGTCGCCAAAAACGCGCCACAGTGCGCGAGCGTGCGCGACCTCCTCCGTCAGATCGAGGCCCATCACGCTGGCGGCGCGCACGGCCCACACCACAGCCCCCCCGCGGATGGCCCGGCACACCACCCGGTGGCGACGCCGCCTTCGCCCGCGAAGGATTGACGCCCGGGGTCCGGCGGCCTCAGGTGCGCGCCGCGAGAACACGCCGCAGCATCGGCTCGAAATCAGCCAGCGGCAGCGTCTCCGCTTGCGGATCGAAGGCGCGCTGATCGTAGAGTTCACAGAACTCCGCGGCGTCGTCGAACCAGGCGTGGCCTCGGTAACGGTCCCGGGCGTTGCGGTCACCGCCGATCAAGTGCCAGAAATAGTAGCCCTGGAAGATGCCGTGGTTCTCGACGATCCAGTGATTGCGCTCGGAGACGAAGGGCTTGAGGATGGCCGCCGCGACATCGGGATGGTTGTACGGGCAGAGCGTGTCGCCGATGTCATGCAGGAGCGCGCACACGACGTATTCCTCGTCGCGGCCGTGACGCAGGGCAAGCGTCGCTGCCTGAAGGCTGTGGGTCAGGCGGTCGACGGCAAAGCCGCCAAAGTCGCCGCCGAGGAGGCGCAGGTGGCTCAGCACCCGGTCGGGCAGCGCACGCGCGAAGGGCTCGTGCTGGCGCATGATGATCTGCCAATCCGCCGCCGTGCCGTCGGCCATACGATGAAACGCCGCTCGCTCATGTGCCGTCTCGATTCCGTCCATGTCGCCCTCCCTGCCTGCGCTCCTGCCTAGCAGATCGCCCGGCAACACCACCCCGGCGCCGGGACGAGATCCGGCCTCGCCGGTCCCTTATTTTAAGCGCCTGACGATCCCCGCAGAAGAGCCCCGCGCCGGCAATGCGCGAGCACGGGCCTGACCCGTGGCGGCGATCGCCTAAGTGCCGCGCGCGGGCGGCGGCCCGACGATCCAGCCGTCGCCGTCGGGATCCCGGTACCAACCGCCCGCGGCCTGCGTCCCGCCATCGACGTGCAGCACGGTCCCGGTGACGTAGCGGGCCAGATCGGAGGCAAGAAAGACCGCCGGGCCGGCAACGTCGTCGGGCTCTGCTGCGCGTCCCAGCGGGACGATCCAGCGGTGGCGTTCCAGCAACTCCGGCGGCGTCATCGCCCGGATGCCGTCGGTGAGGCAGATGTCGGGAGCAAGCGCGTTGACGCGGATGTTGGCCGGGGCGAGCTCCAGCGCCATCGTGCGGGTGAACCCCACCACCGCCGCCTTGCAGGCTGCGTAAACCGCGAAACCAGGAGCCGCGCGAATCCCCTCGATCGAGACGACGTTGATGATCGAGCCCCCACCCCGGGCCTGAAGCAAGGGAACGACGAGCTGCGTGCCGTGCAGCACCGTGCGCAGGTTGAGGTCGATCAGGGCTTCCCAGCCCCGTTCGCGCGTCGCCACAAAGTCCGCGGCAAAGGTGCCGCCGACGTTATTGACGAGCACGTCGGTGCCGCCGAGTGCGGCGTCCGCAGCAACCAGAGCCCGCTCGAGGAGAGCCCGATCGCGCACGTCGAGGACCGCGACGAAGGTTCGCCCCCCGGCCCCTTCGATGGCGGCTCGCGCGGCCCAGGCCGCGTCCGCGTCGCGCTCGAGGAGGGCCACGGCCGCGCCATGGCGGGCACACGCCTCGGCGATCCCGCGGCCGATACCTTGCCCCGCACCCGTGACCGCGACCACGCGCCCGGCGAGCAGCCCCGTCGCACCTCTCTCCGCGCCGTTCATGACCAAGGCCTGCTTCTGGCGCTGCGCCGTCACAGGCGCAACCGGGGCCACCGCCCCGCCGGCGGAGCGGCCTGTCGACCGGTCCGTCGTGAGACACGACGCGGGCACAGGCGCGCCAAGGAGGAGCCCGCCTGTGGAGCGCGGTCGATCGACTCGTCCGAGGTGGTGACTGCCGGGATGGAGCAGCGCGTCAACCGGAGAGACAACCGGTGTGGAGCCATCGACGGCCTTTCCAGAGGCCCGGAAGCATCTGTTTTTGGGGCAAATTGTGCGCTCGCCCTTGCACCCGGCACCGCGCAACGCCAAGAGAAGGGAACGAGCAGGCTCGGCCGGTCCCACGGACCGGAACCACCGGCCGGACGTGCCACGGGGGAAGAAGACACGGTGAAGGAGCCTCAGGGGGGCGCCAAGGCGAGCGCTGACCGAACACCACGGACGCCACCCAAGCCGCGGGGTCCGGTTGCTCGCGGCCAGACCACCAAGGGAACGTCGGTGAGCGGGTCCTCCCCTGCGGCCCAAGATGGAGCGGGCCACGCCCCCGCCACCAAGAAGCCGCTGCGAGCGGGGACGAAGAAGCCAGGGCCCCCGAAAGCACAGCCCGCGACGCCCGCCCGGGCGGCCAAGTCGGCGCCCAGCAAGCCGTCCCGAAAGCCAGCCGTTACCGCTACCACCACCGCCACCCCGGCCCAGACCAAGGACCGCAAGCCGAAAGCGGCTCTGCCCGAAGCCCCTCCGACAAGGCCGGGCAAGGGCAAGGCTCCAGAGACTCCGGCGGCGGTAGCCGTACCCGACACCTCTCCTCCGCCGGCAAAACGCGGCAAGGCCAAGGCCGTCCGGACCACCGCTCCCAAGAAGGTGACGGTCCCGGTAGTCCGGCGCGCCCGCGCAGGCATCCGGGCCGCCGTCGACAAACCCAGCAAGGCCAAGACCCGCGCCGCCTCGGGAAGCCCGGCCAAATCCGCCGCGAGTTCGATCCGTCTGGTCACGCCACCCCTGCCAGGCATGTTGCGGCCACGGGTTCGGCCGCCGGCAGCACCCCCCCCCCTCCCGACACACGCGCCGCAGGCGGCACCGACGGAACGGCGACCAGACAACGCCTTTCGCCTGGCGGACTGCTGCGCGCCGACCAGCTACCACGTCCACCTCATCCCCGACCTCAATCGCGGCCTGTTCCGCGGCGAAGTCTTGATCGAACTCGACGTCTTCCGGCCGACAGCCATCGTCGAGTTCCACGCGGTGGACCTCACCATCGACCGGGCCGTCATCGCGCCGCGCGCTCCCCAGAGCCATGTGCCGAGCGCCCTGCCACGCCATTCGCCGACCACGATCGAGAGGCCGAATCAGCCGATCGCCGCCGCAGCGATCACCCCGCGGCCGACGCGAGAGACGGTCGAGCTTCGCTTCGCGCAGAAGCTCATGCCCGGCCGCTGGGCCTTGATGCTGGCGTTCGGCGGCGAACTGAAGAAGCACCTGCGCGGGTTCTACCGGGCCACCAGCGGCAACCATCGCTACGCCTTCTCGCAATTCGAGGCGGCCGACGCGCGGCGCTGCTTCCCCTGTTTTGACGAACCCGCCTTCAAGGCCCGCTTCACCTTCTCGGTCACGGTACGCGCGGGCTTGCAGGTGCTCTCGAACAACCCGCTGCGCACCTCCGATCACAACGCCAACGGCACGACGACCTGGCACTTCACGCAGACGCCCCTGCTTTCGACCTACCTCTGCGCCATCGCCGTCGGGGAGTTCGAGAGCGGCGAGCAACGTCACGTGGGGAAGGTCCCGATCCGGGTCTGGCACGTCCCGGGCAAGTCCCATCTCGCGAGCTTTGCACTCGACGCGGCCGTGGCCGCGTTGCAGCGGCTCGAGCGCTACTTCGGAATCGCCTACCCCTACGAGAAACTCGACCTCGTCGCGGTGCCCGACTTCGAGGCGGGCGCGATGGAGAACGCCGGTGCGGTGTTCTTCCGCGAGACGCTGCTCCTGGCCGACGCCGACACGATCACCGTCGCCGAGAAGAAGCGTATCGCCGAAGTGGTCGCGCACGAGCTCGCCCACATGTGGTTCGGCAACCTCGTCACCATGCGCGGGTGGGACGACCTCTGGCTCAACGAGTCGTTCGCGACGTGGATGGCCTTCAAGGTCGTCGACGACTGGCAACCCGAGTGGCGGATGTGGAACTCGTTCGAACCTCACCGGGCCCAAGCCTTCGGGCTGGACGCGATGGCGAACACGCACCCGATCTACGCCAAGGTCCGCAACGCCGGCGAGGCAACCGAAAACTTCGACGCCATCACGTACGAGAAGGGCTGCGCTGTCGTGCGAATGATCGAGGCCTACCTCGGTGAGAAACGCTTCGGCGACGGGGTCCGCCGCTACATCGCACGCCACCGCGAAGGCAACGCGACGGCCGCCGACCTCTGGAAGGCGCTGGAGGAGGCCTCCGGCCAGCCGGTCTCGAAGATCGTGCGGCCGTGGGTCGAGCAGCCGGGCTTCCCGCTGGTGAAGTTCCACGTCGACGCGAACCACACCCTCGAGGTCCAACAGAGCCGCTTCCTCGCCAGCCCGACGACGAAGCCGGGGCCCACCGAGCAGGACGCGACCTGGCCCATCCCGTTGGTGGTCCGGATTGACGGCGCGAACAAGCCACGCACCGAGAGATCCCTCCTCGGCCGCACTCAAGATCGAGTCGCACGGCTGCGCGGCGAAGGGCCCCACTGGTACTACGGCAACGCGGACGAAGGCGGCTTCTACCGCGTGCTGCACGACCCCGCCTGTTTCGCCGAGATCCTGCGCGATCCGGCCAGACGGCTCAGCCCCGCCGAGCGCATCGGCTTGATCGGCCACCAGTGGGCCGTCGTGCGCGCCGGCCACGCCCAACTCAGTACTTTGCTCGATCTCGTCGAATCGCTACGCGACGAACGCGACTGGGAGGTGCTCCAGACGCTGACCTCGCCGCTGGCCTTCATCGACGACCAGATCGCCGAGCGCGGCAACGGGACTCGCGCCGCACTCGCCGCATGGATCCGCCGCCTCTTCGGTCCGGCATGGGCGGGCCTCGGCTGGGAAGAGCGTCGCGGCGACAACGAGAACGACAACCTGTCGCGCGCCGCACTCCTCTCCCTGGTCGGCACCATCGCCGAGGATCCCGGCATCACTCGCGAAAGTGCGCCACGCTTCGATCAGATCCTGGTCGATCGCACCTCGGTCGAGCCCAACCTGCTCGACGCCTTGGTGCAAATCGCGGCCCGCGAGGGCGACTGGGAACGCTTCGGGCGAATGCGGGCCGCCGTCAACAGCGCCGAAACGCCTCAGGAACGCCGGCGCTTCCAGTTGGCGCTGGGCGATTTCCGCGACCCACGCAGCTACGAGCAGGCGCTGGCGCTGTCGCTCACGGCCGAGATTCCCACTCAGGACGTCGGCTTCCTGCTGATTCGCCTCATGGCCAACCCGGCCGCGCGCGAGCGCACTTGGGGCTTCATCCGCGAACAATGGGCGAAGCTCGCCGGGCGGCTGCCCCCGTTCATGCTCGCGCGCCTGATCGAGGCCACCTCCCAGCTCAAGACCCGCGATCACCGCAAGGAAGTCGCGGCTTTCTTCCGCGAGCACCCGGTCGAGACCGCCGCGCGCGCGCTCAAGCTCGCCCTCGAACGCTTCGAGATCAACGACGAGTTGCGGACACGGACCGGGCCCCAGCTGGCCGCCTGGCTTGCCGCGCGCGCAAACTGACACCGGCCCGCTCGCGCGATCGCCCGCCCTACCGCCGGGGACGGGGCTGGCCGCCGGACTCTCGCCGGCTGCCGTCAGAACCCGATGCAGGGCGAGAACACGCAGGGCGTCGGCTGCGGACTCGGCGTGGGTGGCACGAAGGGCGACGTCGGCGTCGGCCGCGGCGTCCCCGAGGGCGTGGGCGGCACGAAGGGCGACGTCGGTGTCGGCGAGGGCAGTGGCGTGGGGGTTGGGGTCGCACTCGGCGTGGGCGTGGGCGTCGGGCTGGGCCTCGGGGACGGCGTGGGGGCCGGCGTGGGCGAAGGCGTGGGCGAAGGCGTGGGCGGCGGCGCCCCGTGGTAGCCGCGCTTGTGCACGATCCTCCCGAGAACACTGCCCTTGAGAACCGCGTCCTGACCAACCATGAGGTTGCCGTCGTTGGGCGCGAAAAGGTGCCCGGTCAGGCGCGCCGACTCGCCGATCTGACTGGTCGAGTTGCCGGCGTTGCGCGCCCAGAACGTCAGGTCGGCGGCGTTGCCGCTATTCGGTCCGACCGTCGCCGAATCGCCGACATCTACTGCACGCTTGACGTAGACATTGACGGGACCGGTCGCCCTGAGGGTGCCGATCCGGGAAATGTTGACGGACCGAAACTGGTAGGCCCCGGTGGCCAGCGTGGCCAAGCCACCCGACTCGACGATCAGGTCGCCGTAACAGCCCGGTGCAGGGGTCCGCGGTGAGCCGGGCGTGGCGACGATGTCGGGCCGGCTATCGACACAGGAGTCGTTGGTCTGAGGGGGCAGAGGCGGAATGTTGAGCGAAAGCGGGAACGTGGTCCGCTCGAGCGTCCCCCGGATCCGATAGAACCCCGTGCCGCCGCTCAGAGAGGCGCGATAGAAGACGTTCTTCAGCGAGGCCCGATTGCCGACTTCGACCCGGTCACCGGCCACGAAGTTGCTGATCGGCGTGCCGTCGCCTTGGAACAGGTCGGCCGCGACCGAGACCTCGCCACCCGCGGACACCGCCGCCACGCTGCCCTCGAGGTTGAACGCGGGGCCGATCGTCACGGCCTCCATCCCGACGTACTCGACCTCGCGCCAGTCCGAGACCGGAAGGGCTGCTGCCCATGCGGAGGCGGCGAAGCCAAGGCTCAGAGCGAAGACGAGACGCCGCAGGGGGCGCCGGAAACCGGTCAAAATGAGGGACATCCCGGGCATTACACCGGTTCCGGCAGTCCCAAGCAAGGACATTTCCGCGCCTGCACAATCCCAGGACGCGCCCCCGGCGTTTTGGCCGGTGTCCGGAACGGCTCCTCGCCGCGGATCGCCCGAACTCAGAAGCCTCTGCAAGGCGAGAAAGTACAGGGGGTGGCCCGCGGAGTGGGCCGGGGCGTGCTCGGCGGCACCACGCCTGATGTCGCTGTCGGCGCCGGCGTCGGGGTGCCCAGCCCGGGCGTCAAGGTCGCGGTCGGGGTTGCCGTGATCGTCGGCTGCGGGGTTGCCGTGGTCGTCGGCCGTGGCGTCGCGGTCGTCGTCGGCGAGGGCGTCGGCAACGGCGGGATGCCGGGATCGATGTCCTGCTTGAGATGCACCTTGCGACCGTACACGCTCCCGGTGACGCGCGCGTCGCGCAGCACGAGCATATTGCCGTCGTTGGGAGCCACGAGGCGACCGACCAGCCGGGCGCGGCGGCCGATGTGACAGGTGGTGTTGCGGTCGTTGCGCGCCCAGAACACCAGGTCGTCGGGATTGCTGGTCTCGGGGCCGACGATGGAATCGTCGCCGATGTCGACGGCACGACGGACGAAGAGGTCGACGTCGCCGTGGCCGACCACGCGCACGCTCTCGTTCAAACGCAGCGAACGCATCTTGAAGCCGCCCGCGTTGAGGTCGAGCCGGCCGCCATCACGCACGGTGACATCGCCATAACAGCCGGGCGAGAGGACTCGTGCCTGATCGCGGTCCACCAGGATGTCGGGTCCAAAGTTCACGCAGGAATCGCCGAGTTCCGCCGGCAAGGACGGAGTCGCGACCGGCAGCGGGAAACCCTGCGGCTGGCGCGTGCCACGAACGAAATAGTCGCCCGCGCCATTCTGGATCCGGTTGAAGTAGGCATCCTGCACGTTGGCGCGGTTGCCGAACTCGATGGTGGCACCGGCAACGAAGTTCCGGTCCGGGGCCACCCCGTCGACCTGCACCACATCGGCCGAGAGGCGCAGAAGCCCTTTCTTCGCGAGCACCGCGATGCTCCCGTAGAGCCGCGTGTTGTGCCCCACCGTGACGGCGTCGGTCCCGATGACCTCGATGTCCTTCCAGTTCGTGCTCGGGAAAGGCGCCGCTGCGACGCCTTGGGCGAGGCTCAGGACCAAGAGGGCCGCACGGGTAGCGACCGCAGGAAGACGGATAATCGGTGGGAGCATAGATCTGGAATCCTCGGCAGCGGAGTTGTGGGTCGGCGGCTCCTGAGGGGCCCCCAGCACTTCAGTTGCCTGAACGGGGTACCCGCCGTCAACGGACGAACCTCGCCAGGACCGGTTTCCCGGGCCGGGGGATCCCGCCCGCGCCCGCCGCACGGGCTCTCAGCCGTCGCCGGCGCGCGCTTCGAGAATCCCGCGCAGGCGCCGGTGCTCGGCCTCGTCCAGGCTGTAGCGGCGAAAGACCCAGGCCGCGGTGAGAAAGCCGACCAGAGGCAGTCCGCCGAAGAGCACCTTGAGCGTCAGCACGGTGCCCGGAGCCTGTACTTGGTTGGGCACGAAGCCAGCTGCCTCCAGGGCCGCACCGGCCGCGAAAATCACGAGTCCCGTGGCGAGTTTGTAGGCAAAGCCGGTCGCGGCTGAATAAGCCCCCTCCTTGCGCTGGTGGGTCTCGACTTCGTCGTGGTCGATCACGTCGGCCAGAATCGACGGACCGAGAGCCGTGGCACAGCCGCCGGTGGCCCCCGCCCCGATCATCAGCAAAGCGATCGGCACGAGGTCGCCTTCGCCCAGCAGCATGGTGGCGCCAAAGCAGGTCCCGGTGGCGACGAGTGCCCATAGGTAGACCGGGCGCTTGCCGATGCGCCGGGAGAGCCAGACCCATCCGGGAATCGAGGCAATCGCCGAAAAGACGTAGAAGGCCGGCAGCAGACCCGTCAGATCAGGCCGCTCGAGGACGTACTCCGAGACATACGGCGCCAGCACCCCGATCGTCCCGCCACCAAGACCGTCGATGAACCAGACCGCCAGCAGGCGACGGGCGTGGTGGTTGCCCAGGACGTCGCGCACCGCAAGCAACGGGCTGCCCGCACCACGGCCCTGGGAGCGGGCGCCCTCGCGCAGGACGAGCGGCGGGATCAAGAGGAGTAAAGCCACGGCAAGCGCGAGGCCGAGCCCGACTCGGCCGGCCACAGCGCGCGGGTCCGCCGAAGTCGCCACGACCTGGATCAGAGCGAACGCCATGATCATGCCGAAGGTAAAAGCCATGCGCTGCACGCCAAAAATCCGCGATCGTTCGTGGAAGTCGGGGGAGAGTTCCATGCCGAGCGCGAGATAGGGGATCTCATAGCTCGCGTGCGACACGTAGAATAAAAACAATCCACATGCGGTCCAGGCAAGCAGCCCCGCTGCGGCCATCGCCTGCGGGGGATTCCACAGCATGAAGAGCGCGCCACAGAAGGGCAGGATCGCGCCGAGGAGCCAGGGCCGCCTGCGCCCGAGGGGATGCGCGGTTCGATCGCTCAGGTAGCCGACCACGGGATTCGAGATCGCATCCACGATCCGCCCGGCGGCGAAGAGCACACCCACCGCCGCCGGTGCCAGCAGGAGGACGTCAGTAGCAAACTTGAGGAAGTAGAACTCGAGGAAGAAAAGCCCGCTGGCGAACCCGATCGAGGGCACGCCGTAGGCCAGAATGCGCGATCGACTCAGGGCGGAAGCCTGCGGACGATCGGCTGCGCGCCCTGTCTCGGCCGAAGAGGGAACGCTCATCGCTCCCCGCTGCCCGTGGTACCGCCCGGGAGTGGAGGAGAAGCCGTCTCCACCGGCGGCAGCGGATACGCCAGCCGCCGCCCCTCGTCAAACCAACGCGCGACGCGGCGGGCGAAAGCTCGCTGGCGGGCGCGCCGCAGCCGCTCGCGACGCTGTGCTTCTTGCAAGAGAATCCGGGGATGCGTCGCCATGGCAGCTCAGATCGCTCGGGCGGGCGAGTCCTATGCCGGCAGGCCGAGGATGACAACGCAGGACACCGCACCCGGACCGCCGACGTTATGCGCCAGGACCAGCTCTGCCCCTTGCACCTGGCGCTCACCGCACTGGCCGCGCAGTTGCCGCACGCACTCGTAGATCATCCGCACGCCCGAGGCGCCGATGGGATGGCCAAAGGATTTGAGCCCGCCGCTCGGATTGATCGGCAACTGACCGCCGATGCGGGTGCGGCCTTCCTCGACCCACTTCCAACCTTCGCCCTTGGCGCAGAAGCCGATGTCCTCGATGTTCGAGATCTCGGTCCAGGTGAAGCAGTCGTGAACCTCGGCGAGGTCGATGTCGCCGGGCGTCACACCGGCCTGCGCGAAAGCCGCGCGCGCCGCCGCCTGGGTCGAACGGAACCCGAGATAGTCGAAGGTCGGGTCGAAGTACGGCCGGCCGGTCGCCACCGCCAGGGCAGCTCCTTTCACCAGAACCGGATCCTTCCGAAACTCGTGCGCGCGCTCGGCCCGGCAGACGATCGCCGCCGCACCGCCATCGGTCGTCGGGCAGCAATCAAATAAACCGAAGGGCGAGGCGATCATGGGTGCGGCCAGCACTTTCTCGACCGTCACCTCGACCTGCATGTGGGCGAGCGGGTTGCGTGCCCCGTTCCAGTGATTCTTGACGGCCACCCTGGCCAGAGTCTCGCGCCCGACGCCGAAGGTGTGCATGTAGCGATTGGCGGCCAGCGCGAAGAGTCCCGGCGCGCTGTTGCCCTTGGCGAGGAGCTGGTGGCCGACACGCGGGATACCGCGTCCGGGTCGGTCCTTGAGTTTCTCCGCGCCCACGACGAGAACCACTTCGTGCTGGCCCGAAGCGACGGCAAGGCAAGCATTGCGGAAAGCATCGGTCCCCGTCGCGCAGAAGTTCTCGACGCGCGTCACCGGCCGCCCGTAGAGACGCAGCGGGTCAGCCAGCGAGATGCCGGCCTTGCCGCCCTGCGCGTGCGGGATGTAGGTGCCCACATAGGCCGCATCGATGACCTCGGGATCGATCCCGGCGTCGTCGTACGCCGCAAACGCCGCCTCGCAGACCTGATCCTCGTAGGTCTTGTCGTAGAGGTCGCCGAACTTCGTGCAGCCGACACCGATCACGGCCACCTGATCGCGGATCGACTTCACCTGGGCCTCGCCTTCCAGAAGTAGTTGTAGTTCTCGCCGCCGGCGTGCAGGCGCCGGAAGGTCAATACAACCGACGCACCGATCACGATCTCCTCTGGTGTGGCCTCGGTCATCTGGACGTAGACCCGGCCGCCGCCATCGAGATCGACCACCACCATGCCCATCGGGTGCTCGAGATTGGCGGCCAGATGGTCGACGGTGCAGGTGAAGATCGTCCCTGTTTTACTGAGCTTTACCGGGTCGAGCGACTCCCGGGCAAGGCAACCGAGGCAGACCCGAGCCTGCGGATACTGGACGAGCCCGCACTTCTGGCAGCGCGAACCATAGAAACGAACGTCCTGCTGTAGTTCGCGGAATTCGAGGACATTGGAGATCAACTCGACCGGAGTGTCGTCGCTGCCGAGACGGCGGCGGTATTTGAGGTAGCGCTCGTAGCTCGGCAGAGGCAGCCGGCGGTCCAGTGCGGCCGCCACGGCGGGGCGCACGGCACCCGCGCCCGCGCCAGCACACGCGCGCAGGAGCACGGCCTCGGCGCCCTCGCCAAACGCCGCCAACACGATGGGCGCGCCGGGAAGGGCCCGCTCGAGGGCAATGGCGGTGAGCAGGAGCGGGTCGGGCGAACCCAGCACTCCAATCCTATCAATGACTGGCGCGACCAACTGCCGCTTCGCATCGAGGCCGAGCTCGGTCGCGAGCTGGCTTGCGGCGCGCGCGTCGGGCGCCCCGACGGCGAGAGCGTCAAGCTGGTCGGTGCCGACCCCGTGTTCGTTCATCACCCGCCCGACCACCTCGGCGAGATCGCGCACCCAGCCGTGACCGACCGAGAAGCGGGCATCCTGGACCTGCACCGAGCGACCGTCGTCGAGGCGCCACTGAAAGGTGAACTCCTCGGCCACGGCAGCGGTGCCGAGCACCTCGGCGAGACGCGCCTCGCGATCGACCAGAAACGCCACCGCGCCGTCTCCGAGGAGGGGCTCGAGCTCGCCCTCGGGCTCGGCTGGGCGACAGTCCGACACGGCCACCAGCACTCGCCGGCAGGCGCCACTCTCCACCGCACGGACCGCCGCCACCAGTGCGGCGATCCCGCACCGCACCGAGCCACCAAAGTCCGCGGTCGAGATCTCGCGCGGCAGGTCGCAGGCCGTGGCCACCACGCTGGCGACCTGCTTCTCCCGATAGGGCGCCGAGGTGGAGGCGAAAAAGAGCGCATCGACGCGGAGTGGATGGGTCCCCTCGAGGCAGCGCGCCGCCGCCTCGACCGCCATGGTGAGCGCGTCCTCGTCGTGGTGGGCGACCGCCTTCTCACCCGCCCCGGGGCGGCTGCCCCAGGCTCGGCCGATCAGCGCACGATCGAGCCGCGAGCGCGGCACATGGACTCCGATCGAGCTGATACCGACCATGGCGCACGGCTACCATCCGGCGATCGGGAGTCCATGATCGGCGGCGCGTGGACGCGGGCCGGGATCGACACCGTACTGGCGCGGCGCGTCATGGACTGGCCTCAGGATCGCTCTCATTCTGTGTCGAAATCCTATGGCGGGTCAGCGCGTGAATGCGGTAGGACAGCTGCTCAGGTCACGGGCCACCCCGGCGGTGGGCGACCCCCCGCCTGCCATGGCTCCCGAGACATGACACCGCTGGGGTGCGCGAACGTGCAAGATTGCAAGAACCACCTCTGCGGCCCAGAGAGCAATTCCTACTCGACATCCCGGCACGACCGTTGCACAGTGTGGAGAGGCGACGTCTCCTGTTTTAATCGAAGTCCCCGGTTCTGCCGACGTCCAAGCCTTGGGACGGACACTCCGTCCACTCGACTCCAAAGGAGATGATCTTGCGTTTCGATCGGCAGACCAGCCGGCGCGCCTCGGCCGGTGCCTTGGCCGCGCGCCGTGAATCGGCGGGCACAGGCCCTCTCGTCCTCCTCCTTCTCACGGGCCTGCTCGCGCTGGCGTTCGCAGGCCTCGCGCGGGCCGTCGACACGACCCCGCCCGCCGGACCCGAGGTCCGGGTCCACGTCGCGATCGAGCCGAGCAAGCTCGCCGCGGCCGACCGGGCGGCGTTCGCGGCGCGACACGACGCCATCGCTCGGGCCCGCGCCGCCGACCTGCCGCTGCTCGTCAGCTTCGAGCCGCGCGAGACGCTGGCCGGGGCACTGGCGGATCTCTCCGGGCTCGGCGCCGACACCGGCCCCGATGCCGTCGTGAACTTCGACTCATTGGAAGTCGATGTGCCCGAGGGGGCCCGCGCCGCACTGGCGCGGCTACCCTGGGTCCGTCAAGTTCGCGCCCCAGCAGTTCCGATTCCCAGCGGTGCCGTCGACAGCGAATGGCTCGACCGTATCGGCAGCGATGGGGCAGTCGCCCTCGGGGTGACCGGTACGGGCATCACCGTCGCCATCATCGACACCGGCTTCGCCGTGCTGGACGAGACCGTCGCCGCCGGCGAGCTCATCGCCATCCCCGGTGCCGCGCAGCTCGAGGAGCGCCCGCAGAACTCGGGCACGATCCAGAGTTCGAACTCGGGCCTGAGCGGGCTCGGCAGCCACGAACATGGCACCGCATCCGCCGAAGTCATCCATGAAATTGCTCCCGGCGCAACGCTCAAGCTCTACTGGATCCAGAGCGACGCCGGCCTCCAGAGCGCGATCCGGCACGCCGCCGACGCCGGCGCCAAGGTCATCCTGGTGCCGCTCTTCACCATGTCGACGATGAGCGATCCCGAGGGCGTGGGCGGTGGTGGCACCAACGAGTTCACCGACGACATCGACTACGCGACAGCACTCGGCGCCACCGTCGTGGTCGCCGCCGGCAACGAGGGACTCCGTCACTACCAAGGCGACTTCTCATCCTGCACCGAGTGCAAGGGTGAAAACAAGGATCCGCTCGGCATCTGCATGGGGCCCAACGTCGACGACTCCCCCTTCCATACCTTCGACCTCGACTTCATGGACCCCTTCTCTCGCCTTGACGGCAGCTTCGAACTCGAGGACGGCTATTTTTACGAGGATTCCTTCAGTCTCACCTGCATGAGCGCGATCGAGACCGGAGATTGCGCCGCCAACTTCCGCTTCCAGCTCTACAAGTTCAGCTACGACTCCTTCGACATTCCGATCTGCCCCTCGGACCCGGGTGCGGCCATCCAGACCGGTACGCTGAAATCTTTTGGCGAATCGTTCACGGCCGACGTGTTCCCCTACGACTTCGAGTATGCCGTGATCGTGAAGCGGGTCAGCGGTGACAACTCGTGCACCCCGAACTTCCGCCTCGTCTGCACGCCCGGAGTCGAGTTCGTCGATTACATCACCCCGGACGGCTCGCTCTCGGACCTGGCGGTGGTCGAATCGGCACTCGTGGTCGGCGCGGGCGACGATGTCTTCGTCGAGGATTTCAGCTCGCGCGGTCCGACTGCGGACGCGGCCGGGCCCGTCAAGCCAGATCTCATCGGCCCGGCCTTCACGACCAACTTCGCCGCAGAGGAATGGGGCTTCAACGATTCCCTGGTCTTCGAGGGATCGTCCTCCGGCGCGGCGCACGCCGCCGGCGTGGCGGCACTGATCCAGGCCCGGCGCCTGCTCGACGCTGCGGCCCTGCTCACACCGGCAGCCGTCAAATCCGCCATGACGGGTGCGGCACTCGACCTCGAAAACGAAGGCCCCGATGACATCGCCGGTTACGGCTTCCTGCAGGTGCCCGCCTCGGTCACGGCTGGCTTGGGATCGCCGACCCCGACTCCGGCCCCAACGCCGACACCTTCCTCGAGCCCGACGCCGACCTCGACGCCAACCTCGAGTTCGACGCCCACGCCGACCCCGGCGCCTACGCCCACGCCGACCCCGGCGCCGACGCCAACCAGTAGTGGTGGTGGCGGAACGCCGACACCCACACCCACGCCAGCACCGACGCCAACACCCAGCGGCCTCTGGCTTGCCTCCTTCAGCTCACTGCGCTGTGGCAGCGCGACCACGCTCACTGGTGGCGGCTTCACCGCCGGCTCGGTGATCAAGGCCTATATCGCCACCCCGAACGGAGTGCAGGACTTCGGCCCCTACACCCCGACCTCGCGCACCACGACCTCTCTGACCTGGACGCTGCCCTGCTCGGTCGGCCTCGGCAACGGCTTCATCGCCCTCCAGATCATCAACACCGACCAGAACTACATCAGCTCCAATACCGTGGCGGCACTCTTTCTCGCCGCGATCAGCTCGGGCTACCCCTCGATCACCGCCGTCAACGGCGTCGCGGTGACGGCCGCGCACCCCTCCTTCCCGCTCGCCCACGTCCAGACCGTGGTCACCAAGGGCTCGACCATCACGATCACCGGCACCGGCTTCGCAGTCCCGGCCAAGGTCAATCTCTTCACCTCCTCGGGCAACGCGGGGCCGCTTGACTCCCTGCCCGGTTCGAGTTCGACCTCGCTCCAGGTGGTGGTCCCGCCCTCGGTTCCGACCGGCCCCGGCGCCCTGCAAGTCGTCAACCCAAGCGGCATCTGGCCCGCCTCCAATGCGGTCTCCGTGCCGCTCGGAGCCGCGATCTCGGTCACGTCGATCACGCAGTCGGGAAGTACGATCACGGTCAACGGCACCGGTTTCTCGTCGCTCAGCGTGATCAACTTCTTCACCGTGGGCGGCACCAATCACTGCGGCATGCCCGCGGGCACTGCCATCTGCACGCTCACGCTGGTCAACGACACCCGCTTCACGGTGCAGAAACCGGCCGGCGCACCGGCCGGACCGGCCTTCATCGAGGTCCTGAATCCGCCCTTCATCCCCTTCTCCTCCACCGGCACCGACCCCGATGGCGCGTTCACGCTGAGCTGACCGCTCTCGCCCACCGGCCGCCACGACCAGCGCTCCCTCTCGAGGCTCCTCGTCGTGGCGGCCGGCCCCCGGCCCTGGCGCCGTTCACTCGACTTCTCCGGGTGGACCCGCGACGGCTCGCCCTCATCCCCCGCGCGGCACCGTGGAGAGCCGTCGGGTCTTCGCGTAGCGTCGCGCGGATGCGCTTCACCGGTCTCGCGCGGCTCGTCGCCGGCACGCCACTGGCAATCTTCGTCTGTACCTGCACGGCGACTCCCGGCCCCGCGCCCACGGCAGACACGGCCGAGCCCGGGCTGGTCGCCGACCTGGCCGCGGATTTCGCACAGGCCAGGTCGCGGGTCGAAGTCACGGCGCTCGACGTCGGCTACTCCGACCACGAGAAAGCCCTCGGACGCGGCTGGTCCGCGACCAGCGAAACCTGGGGGGACACGACCGCCTCGGAGCGCACCATCCGCTGGGCTCTCGGCGGCCGGGCGGAGATCGAAATCTTCAGGGGTCGCGACTCGCCCCTGCGGATGAGGCTCCTGGCGCAGCCGATCTGGTTCGACGACGCCCCCGCGCAACAGCTTGCCATCGACGTCGATGGCGAGCCGGCCGGGTCGGTGACGCTGCCTCAGGGGATGGGCTGGACGGACGCGACCGTGTCCTTTTCCCCCGGCGCCCACATCGTCGGGCTGACTTCCGCGTGGAGCCGCCGTCCCCGCGAGGTGCATCCCGGCGCCACCGACGACCGCGATCTGGCCGCGGCCTTCGACCGGATCGAGTTCCCCGATGCCCGGCCCAGGCCCTCGCCGGCGCTGATCTCGGACGATGGCGAACGGCGCCTGCGGCTCCCGATTCCGTCCCAGGTGGATTATGAGCTGGCGCTGCCGGCCGGAGCCCTGCTGCGGGCCGCACGCATCACCGGACCGGAGGCTGCGCTCGCGCAGGAAGCCAGCCTCGAACTCGAAATCGAACCCAGGGGACAAGGTCGAGTTCGCTGGCGACTCGCGCCGGGCACGGACCCGCTCGTACATGATCTGGGACTGGCACAGGCCGGCTGGGTTCGGGTGTCGCTGCGGGCGCGCGACGGCCGCGACGGAACGCGCGAGGGCAGCGCCTTCGAAATCGTCGAGCCCCGGATCGTGGCCGCCGCGACGCCGGTCGCTGCCAGCCCGCGTCCCGTCGCCAGCGCGAGCGCAGCTCAGGCGCCGCCGCGACGGCCCGCCGCCACGAGCTCCCCGTAGACTGCGGCCACGCGACGGGCGAGTTCGGGCCAGGCGTAGCGCGTCTCGGCCTTCTTGCGGCCCGCTTCACCGAGGCGCCGCGCCAGCGCCCGATCGTCAAGCAAGCTACCCAGCCGGGCCGCGAATTCGTGCGCATCGCGGCAGAGGTAGCCGTCGCGCCCGTCGCCGATCACCGCCGCGACTGGCCCGCAGTCCCGGTGGCCCAGGACCGGCTTGATTCGCATCCATGCCTCCAGCAGGACAAAGCCGAAGCTCTCATGCAGCGAGGGGTGGATCAGCACGTCACACGCATCGTAAGCGTCGCGCAGCTCGCTCGCCTCGAGACGGCCGACGTGAAGGACGCGCTCCGAGCGGATGGGCTGGCGGTCCGTGTCGGGGCCGACCATGACCAGCACGGTGTCGTCGCGACCGAGCCGCTCGACGGCCTCGACCGCCAGATCCCAGCGCTTGCCCTCCTCCTTGCGTCCGACGAAGAGTGCGACCCGCCGGTCGCCAAGTCCGTGCTGCTTGCGGAAGCGCGCGCCGGAGATCGTCGCATCCTCCCAAAGTTCGACATCCACCCCGACGCCGATCTCGAAACAGCGAGCCCGCGGCAGGTGACGCGCGAAGAGATCTCGCGTGTACGCCGTCTGCACGAGAACGCCATCGGCGCGCTCGAAGGTCCGATAGATCTCGCCGAAGTGGTGGTAGGGGTCGTTCGGGTGGAAGAGCGGCAGCACGACCAGGGGACAGCCGAGCAGGGGCCGCAACAGCCCGGCCCACCATGGCAGAGCAAAGGGCGCATAGCCGACCAGCGCGACATCGGCGTGGCGGGAGCGGCGGATCAGTTCCCGCAGTAGCCGGGGTGAATTGGGCCCGCGCCCGAGCAGCGACAGAACGTCATAAGCGCGCGACCGTGCCAGCGCTTGCGCAAAGCGACGCTCGACAACATGGCCGGCGTCGCCTCCGCGCGGGTCTGAAGCTGCAGCCCGCGCTTCCCGCTCCCAGCGGCGCAGGATCTGGCGCGACGCGAACCTGCCCGCGGGCACGGGCAGCGACCAGCGCGCGCCAAAGCGCTCCACCGAGAGCGGCAGCCCTTCGCGTGGCCCCGGCCCGGCGACCGACGTGGCCGGCCAATCCGCAGGCCACCTGAGCCCGAAGGCAGACGGCGCCTCGATCTGGCGGGTGCGCGTCGTCAGAACCTCGATCTCGACCCCGAGCCCTGCCAGCTCCTCACTGAGCCTTGCCTGATAGCGGGCCGCCCCATCGGCGAGATCGCCGCCGTAGAACGGGAAGACGTGCAGCGCCTTCACGGAGCTTCGTCAAGCATGTGGGCCTGGGCCAGAGCCACGCCGAGCGGCCGTTCATCGACCGCCCGCCACGGTGCCTCGGCCACCACGACCACCTCGTAGAGGCCGGCGCCAAGGCCGAGCGACAGACTACGCCGCACCCAGCGCGGCGGAACGGTGAGACCTGCGCGCTCGACCAGAGGTTCGATCTCGCCAAAGCGCCGGACCCTCACGCCAACCCGTGTGCCGAACGCCGGCCCCCGCAGAACCAGCTCGAGGGACTGCACCGGCCCAGACGCGCGCAGCAGAAACGAACCCTCGGGCGCGCTCCAGCGCGCCCGACGACCGTCGATGAGCTCGGTCCCAAACCATCCATAGAGGAGGTGGGCCGTCGCGCCATCGTTGTCGCTTGAAAGATTTGCACCAACCACATCGGGATTCGCGCCACAGATGTGGTCCTCGGGAAACGGATCGGGAAAGGGCCGCCAGGTGGGCTCGACCAGACCCCAGTAGCGCTCCGGCCGCACGGCGAGGCGCCTGCGAATGCGCAGCGCAGAGGCGAGATGCCAGAGGTTCCACCACCAGGCGCGCAGCGGAATCGTGCGGAATCCCGGCATTCCGAGATACCCGCGCAGGTGGCTCTCCCCCCGCAGCCAGCGCAACATATGCCGCTTGGGGCCGTATTTCAGCATCGTGCGGATGCGGTTGCGTTCGCAGAGGAGCGCCTTCTGCGGCCCGACGCCCGAGGAGCTGCCATAATCGTGGTCGATGCAGGCCCGCGGGCAGACGACGACGCGCTGGCCCGCATTCCAGACACGGATCCCGGCCTCGACGTCGTCATAGTAATTTACGATTCTGGGGTCGAGCGGTGCAATCCCCTCCCAGGTGGCGCGCCGTACCAACATGCCACAACCCATCGGGTAGAGAACCTCGGCCGGCAGGGTGACAAATTCCAGAGCACGTCGAAAGCCGAAATCGCCACCATAGCCACGCAGGTTGACCGTGCCACCGGCCCCGTTCACCACGCATTTGTTCCGGTTGAAGAGCACCAAACTGGCCACCGCGCCCACGTCGGGCGCGGCAAAGGGCCGTGTCCCTTCCTCGAGCCAGGTCGGGTGCGCGTAACCATCGTTGTCGATGAAGGCGAGAATCCGCCCGCGGGCAGCGCTGGCACCGGCGTTGCGCGAGACCGAGAGACCGCGATTGACCGGGTTGCGCACGAGCCGGACTCCGGCACGCGCGGCGTAGCTCTCGACGATTGCCACACTCGAGTCGCGCGAGCCGTCGTCCACCACCACGATTTCGAAGGACGGATGCGTCTGGGCCAGCAGGTGGTCGAGACAGCGGCCGAGAAGCCGCTCGCCGTCGAAGTTGCAGACGATGACACTGACCTCGGGGGCGTTGGCGTCGCCCGCAGCACTCTCTCCCGGACGAATCATCGCGTCGCCACCGCAAAGTAATCGGTGCCCGGGAAGAGCGCGTCGCGCAGCTCGGCCGTGGCCAGGATCGGCGAGTGATCTCCTGCTAGTTCGCTGGCCCGGCCGAGTCGTGCTGCCGGCACGTCGTCGCCCGCTGGATTGACGTGAACCTCCACCGCCGTGAAGCCGGCTGCCCCGAGGAGGACCGCAAGCGTGTCGGGATGGACGAGCCTGACGTGGCCCGGGTCGCGCCAGAACCAGCGGGCCAGCGACAACCATGATTCCGGATGGAGCGTCTCGATCAGAATCCGGCCACCGGGCGCAAGCGCCCGCGCCGAGGCTTCGACGAACGCCGTAAGTTCCGTCGGCGTGAGATGCTCGACGAGCTGAACCGCGAAGACTCCTCCCAGCGAGCCCGCGTCGCACGAGGCGAGCCACTCCAGCACATCCGCCTCGGCAACCCGGTGGCCGCGTGCGCGGCAGGCCGCGATCGCATCTGGCGCGAGATCGATGCCGAGCGCGGCGATCCCCGCCCGGGCCAGTACGTCGAGAAATGCGCCCCGACCACAGCCCGCGTCCAGCACCGGCCCGGGCGCGGCCGTGAAATAGTGGGCATACGCTCCGAGGCGGCCGCGCAGCCCGTCCTCGGAACCGCGGACGTCGGCGTCGAAGTGCGTACGGGGCAGCAGCCGCGCCAAAGCAGCCGCTTGCCGGGCACGGCTCCGGGCCGCCGCGCCCGAGAGCGGGTCCGTGGCTGCCGCCAGGATCTCGTCGATGCGGCCGGCGAGGCGATGCTCGAGCGCGGCCGCTTCTTGCCGCGTGCCGTTCTCGAGGGCGGCGAGATCGCCGCGGAGCCGTGCCAGGGGGGCCCCGATCTCCTCGGTCACTCGATCCGCCAGAGCGTCAACGCGCTCTTCCAGGGCGAGGAGCGCATCGACCGCGGCCGCGAGCGCCTCGCGCTGGCGCCGCGCGCGCCCAGGCCAGCGCACGAGCTGACCGAGCCAGGTACGGGCCGGACGGGCCGCTTCCTGCGCTGCCCGCCACGCCTCAGCCAGTGGATCGCGTTCGCGCGGCACCCGCGCGCTGCTGCCCGGCCCCTGCGCCTCCGCCCAGCGCTGGAGAAGTCCGGTTTGAAGAGCCCCCAGGACGCGATCGACTTCAGGATGGGTTTGAATGGATGGACGACGCACAGCTCGATCCGGCGATGGCCCGGCTACCACCATTCCCCGAATCCTGCCAAAGGCCTGCGTCTCCCGCCCCGACGGCCCGGGGCATCGCTCACGGTCGTGCCGTTGCGGCTCTCTGGTCGGCCCGGACCGCTTCGGCCAGCCCCCCTCCCGCCCGTCCGCCCCGGCCCGGCGCACCATCGACCGCCGCGAGATAGACTTCCCGTATTTTGCGCGCGACTTCGGACCAGGTATGCCGGTCGCGCACGCGCCGGCGCCCGGCGGCCCCGAGAGCCCGTGCCCAGGCCGGATCGGCCCCGAGCCGCAGCACGGCATTCGTGAGCGCGGCCGCGTCCTCGTAGGGCACGAGCAAGCCATCGCGTTCGTCCTCGACGACATCCCCGACCGCCCCGCGCCGGCAGCCCACCACCGGCTTACCCGCCGCCCAGGCCTCGAGAAAACTCAGTCCATAGGATTCGTAACCGGACGGGTAGGCCAGGATGTCGAGGGCGGCGAAGAGATCGGGCCTGAGTGCATCCGGGAAGTCCTCGATCTTGACGACACGCTCGCGCATCGCCACGGGCAGGGTCGCCAACATCGTCTCGAGACGCCGTAAATAGGTGGTGCGATGGCCGGCGATGACAAGCCACGCCCCGGGGTACCGTGCCCAGACGCCCGGCATGGCCTCGATCAGCGTCGCGACGCCCTTGTGCACCCCGAGTTGCCCGACGAAACCGACGACCGGACCACCCGGACCGATCCCGAGCCGCTGGCGGGCCTCGGCGGGCCGTGCCGCGAGGAAAGGCTCGGCATCGACGCCCAGCGGTACAACCGAAATCCGTGCCGGATCAGCGCCGTGCTCGACCACGAAGCGCTTCTCGAATTCGGTGTAGGCGACATAGCGATCGATCCGCTTGATCGCCCGGTGGATGCGCGATCGTTCATAGCCCCAGCGGTCATCGGGATGGAGACCACCCAAGAAAACACACGGCCGTCGCGCGGCCCGAGCACCGCGGAGGGCGGCGTACATATGCGCCAAGGGAAACGACGACGATGCCACGATGTCGGCCGGACTGGTGGCGATTGCGCGTGCCAGTCCCGGCACGATCGGACCACCGTAGAGCGTGCGCATGTGCTCGTTGCCGAGGATCTGCAAACGCCAGGCGACCTTCTGGATCTGGTTCAGGAGCGGCCCGAAGGCACGCACGGTGTGGAACCGCCGCACCGCGACCCCCCGATGATGCCACCAGCCCGTCTCCAGCCGGGGCAGAGAGGGTCGCGAAAACGCCTCGGCACTGTAGGCATCGGTGGTGAAGACCGAGACGGTATCGCCGAACTGGCGAACCAGTTCCTCCGATATTCTCTGAATGACACGCTCGGTCCCGCCCACCGCCGGGAGGTAGCCCTGCACCACGTGGAGGATGCGCAGCGGGCGAGAGGGATCGCTCACCGCGGCCCCTGCCCGGCCATCGACTCGCGAGGTGTCCCCATCAGCCCAGACGCGCGATGCGGCTGAGCGCCTCGTCGACGTTCTCGGCCGAATTGAAGGCCGAGAGTCGGAAGTATCCCTCGCCCGATGGGCCGAAGCCCGAACCCGGCGTACCGACCACGTTGGCGTGGGCCAGCAGGCGGTCGAAGAACTCCCAGGAACTCTGCCCACGCGGCGTCTCGAACCAGATGTAAGGCGCGTTGCGACCGCCGTGCACGGCATAACCGGCGCGGGTCAAGCCGGCCCGAATGCGGTCGGCGTTGGCCATGTAGAAGTCGACGATCTCGCGGATCTGTCGACGACCGGCCTCGGTGTAGGTCGCCGCCGCGGCGCGCTGCACCGGATACGACACGCCGTTGAATTTGGTTGTGTGACGCCGGCTCCAGAGGGCCTGGAGTGAAACACGCGAGCCGTCGGCAGCACTTCCCGTGGCCTCCTTCGGCACGACGGTGAAGGCGCAGCGCGTGCCGGTGAAGCCGGCGGTCTTCGAGAAACTGCGAAACTCGATCGCAACCTCGCGCGCCCCCTCGATCTCGTAGATCGAATGGGGCAGGTCCGGATCACGGATGTAGGCCTCGTAGGCCGCATCGAACAGGATCACCGCATCGTTGGCGCGGGCCCATTCGACCCAGCGAACGAGCTGGGCGCGCGTCAGCGTCGCGCCGGTCGGATTGTTGGGTGAGCAGAGGTAGACCAGATCGACCCGAGCCTGCGGCAGTGCCGGCTCGAACCCGTTGGCGGCGGTCGCTGGCAAGTAGACGATCCCGCCGTAGCGGCCATCCTCGCCGAGCGCCCCGGAGCGGCCCGCCATCACGTTGGTGTCGAGATAGACCGGGTACACCGGGTCGGTCACGGCGACGACACAGTCGGTCGAGAAGATCTCCTGAATGTTGGCGCTGTCGCATTTGGAGCCGTCCGAAACGAAGATCTCATCGGCGCCGACCTCCACGCCGCGCGAACGGTAGTCGTGCTCGCGGATGGCCTGGATCAGGAACTCGTGTCCCTGTTCGGGGCCGTAGCCCCGGAAGCCTGTAGCCGTGCCCATCTCCTCGACGCCGGCGCGAAACGCCTCGACCACCGCCGGCACCAGCGGCCGCGTCACGTCGCCGATTCCCAGACGGATGATCCGTGCCTCGGGGTTCGCCTTCTGGAAGGTTCCGACCCGCCGCCCGATCTCGGGAAAGAGATACCCTGCCTGCAGGCGACGATAGCCTTCGTTGATCCGCGCCACGTGGAACCCCTAGCTGCCGGCGCGCGGGCCCGCGAGCATGCGCCCCGCCCTCACCGGAGCGTGACGAGTTCCTCGGCGGCCGTCGGGTGGATACCGATGGTCGCATCGAGCTGGGCCTTGGTCGCTCCCATTTTGAGGGCGACGGCGAACCCCTGCACAATCTCGCCCGCATCCGCTCCGACGACATGCGCGCCGAGGACGCGATCGCTCCGCGCGTCGACCACGAGCTTGACCAGCATCGTCTCGTCGCGCGCGGTCAGCGTGTGGCGCAAGGGGCGGAAGCGTGAACGGAAGACCCGGATCTCTCCACGGCGCTCGCGGGCGGCCTCTTCGGTGAGACCCACGGCGGCAAGGTTCGGATGGGAGAAGACCGCCGACGGCACCATCTCGTGGTCCACCCTTGTCGGCGCATCGCCGAAGAGCGTCCGGACGAGGCACATCGCCTCGTGGATCGCGACCGGCGTCAGATTGATTCGATCGGTGACATCGCCGATCGCGTATACGCCCGCGACGCTCGCGCGTGAGAGGGCATCCACCACGACCGCACCGCTCGGATCGAGCTCGACTCCGACCTCGGCCAGACCGAGACCGGCCGTGGCCGGCGCGCGCCCGATCGCGTACAGAACCGCGTCCGCCTCCAGCACGGCACCACTCCCGAGCGAAACCGCCAGGCCCGAGGCCGCACGGTCGATGCGCTCGATCGTCTCCTGCGGCCGGAAAAGCACGCCTTTCTTCGCCATCTCCAGGGCCAGCACCTCCGCCGCTTCGTGATCGAAACCCCGCAGCAGGCGCGTCCGGCGGTGCACCAGCGTGACCTCGGAACCCAGCCCGTGGAAGATCGAGGCAAACTCGACAGCGATGTAGCCGCTGCCCGCGATCACGACTCGTCCGGGCTGACGATCGAGGTGGAAGACGTCGTCGGAGACCAGCGTGAGATCCGCACCGACCACGTCCGGGCGCAGGGCCCTCCCTCCGGTGGCTACAAGAATATGCTGTGCACGAAAGCGACGCCCCGCGACCTCGACCTCGCCCGGTGCGGTGAGCCGCGCCCGACCGCGGACGATCTCGACGCCACTCTCGACGAGAAGCCGCTCGTAGATCCCCCCCAACCGGGCGAGCTCCCGATCCTTGTTGGCGAGCAGCGTCGGCCAGTCGAAGCGGCGCTCGCCGACCGTCCAACCGAAACCCGCCGCGTCGGCGAAATCCTCGGCATAGTGCGCCGCGTAGGAGAGAAGTTTCTTCGGGATGCAGCCCACATTGACGCAAGTGCCGCCGAGCGGTCCCGCTTCGGCGACGACAACGCGCGCCCCGGCAGCCGCCGCCATGCGGCTGGCACGCACGCCGCCCGAGCCCGCCCCGATGACGAAGAAATCGCAATCCATGCCGTCTCCCTAACAGGTCGTCACGCGGCGCCACCAAACAGGGGCCGAGGCGCGCGCGACGCGGAACAAGTTCACCCGCGGGCAGAAGACTTCGGGCCAGGACTCTGCCGCGGCACGACCGACGACCACCCCCACCCCGCCGGCCATCACCCTCCCGGAGCGCCCAGCCAACATATCGCACTCCAGCGACGCCGAGGGCTGGGTGCTCCGACGTCCGGAGCGCCGACCAAGCACCCCCGCACTCCGGCGGCGCGAATGGGCTGATGGGCTTGCACGGGTGCCCCCCGGCATCCCACCGGCTTGCCGCACCGCGGCTCCCCCGTCGGGCACGATCCTGCTAGCGGCGACGCATGGATCTGCCGAGTCGCGTGCGTACCCTCGTCGAGGACTTGATCGAGCTGCCGCGCTTCCTCGAAATCCGTCGCTCACTCCAAAAAGCCGGCGCGGGTGCCTTCCGCACCATGGGTTACGTCTGCCGCGATCAGGCGGAACGGATCGGTGACCGGGTGGCGCTCGGCTTCGAGGACCAGACCCTCACCTACGGCGCCTTCAACGAGGGTGTGAACCGCTTCGTCCACATGCTGCGCCGGCGTGGTGTCGCCCGCGGCGACGTCGTCAACATCATGTTCGAGAACTCGCCCGAATTCCTCATGGCGCAGGGCGCCTGCGCCAAGCTCGGAGCGATCGGCGCCCTGGTCAACACCCATCTGACCGGCCAGGCCTTGCTGCACGTCCACCGCATCTCGGGGGCCCGCATCGCGCTGGCCGACGCCAGCTCGCTCGAAGCCCTTCGGCCGGTTCTGGCCGAGATGGCAGGCATCGAAGTGATCGCCGACGTCGCGGGCATCGAGGCGCCCGGTACCGTTCGGCCACTGAGCGACGAACTCGACGCAGCCCCCATCTCCGAACCCGACATCCCCAACGTGCAGGTGAACGATGTCTTCCTCTACGTCTACACCTCGGGAACGACCGGCTTCCCCAAGCCCGCGATCGTGCGCCACGTCCGCTTCACCGCGGGCGGCCATTCGCTGGCCGTACTCCTCGGCGAGACGACCGCTGATTGTGCCTACGCGCCGACGCCGCTCTACCACGGCTATGCCAACTTCGTCGGCTTCGCGCCGGCTTTCCATACCGGCGCGCGCTTCGTCACGCGCCGCCGTTTCAGTGCCAGCGCCTTTCTCGACGACGTCCGCCGTCACCACGTGACGATCTTTTGCTATGTCGGCGAACTCTGCCGCTACCTGATGCGCCAGCCCCCGACGCCCGGCGACCGCGACCACGCGATCCGGCTCGCCACCGGCCCCGGCCTCCGGCCGGACATCTGGGAAGCCTTCCGCGACCGCTTCGGCATCTCTCGCATCATCGACTCCTACGGCCAGAGCGAGGGCAACGTGAGCCTGCAGAACCGGCGCGGCCGTGTGGGTTCGGTCGGCCGCGCGGCTCCCTTCCAGCACGACAACCTGCGGCTGGCGCGGCGCGACCCGCGCAGCGGCGAATTGATCCGCACGCCCGATGGCCTGGTGGTCGAGTGCCGGCCGGGTGAAGCCGGCGAGTTGCTGAGCCGCATCACCACCTCGAGCCCCATGGCGTTCGATGGCTATGCCGACAAGCGTGACAACGAGGCCAAGTTACTGCGCTGTGTATTCGCGCAGGACGACGTGTGGATGCGAACCGGCGATCTGCTGCGCCGGGATCGCTCGTCCTACTACTATTTTGTCGACCGGATCGGTGACACCTTCCGCGGGAAGGGCGAGCACGGCGCCAGCATGGAGGTCGAGCACCTCCTCAACGGCGCTCCGGGTGTGCACGAGACAGCGGTTTACGGCATCGAGGTCCCCGGCACCGAGGGCCGTGCCGGCATGGCGTTGGTCGTGCCCGTGGACGGTCGTGACTTCGACCCGGCCTCGTTCCTGAGCCACGTCGAACGGGCCTTGCCCACCTACGCCCGTCCCCTCTTCGTGCGGGTCTCGGCGGCCATGGATACGACGGGCAACTTCAAGAACCGAAAAACCAGACTCCAGGCCGAGGGTTTCGACCCGGCGCGGGTCGCGGATCCACTCTGGTTCCGCGACGACGCGGCCCGAGCCTACGTGCCGCTCGACCCGGCCCTGCACACGGCGATCCTCTCGGGCGAGCGGCGGCTCTGACGCAGCCACCCCGACGGGGTGTGCGGCAAAACCGCGCGCGTCCTGCTCTTCTCGGGAGAGCGTCCCCGGCGCAACCGCCTCTGGGGACCGGTCGCGACGGCACCGCGGGTCACCCGGATCGCCTTGGGCCTGTGCCGCGGCCTGGAGCGGAGGACCGCGCTTCAGTCGAGCGGCCAGCTCGTCTCGGGCGTGTGCACCGCGCCGCGCGCACCGAGGCGGCTCGAGTAGAGATGGAAGCTGTCAACCGGGATCGGTCCCGCGCGGAAGAGATTGTGCTGCATGACGAAAGCAGCGACGGCCCGCGGCGGCGTGTCGCGCAGTCGGGCGAGCGTGATGTGGGGGTAAAAATTACGGGCCTCCGCCGGCAGGCCCGCTCGCCCCAGCGCCCGGCAGATCCTCTCGTGCAGCTCGAGCAGCGCCGGCGAAGGCTCGACGCCCACCCAGAGCACGCGCGGCTGGCCCCGTGGTGGGAAATGGCCCACACCCGCCAGCAGGAGTTCGAAGGGCGCAGCCTCGACTTCATCGAGCGCAGCTTCCGCATCACGCCGCGCCAGACCGTCGAGCTCACCAATGAAGCGGAGCGTGAGATGGAGTTGCTCGACGGGCGCCCAGCGCGCACCGGGAACGTCGCACTGCAACCGATTCATCTCCGCGCGGACCAAAGCCGGCAGCTCGATGCTCACGAAGAGCCGCGCCACGATCGCCTCCCCCGACGACAGGATCAGTCGGCGTCGTCGTCCGCCGTCGCCGGACCGCCGCCGTCGACCCGATCGAGGAATCCCCGGATCATGCGGTAGGTCAGGCCCCAGATCGCCCGCTGCCCGACGTGAAAGGCCGGAAATTCCGCCGCGAATCCACCCCGGTCGACCTGCAAGATGCCGTGCGCCGCCGGGTCACGCAAAATATCCAGAGACACCCAGAGAGCCTCGGCAACTTCGAGTGGATCGGGCGTCGTATCATGAATCCGATCGACTGCGAAGACAAAGGGGCTGACCACCATGTCGAGAGCATTGCCGCCGGCATATGCCTGCACGTCGTCGAGACGGGCGATCAGGGAGCCATGCACCCCGAGGTCGAGGCCGATTTCCTCGCGCGTCTCGCGCACGGCGGTGGCCACCAGATCGCGGTCCTGCTCTTCCTGACGCCCGCCGGGGAAGGCCATATGCCCCGACCACGGATCCTGCGGATGCTCGGCACGGCGGATCAGCAGCAGGCGAAGAGCGGCCTCCTCGGGCGCCAGCACCACGGCGACCGCGGCCCGCCGCGTCGGCTCGTGACCGGCGAGTTCAGGCGGCCGCTCGCGCAATCGTGCGTCGACGTGACGCAGCAGCGCCGAGCGTGGCTCCCATTCAAAGGCGAGACTGTGTTTTTTCTCGTCGTTACAAGGTTTACAAGCGGGCACCACATTGCCCCGCGTCGAGTGGCCGCCGCGCACGAGCGGGACCACATGATCCATCGTCAGCGCCTCGGCCCCGACCACGGCACCGCACCAATGGCACTGACCGGCGGCGCGACGCCGCTGCCACCACGGGCTGCGCCGCAGTTCGCGGGCCTTCTCGCGTTCCCGGCGGATCTCGCGTTCGTCTGCGGAGGCAATGAACTGCGGTCCGGCCATCGGACGCTCCTTAACGTTCGCTCGAAGCACTCGGCAAGAAAAGGAAGAGCTGCACCACGTCGAACAGGATGTGGCCGACTACGCAGGGTAGGAGGCTCGTCCGCCGGGCAAAAACAGCGGCAAAGACCATCCCCACGGGAACGACGCCCGCCAGCATCAGGGGCGAACCATAGGTCATGTGGCTTGCGGCAAATGCCGCCACGGACAGAACGGCCCCGGCGCGAACCTGCAGGAAGCTGCGGAAAAAGCACTCCTCGACCACGCCGGCCGACACGGCCAACAGGAAGCGCTCGACCGGTCCGAGTGCTGCGATCGCTCGCACCGCGTCGGGGAGAGGTGCGTCTCCCGCCAGGCGCGGGAAGGCCTCCGGGGCCAGTGCCTGCAACCCGAGCAAGGCGATGGCCATGGCCGCCCAACCCGCCGCAGCCGTCGCCGCGCCCAGTCGCGCATCGTCCTCGAGGTTCGCCAGATCGAGCGCCAGAAAGCGCGCGATGTCGGGCCTGCCCGCGAGCACCCACCATGCAAGCAGAAAAGCCACGAGCACGGCGTGACCGAGGAAGAGTTCGCCGAAGGCAATCCCCGGATCCTCGCGCGTCGGGGAGACCCAGGGAAACGCCAGCAAGGGCACGAAGACGACCAGCGCGAGCACGACGGCGAGCAGCGCGAGTCCGAGGATGCGCCGCCAGGGTGCAGGGAAGGGTTCGATGCGCAGCGCGGGCCACCTCTGACGACCCGAACCGACCGCGATCAGGATCGCGGCGGCGGTCAGGGCAAGAACGAAGATCCAGGATGGCATCGGTTGTCGGCTCGGCCGGAGTCCTCCGACGGTGCGGACGGCGCCGTGAATCCATGAATCAGCAACCCGCCCCGGAGCGCGAGATTCATCATGCCTCTCGCCCGCGACCGAGCAAACCCCGGGACTGCACCGGCCCCGATCCCACCGCCCGGGCCCCGTCACGGGCATCGTCGGTCGGTCCGCGGCGCGCGTACGGCGATGGCGACGATCGCGGCCCGTGCGCGGTGCGTCCGCGTGCGCCAGCGACCTCGCCATGGCTTTCCCGATCCAGGCGGAATCGACGCCGCTCGCGGCCGGCGGGAACGCGCCGTCTCAGGGGCGGGTGACGCCACCGGGACCCCGGCCGGATCCCCAGCGCAGTTCGGACGTGTCCCGAGCCGACGATTCCGCCATACTGCGGGACCATGTTCAGTCAGCTCAGTTCGCGCGAGTCGCGCTCGCGCCTCGGTTTCGTTCTCTCGGGTGGAGGCGCACGCGGGCCGTTTCAGGCCGGCGTCTACCAGCGCCTGCTGGAGGATTCGCGGTTCGCGGAGGGGCCGGCGGTCCTGAGCGGCACGTCGGCGGGCGCGCTCAACGCGGCCATGATCGCGGCCGATCTCTCGCCGACCGAGATCCTCGATTTCTGGTGCAGCATCGCGGACGACCCCCCGGCCGCGGCAAGCCCGAAACTCTTCGAGTCCGCGATGCTCACGATCACCCGCATCATGGCGCGCGAACTCTTTACCCTACCGTTCCGACTCGTACCCGATACCCGGCGGTTTCTGGCGCGTGCTCGCCGCTACTGGCCGCCGCGACCCGGAACGGTGCCGGCCATGTTTCTGGATTTTATATTGACCAGCCGCTTCGACCTGCTGAGCGAGTTGCTCGAGGGCATGCGCGAGCCCTTTCTGATCGAGACGCGCGGTCTGCGCGAACGTCTGGTGACACTCTTCGGGAGCGAGCGCATCCCCGCGCGACGGCGGGTCGCGATCAACGCGGTGGACGTCCACACGGGCCGCGTCGTGCGCTTCGTCACCGGCCCCGTGCCGGCAGTGCCCGCCTCGGAATACGTGGTCGTGCCCGCGATCACGGTGGACATGCTGGTTGCGAGCGCGAGCATCCCGATCCTCTTCAACGCCGTCACCGTGGGCGACCACCTGCTCTGGGACGGTGGCCTGCTGGTCAATACCCCACTTGCACCCGTCGTCTCGCTCGGCGCCGACCGGATCGTGACCGTGCTCGTCACCGAGCAGAGTCGCGGTCGGGCGCCGCTGGACACGCTGGGGCGCGCCCTGGAGAGGACCGCCGACGCATTCCTCGAGAACGCCTACAACGTCGACCGGATGCTCTTGCTCGAGCGCAACCGGCTGGCGCGACAGGAGGGCAGCCCCTACCGCGAAGTGACGCTCTACGAAGCGATCCACCCCGCGCCCGACCGCACGCTCTTCCACGCCGGATCCTATCTCGACTTCCGTGGCTCGATGCTGCGCGGAATGTACCGGGCCGGCCAGCGCGCCGCGTCCGACTGGCTCGCCAAGGGACCGCCCATCGACCGGCTCGAGAAGCGGCGCGATCTGGGTCAACGCAACGTGGCCACGACCGGCTGAGCACGGGGGCCACGCCATCGGGCCGAGAGGCGATCCACCTGGGCTTGGCGGGAGATGCCAACGACCGACTGCGCGGGGGCACGCCCCCGTCGGCGAACCGCGCCGCACCGCCCGGCCGCCCGAGTCCGTGAAGGAATCCCGACGGTGGAGGGGTGGCGCGACATGCCCACCCCTTTCGAAGCGTGAATCCGACAAAGAATTTGCCCGCTCTCAGCCCTCGGCGAGACCGCGCAGGCGCCAGAAAACGGCATCGACCTGCGTTCGGAAGAGGGTCCCGATCCGAAGGACTTCGTCCGCGGGTGCGGCCCGGGCCGCGCTGCCCGGTCGCGGCGGTCCGACGACACGCGCATAGAGTCCGGGCATACCCGGCGTCGTGTCGCCGATCTCGAGCGCGATCGCCTCGCCTCGGGCCAGCTCGAGTGTGATCGCGAGCCCCGGCTTGTCCAGCCCAAAGGCCGACCACGGCTCGTTGCCGCGGGCGAAAGCGTCGACTTCAGGCAGCGCCACGAGTTCAGTGACGAATTCTGCAACGGCCACGTCGATCTGCTCGGCCGTGCGCGGCGCGGACACCCGCCCGCCGATCGTTTCGATCACCCCCGGCTCGAGCGTGAGCCGCATGACCGACCACCCCGCAGCGCCCCTGCGCGCCGTGAACGCGCCCTGCCAGGAGCGCACCGAGAACGCCTCGATCTGGCCCTCACTCAGGGCAAGCACAGGCCGGCTCTCGGCCAGTGGTGGCTGCGGCGGCGGCGCTGCGCGCCGGATCGCCTCCCAGGTCGCCCCGAGGGCCACAGCGATCACCAGCAGCGAAACCAACGTCCGGCGCAATGGATCCATCGCTCTCCGTCCTCAGCGCCGCCGACGTCGCGCGACGGTGACCATCGCGCCGGCCACGACGAAGAGCGCCGGCCATGCCAGTGCTCCACCCCAGAGAATCACCTCCGACAGGCGCGCCGAAACCAGAATGGGCGAGAGGGGTCGCTGATTGACCTCCGGACCGCGGTCGCGCGCCCCCGTGGCTTCACGCTCCACCAGCCAATCGATCGTGCGCAGCAAGACGTCCCGGTTGCCGGCCAGTGCGAGATAGTTGTCGGTCGCGAAGTCCGCGTCGCCGACCACGACCAGGCGGCCGGGGCGCTCGCCCCCGGGCCGAGCGAGCATCGCGACCGCCATCACGCCGACCGGACCGCGACGATCGGTCAACGGATCGAGTTCGAACGCCCCCTCGCGGATGCGCTGGGCGCCGGCGGCGAGGAAGCTCTGCGGCATGGTGCGCGCCAGCAGAGTCGCCCGACTCGCCGGGGTCAGCTCGACCCCGCGCGCCCGCCCCAGGACCGCCGCCCCTTCATGGCCCTCGAAAATCGGGTGCTCACGCCACTGCGGCACGAGCACATCGGTGCCCACGGTGCCCGCCAGGCGATTGACGCGATCAATCACGACATCATCACCGAGCGCTATGCCGTGCGTCGCCACCCAGCGCTCGAGATGGGGCAGTGCCGCGGGATCGAGCAGTGCCAGCACCCCGCCCCCCCGCGCGAGGTAGCCCTGCAGCGCCGCGATCTCCTGCTCGACAAGGTCGATTTCGGGACCCGCGAGCACGACCGCCGAGGCATCGGTCGGTATCTCGCGCGCCTGCAGGAGCGGCAGCGTGTGCACCACGAAGCCTTCGTTGCGCAGCGCGCGGGCAAGCTGGCCGAGCTGGTCGTCGCCCGCCGCCCCCGGCATCCGCTCACCGTGCCCACTGACAAAGTAAAGCACGCGATCCTTGGACGTCATCGCGCGCAGAATCGCAGCCGCCAGCATCGATTCGTTGCCGACTGCTGCGACAAGCCGGCGGCCCTGGTAGCTCAGAACCGCCTCGTCGTAGCGCTGGACGCCCGCATCACGGGCGCGCTGTGGTTCGCGGTCGAGGTCCACCAGCTTCACGTGCAGGTTCGGACAATCGGCCTCGAAGAGCGCCACCAATTCGCGCACGCCGCTGCGCGCGTCGCGCTGGTGGAAGATCTCGACCTCGAGCGGGCTGCGAACCTGCTCGAGGATCTGTCGCGCAAAGGGGGTCAACGTCAGGCCCTGCCGGGGGGTGAGATCGAAGCGTGGTGACAGTATTTCGGCCCATGACTGGATCGCCACAGCCACGGCAAGCACTGCCACCATCGAGAGCCCGAAAGCGCCCCAGCTCGAGAGTGCCCGTCTCATCGCACCCCTCGCCAACGCCGGGTGCCCAGAGCCTGCACCGTCCAGGTCAGGAAGACCCCGATGAAGACGAGAAAGAACACGACGTCACGAACATCGATGCCGCCGCGCACGAAGGTATAGAGCCGATCGAAGAGCGAGAGCTTGACCAGAACCTGGAGCAGGACCCCGTCGCCCACGGCGTACTCGTTCCAGGTCATCGCCCAGAAGAGCAGCAAGAGGGTGTAACTCAGCGCCGCCGCGATCACCTGACTGTCGGTCAAGGCTGAAATGAGAAGCCCGCAGGCAAGGAAGGCACCGCCCAGGAGCAGGAGACCCAGATAGCCCGCCGCCAGCGCTCCCCAGGGGATCTCCGCCTGCGCCACCAGCAGGGAGAGCGGTTGCACCAGGGTCGCCAGCAGCATCAGAGCCACCACCAGCATGGCGGCCAGAAACTTGCCGAGCACGATCTGGCCGTCGCGCAAGGGGTGGGTCCAGAGCAGCTCGAGAGTCCCGAGTCGCCGCTCCTCCGCCATGAGCCGCATGGTGAGCAGCGGCAGCAAGGTCAGCATGAGCTGGCGCATGTCGAGGAATTGGTACTGCCAGAGTCCACGCACCAGATCGAAACCACCACTCAAGAGGAAAAATGACAGATTCGACCAGAAATAAAAACCTGATGCCGCGACAAAGAGCGCGATCACGAGCCACGCCAGGAGCGAGGTGAAGATCGCCGTCAATTCCTTGCGCAAGATGGCGATCATCCGGGATCCCCGCGCCCGCTCCGCCGGACCAGTCGGAGGAAGACCTCCTCGAGGCTCAGACTCTCGCGGCTGAGTTCGAGAAGGGTGAATCCCCCCTGCGTGAGTTGGCGCGAGAGTGCGGCCACCGCCATCTCGTCGGCACAGGCCACCTCCAGATCGGCGCCCCGGTCCTCGACGCGGCGCACACCCGGCACGGCCGCGACCATCGCCACGATCGCTGCCGCCGTGGCATCCACCCGCACCCGCAGCAAGATCGCCCCCGTGATCTGTTGCGCCAACGCACCCGGAGCGTCCTCGGCGATGATGTGCCCGTGATCGATGATCACCACCCGCTGCGCCACCTGACTCACCTCGGTGAGCACGTGGCTCGAGAAGAGAATGGTGCGGGTTCCTCGTAATGCCAGAATCAGTTCGCGGATCTCGGTGACCTGCGTCGGATCGAGGCCGGAGGTCGGCTCGTCGAGGATGAGCACCGCGGGATCGCCGAGCAGCGCCTGGGCGAGACCCACGCGCTGCCGGAAGCCCTTGCTGAGCTGGCCGATCAGGCGGCGCCGGACCGTGCCGAGATCGCAGGCCGCGAGCGCCTGCGCCACGGCATGGGCCCGATGGCGGCGCGCGATCCGGCGGGCGTGCGCGACAAAGTCGAGGTATCCCTCGACGCTGAGCTCCCGATAGTAGGGCGCGTGTTCCGGGAAATATCCCAGCGACGAACGGGCCTGGATCGATTGCTCCACGACGTCGAAGCCGGCGACGCGGACCCGGCCACGGGTGGGCGGAAACACACCTGCGATCATCCGGAGTGTGGTCGACTTGCCGGCACCGTTCGGCCCGAGAAAGCCCACGCACTCTCCGTCGGCTACGGAAAAGGAGAGGTCGTCGACCGCCACCAGCGCGCCGAAGGTTCGCGTGACGTTGCGGACTTCGATCACGCCGCCTTCACCGCAGCCGGGCGCGAGCGGCGCAAGATCTGCTCGGCCGCATCGAGCAGCGCCCAGGCCTCGCGTTCGACGGGAGCTTCGGCCCAGAGCACGAGCGGGCCGGAGGCAAGCGGCGCGGAGGCGCACAGGAGCAGCCAGCGATCTCCCTCGAGCAGGAGTTCGAGTCCGTCGAGCGTGATCACCGCCTCGACTCGCCAGTTGCCGAGGCGGCTTGGCGGCGCCTCTATCAATGCAGCAAGGCGGGCCACGGCGAGCGGCGAGAGAGTCGCGGCGCGGCGCTTGAGAAAACGCGGTCCATGCCTGTCGCCGAGCGCCGCGTCGAGCGCACCGAGATCGCGGCCTGAAACCGCGATCGCCTCGGTAGCGAGCAGTGCCGCCAGCGCGCCATCGCGGTCGGTAGCGAGCCCGGCCAGCGAGAGCCCGCCAAGCTCGTCGATCGCCGCCGCCGCCTCACCGGAGTGCAGCAGATGGCCGAGTTCGGCAAAGCCGCGCGGCGCCTCGACCACGCGCCGGCCGTGGCGCCGCGCCAGGGCATCGACCAGACGGGTCGTCGCAACGGTACGTCCGACAGCACCCGGTCGCAGTGCGTATTCGCCCGTCCGACCGAGAACGTAGTCAAGCGTAATCGCACTGGCCCGCGATGGCGCCAGCGCATGTCCCGCAGCATCGACCAGCACGCAAAAGCCCCCGTCGGGCGAGATGCCGATGCCGAGCGTCGCGGGCTCGGCGCGCATCGCCGCCTCGAGATGCAGGGTGGCATCGGCGCGCCACCCGCCGCGCAGGCCGCCGAGCAGCGGCTCGGGTTCCTCCCGCAGCGCGACCGTGGGCACACCCGCCTCGGCGAGCAGGCGTGCCACCGCCCGGCCGCCGGGGCCGTGGGCATGGTCGAGCGCGACCACGAGTCCCCCGCTGGCCGCCTGCGCCAACGCCGCGCGATCAATCACGCCCGCGAGGGCTGCACCGTGCCACGCTTCGATCTCCGTCGTGCGAAGCAATCCCGCCTGCCGCACCTCGTCGGGCGCGAACACGTCACTGCCCCCTGGCTCGCCAAGCCGTCGCGCGGCATCCGCCGCGATCATCTGACGCGCGTCGGGCAGAATCGGGCCGCCCCACGCATCGAGCAGCCGGAGCCCCGAGCGATCGCTACCGTGCGCCACGCCGGTGACACAGATGCCACCAGCGCGCGCCTCATGCCGGATCGCCAGCGAGAGCGCCGCCGCGGTTGCGATCCCGCCGTCGATGACCGGCACGTCAGCCATCACCAGAGCGCCGGTCACGTCCCAGGCGAGCTCGCCCCCCAGCACGCGGCCGTCGCCCGCCACCAGCACTCCCGCGGCCGGGGCGGCGGCCCCACCCCCGCGCCGGCCGATCCAATCGGCGAAACCGCGGGCCAGCGCTCGCGCTGCCCGCCGCTCGAGGCCGTTGCCGATCTCCTCCTGCCAACCCTCGACGCCAAGATCGAGCGACGGTCCTGCGGACCGAGCGCTGCGTGCCCCCAGAGCGGCGGCGTAGAGATGAACGTGGCGCATCGCCGCATGTCGCCATGAGAAATCACGTGACATGCCCCGGCGGATCAGCGCCCGCCAGCGCTCGGGATCGACATACACCGCAAGCGCAGCATCAATCGCTGCCACGAGAGCCGCCGGCTTGTGCTCCTCGACCCAGAAGCCCGTGCCCTGCGCGGGCGCACGTCGTGCGTCGAAAACACTGTCGACCAGGCCACCGGTCGCGCCCACCACCGGCACGGCTCCGTAGCGCAATGCAATCATCTGCGAGAGGCCGCAAGGCTCCCAGCGCGAGGGCATGAGGAAGAGGTCGGAGCCGGCGTAGATGCGCCGTGCCAGCGCCTCGTCCCACGTCTCCCGGAAAGTCATCCGTCCCGGAAAGCGCGCGACTGCGACGCGCAGATCGCGTGCGATCCGGGCGTCTCCGGCACCAAGTACCGCGAGCCGGAGGTCACGCTCCATCAGCTCGCCGAGCGCCTCGAAGACGATATCAAACCCTTTTTGTGGACCCAGTCGTGCCACCAATCCGACCACCGGCGTGGTCAGATCACCATCGATTTCGAGTTCCAGCAGGAGATCGGCCTTGCAACGCCGCCGGCCGTGCAGGTCGTCGCGATCGAAAGCGGCGACCAGGGCACCGTCGTTGCGCGGATCGAAGCGCTCGTCATCGATGCCGTTGAGGATCCCCTCGATGCGGCCGGCACGCACCTCAAATAATCCCTCGAGACCAAAGCCTCCTCCCGGCTGGCGGACCTCGCGCGCGTGGTTCGGACTCGGCAGCAGGATCCGGTCCGCGGCGATCAAGCCGGCCTTCAGGAAGCTCATCCGGCCGTGGAACTCGACGCCGTCGGGCGTGGCCAGCGCACGGGGCAACCCCGTCACGGCCAGCGCCGACATCGCGAACGTGCCCTGGTGCGCAACGTTGTGAACCGTGAGCACCACCGGCTGACCTGCGAGGCGGCGGGTGGCACGGGCCGCGTCGTCCTCGCCGACGATGCCGTGGCGGAGCCACGTCGCGATCAACGCGGCGTGCCAGTCGTGGAGATGGAGCACGTCGGGCTCGAGCCCGAGCCGTTCGAGAGCGCCCAGCGCGGCACGGGCGAAGAAAGCGAAGCGGCGATCGTTGTCGCCGTAGTCGCCACCCGCCTCACCGTAGATCCCGGCGCGATCGAAGTAGCGATCGGCCTCGATCGCCCAGACGAGCGGGCCACCCGGCGTCGTCGGGCCCGAGCGTATCCGCGCCGATTCGGTGCCGTCGTGGAGGCGAACCTCCACCTCGGGGACGTCCGCAAGGGCGGCGCTGGCCCCCCACGCCGCGCGCAGGCCGCGGTGCATGGGCACGAACACATGCACCTCGTGCCCGAGCCGCGCCAGTGCCGTGGGCAGCGCCGCCATCACGTCCCCAAGGCCGCCGGTCGTCGCAGCGGGCGCGAGCTCGGCGGCGAACATGGCAACCTGCATCGCGCTCAACTCCGACCGGAGGTCAGCAACACTTCGGGGTTGGCGATCACGGGGGGGCGACGCCCGCCGATCCAGGCGTCAATAGACGCGCACAGAATCTGTCCCTGATGGAGCGGGACATCATGCGTGGCCCCGCCGAGATGTGGCGTCCCGATGACGTTGCGCAGCCGCACGAAGCGGTCGTCCGCCGAGACCGGCTCCTTCCAGAAGACATCGAACGCCGCCGCCGTGATCTGGCCGCTGGTGAGCGCAAGATAGAGGGCGTCCTCGTCGACCGACGCCGCCCGCGCCGTGTTGACGAAGTAGCAACCGTGCTTCAGCAGGCCGATCTCGCGCGCCCCGAGCAATCCCTTGGTCTCGGGCACGTCCGGTACGTGCAGGCTGACGAAGTCGGAGTGCCCGAGCAGATCGTCGAGCGGCACACGCTCGACGTTGCATTGCGCAAAGACCTCGTCGGGGGCGAAGGGGTCGTGCGCCACCACGCGCGCGCCGAAGGCAAGCACTCGTCTAGCGACCCGCTGGCCGATCGCCCCCAGCCCGATCAACCCGACCGTCCGGCTCCACAGTTCGATGCCGGTCATGGCCTGGTACATCGTGAGGAAATCGCTCGCGTTGTCGATCGCCGCGCGCTCGCCCTTGACCCACGACACGGCGGGCCAGACGTTGCGGGCCAACATCAGGAAGAAGCAGAGCGTGAGATCGGCCACCGCATCGGCATTGCGGCCCGGCGTGTGGAACACCGGGATGCCGCGCTGGGTCGCCGCCGCGAGATCGACGTTGACGGGCGTGCCGCGACAGACCCCGATCAGTTCGAGACCGCAGGCGTCCATGACCTCGCCACCGATCATATCGGCCTCGACGATCAACGCGGTTGCGCCACAGGCTCGCAGGCGCTCGATGAGCGGAGCCGGCTCGAAATAAATCGTGCGGGTCTCGTGCCAATCCTCGATATGGAGTTCCATGTGACGGCCGAGTTGTTCTCGGGTCTTGATGTCTAGAGACGCGGTAACGAGAGCCTTCATCGAACCTCCCCGCCCGGACCGGATGCAAGCAAGTCCTTGACGAGTCCGATGATCTGCTGGCGCGCCCGGCCGCGAACCACCGGGTCGAGGAGATCCCCGCCGACCAGGGCGTGGCTCGCCCGACCGTCGAGCACCGAGGCCAGCAGAGTCGAGCCCACCACCAGGGCAAAGAACTGGAGATCCGCCTCCGAGAGGCCGGCCGGCGAGAAGCGCGCCACCCAGTCCATGAACGTCCGCCAGGCCGGGCCGAGCACCCCGCGTTCGCGCTCCGAATCGGGCCCCACCGGGTCGATCAGGCGGCGCATCAGCAGCTTCGGCACGGCGCGGTTATCCGCAAAAAAATCGAAGGTGCGCCCCATCGCCCGCTCGACCGCCGTCTCGGGGTCCGCAGCAGCCGCCGCCGCGTCGAGCTCGCTCTGGACGACCAGCACGAGCTGCTGGTAGATGCTCTCGATCACCGCCAGGTAGAGGGTCTCCTTCGAGTCCCAGTGGTAGTGCAGGCTCGAGATGTTGACGCCGGCCCGGGCGGCAATCTCGCGCGTCGAGGCCCCGTCGAAGCCGCGCTCGGCGAAGACACTGCGGGCGGCGTCGAGAATCCGCCCACGGGTGGGCACACTCTCGCGGAGCTTCTCGGTCACGGCAGCCATCGCAGGGATCGGCCCGCAAGGGGCCCGCGCCCTTGGTAGGCAAGGTGCCGGAAGAGGTCAATTCACCGGCACGACCCCAACGGCGAGGTGCGTCGGGCGGATACCGGATCGGCTGCGGCGCACAGCGGCGCCACGGTCCCTCTCCCGCCAGCAGCGGGCGCGCGGGGTCCAGCGCCGCGCGGGGGTTGACTGGGGAATGGTCTCTCTCGCCCCCAGCCGCGGGCGCGCGGGGTCCAGTGCCGCGAGGCGTGGTCGCCCGAGGTTTCCCGCCTCGCCGCGAGGGTAGCGGCGCTGCTGTTCTCTCTGGGCACGAGCGGCGCCGACGTCACGAGAGCAGCGGGCAGGAGGCTCCCCGGGCGCCGGCGTTCCGCCCGAGGGCGAGTCGCGGTTCCGTCATCGCGCGTGTGGCCGCTTGACCGGCGCCGCAGCTCAGGTCGCCTTCGGCCACCGCTGGTCGAGGATGATGGTCTTGGCCTCGAGGAACGAATGCATCCCTTCGGTGCCCCCCTCGCGTCCAAGCCCCGATTGTTTGAAGCCGCCGAACGAGATGCTGAAATCAGTCTTGAAACTGTTGTGGCCGACCGTTCCGGCGCGGATCTGGCGCGCAACCGCGTAGGCGCGCTCCGGATCGTTGGTGAAGACCGACGAGTTGAGGCCGTAGATCGTGTCGTTGGCGATGTCGATCGCCTGATCCTCGCTCTCCGCCGCGATCACGCTCAGCACGGGGCCGAAGATCTCCTCGCGTGCGATCGTCGAGTGGTTGTCGACATTGCCGAACACGGTGGGCTCGATGAAGTAGCCGCGCTCGAGGTGCGCCGGACGTCCGCCGCCGGTCGCAAGACGCGCGCCCTCTGCGCGCCCCTTGGCGATATAGGATTCGACGCGATCGCGCTGGCGTTCCATCGCCAAGGGGCCCATCTCCGAAGCGTCGTCGAAAGGATTGCCGACGCGCACCCTGGCGAAGCGGCTCGAGAGGGCATCGACGAAATCGTCGTGTCGCTTGCGGCTGACGATCAATCGCGTCAGCGACGAGCAGACCTGCCCGGTCAGGAAGCGCGCGTTCTGCGTGATGGACTCGGCTGCGGTGTCGAGATCGTAGTCGTCGAGGATGATGGCGGGCGACTTGCCGCCGAGTTCGAGCGTGCAGCGCGCGATGCGTTCGCCGCAGATCGAAGCGATGCGCCGGCCGGCAGCGGTCGATCCGGTGAAACTGATCTTGTCGATGCCGGGATGGCGCACCAGGCGCTCCGAAACCTCGCGGTCGGCGGTGACGAAGTTGAAGACCCCCTCGGGCAGGCCGATCTCCTCGCAGATCTCGGCGAGCAGATAGGGCGAGGTCGGCGCCTCGGGCGAACCCTTGACGATGACCGTGCAGCCCGCGATCAGCGCCGCTGCGACCTTGTAGCCCATGAGTGCGCTCGGCGCGTTCCAGGGACTGATCGCGCCGACCTCGCCGACCGGCTCGCGTGTGATCATCGCCCGCTTGCCGTCCTGGCTCACGTGGGGCTCTTCCCACGCGAAGGTGTCGGCCAGCCCGGCGTAGAAGCGGAACGTCATCGCGGGGCCGACGACTGCCATCCTCGCGACCGAATGCAGCACGCCGGATTCGCTGGTCCAGGTATCGGCGAAGGCAGCCGAGCGCTCGAGCCACGCGTCGGCGATCTTTTTCAGCCAGCCAGCACGCTCCTTGTGCGACAGGCGCGGCCACGGCCCCTGGTCGAACGCCTTGCGTGCTGCCGCCACCGCGCGGTCGACGTCCTCGACCTGTGCCTCGGCGACCGACACGAAGACTTCCTCGGTTGCACTGTCACGCACATCGATGTGGGACAATCCGGTGGGCTTGACCCATTGACCACCGATGAAGAAGCGATCGGCGTGATTTATATAACGCTTTACGGAGTCCGTCGACATCGATTTCCCCCTGGCCTGTCTCGGGCCGCGGCGCGGCGAAATCGTTCGCTTGGCTTCACCCAGAACAACGGCGCGGCCGAACTTACCTACGCGGGAGCGCGCCGCAAGCGCCGTGCAGCGCGGCGCGGCGTCCTCGAATTTACCGACCCTCTCCGCGAGGTCGCCACCGCGCTCGGGACACTGTCAAGCTGATCCCCGGCGGGCGCGACGCGGGCTCCCGACCCGACGCCGCTACAAGCAGCAGGAGCGACCGGGGCCCTTCCCGCGCTCTCTGGCGTCTCGGTCCGGGAGGGACGCGGGCCCCTCCCGGACCGTCCTCCGACAGATCAGGGCGCTGTTGGCGCGGCGGGCGGAGCCGCCGGCTCGACCATCTCCACGGTCTCGACGACGACGCCCTCATCGAGGGCCTTCTCCTCGCCGAAGACCGCGATCAGGCCCGCCACCACTGCCACCATCAAAGCTATAATCAGGATCCCACGCAGCATGATTTCCCCTCCTTCGTGAGCCGGCCCCACCACCGGCGTGGCAAGCATGCCTCGATCTGCGGCCGAGCGCACGAGCAACGGGCCCAACGCCACCAAATGATCGAGCGGCCTGTGCCGCGAGTCCCCCGGGGAGCGGGTCTCGACACGAGGCCGCGAGCGAGCGGGGCTGTCCCGAGCCCGGCAGCGCGGCGAATGCCCGCCAAGTCGGCCTCTGCCGCTTCTCCGCGACGGCACCGGCCGCCAAGTCGCCCTCCGCCGCTTCTCCACGACGGAACCGGCCGCCAAGCCGGCCTCAGCGGGATCTCTTCGGTCGTCGCTTCCCACTGCGCGAGGCTCGTCCCCGCGCCCGAGGCCCGGCCCCGCCCTCCGGCACGACCGCGCCCGGCGCATCGGGAGGCGCGACCGCCGTCGCCTTGACGGACACTGCCGCCCCCCGGCGTCCAGCGAGCCCAACATGTGGAGCCGCACCGGGCGACATCGCGGCCGTCGCCCGTGCCAACATCCGCGCCACCCGCGGACTTTCCTCGCCCCCCTGCGGCAACCGATTCGCAGCGGCCGCCGCCGCGAGTGCGGTGGGCCGGCCACTGGCCAGAGCCCCGTCGAGGCGGGCCAGCTCGCTCTCGAGCAGTCGGATCCGTTCGTCCCGTGCCACGAGCCCGAGTTCGAGGCGCGCGACTTGATCGACGTAGAACTTGAGCTCACCAACCTCGCGCACGAGCCCGGTCAACTGGAGCGAGAGCGCCTCGTTCTCGCTCTCGAGCGCAGCGATCGTGCTCGTGGCGTCTCCGGCCGGGTGGTCCCTCGCCGGGCTCTCTGTGGAGACGAACGCCTCGCGGGCGGTCTCGGGCTCGCCGCCGCGGGAGCCCCCCGGCTCGCCCCTGCCCGGGTGTCTCTTCCGGGATGCCGTCATGGTCGATCCGCTCGTATCCCGCTCAGGCGGTCCGCTTCAAGCTGGTCAATCGAGCCGCCAGCGGCGATGCATCCACAGCCACTGGTCCGGGGCGATCCGGACGAGCGCTTCAAATTGTTGATTCACGCGGGTCATGGTGGCGATCAGCCGGCCGGGATCCTTCCCTCGCGGCGGCGGCGGGATAACCTCGCCGGCATGAATCTCGTGTTCCAACGTGTCGCCCCGGCGCAGCAGCCCGACGACGTAGATCGGCACCTGCGCAAGCTGGGCGAGTCGGGCCGGACCAAGCGTGGTCGAGGCCGGTCGGCCGAAGAAAGGGATCGGTACGCCGGTTCCACCCGGCTGATGCTGATCGATCGGGATGCCGATCAGGCCGCCGTCGTGGAGGGTGCGCAGGAGGTCGCGCGCCGCCGAATGCCGCAACGAGGTTTGCGTCCCGCCCCGCGAGCGAATCACGGCCAGCCGTTCGTCCACCAGCGGGTTCTTCATCGCCCGATGCACAAGACGCACCGGACGTCCCATCAAGGCTGGAATCTGGACGAGGAGTTCCCAGTTGCCGAGGTGGCCGGTGGCCACGATCGCCGGTCCGCCGCGCACGGCGGCCTCGAAGCGGCGCTCGACCTCTGCGCTTGCAAAATGGACGCGCTGACGCAGATTGCCCGCGTCAAGTTCGTCAAAGTGGGCGACCTCGGCAGCGAGCCGGCCCAGGTTGGCAAACGCGCCCCGGAGGATGGCCGCCCGGCGCACGGGAGGGAGCTCGGGGAAAGCCCGCGCGAGATTGCCGGCTGCGGTGCGCGCGGCCCCGCGCACCAAGCCACCCGTCGAGCGGGTCAGGGCACTCGCCAGGGCACTTGCCGAGCGCAGGGGCAGCGCACCGAGCCCGCCCAGAATCGCGTCCACCGCCAGTAATTCGAGACGAGCGCGAAGCGGCGACATCGGCGGCAGGCCCGAAGTTCCAGGTTGAACGAACTCCTCCACCGCGCCATGCTCTAACCCGACATGGCTCGGAATGCAGTTGGCGAGAAGTCGAAACGAGTCGCAGCGCACCCGGCGACCGGTGCCCGGAGGGGCGCGCTGCTGCGGATCGGCGCGCTCTTCGCCAGCATGTCCCTTTTGGCCGCCTGTCCGGCGCGGCGACCGATCACCGGCGAGACGCCCGGTCCGACAGCGGTCGAAGTGAGCCTTTTCGATCGCGCCTAGGCCGGAGGCAGCCCTGAGCTGCACCGCCGCGTTCCTGAAAGCGCCCGCTGCGCCGTCGCACGCGGGGCGGCGGGCACACGACCTCGAGCTACATCGGCACGTTCCGGCAAGCGCACGCGGCGTCGTCACGGGAAGCGACCTGACAGATGACCTCGAGCTGCCCGGTACGTTCCTGCCCGTACCCACGGCGCCGTCGTCACGGGAAGCGACCTGACAGATGACCTCGAGCTGCCCGGCACCTTCCTGCCCGCCCCCACGGCGCCGTCGTCACGGGAAGCGACCTGACAGATGACCTCGAGCTGCCCGGCACGTTCCTGCCCGTACCCACGGCGCCGTCGCGCACGGGGCGGCGGGCAAACGGCCTCGAGCTGTACCGGCGCGTTCCGGCCCACGCCCGCAACGTCGTCGCGCGCGGCGCGGCGGCAACACGCGGGATTCTGACCGCGGCGATCGGGCGTCGCGCGCCCGACGAGGCCCGGCTCAGCGATAATCGATCGAGCGGAAGCGCCCCGCCGCGAGTGCGGCCACGAGTTGGTCGGTGTCGCGGATCTCATCGTCGAACACGGTCGCGCAGAGCCCGACGAAGGCCACCAGATGCGCGTCGCTGCCGCCGAAGCCGCGGTAGCCGTAGCGGGCCAGCAGGCCCTCGACGCGGCGGTCCTCGTCGCCGCGACTGCCGCCGTTGCAGGCCTCGACGCCGACCACGCCCTCGAGCGGCGGCTTCTGCTCGTAGTGCTCGCAGAGGCCGATATTGGCGCGACCTGGATGACAAGGCAGTGCGATGCCGCCGAGCCGGCGCACCTCGGTGATCACCTCCTGCGCGGGCAGGCGGACGTCGGCGAAATCGAAGCGTGCCACTATATCTGGATTAACTCCGTAGACGAGGACGTGGCCGTAGTCGGTCTCGACTTCGGCTCCACGCAGGATCCGCATGCCGTAGCGATCCTCCAGCGCACGGTAGTCTGTCTTGAAGTCAAAATGACGATGCTCGGTGAGCACGATGCCGTCGATCGGCCGCGCCACTCGCTTGCGCGCCAGAATCCGCAGATGCGTCTCGACCGGAGCCCGGCTGTCGTCGGAGGCCTCGGAATGGACGTGCAGATCGAGGATCACTTCGCCTCGCACAAACGGAAGCGGGGCACGGCGAGCCCGTCGGCCGCCTCGTCGAACACGACTTCGACCGCGGCCCCGATCCGCAGCGCCTCGGGCGCGGCGCCCACGACGTTGCTCAGCACCAGCGGCCCTTCATCGAGCTGGATCCACGCCAGCACATAGGGCAAGCGCGCCCGCCAGGCCGGTGATTGATTCTGGTGCGTGACGGTGAAGGTGTAGATCTCCCCGCGCCCGCTCGCGCGCAGCCACGCGACCTCGGCCGAGAGGCACGAGGGGCAGAGCGCCCGCGGGTGAAACCGCACCGTCTCGCACGCGGCACAGCGCTGCAAGATCAGCTCATGCCGGCGGCAGGCCTCCCAGAACCAGCGCGATTCCTCGTCGACACGCACCCGCTCGAGCGGGCGGCCGTCTGCGTCAGGCGAACTCATGGTTTGCCGTGCACCCTTCAGTTCTCCCCCGCCAGCAGCAGCGTCGCGCCGCTGTGGGTGATGCCGAGCCAGCCGCCGGTGCCGTGACAAAGCGCAATTTTCGCCCCCTCGACCTGACGCGCGCCGCACTCGCCCCGCAACTGGCGAATCGCCTCGATGACGAGAAAGATGCCACGCATACCCGGGTGGTTCGACGACAAGCCACCGCCGTCGGGATTGACCGGCAGAGCGCCGCCGAGGCCGATCCGCCCGTGCTCGACGAACGCCCCGCCCTCGCCCCGCCCGCAGAAGCCGAGCGCCTCCAGCGTCGCCAGTACCGTGATCGTGAACGAGTCGTAGATCATGCACAGATCGACTTCGGCGGGAGTGAGACCGGCGCGCGCCAGGGCGCTGGGCCCCGACTGACAAGCAGCTATATCAAGCAGGTCACGTGGCCCGTGGCCGCCGTGGCGCACGGCGACTGCCGAGCCGAGGATCCGGACGGGTTTCTTCGGCAGGTCGCGGGCGCGTTCTCTCGTCGTCAGCACGAGTGCTCCCGCCCCATCGGAGATCACACAGCAATCGAGCAGATGCAGGGGCGACGACACCATGCGCGAGGCCAGCACATCCTCG